>VFQT010000071.1_pt1 | contig 160406 bp, 116 predicted proteins | sample 3512381 | NCBI WGS metagenome assembly VFQT01 (sample SAMN10412376, study PRJNA504923) | tailings metagenome | isolation source: Relicate 2 Philex TSF3 active mining site | place: Philippines: Tuba, Benguet | collected 2017-08-29
AGTACATCATGACCATCGAACATCTGACTCGTATGTACGACGAGAAAGAAGTTCTCTCTGACATCTGGCTGGCATTTTACCCAGGGGCAAAGATCGGGGTCCTTGGAAACAACGGCTCGGGAAAAAGCACGCTGCTTCGCATCATGGCCGGCGAAGACAAAGATTTCATGGGGACCGTTCGCCCCGCAAAAGGGATCCGAATCGGCTACTTTCCTCAGGAACCGCGACTGGATCCCGAGAAGACTGTCGGTGAATGCATCGAAGAAGCGGTCGTTGAACCTCGCCGGGTGCTCGAACGATTCAATGAACTCAGCATGAAGCTGTGCGAGGACCTGAGTCCGGAAGAAATGGAAAAGGTCCTCGATGAACAGGCCAGGGTTCAGGACCAAATCGACCTGGCCAATCTCTGGGAGCTCGACCGAACTCTGGAGATCGCCGCAGATGCAATGATGCTCCCTCCTGCCGATCAAAAAGTGAGCGTTCTGTCCGGGGGAGAAAAGCGTCGCGTCGCCCTGTGTCAGCTTCTGCTCAGCAACCCGGACATGCTTCTTCTGGACGAACCCACGAACCACCTGGATGCTCGTTCCGTTCAGTGGCTTGAGCAGTTCCTGGGAACGTTCAAGGGCACCGTCGTCGCAGTCACTCACGACCGCTACTTCCTCGACAACGTTGCCGGCTGGATCCTGGAACTGGACCGAGGAAAGGGACATCCGTTCGAAGGAAACTACACCTCGTGGCTGGAACAGAAGCAGAAGCGACTGGAACTGGAAGAACGCCGTGAAAGCCGTCGCCAGAAAGAACTGAAGCGCGAACTGGAATGGGTGCGAATGTCGCCCAAAGCGCGAGCCACCAAGAACAAGGCTCGATTGCAGCGTTACAACGAACTGGCCGCTCAGGCCTACGATGAGCGGGATGATGCGGCTCAGATTCAGATTCCAATTTCGCGCAAGCTGGGCCAGCTGGTTGTGAAAGCGGAGAATCTGAAAAAGAGCTTCGGCGACAAGCTGCTGTTTGAGAACCTGACGTTTGATCTTCCGCCTGGCGGCATCGTGGGCGTGATCGGGCCAAACGGAGCCGGCAAGACCACGCTGTTTCGCATGATCCTTGGAACCGAAAAGCCTGATTCAGGGACGCTGCGACTTGGGGAAACCGTGGATGTTTCCTATGTCGATCAGTCCCGAGATGAACTGGACGGATCGAAGACGGTGTATCAGGAAATCTCCGGCGGACACGATCTGCTCGAAGTTGGATCGTCAAAGATCCATGCACGTGCCTATTGCGGTCGTTTCAACTTCAAAGGATCCGACCAGCAGAAATTTGTTGGGCAGCTTTCCGGCGGGGAACGGAACCGAGTCCACATGGCAAAACTGCTTCGAAGTGGCGGAAACTTACTGCTGCTCGACGAACCTACCAACGACCTGGACGTGGATACTCTGCGAGCACTCGAAGAGGGGCTCGAGAACTTTGGTGGCTGTGCCGTGGTGGTCAGCCACGACCGCTGGTTCCTGGACCGCATTGCAACGCACATTCTGGCCTTTGAAGGCGATGGAAGTGTCGTGTGGTGCGAAGGAAACTATCGGATCTACGAACAGCAGCGCCGTGAACGTCTGGGCGACGCCGCTGACAAACCAGTGACCGGTCGATTCAAGCCACTGAACCGCTGACAGGTGCTGTTCTCATGAAGCATACCATCGGCATCATTCTGCAGCTGCTGGTTCTCGCCATACTTCCGATGGTGATCATCTGGCAGCTGAACTTTGGGTTTCAGCTCATCGTCATGCCCATCGCATTACTCACCGCGATCTGCGTGTTCAGCATCGGGACCATGTTGCGCGACTCGAAGCCGTAACGCAAGGCTCGTGTGTCGTCCAGCTCCGACGTCGAATGATTCCACAAACGAATGGACCGTGACGGTTCAGAAGAAAAAAGAAGGGTCAAACCGTGTAACGCACCGTTTGACCCTCTTGCATTGATGAGCTGGCCGAATCGGAATTGTGCTTCGATTATGGTACTCGGCGGATTGCCGGCGGATTCCAGACGCCGTTGACAACCGATGGCCTGGGGGCGTAAAGCCGAAGAGTCAGCCCGAGTTTTCCGGACTTCGGAGCTGGCAACCAGTTGGATTCCTTGTCCTTGCCTGGACTCTCATGCTGAATCAGCAGGTCGACAGATCCATCCGCGTTGTACTTCAGAGCGTCACGGTCTCCGATGGCAAATCGATTCAGCGGGTTGGCCACCTGGTAACCTTCTTCGTCGTACATCGTCAGCGACCAGAATGCGTTGACCGGCGGAATCTCATCCTTTTCGAAATGCAGAACGTACTTGTTCTCCGCCATCACAGGTTTGCCGTCTGCATCAACAATATTCAACGGATAGATTGCGTCGTCCACCTGATTTGCACCGAGGCCAACGAGGGCCACGATGGAACGCTTCAGATAATAGTTGCCGTACACACCCATCGTATCGGTGTTCATCTGCCAGCCGTTATGGACTCGAGCAACGGTCGGCAGCTTCTCCTTGAAAAACGCAGTCGCGGCTTCCACGCCAGCTGTCAGTTCTTCGTCACTAACCGTCGGCTTGAAGCTGCCCGGCTCAAGGCCGATCCGCTTCAGGCGAGCCAGAGTGGACCAGTCTGACGTATGAGGAGGATTTGCGACCATCAGCGCGGCCGCTCGTTCAAAGAACTTGCGAGCGGGCATTTCGGCAACCTGTCGCATTGGCTCCGTCTTTGTGTCGACGGTTGGGTCAATCTTGTACTCGCGCTTCTTTGGAGCTTTGCCCCAGTCTGCCAGCGGAGTAATGCGGAATCCGTCCTGAATTTTGTGCACGACAGGGTAGTCTTCCACACCGTTAGCCTGAGTCCGTCCGATGATCCACACGATTGTCGTTGGAGCATCAATCCTCTGAACTCCGGCAGGCAGTTCGCCCTGCCATTTCGGTGGCACAACGGCGAAATCGGCCGCCTTCGTGCCGCTGGTTCGCTTGCCAGGGACCGCAAAAACATCGGTCCACATGTCGAGCATCGGAAGGAGGAAATAACGACCGCCGGTGTCACCATGTGACACGATCACCGGGCCTTCTGACAGATCAAGCCAGGCCGAAGAATACAGCGTGTCGAAATTCGGTCGCACAACGACGCGAAGGTCCGCTGTGGGGAATGCTCGCACATGTGTGAACGAGTTCGGCGCTCCCGCGATGGGACTCTGCTTCGGATCCAGATTGGTCAGCTGAAGACGTGTGACGTCCATCAGAACCAGGGGATACAGATACGTGTAGGCTTCCTGAATGATGGCCTTCGTTTCATCGGTCTGCGCTGATGCAGAGTGGATGAAAGAGGAAAAGGCCATGGCAACGACAACAATTCTGGCGACCAGCGCTTTCACGGACGTACTCCTGTCTTTGGTGACGACGGGACGAGATTTCCGGACCGTGGTGAACTGGGCTGAGCTGTCAATCTGCAGTCGCGAATACTCGCGCCCACCATTTTCGGCTTCTTGAGGCCGGTTTGTGCGATGTGAAGAAACAACACTCTGTTGAGCGTCGCAGAGCATACCAGGCGATTAGCCCTTATTCACTGTGACACCCAGCATTTGTCCTTCGAACATCAAATCGTTTCCGACCCAGCCCTGAAAGTCGAACTGCGCGAGCTTGCGAGCCATCACGCGCGTGACTTTGGCAATCAGGTCCAGTCGCACTCCGGGATAGATCGGCTTTCGAAACCGAACTTCGTTCATTCCGCCGAAGCCAAGATAGTCACCACCGATGAGGTCATATTTTCGTGCGTAAAAGCCACCAAGCTGAGCAGCCGCTTCACACTGAACGACGCCGGGCATCAAAGGAAATCCCGGCATATGTCCTCGAATCCAGAATTCCTGATCGGTCAGCTGTTTGTAGCCAACGATCAGGTGCTGAGTCTGATCGACATGCACGATGGCGGTCAGCTGCTCCATCTCGAAACGCTGAGGATTCACGCTGCGAATGTCTTCGATCGTGAACAAAGGTTTCGAAAAATCGAGTGAACTAATGTCACAGATGGGATCAGACGCCATCGATCAAATACTCCCGGCAGTAGACTCTGCCGTCTCAATGTTTCAGTTTCCCGGAAAGCTTGAATTGCAATGCCCGACGGGCCAACCCGCAAGGCTCCGAGCATTCTGGATTCCCATTTTTCCATGATCACTCAGCGGCAATCCGCTTGGACAGTGCTGAGGCCTGGAGGCGAACGTCCGGAGCGAAGAACTTTTCTGAGATTGCTGTGACTTCCGGCCGAATTTCCTGCCGTTGCTCGGGAGTCATCAACGCCCACAGATCAAGCACGGCTCTCAGGCAGTTGCGAGCCAGCTGCGGCTGCTCCACCTGGTAACGCTGCTCGGCCTCAAAAATCTCCTGCTCCGGTTTCCCCTTCAGCGCCGCTGTATCCAGAGGAATCTGCACCTCCTTCAACAGTTTCACCAGCGCGGGAATTGCTTCGACGCTGCCGTTTCTTGCAAGCCCTGTGACTGCGTTGGCGCGCGCGGCTCGGTCACCATCAAAAAGCATGACTTTCAGCTGTTCGATTGAGGATTCGCCGCCCACATTTCCCAGAGCAAAACCAGCCAGATGCCGAATCACAGGCTCGGGCGACTGAGCCGCTCGCTTCAACTGATCCAGCACTGCCGTGTTCGTAATCGTTGGCGATGTGAGCCGTTTGCGCTCGGAAGCCGGCTTATCTTCACCTCCGGCTGCTGAAAACCCGGTTTCCGCATCAAAGTGGCGTCCTGCAATCGCAGCCACCGCCATCAACGCACTCTTTCGAACTTCCAGATCTCGGCCGTCTTCCATCGCTACGGCAAGTACCGGCAGGGTTACTGCATCCGCTTCCAGTGCTCCCAATGCTCGTGCAATAAACTGCTGATGAGTCAGGTCTTCGTCAGACGGAGTCGTCGATGCCAGTGATTCCCTGAGCAAGGTCGCCAGTGCTTCCGCCACTTCCGGATTTCGAGCCAGCGGCTCTCGATCAACCGGGGGCGAAGCCTGATCGTTGCGAATCAGCTGAGCCAATCCCTGGGCAGCTCGCCACCGCCGGTGTTCGTTATTGCTTCCCAGTTCCGAAACCAGCGCGGTCCAGTCGCTTTCGGAATCCGCCAGTTTGCCAAAGAGAGCCCAGACAGCCACGACCGCCATGACGATCAGTGCCGGAATCAGAAACAGCTGAACAATGAACCCGGCTGACGGTGGCGTCACGGGAGGCAGTTCTTCCGGACGGACTGGCTCATTGGAAGGCTGGACGTTTGTCATGTCTTTTTCCGCTCGATGGGCATCTAACCACTGCCGGAGGCAGCTGAAACGTCAGATGTTAGAGCCGATGTCCCCGATTTTCAGTCCACTGCAGGAAACAGCGATTTTCGAGAAAGGTCGCAGGGTGATGGAGGGCGAAGAGTGATGGGAATTATGGGAGGAATGGGATCTATGGGAATCATGCAGCCAACTTACATAAATCCAATTAATCCCATTCCTCCCATGCCTCCCATCAACCCCCAAAGTAACTACTGTCCATCCGTTCCCTTTTCTCGATTCCAGCACTCGGCCATTTTCAAGCGACTAAGACAGTTTTGCTCGGCTGGGGCATTTCCCTATCATTCGGCCGCTCTAGAACGAGCCGGGAAGCGGACTCCTGGCGACTGAAATTGTTTTGATCATGGATTTTTGGAGTGCATTGAAGGATGGCCGAACAGAAAGCAACCAACGTTACGTGGCATGCTCACAAGGTGACTCGCGAAGATCGCCAGAAGCTGAATGGCCATCGTGGAGCTGTGCTTTGGTTTACCGGTTTGAGCGGATGTGGCAAGAGCACGATTGCCAACGCAGTCGACCAGTTGTTGCATGAACGCGGTGTGCACACGTTCGTTCTGGACGGCGACAACATTCGTATGGGGCTGAACAAGAATCTCGGCTTTTCTCCTGCTGACCGCACCGAGAACATTCGCCGCATTGGCGAAGTTTCAAAGCTGTTTGCTGACGCCGCAACGATTGTTTCCACAGCGTTTATCTCTCCTTACAAGGCTGACCGAGACATGGTCCGAGCTTTGCTGCCTCAGGGAGAATTCATCGAGATCCTGGTTCAGGCCAGCCTGGAAACCTGCGAATCACGCGACCCGAAGGGCCTGTACAAGAAGGCACGAGCCGGCGAGATCAAGGACTTCACAGGAATCAGTGCTCCTTATGAAGCCCCGGAGAATCCAGAGATTGTGCTGGACTCTGATAACAAGGGCATCGAAGAACTTGCTCGAGAAGTCATTGCCTACCTGACGGCCAAGGGAATCCTTCCTGCCTGATAGAGTCATTGAATTCAAAATTGAATAATGATTTTGCCAGAGCCTGATCGCAGCGGTCAGGCTCCGGCAAATCTGACTGACGTTTCCTGCTTGGAATTCGAGCTTGAAACTTTGCTGAAATCGATGCTCCCAGCTGAAACGGGTGAGCATTGATACAACTTTCTGGCTCTCTTGATGATCACGGAAGTACTTCGCGGGTGGGGACCTGACGAGTACTTTGTTTCAGCCAACACGATGGGGACTGTGCCGTTTGATCTGATGAATAATCCGCCGCAGGGATGTGCGGATTCCCCTTTGAGGCTCTGCTTGAGCCTCGCAAGATCTTGTTGATTTCATGAGGAAAGCAACGAGACCTGCCAGTTGAAAGGATGCTGCGGATGACCTCCGTTAGTGCGCTGATGGGAATGGCGTTGTTTCTGGCCATTGGTTCCCCGGACATGGGAGTTCCGAAAACTTCCGACATGGGCAAAGGTGGAGATGCCGTTGAGGCTCAGCCTTCAGCCGAAATGGGCAAGTGGATGTCCTCGTTCGACGAGGCACGAAAGATTGCTCAGGAAAAACAGCTGCCCCTCGTTCTGCATTTTGAGGCGGACTGGTGTTCGGCCTGCCGTACCATGGATTCTGCGGTGTTAAACCAGGCATCCATCACCGGACGGCTGGGGACCGACGTCATCGGCGTTCGGATCGACGCCGACCACGACCCAGGCCTGATTTCTCAATACGGAATCGCTTCGCTTCCGACAGAAGTTGTTTTGCGTCCCGACGGAACGGAGAGCGCAAGGTACGTTGGAGGAACTTCTCTGACGGAATACCAGGCTCGCCTGGACAAAGCTCGGGACTCGAAGTCTGCGAACGCATCGGAGGCAGTTGCGTCTGATGATCCAGACGAAACTCTGCGTCCCTGCCTGCTGGTTCGCCACGATGGAAAGCTGGTTGGACTTGGTGGATATTCACCGGTTGCGATGCACAGTGACAAGAAGTGGATCAAGGGCTCCGAAGCGTTCGTTGGCACATGGAATGGAGTGGATTACTTTTTCCAGTCTGCAGAAGAGCGGGAGCAGTTCTTCGCCAGCCCGGAGCAGTTTATTCCTCGACTTCACGGCTGTGACCCGGTCGAAATGCAGCGGGAGCGTCGCGCGGAAGCAGGCGTGATTGAACTGGGAGCTTTCTATAAAGGCCGGCTGTTCTTCTTCCTGAATGAGGAAAACCGCCAGCGATTCCAGAACAATCCGTCCTGGTACGCCGAAGGCTTGTCACCGGATCACATCACCAACGCGGATGATTTCCCCTTTCTGAAGGCAATTAACTGATCGTCAACGTGACTCCCTCCAGCATAGTCTGGGGGGAGTCGCAGCTGCCTTCGCAAGAAGCGTCCGGAAATTTGTCTCTGCGACTGAAATCGAGTAGTCTCTGCTCATCAAACTTCCAACACGCTGACGGATGCAGAGCCTCCATGAAATCGAAAAGTCCTGCTTTGCTGTTTTGTGTCGCGCTGGTTCACAGCATTGGCTCGGCTGCGATGGCGCAACAGTCGAAGGCAATCTGGGGATTGTTTCCGGGCGATTCATTTTCCGTCAGCTCGGTTGTCGTTCGATCCACAGAACTGCAGCAGGGAACAGCCGCTGCGGTCGCACTGGAAACACGCGATCGGTGCATTCTGGAGTATCGAGTGAGGCAGGTGGGGTCAGATGGCGATGTCCTGATGGACGTTCGACTTCAGGCACCATCGCGAGAACTGCGCACATCGCCGGATCAGCCATGGAAGACTGTGGCCGCTTCGCAAAGGAAGCTGGAAGGCGTGGCAGTGCAGTTCATTGTGGATCCGCGCGGCAACATCACACAGTTTGCGCCGCAGGATCGAGAACAGCTCATTGCAGTCCTTTCCGGGAATGATTCAAAGTTTGCCGCGTTGCTCAATGCTTCGCTTCCGGAAGAAGTCATGGCAGGCTGGTTCGGCAAAGTCTTCAGCGTGCCGCAGCACAGGTCTCTTGAAGCAACCAGCTCAAACGGCGGTTCGAAGGAAGAACCCGATTCGGAAAGCGACAAGACTACCTGGTCTCAAACCTGGGTCGATTCCGTTGGGCCATTCGGCGTGATTCGATCAAGCCTCGAATTCCAGTCGGATGCTGCAGCAGCAGACGGCACTGACGATGCGATACCAGCACCGGATGATCAATCCGAAAAACCTGAATCGCCTGAATCTGACAAGCCAGCAGGCAGCAATCTGATTGACTGTTTGATCAAAGGGGATGCTCGATACGTTCCGCTGGTTGTCCCGGAGAGCATTCAGCCTTCTGGGATTGAAGCGTTGCCGTTCGAGTCTCTGGAGATCAAGTCCACAAACATTTCCGGAAAAGCGCGATTGTCGCAAAAGGCTTTCTTCGATTCAAAGTCTTCACGCCGACCACCCGCAGAGACTCTGGAATGGACATGGTCGACTGAAGGCAAGGCGGTTTTGAAAGACAACCCACAACGTAAGGCGGATGAGCAGAACGTCATCTTTCGCCACAGTGAAACTCACACGATTGTGCTTTCCGGATATTCGTATCACGGCGACGAGCTCATCATTGCTCCTCCGCCGGACGCCCAATAGCACCGCATGAAACGCTGTCGCTCCGAAGTCTTGCAGCCAACAACCAGCGGTCCGATGTTGCGATTTACGAACGCACCGGCAAATCTGGTAAACCGCTGCGCCCCGGACTGCTGCTGCGAACACTGCCACTGGTGAATTCACAGTTCCCACGGCAGATTCGGAACGGCTCCTGCGGAAACAAAACAGAGTCCTCGCAGAACGTGTGCGTTTCGATCGAGGGTCCGTTACACTCTTGGTCCGTGATCATGACGATCATGGAACTGGCCTTACCGCGCTGGAGTCAGCAGTCGTGAACGCCAGGTGACAAACTCGCCGAAGGTCCCGCATAACTGGCGGCCTTTGATTCATAGACGGACTGTGTGGGATGAGCAGCGGAGCAGTGTCGGGACTTAGAACAGAACCTGTGTTCTCGTGTCCCGCCACGGTCTATAACGAAGTCTACGGTCCGGATGGTGCTCCTCGCGCCCACTGGCAGAAGTTTCTGAACGCCTATCGGAGTGTCGCCCCGTCAGAATTTGCAAGGCGAAATGCGCAGGCCGACAGAATGCTGCGTGAGAACGGGGTTAACTATCACTCCGTCACTGATGGCGGCGAAGGCGCACGACCATGGCGTCTTGATCTGCTTCCGATGCTGACAACATCAGCGGATTGGTCGTCGCTTGAGATTGCGCTGGGGCAGCGAGCTCGCCTCCTGAACCTGCTGATCTCCGACATATACGGCCCGCGCCGTCTTGTTGAAGAAGGCCTGTTGCCTCCGGAAGTTCTGTTCGCCAATCCGGAGTTTCTTCGGCCGTTCTGTGATTTGCGCCGACCGGATGTCAGCTCCATGTTTCTCTACGCAGCGGAACTGGCTCGTTCCGCAAATGGAACATGGTGCGTGATGGCCGACCGCTCCGAAGCGCCAGCCGGGCCCGGTTTCGCGCTGGAGAATCGGATCGTCAGTGCGCGATCAATGCCGTCGGCGTTCAAACAGATACCGGTTGAGCGACTTGCCGGCTTCTTTGGCCGCCTGCAAAACTCGCTGCGGCGCCGCACCGCAAAGCCGATTGAGAATCCGCGAATTGTCCTGCTGTCCAGCGGTCCGACTCATCCCTACTTCTTCGAAGATGTGTACCTCGCGCGTTACCTGGGCTACACAATGGCCGAAGGTGGGGACCTCGCGATTCGAAATGACACAGTCTTCCTGAAGACACTCTCCGGTCTGATTCCCGTCGACATCATTCTCGGCCGCTGCGCGGAATCCGGATTGGATCCGCTCGAACTTGGTTCTCACTCAGCCCACGGCGTTCCCGGGTTGCTGAACGCCATTCGATGCGGCAACGTGTCTGTTGTGAACACGCCAGGCTGCGGCATCGTGGGGGCTCCGGTCTTCATGGCGTTCCTTCCAAAGCTGTGCGAGAAGCTCCTGGGTGAGCAACTGCGACTCAGCTCCATTCCGACGTGGTGGTGCGGCGACGCCGAAAGCATGAAGTTTGTCGAAGGGCACTTTGGTGACCTTGTCCTGAAGCCGGCGTTTCAGAAAAGCGGTGGCGAAGAGATCATCATCAGCGACCTGAGCACTGCAAAGCGCGAGGAAGTCCTGAAACGCATTCAGGCAGAACCGTGGGCCTGGGTCGCTCAGGACAAGATCGCTCGATCCGGGCTACCTGTCTGGACAGAGCAGGGCGTTCGGTGCGGGCATGCGGCGGTTCGAGCATTCCTGGTCGAAGAAGACAATCACTGGCATCTGATGCCTGGCGGATTGATCCGCATCGCTCCGGATACCGGGCCGATGCAGCTGTCCGTTTCGGCGGGAGATGGCAGCAAGGATCTTTGGGTCATTGCGGATCGCAAGGTCGATCCTGTCTCGCTGCTGACACCTCAGGATCAGCCGGCGGAACTGCGACGCACAAGCGCATTGTTTCCAAGTCGAGTCGCAGACAACCTGTTCTGGCTGGGCCGTTCGATCGACCGTTGTGACTTCCTGTGCCGCCTGGTCCGGGCACTCGCGGAACGGCTGGTTGGAGAAGGCAGCGTGGATCTGACGGAAGTCCGGTTCCTCGCACGAGCACTGAGCGAACAGGGGCAGATCGAACCTGGTTTCGTCGTGGACGGAATGGAATCGCAACTCCCGTCGCTTGCGGAAGCGTTGCCAATTGCCGTCTTTGATCCTCAGGAATACGGCGGGCTGGCTCGCACCGTTCGCGATCTGACTCGACTGGCATCACTGGTCCGCGACTGGATCAGCCCTGACACCTGGCACAGAATCAATGTCACGGCCGAATCCTTCTGGGCGACTCCGAACAAAGACTGGCGTGACCTGGCCGATGTAGTCGCATCTTCCAATTCGCTTGTCGGTGACCTGGCGTCGGTCAGCGGTCTGATCGCGGATGGAATGAACCGAGGCCCGTCATGGCGTTTTCTGGAAATCGGTCGCTGCATCGAGCGCGCCGGTGCGACAGCAAGACTCTTGATCTCAGCAGACTTTCGTCGCGGTCCCATGGCGCCGACCCTGCTGAAGACGCTTGTGGAAGTGCTTGATGTTCGCATGACCTATCGGTTTCGATACCGCGAGAACCTGCAGCGGAATGCGGTGCTGGACCTGGCCATTACCGACGAAACGAACCCACGATCTCTGGCCTACCAGATTGATCGCCTCGTCTCGCATGTCGACCGGCTGCCGGGCTTCACGACTCAGCCGCTTCGCTCAGGCGAAATGAGACTTGTCATGGAAGCAGCCCATGCTGTTCGGATGCTGACGGCCGACGATCTGGCCGCTGCAAATCCCAGGGCAGTCATTGCCACGCTGAGAGTGGTGGACGAATCGATGATGAAGCTCTCGGATGCCCTTACGAACAAGTACCTCGTGCATTCCGGAGCCCCCAGACAGTTCAGCGAGTTGCCGGGGTAGCCATGAAGTATCGGATTACTCATCGCACAACCTATTCCGGCCACGACCCGGTCTCGATTGGCCACAACCAGGCATGGCTGGAGTTTCGGCCGGTCGACTGGCAGCAGGTGGAATCCTTCCAGCTGCACATCGATCCGGAACCCTCCGTGAAGACTCGGCGGACGGATGCGTTCCGAAACCCTGTCCATGTGTTTTCCTTCAACGAGGGTTATCAGAAGCTGGATGTTGTGGCAACGACAGTCGTCACTGTTCGCGACACGATGAAACCCAGCCATGCAAAGGAATACTCCTGGGAAGAAGTGCGGCAGGCGGTTCGCCAGCACCTGGATTCTGCAGACCGCGACGCCCTGGAATTTTCCTACCCGTCGCCCCGCATCGTTTGGAACGACGCCATTCGCAATTACGCGCTGGAATCGTTTGGCGAAGGACGCTCCGTGACCGAAGCCGTCATGGATCTGACCCGCCGGATTCACACGGACTTCGTGTATGACAACCGAGCGACCACGGTCAATACGCCGGTCCATGAAGTGTTTCGGCTGCGTCGAGGGGTTTGCCAGGACTTTGCACATCTGCAAATCTCGATGCTGCGATGTCTCGGAATTCCCGCTCGATACGTCAGCGGGTACCTTCGAACGGTTCCTCCTCCGGGGCAGCCACGGCTGGTCGGTGCAGATGCTTCGCACGCGTGGCTTTCCGTGTATTGCGGAGGCGGCAACTGGCTGAGCGTCGACCCGACGAACGATACAGAATGCGGCACCGACCATATCGTTCTGGCCTGGGGCCGGGATTATTCCGACGTGCCTCCGCTCACGGGTGTCTTCGTTGGAGGCGGGCAGCATCGGCTTTCGGTCAGCGTTGATGTCATGCCGATCTGACGCAGCGTCCCCGGAGCAACAATCCCGGAAAGACCGACAACTCTCGCTCGGCATCCCTCCGGCGAAACCGCTGAAACCACGATCCGAACTCTCAGTTCCAGTGTCACACTCACGTCAGTTTGGCGACAGTGCCGGTATGGAATACACTTTCGCCACGTTCCTGGCCCGCCGGAAATCTCAGGCTGGCACCTACTCGACCGCAATTTCAAAGAACACGCACGATGCCTCGTTACGACTACAAATCCATCGAAGCCCGATGGCAGAAATACTGGGAACAGAACGACACGTTTCGCACGGAAGACTGCGTGTCCGAAAAGAAGAAGCTGTACGTTCTGGACATGTTTCCGTATCCCTCCGGCAGCGGCCTGCATGTGGGACATCCGGAAGGTTACACGGCGACCGACATCGTCTGCCGATACTCCCGCATGAAGGGAATGAACGTTCTGCATCCGATGGGCTGGGACGCATTCGGACTGCCCGCCGAAGAACATGCCGTGAAGACCGGCACGCATCCTCGGATCACGACCGAGCAGAATATTGCGACGTTCAAGCGTCAGCTGAAGATGCTGGGATTCAGCTACGACTGGAATCGAGAACTCGCAACGACGGACCCGGACTACTACCGCTGGACTCAGTGGATCTTCCTGCAGCTGTACGACACCTGGTACGACGCAGACTTTGAATGGACCGGACCGGACGGCGTGAAGCGAAAAGGCAAAGGACGGCCGATCAGTGAGCTTCCAATTCCTGCCGAGATCCTTGGGGAAAGCGGAGAGCCGAAAGCGGAAAGCGGAAAGCTGCCGTCGGAGGCGGTGCGACGGTATCAGGACAAGCACCGACTCGCCTATGTCTCCGAAGCGCCGGTGAATTGGTGCCCGGCTCTTGGAACTGTGCTGGCGAACGAAGAAATCATCGACGGCAAAAGCGAACGAGGCGGTCATCCGGTCGTTCGCATGCCGCTCAAACAATGGATGCTGCGCATCACGGCGTACGCCGATCGTCTGGCCAGTGAGCTGGAATCTCTGACGTGGTCGGAGGCAATCAAGCTGATGCAGCGCAACTGGATCGGCCGCAGCGTCGGCGCAGAAGTCGATTTCTACGTTGGAACCGGACCATGGACCGGACACGTCGACGGAATCGCTAATTTCCCATTTCGCCAGGCATTTGATCTGAGCGGAATGCCTGACGCGTATTTGCTGCCTGAGGGCGAATCAGACGTGAGTCTGTACTTTGCGTATCTGAAGCAGCGACGATCTGGTTTCCCGGCTTCATCCACCGACACCATCCGCGTCTACACGACTCGCCCCGACACACTCTTCGGCGTGACCTACATGGTGCTCGCGCCGGAACATCCGCTTGTGGATCAGATCACGACACCGGAACAGAAAGCGGCGGTCGAAGAGTATCGTACGAAGGCATCGCTGAAGAGTGACCTCGACCGTACCGACCTTGCCAAAGACAAGACCGGCGTCTTCACGGGAGGTTACGCAATCAATCCGGTGAACGGCGAAAAGGTCCCGGTCTGGATCGCCGACTATGTGCTGATCAGTTACGGCACCGGAGCCATCATGGCTGTCCCGGCGCATGATGAACGAGACTACGAATTTGCAAAGGCGTTCGGGATTCCCATTCGCCAGGTCGTTGCTCCTGCACCTGGCAGTGGACATGTCGCGGATATCGACAATGCCGCGTTTGTGGAAACGGGCATCGCGGTGAATTCCGGAAGGTACGATGGCACGCCGACAGCCGACTTCAAAGCACAGATTACAAAAGACCTGGCGGCTGCAGGTGTTGGTCGAGAAGCCGTCAACTATCGTCTGCGTGACTGGCTCTTTAGTCGTCAGCGTTATTGGGGCGAACCGTTCCCGATCTGGCACGAACTGGATGCCGATGGAAATCCGACGGGGCTGATGCGGACAGATGCGGTCGAATCACTTCCGGTGCTTCATCCTCACATGGAAGACTTCAAGCCGACGGGAACGCCGGAACCCATGCTGGCCAAAGCTGAGCCGAGCTGGCTGTTCAAGACCGACACCGATGGTGTGAAGCTGAAGCGTGAAACCAACAGCATGCCTCAGTGGGCCGGCAGTTGCTGGTACTACCTGCGCTTCTGCGACAATAAGAACTCGGCGAACTTCATCGACCCGGAGAAGGAAAAGTACTGGCTTCCCGTCGATCTCTACATCGGCGGTGCCGAGCATGCGGTGCTGCACCTGCTGTACTCACGCTTCTGGCACAAGGTGCTATTCGACCGCGGTTATGTAACAACGCCCGAGCCGTTTCAGAAGCTGGTGAATCAGGGGATGATTCTTGGTGAGCCGGACGAGAACGGCAAAGCGGAGAAGATGTCGAAGTCTCGCGGCAACGTCATCAATCCCGACGACATTGTTCGAGACTACGGCGCGGATTCGCTGCGTCTGTATGAGATGTTTATGGGACCGCTCGAACAGGTGAAGCCATGGCAGATGAGCGGTGTCGAAGGCGTCTATCGATTCCTTGGCCGCGTTTGGCGAATGGTGATTGATGATCGAGCGGAAGCGGTTCAGCTGACTTCTGCGGTCGTGGATGCTGAGCCAACGGTAGAACAACTGCGAGTCCTTCACAAGACGATCAAGGCTGTGACCGACGACATCGACCGGCTGGCGTTCAACACGGCGATCAGTCGTATGATGGAATTCACGAACTTCATGTCGAACCAGGAAGTTCGTCCGAAGTCGGTGCTGTCTTCGTTCGTGCTTCTGCTGAGCCCCTTTGCTCCCCACATTGCCGAAGAACTCTGGGCGGCCCTTGGCCACACGAAGACAATGGCCTATGAGCCGTGGCCACAGCATGATCCTGCAATGCTGGTGGAAGACAGTGTTGAAGTCCCGGTTCAGGTCAATGGAAAACTGCGAAGCAAGATCGTCGTCCCCAACGGAATTGACGCCGCTGAACTGCAGCGTCTTGCGGAAGCCGATGATTCCGTGCGAAAGCATCTGGAAGGAAAGTCCGTGGTCAAGGTGATTGCAGTTCCCGGGCGACTGCTGAACTTCGTGGTGAAATAGTCGAGTCTGATTCGCTGGTAAATTCTGATTTGGCGGGCACAATGCCAAGCATTGTTGTTCAGACGGAATGACCTTGCGAAGAATCAACTTTGTCCAGCATTTCTCCAACTCGATCAGGCTCCATGCTGCTCGCCGAAGAGTATTTCGAGAGCGGAGACGATCGCTTTGTTGCTGAGTTGCGAGCGGTCACCGATGCGGCTCGGCTCGGTGACTTTGCGGCACGATGGATGAATGATACTCGGCCGGTTGCCAGAAAATTCCTGAAGGACTACCTGTCGCATCCGCTGAACAGCGCCCGACACGAAGCGCTGGTCAAGCGTCTGTTCAAGCTGGCCGAAACAGCGCAGGATGACGAATTGATGGGCTTGTTTCTGCGAGCACTGGATGTATCGATTCGCAGGAAGAAGCGAGTTCGCCAGGTCTACAACTGGGTGACTCGAGAGTTCTGGACTTCTGAATCGATCGCAGTTCCAAAAGATGTGATGCCCAGGAACCTGCGTCATTACTCTGACAGGCATCGTTCGCTGCGTTTGTTCTCCGTTCTTACTCGGCGATATCTGTGTCGACGATCGTGGCGGTATTTTCGGCACCTTGGTGCAACCGATCCATCGCGGTATTTGAAAGCAGCGACGAGTGCACTTCTAAACTATTCGGATGCCGACACGCCGGATGGTCTGGCGATGATCGACAACTGGGGGCTGATGCACATTCTGTTTCACCACACGGACGTGCTGACATCAAGAGCGTCCGGCTGGCACCTTCGCGACAAATCGACTCTTGCGAGCCTGACACCGGCACCCGCGTTTTCGGACGCATGGAAAACAGCTCCGGAGCAATTGTGGCTGCTCGTCAGAAAAGCCGCCGCGCGCGTGGTACGACAATGGGCGTTTCGCCTGTTGAATCGCGAACATCAGGATTTTCTTCGAACGCTTCCCATTGCTGACTTTGTCGTTCTGACAGCACATGCGGACGACGACCTTGCGCGATTCGCGGCGGAATCACTGTCGCGATCTTCGCAACTGAACTTACTCAGCAGCGAACAGTGGTTTTCAATGCTCGGTGAATGCAACCCTGCGGCCATTGAAGTGCTGTGCCAGGGGTTGTCGCGCGAGGTGGATCCGCAAACGGTCAGTCTGTCTCAGCGAATCACAATGGCGTGCAGCCGTCCCGAGGCTGTGGCAGAAATTGGGCTCAAGTGGCTTCGAGCGTCTGTCATGTTCAGTCCGCAGGAATGGTCGGAGCTCGGCAGGCTGGCGGGAGCCGAGTGCGAAGCGTTGCGACCACAGCTGCTCGAATGGCTCAAGTCCCTGCTGACAACATCCACAGCCGCCAGTCTACCTGCGGTGCTCGGGGATAACGGACTCTCTGTGATTTCCTCGACGATGATGGAGCTGCTGGATAGTCGGTTCGAAGATGTACGGCAGTTTGGCTGGGCCTGGTTCGAAGAGACACCGGCAGCCAGTCAGGATGTCAGTATTTGGCAACGACTGCTTGAATCACCCTACGATGATATTCGTTTCGGCGTCATCAGGATGCTGGAGCAACAGCCCGCTCCGGATCGGCTGGATGCCAGCCATCGCGGTCAGCTCGGAAAGGAGCTCGTTCGAGCCTTGTGGGCGACGGTTCTGCTGAATGTTCGCCGTGGATCCCGATACAAGCCGGCCGTTCTTCAGCAAGTTTCAGATCGATTGAGAAAGCACCCGGGTGAGGCGCCGCAGTTGCTGCCTCTTTTGTCCGTTGCCCTTCGATCGATTCGAGACACCGAATGGAAGAAGGCGCTGGCCGTGGTGGTTCAACTGGCGGAAGTGCCGGAGCTGCATCAGCAGGTGATTCAGACCTTTCCGGAGATCAGCTGGAATTTGAAATTGTGATTCTTAACGGACTACAGACTACAGACTTTTGCTCGGAGCAAAGAGTCTCACACTTTGGCGGGGAGGATTGAACATTTACCGAGACTAACATGCTGCGGTGTTCCGCCGTGGTTGAGTTTGGCTCTCCATTGCTTCCCCTGGAACGTTGTTCGTTCGGCCCGACGTCATCTGGACTGCGGGCTGAGTCAACGTGGTTCACGCAGGCCAGATGACGTCGGGCCTTTGTGAACGCTCCCGGTCGACGCTTCGAAGTCGGTGAATGTGTTCGTTCCCAGTTTGAGTGTGAGACTGTTTGCTCCTGGTTCATGGTGACCGCTGACCCTCGTTTCTTCGACGTTCTCGTTTCGACGTTCCAAAAATCCCTCTTCCCGCAGATCCGCTCCCATACGCTATGGAACTTCAAACCAGCTATCACCGACGCAGCGGAATCCGGGAAGGTGCCTTTGGGCTGGCCATCGCGCTTGAGCCGAATCTGCGGCGGGATCGCGTGAGTTATCGGGGACAGCTCAAGTCGCCTCTTCGTTTCCGCGAAGCCATCAGCGCGCTTCATGAAGTGGTCGTGAGCGACCTGAAATTTCATGCACGCGACAAATCAGCTTACATTGAGTGGAAGCGTGAAGAACTGGCTCGCGAGCAGACGATTCGCAGAGCAGCTGTGGACGCGAAGAAGGCCGAGCTGCAGCCTCAGGCTCGTCCGCCAATTCGCCCTGGTCTCGAAGAAGACTATGAACGGCTGAGGAGACAGTATTGGGATGCTCGCCTGAAGTATTCCACATTCCTGCAGCGGACAGACCCTGAAATCTGGCGCCGGCTGGTGCCTTGTGACCCGGTGATCACAGTCGCTTCTGATTGCCTCTTCTTCGAGTGCTTCAGCGCGGATGAAAGCAGCTACGGTTGCCTCACAGTGGGGCGCGAAGCCTTCGAAAATGAACGCGATGTGAGTCCCGGTACGACCAACGTTGATTACACGTGGGACCTGTACGAACACTTTCAGACACTTCGCAGCTATCGGCAAACCTCGTTTGAAATAGATCCAGGCGGATTTGAGGTTCAGACGGATTCCGCCGGGCAGCATCGTGAAGAGAAGATTGATCTGCCAGGTTCATGGCTGCGAGGATTCCTGCAGCTTCAGTCGGCCATGACACTTCCCATGCGAGTCGTCTCGATTGGCAAAGAAGGCTTGTACAACCTGCTCGCCTATCTCAAGCGCCATCGCGCTGCGAAAAGTCCCAGAGCAATTCGGTTCGAACTAATCCCTGGGCAGGCACCAAAGATTGTCCTTGAACCATGGAGCCGCAGGGTGTCGTGTGATTCCAGACCGTGGAATGGAAACCGACAGGAGACCATTCGAATCTGGGGACGCGATCGGTTGCAGGTCCTGAGCCGCCTGCTTCCCCTCGCCGATGAGGTCCATGTCGGACTGCTGGGAACGGGTTTGCCCAGTTTCTGGATGATCACGATGGGAGAGATGCGGTTCGTGCTGGGGCTGTCAGGCTGGACGGCGAACGACTGGACATCCTCCGGCGCGCTGGATCAGATCCTGCCACCGGTGGAAGTTCGAGAAGCCACACTGGCTCAGATTGCCGGAGCGTTCCGGAATCAAGCCGCGCAGTCGTTTGAGTCGATCGTTAGCCTGACACAGCTTCCGGAATCCACTGTCGCTGCGGGCCTGAATCGGCTGGCGTTGCTGGGGCAGATTATTCACGACCTGCCGGCACGTCTTTATCGCTGGCGGCAGGTCATGCCAGTTCCGCTGACCTCCGATCAGATCGGAGGCGATCATCCTGAGACACTTGCGGCGCGAGCTTTGATCGCAGCAGGCCAGGTCCAGCTGTCAAAAAACGAAACCATGCCGAACGGAATGCGCCTTCTGGAAGGTCGGGCCGGTGGGAGTCCTGCAGAATTGCTAATCGACGGGGATGGGCGAATCGTTCGCGGACGGTGCAAGTGTTCCCATCATTTCAAGAACGGACTTCGGAAGGGTCCCTGTCGGCATCTTCAGGCGTTGCGTCAGTCGGCCTCAGCAACCTCGCGGCCAGACAATCTTGATTCGTGGTATGCGAGTTTCAGAAACCCATGAGCACTCAGGATTCAAAAGGCTTTTTCGGCTGGCTGCGACGACTGCTGTTTGGTGATCCTGTCGCGACACCCAAACCAGTGAACTCACCCGTTGCGCCTTCGGCCCCGGTGCCAGCAAAGCCGGTGGCAAATGTAAACACGGCTGGAACCATTTCACAGCCTCCTGTCAGAAGCCAGGCAGCGAACTCGTCGCAAACAGGCCTCGATGCATCCGCGTTTCTTCCGATCACACGGGACGAAATCATCAGTTCCACTCGGACGCGATGGTTCTGGTCCGGAGCATTCTGGGGACGACGTGACCTGATTCCACCTGTCAGTGATACACGAACAAAGCTCATCGATCGCGGCATGCTGACTCAGGGGCTGTTGACCGCCGAACAGCTTGCAGAGATCCATCAGGTGGGGCTGGAGATGGATGCCGTGCGTCCATCAATTGATGCCATTCGAAATGAAGCCAGTCGGGCAGGCGAAGCCGCCGTTGCCGCCAGCCGCGAAGAACGGCAGAGACTCAAGGCACAAAAGAAAGCGGAAGCAGCTCAGCGAAAGCAGCAGCGAGCACAGGACATAGCCTCCCGGTTTGCAACAGACATTACCTATCTTGGACGTCGCGTTTCCGGCAGGCTGAATGAACGAAACAGTGACATTGGAAAACTGGAGTCTGCAGCACTTCCAGTTCTCCAGACTCCCGCAGATGTCGCCTCTGCACTGGGATTGACGGTGCCTCAGCTTCGAGGGCTCGCGTTTCACAGCGAGGTGACTCGCCGATCGCATTACATCCAGTTTTCCATTCCGAAAAAATCGGGCGGCACTCGGCTTCTCAGCGCACCGCACCGGCGACTGGCGAATTGTCAAAGGTGGATTCAGACTCAAATCCTCAGCAAGCTCGACGTGTCTCCACAGGCGCATGGATTTGTTGTGGGACGCAGCACAGTCACCAATGCAATGCCGCACTGCGGGAAAGCCGTTGTTCTGAACACGGATGTTGAAGGCTTCTTTCCGTCGGTCACGTTTCCCCGAGTACGAAAGGTGTTTCAGAAACTCGGCTATTCACCATCAGTAGCGACGATTCTGGCATTGCTGTGCACTGAATGTCCGCGACGAACCGTGGAGTTCGGTGGCGAAAAACTGTTCGTTGCCACTGGCGCCCGTGCGCTGCCTCAGGGAGCCTGCACCAGTCCGTCACTTTCCAATCAGGTTGCACTGCGGCTGGATCGCCGGCTGCAGGGGCTGGCCTCCCGACTAGGGCTCACTTACACGCGCTACGCGGATGACATCACATTCTCCGGAAACGAAGAGCTGAAGTCCCGCACGGGATATCTGATGGCCCGAATTCGTCACATCGTCCAGGATGAGGGACTTCAGATTAACGAAGAGAAGACTCGTATCCAGCGACAGAATCGCGTTCAATCGGTGACAGGACTTGTCGTCAATGATCGCCCCGGTGTTCTTCGAAGCAAAGTGCGAAGGTTGAGAGCAATTCTGCACCAGGCAAAAACCACCGGGCTCGCCGCACAGAATCGTGAGAACCATCCGAACTTCCGAGCGTGGGTCGACGGCATGATTGCCTACATCGCGATGTCCCGCCCGGAGACCGCCAGCATCCTTCGCCAGCAATTCGATCAGGTTCGCGAATCGTGACCTTCAAGGACACACACGATTCCAACAGAACGGATGAGTCGCAAAATTCTGGTGGCGACGGTGACATGATCGAACGAAACTGCGATAGTCGCGTGAGCTGCTGACTGGCTGAAGTTCGATCGTTCACACAAAGCGGGAGTAATTCTGATGAAGCTTGAATCCTGCAGAATTCTGCGCAGCGAATCGAAGCAACCAGAACGACTCAGCGGGTGGATCCCACTTGGCGATTTTCGACTGATGATGGCATTGGCCGCTGTCGTGGGATTGCACTCCACTGCCATGTCTCAGCAGCCGGATTACAGCAAAGAACAGCTGGAATACTTCGAGAAATCTGTTCGCCCCATCCTGGTGCAGCGGTGCGTGAAGTGCCATTCCGCCGATGGCGCCGCGACTCACGGTGAACTGAGTCTTGAATCTTCGGACGGCATTGCGTCAGGGGGAAGTCGAGGGGCATTGTTTGACCGGAGTGCTCCGGAAAAGAGCCTGCTGCTTCATGCGGTGGAGTATCTTAACTCTGAGCTTCAGATGCCCCCGGATGGCAAGTTGCCGGAGTCTGAACTTCAGGTGCTCCGACAGTGGATTCGGGCTGGGGCAGCGACGCCAACATACACCGCGCCGCCCCGTAAATCGACGGAATCGATTGACTACAAAGCCGCGCGGGAACATTGGGCGTTCAGACCTGTGGCCGACATTCCCGTGCCTCAGGTTCCTCAGGGAACGCCCGAGCACTGGTCACACAATCCGATCGACGCATTCGTGCTTCAGAAGCTGAATGAGCATCATCTGACGCCATCAGAGCCGGCGGAACCCGGTGTGCTTCTGCGAAGACTCTCGTTTGATCTTGTCGGTCTGCCGCCACGTCCGGAGGACCTCGCTCAGATAACCACTGACGGTGTTGAAGTGGCGATTGAGCAATTGTTGAGTTCACCACATTTTGGCGAACGGTGGGCTCGCAACTGGCTGGACCTGGCTCGTTATTCCGAGTTCACTCCGGATTGGCAGAGTCCGACAGACCGAGGCTGGATGTTCCGCGACTGGGTCGTAAACTCACTGAATTCGAACATGCCATATGATCGCTTCGTCAAGCTGCAGCTGGCCGCGGATCTGATGCCGGATGCTGATCCCGGAGATCTCGCTGCACTGGGGTTGATTGGACTCAGCCCAACCTACTGGAAGGAACTTCGACTGGCTCCGAGTGTGATTGAGCAGATTGTGGCGGACGAATGGGATGAACGCATCGATGCCGTTTCACGCACGTTCCTCGCCATGACCGTCAGCTGTGCACGATGCCACGACCACAAGTTTGACCCCATCTCCATGGAAGACTACTACGGCCTCGCCGGCGTGTTCGCGAGCTCGCAGCTTGATGAACGACCACTGCTGCCGAAAGCGGAAGCAGAGAAAGTCCGAGAGGCTCGAACAAAGCTCAAGGCACTCGATGCCAAACTGAAGGAAATCAAGGACCCGGCGTCGCCGGATGCGGAAGCAACACGTCAGGAGATTGCGAAAATCAAATCGGAGACCCCCAACGTGGATGCTCCGTTTGCTCATGTGCTGAAGGAGTCAGCGATTTTCGTTTTGCCGGAAGGAGATGAACTGACGAAACTGGACTATCGAGATGGCGTAGCTCGCGATCTTCCCATCTTTCGTCGCGGCAATCCGGCCAATCCCGGCCATGTCGTTCCCCGCCGTTTCCTTCGAATCTTCCGCCCGGATGCTCCTACCGCGCTGACCGAAGGTAGTGGTCGCAGGCAGCTCGCGGAAGCTCTGTTTTCCGATGCGTCGCCGCTGATGGCTCGAGTGATCGTGAACCGCATCTGGGATCAGCACTTTGGCTACGGCATCGTTCGGACTCCCAGCGATTTCGGCTCACAGGGAGACGCGCCGTCTCATCCGGAGCTGTTGGAATACCTGAGCGCCGAATTGATTCGACACAACTGGGATCTCAAGTGGCTGCACCGGTTGATCGTCACTTCAGCGACGTATGGTCAGTCGTCAGCTCAGCGTGATGACATGTTTGGGATCGATCCGGAGAACCGATTTCTCTGGCGTATGAACCGAAAGCGGCTGGACTTTGAAATGTGGCGCGATGCCATCCTGTCTGCTGACGGTTCGCTGGATCTGACGATGGGCGGCCCCGCCAGGCCCGTTGATGATGATCAGAATGTGCGACGAACTCTGTATGTGATTGTGGCACGAGAAGAACTGCATCCCATTTTGCGAATGCATGATTTTCCCGAAGCCAGTTCTCACAGTCCTCGCCGTGAACCCACGACAACGCCGCTTCAACAGTTGTTCATGCTGAATTCGCCGTGGATGGAGGCTCATTCCGGGAAGCTCGCCGGACAGCTGAATTCACTGGACCGGCGGCAGGGCATCGAACGAGCCTACGCGCTGCTGTTTGCTCGCCTGCCGGATGATCAGGAGACTGCCGCCGGCCTGGAGTTTCTTTCAGCGGGCGAAGCAGTGTCGCCCGAGGCTGCGAGTCCCGAACAGGTTGGCAAACGCTGGGCGGATTATGTCCAGGCGCTGTTGAGTTTGAATGAGTTTCATTATCTGGAGTAACGATCGAACATGGTTCGGATTGATCGGATCTACACGCGTTCAGGAGACGAAGGCCAGACCAGTCTGGGCAATGGCCAGCGTGTTTCCAAACTGAATGCACGGATCATTGCCGGCGGCTCTGTCGATGAAACAAACTGTGCCATTGGTGTTGCCGCCGCGGCGACGGAATCCGAAGAGATTCGCGGATTGTTGTATTCGCTGCAGCAGTTTCTATTTGACCTCGGTGCCGACCTGTGTGTCCCTTTGCCCGCCGAAGGGGAAACAGATCTCCTGAAGAAACGTGTCTCAGAAGAAAACGTGCAACATCTGGAGCGAACCATTGATTCGATGACAGAACGGCTTCAGCCTCTCCGCAGTTTCATCTTGCCCGGCGGCCATCCCGCCGCCGCCGCGCTTCACCTGGCACGAGCTGTTTGTCGGCGAGCAGAGCTGGATGTCCTGCGACTGACCGAATCGGAACCGATGAATCAGAACGTAACCGTCGCTCTGAATCGACTGTCCGACCTGCTGTTCGTACTTGCTCGAATCAGCAACAACGACGGCCGGAACGATGTCCTGTGGGACCCCGACCGAAAATAACCACAAACAAAATAGCGGAAGGGCGCAAGCCCTCCGGTGACACACAACCAACAAAAACTGGCGGACGCGCGCCAGCCCACCGGTGAGTCACAACGAACGCGAAGCCATCCCTTCACCGGCGCAATCACCGGACGGCTCGCGCCGTGCCGCTACTTTTGGTTCCATTGTTTGCTGTCGCGTAACGACTAAAGTCCTGCACGCAGCGGTCGCAGGTGTCGACCGAAGTGATCAGCGAGAACTTCTTCGTAGGTCCCAGGATGGCTCTTTAGAACCGACCGAATTGCCGGCCCGAATTCGGGATGAGTCAGCGTTGACCCGAAAGTACAGTGCAGAATCTGTCGGCCCGGCTTTGTGAAGCCTTTGCCTTCAGGAACTTCTGACCACAGCTCCAGGTATTCACGTTCGAGATCTCGAATGCTGGAGACCAGTTGTGGTTCCGGAGCACACGCCAGAGTCGCAGAAACGTGATAAGTGGCCTTGTCCGTGTCGTAGCGTCCTCGAGCGAACGCGACGATCGCCCGGAACAGCGACTCATCATGTCGAGCAACCACGCGAAGTGCTTCCAGATAACTTGTGCCGGCCGTCTTGACGTGAAAACGTCCCTTCGTCGCTTTACTCAGTGCGGCATACATCGACAGCTTGTCCGAGCCCGAATGCAGACTCAGCTTATACGGCCCCACCATGTCCGCGATCGCAGCATGATCCGCCAGTGACTTTTCCAGCGCATTCAGGTCTCCCTTGAAGTCGACTCCCTTTTCAAAGTCACCGATAAATCGCGGTGCGAGGCTGACGAGCTTCATCCCGGACTTCAGGCACTGGTCAGCAATGATGTAGTGTTCTGCGAGTGTTGTCGGTTGATCGGTTTCATCAACTGACAGCTCAATTTCAAAGTTCTTGCCGGACTTCTGATGAACGCTGGCGATGTACCCGGAGAGTTCAACCGCCTGCTGAATCGCAACCCCGTACTTCACTGCGGCTCGCATCAGAGTCGGCTCATCAAGCACAATCAATGTGCCATTGGCAAGCTTCAGGGACTTGCCGGTGTAGCCTGACAGCCACGCGATCTGACCTTTCACCGCGTCAAACTTCTGACGCAGAGTTGCTTCGTCATAGTTGTCGGCTTTCTGATCGACAGCCCCCGACGGATCAATTGTGAAGAATGTAAACCCGACCGCTGCCGTGACGTCAACATCCTGAGGCGTCTTCAAGTGGTCGGCATCAGCACCGGTGGGCTGAGTCCAGCCTGAGGCCGCAGCGCCGTTCAGAGCGTCGTCCATAACCTGCTGCGGAGTTCGCTGTGTTCGAGTCATTTCTCGGATGGACTGCTGAGGAAAGATGGGCTGGATCCCGGCACCATCGTTCTTCATCGCCGCCACATGTCCCGGCGTCGCAAGGCCTGTTCGGTCTCCAAATCCAAAGCTCGGCTGCAGTCCAAGTGTCACACAGGAAGGGCGAGTCACGAGTGTTCTTTCACAAATCGACGGGCTAAATGGAATCGACGCAGTTTGGTCGCCGCGTCCCAGTTTTGGATCCGAATGCTAACGCAGGTCCTTTCTGCCGGAAAGGACTTTCGCCATCAGGCGAACCTTGTTTCTCGCATCCACATAATGACAAAACCATTCGGCCCAATGGTACAGGCTGGGCGGCGCCTTGAATCCACGTCCACCTGCGATCCAATGCCAACTCGCCTGGGCGCCGCTCGGCAAGCGGCACAGCAGGTCTCGCCTGCAGAGCAACGCTGTGATGGACTTTCCAAAGCGAATTTCCGGGGTTCCGACCTGTAGTGGAACTCGCCAGAGTTCGTGTCACCAACAAGAGTGCTGGGATCTCTGGTGAGATCCACTACAAGATCCGTCACAGCGTTGCCTTGGATCCACGTTCACCCGTTATTCAATGGCAACTCGTCCGGGCGCTGGTCGCGGCGATGCCGCGAAGTGCCGCTCGGCAAGCGGCACCTACTTAATTTGCTTCAGCCATGGTTCGGCAAGTGCTGGCCAGGTAGCGACATTTGAATCTGCAACCGGCCGCATTCCGTAGCCATGTCCTCCGTTGTTAAAGACATGCAGCTCGGCGGGTATGTTCTGTTGCTTCAGGGCGACATAGAGCAGAGCCGAACTGAGTGACGATGCGCTGTCGTCGTGAGTATGCACAAGAAAGACAGGACCGCAGTCTTTGGGAACGGTCAACTCTGGCAACAGGTTCGCTTCCTTGCCGACCGTCAGGTTCCATGGATAGACGAGCAAGGAAAAGTCCGGACGTATTGACTCACCGTCGATCGCGTCAACGGCATCATACGTCCTTGAGTTATCCAGACAGATCACTCGAGCGGCCGCCTGGCCACCGGCCGAAAACCCCATAATGCCAATCCGATCCGGGCGGAGTTTCCATTCGGCGGCACGACTGCGAATCAGTGACAGGCTTCGCTGTGCATCCTGGACGGGCTTCTTCCACGCAACAGCTTTCTCATCTTTCGTGGCATCATTCGAGATCGTACGATAGCTAAGCACAAATGCGGCTATTCCCTGGCCGTTCAACCATGCGGCAATTTCCGAACCTTCTTTGTTCGTCACGACTCGCCCAAAGGCACCGCCAGGAAGAATCAGGGCAGCTGCTCCGGAGGAATCTCCCTGAGGCAGATAGCAGGCGAGCGTTGGCTGAGTGATCCCGGTAACTCGAACCACCGGCGGATTCTCCTCTGGCCGAAATGGCAACGTCTCGCCCTTCAGTCTGGTCGTCTCTCCTGGTGCAAGATCCGGCCACACATTGACTGTTTCGGCACCTGCCGGAGTTTCCTGACCAACCGCAGTACAGTTTGCGGATAGAACCGCCGTAAGTGACAGGGAAATCGAAAGGAACCAGAGATGAGAGTGATTCATTGCCAAAGCCTCGGGCTCGTTGGAATGTGATCGGGCAGATCGGAATTCTTTTCTTCATTGGTCGAATCGTGACCGGACGTCGACGTCAGATAACACATCACTGTGCCAGCGCCAACTTTCTGAGGAGTTCAGGACAAAGCGGCATGCAACGCAGCGAAGTCCTTCGTTGTGGATCTCGCCAGAGATCCCGTAACTTCCATTGATGCCGGGAACCCTGGCGAGTTTCAGCACAACCCGGAACCGGTGGGGTTGTGCCGAGTGGATGAGTTCTGAGGCTTCCCGATCGAGAGACTCAGCGTTTGTCGGTCCGGCGGGTCGCAGAGAGAACGTGGCAGACGTGCGACGTATGCCGTAGACTCTGACGACCTTCCTCAATCTTCTCACCGTCCTGAACTGGCACGTGTCCAGCCAATCGCGGCTTGACACTGTGACCTACAATACAGCGTCATTTGACGGCGTTTCCGAATTCCGGGTGCGGAACTTCCCGCATCTGTTTTCGTCCAACCGTTTCGGCGTTGTGCATTCGAACGGGTCTCTGATCATGAAGCATGCTTTTCAATGCCCATCCTGTCGGTCTCGTTTCCGAGTGGATGAGAAGTTTCTTGGGCGGACGGTTCGATGTCCCAATTCGGAATGTGGGAAACCCGTCCGGCTGGAAACAACAGCACCGTCTCCGGAACCAGCTTCACGGAACGTAGAAGTGCCAGAGCGACCAAAACATCACTCTGAAAGGAAAGAGCCACAAAGCGTCCCCAAGGCAGCCGCTTCCAGGCCGCAATCCACCACGATCGATTCCTCAGACCGGGCTGCCGTTCGGAAGGCTCGGACGCGCAAGGTCCTGGAAGAGTCAGCGCGGCAGGCGTCTATTTCACCAGTCATGCTTACTGCAGCAGCGGCAGCGTTGCTTGGATTGTGCGGTGGTGGTTACTGGTTGATGAGTGACCGTTCGAACGGAACTCCCGAAGTCGCAGCAGCCGACAGTGCGAAGTCGGCTCCGCCTGCCGAACAGGCACAAGCACCAGCGGACCAGGCGGCGGAAGGGAATCTCGCAAAGCTCGCACAACCACAGCTGACTTCTGCGCCAGCATTGTCTCCAAAGCAGCAAAAGGACCTGGAACGTCAGAAGTCGGTGGATCAAAAAATTATTCCGTACATGACGAAGTACTGCGTCGAGTGTCACGGCCAGGATGCTCAGGAAGGTGGCGTAGCAGTCCACGATCTGAAGTCTGCAGACGAACTGCTGAAGAATCGAAAAAAGTGGGAACGCGTTTACCGCATGATCAACGCCGGAGCGATGCCTCCATCAGGACATGACCCAAAGCCCGAAGATGCGGATCGTGAACAGGTTGCGGAGATTCTGTATGACGAGCTGTTCAATTTCGACTGCAATCTAATTCATCACGTTGGGCGATCGACGCTGCATCGACTGAATCGAGCAGAATACAACAACACGATTCGGGATCTGTTTGGGCTGAGCATTACGCCGGCGGACAAGTTTCCTCAGGATGACGTGGGTGAAGGGTTCGACAACATCGGCGATGTGCTGAGCGTTCCTCCGCTGCTGATGGAAAAGTACCTCGACGCTGCAGAAGAAGTCGCTTCTGCCGTCATTGACACTCGTGACTTTTCGAAGGGTCTGAACCAGAAGTTTGAATCCGGCCAGTTCGTTTCATCACTCGGAGACATCAGTAACCTCGAACAGTTTGCGGTGCTTGCCACGAACGGCACTTTGACCGTGAAGTACAACGCGGTTGCGAACGGTAAGTATGCGATTCGAATTGAAGCCGGAGCAACGCAGGCGGGTGATGAACAGGCAAAGATGGGACTTCAGATTGACGGGCAGCAGGTGAAGGACTTCGAGGTCACCGGTTTCCGAAATCCGAAGTGGTATGAACACACCGTCGAACTGACTCAGGGTGAGCATTCCATTGCGGCAGCGTTTCTGAATGACTTCTACGATCCGAATGCACCGGAACGGCGTCGTGACCGCAATCTGGGTGTATCTATCATTGAAGTGACAGGCCCGGAAGGAGCGACGGGGCTCGACCTGCAGCACGACATCCACAAAAAGTTCGTGACTGTGAAGCCGTCCGATACGGTCACTGTCAAACAGGCGGCGTCTCAGGTGCTTCGTCCAGTTCTGTACCGCGCGTTTCGTCGACCGGTGACTGATGCTGAAGTGGATCGCTTCGCGGGGCTCGTGGAAAAGACAGTGAACGAAGAAAAGGAAACCTACGAATACGGACTGTATGTGGCGTTGCAGGCGATGCTGGTCTCTCCGGACTTCCTGTTTCGAAAGGAATCAGATCCGGAAGGCAATGAGACGGAGCGAGCTCTGAATGAATACGAAGTCGCGTCGCGTCTCTCTTACTTCCTGTGGAGCAGCATGCCGGATGACCAGTTGTTCCAGCTGGCGGAGAATCGGCGATTGCTGGATCGAGAAGTACTTCGAAGTCAGATTGAGCGAATGCTGCACGACGACAAAGCCGCTTCGCTGGGGCGAAACTTCGCGAGCCAGTGGCTGAACCTTCGAAACCTGGTCGATGTTCGACCAAATCCGGAGGTCTTTCCGGAATTCGACGATGCCCTTCGCAATGCAATGGCGAAAGAGACGGAACTCCTTTTCGCGACAATCGTGAAGGAAGATCGGTCGATTGAGGACTTTCTGGCTGCTGACTTTACGTTCGTTAATGAGCGTCTGGCGAAGCATTACGGGATTGAAGGAATTAGGGGCGATGATTTCGTTCGAGTATCGTTGAAGGGCAGCCAGAGAACGGGCGTCCTGACTCATGCCAGCATTTTGACTCTGACATCGAACCCCGGTCGTACGAGCCCGGTAAAGCGAGGCAAGTGGATCCTCGAAAACATTCTTGGCGAAGCACCACCCCCGGCTCCTCCAGGTGTGCCACCGCTGGAGGAAGCCGCAAAGGACGTGACGGGGCTAAGTCTGCGTGAACGCCTGGAAGTCCACCGCAAAGATCCAGGTTGTGCATCGTGTCACAAGACCATGGATCCGCTGGGAATGGGACTTGAGAATTTTGACGCAACGGGTCGATGGCGTGACAAGGATTCCGATAAGCCTGTCGATGCCTCCGGCGACCTGCCAGGTGGCGAGAAATTCTCAGGGCCTTTGGAACTGGTCGGCATTATTCGCAATCGCCGCGAACAGTTCTTCCGATCGTTTGCTGAACGATTGATGACCTATGCTCTTGGCAGAGGCCTGGAATACTATGACAAGTGTGCCGTCGATCACACACTGGAAGTGATGAAACCTCGTGGGTACAAGTTTTCCTCTCTCGTAGAAGGTATCGTTACCTCTGATCCTTTCCTGAAACGCAGCAAGACGCGGGAGATTGAGCCCGTCACAACAGAGCCGGGACGCCCATAGCGAAACTCAGACGAACAAACTGCCTGATCCTGGCGGTCGCGAAGAAAGTCGGCCGATCGGCAAAAAGAAAGGCTCGGCGTGCCAACGCCGAGCCCTGCATCATCGGACGACGATTGCCTGAAATCGACTAGAGGACTGGGAGCAGCCCTTCAAGAATCAGACGGTTGACGATGTTGGTCAGCTGAGCAGTTTCGTTGATGTTGTTCCCTTCAAATTTCTTGAAGAGACCTGTGACGCCTGCTGCCACCTTGATCTGGTCCTTGCCTGCTTCACCTTCAACACGAAGCGTACCAGTTGCTGCAACGCCAACTCCGATGGAAATTGAGTCGTTGCCACCACCGAGGTAAATGTCGATGTTCTTGCCGGCTGACAGATTGTCGAGCAGCACAACGTCGTTGCCGGCGCCGCTTCGAAGACCGAAGTACTGACCAGCAAAGAGATTGCTGAGAGCATGGTAATCACCGTTGGCAAAGCCGAGGTTTCGACCTGCGCGAACGTTGGATGCCAGAGTGGCTTCGCCGTCACTGTTGCCCATGTTCACGAAAATGTCGCGGCCTGCTTCAACGCCAAGCAGTTCCACTGAATCCGAACCGGCTTCCGTGAAGACGTTGATGTCGCCTGTTACGGTGATGTTCTGGTTGCCCGCAATCAGAGTGTCGTTGATGACGGCGTCAAGTTGAGTAATCGTTGCCGCGGCGGCCGGACCAACGACCGCAGCGAACTTCTGCGTGTCCATGAGGCCCACCTGGTCGTTGCCTGCCCCCGTGTTGATTCCGAGGCTTCCGGCAATGTCCAAACCTGCGCTCGCGCTGACGCGAACAAAGTCATCGCCTGCTTCCGTGCGAACCAGCAATGATCCGGTCAATGTGACGGCAGCTGATGTGTCCAGGGCGATGGTGTCGTTGCCCTTGCCCATGTTGATGTTGACGTTGCGGAACACGATTGCTTCGTCAATGTTGGTGGTGATACTGTCATTGCCATTGCCGAGGCTGACGTTCAGGTCTCGGAACAGAGCATTCTGCAGGGTCACTGCAGTTCCGGCGGGCGTTACGACGTTGCCAACCTTGATTGAAGTTCCGTTCTGTCCGGTCAGCTTCAGCAGTCCGCCATCGATGTCGACGCGAACTTCATTGTTTCCATTGTCGCCGAGCAGGCTCACATCAAAAGCGGCTGAGACTGATGCGGTGACAATTCCGGTAGGCAGAGTACGTGATTCCAGTTGCTGAACTTCTGCTGGTGCGGAGAACCACTTCTTCTGCAGCTTGCGCTTAATCGCCATGACACTTCCCCTTAGTACGGTAAAAAGACTTGGGCACAGGTAAGTATGCCTTCCCGACTGCATGATGGGGAAAACCCGCTGCTGTATCCATCTTGCGGCAACGCAAAGTTCGCAAATTACCGGTGTTCTCACTGCGGGTGAGCGAGATTGATGTGCGGATGGTCAGTAAGTTTGCCGGATGCGAGGCAGTATGTCAGGCGTTGGAAAAGCGCTACCGAAGATCGCCGCTGAGGATACGCCGAATAGCGGTTTCGGGTTGATCGATCGGCTTTGGAAATTCGCCATCCCAGGGCACAAGGCCGTCCTGGCGAATAAGAAAAAGGGCACTCCGGACGACGGGGATTGGACTTCCGTTCGCTCCGGGGGTTGTACAGCCCCATGTGGAGCAGCAGGAATCCGGCTGGCCGGCGTTTGTGTCCCGCAAAATTGGGAACGGCCAGACTCCGGACGCTTCTTTGAAGTCTCCGGACATCGGGGTTGAGATTCCAAGCACGACGATCCCGGCTCGCTTGAGAGCCGGATGAAATTCTCGAAGCTGCCGCATGAGCGGATCAGCGTCCAATCCTTTTGATCCGTCAAAGAATGCCAACAGCACTCGATAGCGATTCACATAGCCAGCCAGTTGCATCGGGCGATTGTGCTGATCGAGCAGTTGAAAACCCGGGGCGGGCCGCAGTTGCTCCGGGACAATCACCGTCTTATCCTGACGAAATGGGTTCGCCATGCGCCATGCCGTCAAACTGCAGACAACGGCGAGGGCGGCCATCAGGAAAAGAAATCGAGGCTTCATGATTAGAATAGGGCCAAAAGCGAAGCTTCACGAGCCATGACAAACCGAGAGCATTAAACATGCGGCTCGGCAGGAGCCTCGCCCTCACATCTGTCCAACGGCAGCTACGGTGCAAGCTCCAGAGTCACTGTAGACGCTTTGGGAGTCTGTGTCTCATGAATCCTGGTTTCGAGGTCGCGGATGAACGGATCGAACCGAGCGATGTCAGCTGCGTTGTTCCCCTGTTCATGCTTTCTAAAGCCGAACAGGTAAGTGATGTTCTGCGGACGCCAGCGATGAAAGTACTGTTCGTTCTTCCTGGTGATCAACGATCGCAGTTCGTTGTACTGATCTGTGGACCGAAGTTCGTAGACCGTCTTGCCTGCGACTTCGTGAGTGATCACTGTCGATGCTTCTCCGTCTTTTGCTGATGTTTTGAGGCTGCCCGAACTCAGAGCGATTCGGACGGGCAGCGGAGAAAGTGAGTCCTCCTGATATGTCAGCGTCACCGACTTCCTGTCATCGGCCCATTTGGCGTCAACAACCTTCACCCCGTCTCCACTGGCGCTGGCAGTTGCGACATCCAGTTTCAGGACAGGTGCCGCAGCTCGCGCGCCGAGGAAGCGTTCACGGAAGACCAGTGCTGCGGCAGCATATCCGCGGTCATTCAGATGCATGCCGTTGTCGGTCAGGCGTTTTGAATGGCTGATCGCTGTCGAGTGATCTTCAACTCCCATCAGCAGATCGATGGCATTCATCTGATCCTGAAAGCCAGTGAACATGTCCACAAACGCCAGCTGGTGAGACTGAGCGACGCTGCCAGCCGCTTCAGAATACGTTCGAATTCGTGAATTGAATCGAGCCGGCGACGGGATTGGAGGTGCGGTTGGGAAGAGTTCATGGGGAGACACGACGACGCACGGAATCCCCGACGCCGTCAGTTCATCAATCAGCTGTGAAAACTGTTTCGCAAAATTCTCGGGTGTCATGCCCGCAGTCAGAGCTTCGTTCTGACCGTAGCACAAAATCGCCACGGTAGGCTCTTCCGCTCGAATATGTTCGACCATGCGAAGATAGCCGACGTCCGGTCGATCGAAGATCCCTCGAGATTCAGCGAATGCTGTGTCCGCGCTCCATCCGAGGTTTCGGAAGGTCACTTTCCTGGATCCCAATGTACCAGCCAGAGTCGCTTCGAGGTGTTCGAACAATTGAGCACGTTCGACGAACGTAGCACCCACCAGCGCGACATGATCTCCGTCTTCAAGGACGAACGGCAGAGTATTTCGAACGCGGGCTTTGACAACCGGTGCCGCAAACTCGGCAGGTGCTTTTACCTGAAGTCCGGCCACCGGAACTTCTGCCACGGGCTTCAATTCCGGCCAGTCACGGTCGTTGAAGTCTGTTTGCTGCCAGCCCACCGGAGGCATGGCCTTCGCGGACTTCCAGCCGCCGCCAACTGTCGATGTCTTAGCGTCTCGTACAGCCTGGATTGCGATTCCCAGGACTCCGCTGGCCTTCTCACTCTGCAGTTCGACGGCCACCTGGTTGCGACCGTTTCGTAGCAGTGTGCGAATCTCGATTCCCTGAGCCTGAAGCGCTCCGGCATTCACCTCAAAGTCATGATGACGCAGGACACGCTGCCCATTCACATGGACCGAGCAATTGGAATCGCTCACGATCATCAGGTGAACTTCGTTGCTTCCAAAGGCGGCCGGATCGATTGCCCAGCGGTACCAGCCTGACGCTTTTCCTTCGGGTACGTTTGCTGAAATCCACTGCCATTCCTGTCCCGATGCGTCCGTAGTGTAACAGAACAGCATCATCAAAAGTGCGATCAGTGAACCAGGGGGACGGGCGGAAAGAAGTGGTCGCATGGCAGGATCCGGTGGGAAGGTTGCGCCGTAGGTCAGTGTGCAGGTGAGAACGATAGAGAAAGCCGACTCTCAAGGCTACTCAATCGAGCCTCGTACGAAGCCGAGTCGGCGCCGGGCTTCATGGCCAAGAGTTTCTGCAGCTTCTGATGTTTCCGCAAGGACATTCAGGTGTCCCATTTTGCGACCGATTCGTGCTTCGGCTTTCCCGTAGAGGTGGACGAAGACTCCTGGTAGATCGAAGACCGTAGCCCAGCGTTCCGGCGTGGCCTGCATCAGATGGTCCCCCAGGAGATTCACCATCACTGCTGGAGAACGCTGTTGAACATCGCCGGACGGCAGTCCACAAATGGCCCGAAACTGCTGTTCAAACTGGCTGGATCGACAGGCGTCCATTGTCAAATGTCCGCTGTTGTGGGGCCTGGGAGCGATCTCATTGACGACAAGGCCACCATCGCGCGTCGCAAAGAACTCCACGCAAAGGACGCCGATGACCTGAAAGTGCTCAAGAATTCCCCGTGCAATCTCCTGAGCATCCTGGACTTGTTTCGCACTGATCAATGTCGACGGACTGATGGAGACATCAAGAATGTGATTCACGTGATGATTGACGGATGGCGAGTAGAAGCGACATTCACCGTTGGCAAATCGACTGGCAACGATCGACAGTTCAAACGCAAAGTCAACGACCTTTTCAAGGATCGCTTCGCTGGTGCGAAACTGCGACCAGACCGCATTCAGATCGCTCGCCGAACGGACTCGTGCCTGGCCCTTGCCGTCGTAGCCGAGCGTGACGGTCTTCAGGATGGCATCACCACCAAACTGGCGAACACCGTCCGCAAGCTCCTCGGCCGAAGTAATGCGCAGGAAGTCGGCAGTAGGAATCCCAATGGAACGCAATGACGTCTTTTCAAGCAGTCGATGCTGCGATGCTTTCAGCAGTTCAGGACCAGGATAGACCGGAACATACTGCTGTAGAAATTCCACGGTGCGAACCGGAATGTTCTCCTGCTCATAGGAGACCACGTCGACCGTCGCCGCGAATTCACGCAGAGCGTCCTCATCGAGAAACTCTGCGGCAAACGAGCGGTCCGCAATCTGCCCGGCGGGTGAATCTGCTGGATCACCAAACACAACAAAGCCATAGCCGCTGCGTCGAGCCGCCTGGCCAAACATCCGCCCCAGTTGTCCTCCCCCGAGCATACCGAGCCGTGATCCGGGGGACAGTGTTTTCGTGGTCATGAAGAGTGCTCAGCCTGGATTCAGTTGACCCCGGTTTTTCAGGAAAGTTCACGATCATTCAGGACGGCTTCAGTCTGATCATCACAGAACTTGTGCATCGCCGTATTGAGCTGTGAATTTTGCAGGGCCAGAATTCGAACCGCAAGCAGGCCCGCATTTTTTGCTCCGGCCGTACCAATTGCCAATGTCGCGACCGGCACACCGCCGGGCATCTGCACAATCGACAACAGCGAGTCCAGGCCGTTCAACGCTTTGCTCTGGACGGGAACACCCAGCACGGGCAAAACGGTCTGAGATGCGATCATGCCTGGCAGATGAGCAGCCCCGCCCGCGCCGGCAATGATGAGCTTCAAGCCACGCGACTCGGCGGAACTCGCATATTCATTCATCCATTGCGGTGTACGATGTGCTGACACCACTTTGCATTCATGGGGAACGCCGAACTGTGTCAGAATTTCGGACGCTGACTTCATGGTTTCCCAGTCAGAACGACTGCCCATGACAACGCCGACAACTGGCTGGTCACTCATATGGAATTCTCAGCAAAACCGCATTGAGACAACTTCACGACGGGACCTTTGGTGAGATCCACTACAAATTCCTTCACCCGCGCGGACTCAGCGCCGCCGCAACAATGAATCCGCAACATAAACAGGTAACTCGGAAAACAGTACACGGTGGCGTCCGAAGCGGAAGCCACCGTGCAGAAGTTTTCAGTGTCGGAAAAACTATCGGTTTGCCTGAGGCTCGCCGAGAACCGGTTCAAACACCTTCTCTTCAGCTCCTCGCTTCACTGTCAGCTTCAGAGTTGAGCCGGCTTTGGCAGGAACCAGAGCTTCGATCAGGGTCTGGTAGCCTTCAACCTTCGTATCGCCGACTTTGATGATCAGGTCACCGGTTTCAATCCCTGCCTTTGCCGCAGGTGAATCCGGCCGGACGGCCTTCACGACGATTCCGTTCTCTCCACTGGCCGCAAGATCCGGCTGCAGTCCCAGATAGGGAGTCCGATTGGTCGGACGACGACGGCCCGGCTGAGAAGAAGCAAACACGGGACGCTTCTCAAGGCCATCCATTCCTCGCAGCAACTGCTCCGAATAATCAATGACGGTCACAGCACCTTCGATGTTCAGAGTACTGAAGTCATCATCCGGAGTGTGGTAGATGTCGGTCATGCCGGTGAAGCAGAACATGACCGGAATCTGTCGCTGATAGAATGGAAGATGGTCGCTGCCAGCAAAGGCACCTTCAATAATGGTGATGTCGACTGGAATGACTTCGTCGGCCTTCTTCGCAATGTCCATGAATTCAGCAGCGGTACCGACACCGTTTACTTCGACACGATTGTCTTTCAGGTTCCCAATCATGTCGAAGTTCAGCATCGACACGGTATTCTCAAGCGGAAATACAGGCTCCTTCACATAGTGGAAGCTGCCCAGCAGTCCGCGTTCTTCGCCGGAAAAACAAATGAAGACCATGCGACGCTTAGGCTTCGGACCGGATGCAACTCGGCGTGCCAGTTCCAGAACTGCAGCAGTGCCTGAAGCATTGTCGTCAGCTCCGTTGTGAACTTCGCCGGTTCGGTTCTGAGCACGTGAGCCGTAGCCGCCGAAGCCCAGATGGTCGTAGTGCCCGCCGATCACGATCGTTTCATCAGCCAGAGGTCCTTCACCCTCAACCACTCCGATCAGATTGTAGGCTGTGACAGAATTCGCCTTGAATTCTGTTTTCAGATCCGCCGAACAGCTCTTCAGTGGCTGAGAAACTGGCTTCAGAGTTTCGTCGATATACGCGGCGACTTCTGCCAGTGAACTCAGAGACTTTCCGCCTTCCGCCTGCAGCGGCGCGGCCTTCAGAAGCTCATCTACCACAGCCTGCTTCACATGCACAAACGGGACAGGACCTGGCTCGTTGCCAAAACTGGTTGGAGTTGCCAGTTCGTCCTTGTCGGCCGTTGGGCTGCTTGCATGGTCGTTCACAAAGATCACGCCCGCTGCCCCGGATTTTGCAATCAGTTCCAGCTTGCGATCGATGTAGGCATTCGGGCTGGTCTGCTGTCCCTGGAATTTCCCATCGGGACGGTTCTGAGGTTCGCGGCGAATCAGGACGATAATCTTGCCCTTGCAATCCAGTCCGGCATACTCGTCGTACTTCTCTTCTTCAGCAGAAATGCCGTAGCCAACAAACACCAGTTCGCCCGACGCTCCGCCATTCGCGCCGCGGCGGATCGGCTGGAACTGCTCACCCAAAGCGAGTTTGATTTCTTTGTTGTCCGGGCCCTTGATAGTCACGTGAGTCGTATCAGAAACGACTACGTCACCCAGAGTAATCTCGAAGGGCTGGCGCCACGTACCGTCCGGCATCCCTGGCTTCAGACCATATTTCTGGTATTCAGCCAGGATATGCTCTGCCGCCATCTCGATGCCTTTGGTTTCAACACCACGGCCCTCAAGCTTGTCTGATGAAAGATACTCAATGTCGTGCCGAACGCGGGCCACGATTTCCTCGCGACTGGCGTCCTTGTTGCCATCTCCTGCCAGAACGACGCCTGTCTGCTGCAACATGCTCAGCAGCACCGCCATCTGACCCAGCTTGCGAAATCCCCACTGTGCCATAAATTCCCTCAATGCTGAAAGACGCTGAAAATCAAACTGACAAAAAAGCCGCCGCTGGATCTTTGCAAAGAAAGATTCGCAGGCGGTTTGTTTACGTCCACTGAAGGAATCTTCCGGCAACTGCAGGCAAGGAACCTCTGCCAGACAAAGCCCGTTCGCGGGACGTTCGAGATGGCCGGGTGGCGATCCATCTCAGTTTCTCTCCCTAGTGTAGCGAATCAACACTGGTAACTGAATTGACTCAGAAGTCCCCGTTCACAACTTCAGCAACTTCGGTGCAGCAACTTTCAACACCGCGCGAGCGCTTCCAAGCAGGCGACTCGGACGGGAATCTCGGACGTTCGACAGGAGCCTCGTCTTCCGTTTTTCAATTGGCACTAGGTACCACGTTTTCTGGCGGGTTTCGATTTTTTCAACGTCCTGGGTGTCACGGCGGCCATCGATGAACGTTTCTTCGCAGGATTTTTTCTTTTACGAGGCTTCGGATCAGGCAGTTCTTTGTAAAGAGCAATCAGCAGCTTCGACATTCTGCCTTTCTGTTTCCATTCCGCCTCGGCAACTCGAAGGCGAGGCTTCGCACCGGGGAAAGGGGGGGCTTCGTCGATGGTTTTCAGGATCTTCCTGGCGGAATCGGTCGGCTGAACAAAGAGATGGTCGTCGCAGATCAGGGCCACTGGTTTCCCAAACAGGTAGACGCAGTATTCTCCGAACATCTTTCGCGTCGAGATGTCCCCGGCGTCCTGAAAGCAGGCCACCATTGACCAGGCAACAGATTCTTGAGTTGCCATAAACTCACCTCACTCTCGTGGAAATGCCATTCACCGCCAAATCTGCGGTTTGGTGGTTTGGTCAAGCCGTTTTGCTGCCGCTTGGGGATTCTCAGTCAAATTTCCCGACCAGTTGTTCACGCCGCGGTTCAGGGCTTGCTCTTGAAGAAGACTGCTGAGAAACTGCGAATCCACCGATACTGAGTGTAAAGCCGTGGCTGTTGACACGCCATGGATCTGTCGAACTCGGGACTTTGCCAGCATGACTGTTCAAACTGCATTTCCATTCCGCCATCGATTCAGTTTTCGCATGACGGTTCGAAGCCCCCTCGTTCCGATGCTCGCGGTACTGCTTTCTGTAGTGGCAACTCCCTCCACCGCGCGTGGCGTGGAGGACCTTGAGACGTCGGTTCAGCAGTCCCTCGATTACCTTGTCTCGCTGCAGAAGCGTCAAGGATATTGGGAAGCGAACCAAGGTCAGTATCGAGTGGCGATGACAGCTCTTGCCGGAACGGCGATGCTGGCGGAAGGTTCGACCACGACAACGGGACGATACGCAAAGTCCATTCGCCTGGCGGTCGACTATCTGCTTTCGATGAGTCGCCCGAACGGCCTGATCGGTTACCGTGAAGATTATCACTACACCTATGGTCACGGTTACTCGATGGTCTTTCTCAGCCAGGTCTATGGTGAGGAAGAAGACATCCAGCGACGTGAAGAACTGCGCGACGTGCTGACTCGCGCGGTCCAGTTTTGCGCCGATGCACAAACGAGCCGAGGCGGCTGGGGTTACATCTCCGCAAAGGAAGGCAGTGACTTCGACGAAGGATCGACCTGCATCACTCAGGTTCAGGGCCTGCGAGCCTGTCGCAATGCCGGCATTCCTGTGTCAAAGGAGATCATCGACCGCGCGAAGAAGTACATCGATGACTGCACGACTGCGGAAGGCGGAGTGCAGTACAGCATTCGAGGCGGCGGGGCTCGTGCTCCGATTACAGCCGCTGCTCTCGCGGCCATGTACAATTCCGGTGAGTACGATACGGAACTCACACAACGAATGAGAAATTTCTGCCGGATCAATGTCTGGCCGGACAAGCCCGTCACCTCCAGCAACGGGTTCTGGCACTACATGCACTTCTACTTTGCTCAGGTCGTCTATCGGACGGGCGGGGACGAGTGGAATAAGTACCGCGAGGAGCTGAATGAGAAGCTGCTGCGAGAAATGCAGTCCGGCGGCGGCTGGGCGGATCCTCAGGTCGGTACCGTCTACGTGACCGCTCTGAACTGCATTATGCTTCAGCTGGATAAAGGATATTTGCCGATTTACCAGCGATGATTTTGTCGGCCTCGGACGTGTAGTGACAGGTGCCGTCATTGGGCATGCGACTGTCATTTATCGCAAGGTGAGAATTCCTCATGGGCGTTTCGAATCGTTTCCTGCACATCAGTTCGCTTCACCATTGTTGCCACAGTCTGACTGCGACGGCTGGTCTTCTGACACGCAGGCTGCTGGCATCTGCCGTGCTGGTTTCGTTGTCGTTTGTAAACGCGGGCTGCGGTGATGGCGAAGAACAACCTGCAGCCACAGCAGCTTCCGGAGATACTCCTGCAGTCGCTGGTGCAGGGCCGTCAACGACTCCATCGGCGGCAAGCAGCGGTTCGGGCGAGAAATCCGCCGAATCGGGTGATGAGCGTGTGGAGTTCAAGCCGCTGAGCCTGAGCGGATTGAAGGGCAAAGGTTCTGCGGGTTCCGACACAGCGGCGAAGAAACTGTCGCCGACAGAGCAGATTCAATCAGTGATCAGCCATCTTCAGCCGCTTCAGATCCTTCTCGGTCAATGGCGCGGGACGACTCGGAGGGAGTACGAAAATTTCAAGGCGGTTGATCAGCATGAGTGGGTCTGGGACCTGCGAACCAAACCAGAACAGCCTGCTCTGGTGATTCAAAGTGACAAGAGTCCATACGTGAAAAGCGGTCGGCTGACCTGGGATACAACGGCTCAGAAGTTTCAGCTGACAACCACCGACGTGAACGGTGTGACTCGCAATTTCACTGGTGATTATTCCGAGCCCGTTCATGAAGTTGTCGGCAGCGACGACAAACTCCACAAGGTGTTCACGATCCTCTTCGATCAGGACAAAGCGGGATCGGATGGTGAGCAGTGGCAGCTCGCGATTGCTCAGCAGGAAAACAACCGCTACCTCCTCGAAGTGGGCAAGCGTCGAGGTCAGGCTGCCGCATTCAATCGCTTTGACACTGTCTCGACACAGCGTGAAGGAACAAGTTTGGCGGCCAGTGACACCGACTACGCCGAAAAGACCTGCATCATTTCCGAAGGTCTCGGGACGACCGAAGTCACGTACAAGGGCCGTTCCTACTGGGTCTGCTGTTCCGGCTGCCGCGCGGCGTTTGACGAAGATCCCGAAAAGTGGATTGCTCTTGCAGCTCAGCGTGACAAAGAGAAAGACAAGAAGTAACACAAAGCAACGCCATCATGTCTGCAGTCGTCGCCATCGATATCGGGAATACTCGCGCGAAGTTTGGGATCTTTCAGCCGAACGCAACGGGCTTCGTTGAACCACAAGTCATTGTCGCGCGAGTCTTAAGCCAGACGAATGACCTTTCGATTGATTTCCTGCGATGGTGGAATAGCGTGGATGTGGCGGCCGTCTCACGAGTGGTCGTGGCCGGAAGCGATCCTGACCTGCGTGACGAACTGATCCGTCGCTGGCCGCTAAAGCAGCATGTTCCTCTGGTCGTCAGCAGTTTTCAGCAGATTCCTGTCCAGGTGGATGTCGATTTTCCTGCACGAGTTGGCATCGATCGACTGCTCAACGCTCTGGCGGTTGCACGTCTCCGGGAATCCGGTCGGCCTGCGGTTGTTGTGGATTCCGGGACGGCCACGACAGTTGATCTTGTCACATCGGACGGCGTATTTCGAGGTGGCAGCATTCTTCCGGGACTTCGACTGTCGGCGCACGCCATGCACGACTACACGGCTCGCCTGCCACTCGTGGATGTTGATGAAACACTGACTGCTCTGCCGTCGCTGCCAGGCCGAAATACTGAAGCCGCGATGCTGGCGGGGCTGTTCATTGGCCAGCTTGGCGCAGTGCGCGAAATCTCCGAGAGGCTGGCCGAGGCAGCTCGCCGGGATTTCCATGAAACCCGTTCAGCCCAGTTGTTTATTACCGGCGGCGGCGGACGTCAGCTGGCCGATCACCTTGCCAACAGCGTCTATGTGGACAGCCTGGCCCTGCACGGCCTCGCATTGCTGGGGATTTAGGCATCGCCCGATTGACTGCCCCCAACCCATATAGCGGAACGGCGCAAGCCGTCCGGTGTCGGGATGTGCGGGTTTGCAGTGACCAGAGTTGCATTGACTTGGAGTCGCAGTTACCGGAGGGCTCGCGCCCTTCCGCTATTTTTTTGGGGGGGACGGCGAGGTGGGGAATCGCGCAGAATTTTAGACAGTTCCGGACCAACAGGGACTCCTTTGACACAGAGCTCGACGAAATGATCAACAGACGATGTGATCAACAGGAGTCAGGCCATGAATCCGGACGAACAGGACGTTGATGGTGGAAATGAGGGTGATTCCGAGACTCGCGAGCACCACACCGCGAACCAGTCGCAGACGGAGAACTCCCCTTGTGAAACGCCGCCGGCAAGCAGTCATTCCGATGCCTCGCCTGGCATGATGTGGGGGTCTGCCGCGTCTGTGCGTGCCTCGTCGGAGCCGCCAGCTTCCAAATCGCCCGGCAGCGCAGCCCTGGCTGTGGGACATCAGCACTCAGCATGGCAGTCGCAGGCAATTGCACAGGATCGATTTGAGACTCAGGTTGACGGAACGTCAGACAACCCATTGGCTGACTTCTTCCGTTTCGCCTCGCGATTTCTGTTTACTCATAACCCATTTTACGTCATCAGTGCAGCGTTGTTTGTGTGGGGACTGAAGTTGCTGTTTCGAGTTGGCGACAGTTCCATTCTGTTTGCTCAGGGAACTGTCGGCTATATGGAACCATGGGGGCTGATGGCATCGCTCTGCGGCGTCACTCTGCTGATGGCTGCGACAGCCGTGATCATCGTCCGACTGGAAGCGCGAGGAGCACGACTGGTCGGGGATTGCGTTGATGACAAGGAACACCGAGTGTCGTTTGGCAGCGTCTGGGAAGATATCCGCTCCTTGATTCTGATCGTGCTGCTGATGTTCCCTGCGATCTCGATCAGTTTTGATGAACTGCTCACTCAGGCGAGTCAGTCTGGGCGCACCGGAATGGCGGTCCTGATGTTTGCAACGGGCCTTGGTTTTCTGCTGCTTCTGATGGAAGTGTTAATTGCCGGATTGCAGATTCGGCTGGCCGCTTGCTGGCGACTGCCGATCTATGCCGTGCTGGCACTGTTCTTTATCTGGCCGTTGTTGCTTTTGCCGGAATGGACCGGAGGATCGCGGTTCCAAATCCGCTGGCTGATCTTCCTGTTTCCGACGGCAGCGTCGATCGTTCTTCTGGGACTCATCCCGGCGATTCGTCAGGGAAAATCCGCAGTCGAACATAATGGCACGCCATGGGGATGGCCATGGTTTCCCTGGACCGGCATCGTTTTTCTGATTGGCACGGTCATCTTCCGAGCGTATTCGCTGACAATCGCGTTTGACCCTGCGTATCTGGAGTTCTCATACTGGGACACTTCGTTCGGCATCTATTCCCTCGTGCCCATGGGATTCTGCCTTCTGTTCCTGCTGGTTGAGATTGCTCAGACGGAAAAGAACGATGACCTGCGCCGGATGGCCTATTCCGCAGCACCGTTTCTGCTGATCGCGGCCTGTCCCTGGGCTGTTCCATGGAACCATCTTCCGACGTACAACCTTTTCGTGGCTCAGTTTGTCAGGGTTGCGGGCTCACCGGTCTTTGTGGCTCTTTGCATGCTGGTCGTTTTCTATGGTATTGGCTGCCTTAGACGGATTCCTGGCAGCGAAGGAGGAGTGCTTTTGTGTCTGATGCTGGCAACGGTGATTGGCCCGCGCACATGCCTGCAGTCAGACTGGAGTTTTCGCGACATCGAATTCCAGTTCTGGCCTCTGCTGCCGTTGGCATTGATTCAGGGAATACGAGGCTGGAACCTCCGGTCTTCACTGCGACTGATGATGTCCTTTGGCTGCGTCATGCTGCTGGCTGTGAAGATGATGAATGGTGACATGCCGGCAGGAGTGAAGTCGTTTCTTGTTCTGCACGTGATGCTGTTGGCGCTGATGATCGCGGCCTTTCGACTGTCAGACGACTTTGCAAAATTTCTTCGATCCGTGGCGCCTGTCTGTTTCACCGGAACGATACTGTGCGGAGCCTTTCTGCTGATGAAAGGTTCCGAATTACGAATGGGGTGTCTGGCTTACGTGCTGTTGATGACGCTGACGGAGTTTTCAGTGGGCAAGGTGCTGCAGGATGCTCGCTTCCAGAAGCACGCAATTTCACTGCTCTGTCTGGGATTGATGCTTGGTCTGCTGGTTTTGCCGGTCTCATTGTCGCGAGCACAGCTGGCGGGAGGTGTCAGGCCGGTTGTGTTTGCCGGAGTCAGTTTCGCCGTGGCCGTCGGCATCAGCGTTTTGAAGACAGGCTACCGAACCGTTCTGGCACTCCGATGGAAACGACTGAGAGACTGGGCTTTGTCATAAGTGCTGGCCGGTCGGAACTTGGGGGAAACGAAGTCGGCGAGTATCATTCGTGGACTTTCGTCTGACTGTCCCTGAGGTTTCCATGCTGCAGACTGTTTTGCTCCTGTTTATCGTGCTCGATCCATTCGGCAACCTTGTCATGATCAACTCCCTGCTGAAGGACTACACGCCGGCGCAGCGACGGAGGATCATGATTCGCGAGAGTCTTGTGGCGCTGCTGATCCTTCAGCTCGCCGTGTTTGCCGGCGCGCCGGTGATGAATGCGCTGGGACTGAAGACGTTTTCTCTGGGGATCGCGGGCGGCATTGTGCTGTTCATGATTTCCATGGGGATGATCTTTCCTGGCAGGAAACTGATGGATGAAGAGGACACCGCGGACCCCGTCATTGTCCCTATCGCGATTCCCCTGATCGCGGGCCCCAGCACGATTTCGCTGATCCTCCTGCTGGCTCAAAAGTATGACCGCAGCATGGTTGCGATGTCGGTGATGATCGCCTGCGGGCTTTCGACGTTGATTCTGGCTATGTCACCCGCCATCTATGCATTCCTTGGTGTGCGAGGTGCTCGTGCGATGGAACGACTGATGGGAATGCTGCTGGTCATGATGTCCGTGCAAATGGTTCTGGATGGCATCAAGGCTTATCTGCAGCCCTGACCTTACCTATGTGCCTCTCATCGAAACGGGAGATCAGTCCGAGTGACAAATGCCCGACCTGCTTTGCTTACAACGACCGTGCTGTGGTGCGTCAGTCTATGTGCCGTTCTGTCAGAAAACGCCTCTGCAGAACAACCGAACGTCATTGTTGTACTCGCTGATGACCTCGGATGGTCCGATCTGGGATGCTACGGAGCCGATCTGATCGAAACTCCGCATCTGGATGCTCTGGCTTCGCGATCGCTCAGATTCACGCAGGCCTATGCACCTGCCCCAGTGTGTACGCCGACTCGCGCTGCGATCATGACAGGAAAGGCGCCGGCTCGACTGAAGATGACGATCTGGTCAGAAGGCTCGCTGTCAGGTCCAAGAGATCGCAAGCTGCTGCAGGGATTTTCGAGGCATGACTTGCCTCTGGAAGAAGTCACACTCGCCGAGCATTTTCAGTCGGCCGGATATCTGACGGCACTCGTCGGAAAATGGCATCTCGGCGATGCCGCGCACGCTCCGGAAACACAGGGGTTCGACATCAACATCGGAGGTACTCACTGGGGTGCGCCAACGACGTTTTTCTATCCCTATCGCGGCGCGCGAGGCAATGGCGAATTTCGTTATGTACCGCACCTCGAACTGGGTGAACAGGGCGAATACCTGACCGACCGATTGACCACGGAATCGGAACGCATCATCCGCCACGCAGCCAATCGTCATCAGCCATTCTTTCTGATGCTGGCTCACCACGCCCCTCATACGCCGATCGAAGCCAAAGAAGACGACATTGAATACTTCGCGAACAGGCGAACCGCCACGATGAAACATCAGCATCCGGTGTATGCCGCGATGATTCGAAGTCTCGACGAGAGCATCGGGCGTCTGATGAGTTGCCTCAGGGAGAACGGCATGCTGGACAATACGGTGATCGTTTTTGCCAGTGACAACGGCGGATATCTCGGAACGACGGATTTTCGCGGCGTCGAAACTCCTGTCACGGACAACCATCCTCTGCGTTCCGGCAAAGGCACGTGCTACGAAGGCGGACTTCGAGTTCCTCTGATCATTCACTGGCCTGACCGCGGAAGGACCGGAATCTGTGATCAGCCGGTGCTGCTCACGGATTTGTTTCCGACGCTGAGGGAGCTTCTGCGGAGGAAACCGAGTGACTCTGAGAAAGCAAAGGCAGGAGACTCCGACGCTGACAGCATCAGCCTGCTTCCTGTGATTCAGGACGATTCTGCAAGGCTACCGCGGGAGACGCTCTATTTTCATTACCCGCACTATTACCACGCTCCGCCGTCAACTCCCGTCAGTGCCATTCGTGATGCAGACTGGAAATTGCTGGAGTACTTCGAAGACGGACGTCTGGAGCTGTATGACTTGAAATCCGATCCGTCCGAATCGAGGGATGTCGCGTTGCAGCATCCAGACCGTACCAGGGCTCTCCAGGAAAAGCTCAACAACTGGAGGAAGAGTGTTGATGCCTCGTTGCCGATCATGAACACACGAATGCCATAGAGCAGACTTCCTGAACGTGCCGTGTTTCCGTCAAAGCGTAAGTTAATCGCCCCCAACAAGATCACGCGTTCACATGACAGCCACAGACAAGATGTTCCCATCATGGTCGCATCTCGCAGCGTATCTTGGCGATGCGTCATTCCGAGAGAACACCGAAATGCCGGACGTGGAAATGTTCTCGCTCCAGTCCATGCTGCGTGGTGGTGACCGGAAATGGAGAGCAGCCATGCAATTGATCGGGCATGAAGCGGCGGCAGACGCGGCGTGCGATGTCGCAGGGCTGGCTTTCGATGCCTATTGCTCAAAGCAGGACGCGAACGATCAGGTCTATCGGCTGGCGAGTGAGGCGATCCAGGCTCTGAAGGAATGGAAACGGATTGTGCATTCACCGGAAGCCAATTCAGCCCTCAATGAAGTCGCCAACAGGTTCTTTCTGGCGGTTGCAGTCGGCGGTGAGTTCTTTACCGCGAGTGGATTTCGAGCCCGGGCTTTGGGTCACATCATCGGTTTGTGTTCTTCCGTCGTCCTGGCCCCGGCGAATCCTCGATACGTGCGATGGCTGGGCGAAGCCGTCGATCAAACACATCGTCTGCTGAACGTCGAAGAGTCGAGCCTGAAGCAAACGATCTCGTCAGCCACGTTGCCGTACGTTCGAAATCGCGTAGGAGGCGTCGCGGGTGAATGTCAACCAGGAATTCCAGGACGTCCGCGAAGCCACTGAGCCGCACAAACTCCTGACTGCAAAAATCCGCCATTGCACGCAGCGGAGAAGCGACTGGGCTGCTCGCTACTCGTTTTGAGACCATTCATTAGACTACGCGTGCGAATTGCGGCAGGAATGCCAAGACCGACGTAAGCCGAAACAGTGCAGGTGGAATGCCGCCTGCCTGAACGGTTCCGGGGCTTCAATTCTGCCGCTGCTTTTGAATGTGTTTTCCATCACGGAAAGGTCCTGACAATGGTAGTTCGATCTGTTTGGCACCGAGTTGCAGCCTTCACGCTGGCTGTTTTGACTTCGGCCGGCGCGGCAAATGCTGCGGACGGCGAGTGGGTTACTTTGTTTGACGGAAAGTCTCTGGACGGCTGGGAACAGGTCGGTAATCCTGACAAGAGCAAGTGGGAAGTAAAGGACGGCGCGATCCACGGCAGCGGTGACCCTTCGATGCTGGTCTGTACCAAAGGTCCTTACAAGAACTTCCGCTACCGCGCGGAAATCCGGATCAACGACAAGGGCAACTCCGGTTGCTACTTCCGCACGACTCGAAAGCCAGGCTTCACCGACGGCTACGAAGCCCAGATCGACAGTACTCACACGGACCCGATCCGCACCGGTTCTCTGTACGGAATGAACCACGTGTACAAGCGACTGGTTGAACCTGATACCTGGTTCACCTACGACATCGAAGTTCGGGACGACGTCTGGCGTGGTCGCAAGGTGACTCGCATCAAGATCACCGTCGATGGGAACGAGCTGTATGAATACCTCGACTTCGAACAGACTTTCAAGGAAGGTCATTTCGCGTTTCAGCAGCACGATCCTGGCAGCCGAGTTGACATCCGGAAAGTGGAAGTCATGGAGCTGAAGTAGTTCTCGGGTTCCACACATCGCCTTCGCCGCCTTGACTGCGGCAGGCTGACAGCGGACCTTCAACGGAACAGCTGAATCTGTCAGCTGTTCCGTTTGTATTTCGATCCCGATCCGGGATCCTGATTTTTGTACGCTAAGATTTGACGAAGTTGATTCATGCCTCTGCTAGCTCTGAAGAATCTGACGTTCACCTATTCGAAGCCCAATCTCCTGGAGAACATCAACCTCATCGTGGAACGCGGTGAGAAAATTGGTCTGGTGGGACGCAATGGAGCTGGCAAGTCGACGCTCATGAAACTGATCGCCGGTCTCCTGAAACCGGATGATGGTTCGGTGGACCTGCAGGCCGAAGCCGTCGTGGCTCGACTGGATCAGGAGGTTCCTCAGGGCGGCGATCGATCGGCCTTCGAAGTCGCGGCGGAAGGCTATGGGCAGCTCGGACCATCCGTTGCTGCGTATCGCGCGGTTGGTCACAAGCTTCATCATGGCGAAGACCTGACCGATTCTGAACACAAGGCGTATGAAAATGCCAGCCATGCTCTGGCCGACGCGGAAGCATGGGACGCGGCGGATCGTCTGGAAGATCTGCTGGTCGAGATGCAGCTTCCTCCGGATGTTCTTTTTGCTTCTCTTTCGGCCGGGATGAAACGTCGAGTCCTCCTGGCGGCGGCCATGATTCGCCGACCGGACATCCTGCTTCTGGACGAACCGACGAACCATCTGGACATTGAATCGATTCTGTGGCTGCAGGATTTTCTTTCCCGCTTCGACGGAACTTTGATCTTCGTCACTCACGACCGAGTCTTCCTGCAGGAGATGGCGAATCGCATCGTCGAAGTCGATCGCGGTCGCATCTTCGACTGGACGTGCGACTATCAGACTTTTCTGAAACGACGCGATGCATTGCTGGCCGCCGAAGCGGTGGAGCAGGCGCAGTTCGACAAGAAACTGGCGGAAGAAGAGGTCTGGATTCGCCAGGGCATCAAGGCACGCCGTACTCGCAACGAAGGTCGAGTTCGCGCGCTGAAGGCAATGCGCGAAGAACGCCAGCAGCGAAGAAAGAAACTGGGGACTGCGAAACTGCAGCTTCAGGAAGCCGAACGATCCGGCGCGCTGGTGGCTCAGCTGGAAAACGTGTCGCACGATTTCGGAAGCAAGCCCGTCATTCGTCAGTTCAGCACGACCGTATTTCGAGGCGACAAGATTGGCATCATTGGTCCCAACGGTGCCGGCAAATCGACGCTGCTCCGAATTCTGCTGGGGCAGCTTCAGCCATCGTCTGGCAAAGTTCGTCTCGGAACGAATCTCCAGATCGCCTACTTCGATCAGCTCCGAAATCAGCTGGACGATACGAAAACCGCGCGCGAGAACATCAGTGACGGAACTGACTTCCTGATGATCAACGGTCAGAAACGCCACATCATGGGGTTCCTTCAGGACTTTCTGTTTTCACCCGATCGAGCCCACACGCTGGTGGGTTTCCTGAGCGGTGGTGAGCGAAATCGACTGCTGCTTGCGAAGATGATGTCGCGACCCGCGAATCTGCTGGTGCTCGACGAACCAACAAACGACCTGGACGCTGAGACTCTGGAATTGCTGGAAGATGTCCTTCCGCAGTTTCCCGGAACGGTCCTGCTTGTAAGCCACGACCGAGCGTTCCTGAACAACGTTGTCACGAGCACGATTGTGTTCGAAGGCGACGGAATGCTGGGCGAATACGATGGTGGCTACGACGACTGGGCTCGAGTCAGGAATGCTCGCCTTCTCGCCGCGAGGTCGTCCGGCGGCAACTCTGCAGCATCGAACACAGCCATAACTTCGACAGCCAGCGCTGTGAGTGAAGTACCAACGATCGTCAGCAGTTCCGCCTCTTCGACAGCCACTGCGAAGCCACGCAAACTCAGCTTCAAAGACCAGCGAGAACTGGAACAGCTGCCGGAACAAATCGCCGAACTGGAAAAACGCCAGAAGCAGATCGAAGCCGAGATGGCGGCTCCCGGCTTCTATCAATCCGGCCAGGCCAACATCGCCAAAGTCAGCACCGAACTCGCAAAGGTCGGAGAACAGCTGAACCACTGCTTTGAGCGCTGGGAACTGCTGGAGAATATGTGATCGTGACGAGCGCGCATCGTAGCCGTCACTTTCTAAGTGACGAACTGCGATTCTCGCGGCATGGCACGGGAAAATGGAGTCGCATACTTTTGTAGGTGCCGACTGCCGGGCGGCACTTCGCTTTTGTGGGTGCCGACTGCTGGGCGGCACTTCGCGGCCTCGCCGCGACCAGCCACCTGTTGATGTTCCATAGTCTTCAGAGTCGACATGGTGAGCACTTACCGCTGTGTCTGTCTTCCTGAGCGAGCGGGTTTGCATGGTGGCCGAGCTCGAACGAGGTTCGCCTTGCGGCGAAAGTCCTTTCCGCCAGATCCGGCAGAATGGACTTACTTTGATCAGCATTCGTGACGACACCCACAGGCCGCTGGAAAATGGAGTCGCAAAGCATCACTCGGAGAGTGATGGCTACGATAGGATTTCGTGCATCACTTTGCCGTGGTCGATGTCCAGACGACGGCGGCCTGGGATTTCCAGCTTGCGATTGTCGACGCCCAGCAGGTGCAGCACTGTGGCATGCAAGTCGGTCACATAATGGCCTTCACCCAGGGCGTTGTAGCCCAGCTCGTCCGATTCGCCATGCACAACGCCTCGTCGGATTCCCGCGCCGGTCATCCAGATGGAAAATCCGTTGGGATGATGATCACGACCATCCTTGCCGCCGCCTCGTTGTTCAAGCCCCGGCGTGCGGCCGAATTCGGTGCAGAAGACGACAACCGTTTCTTCCAGAAGTCCTCGCTGTTTGAGGTCCTGAATCAGTCCCGCGACGGGGAGATCGACCGTCCCGCAGAGTCGTTCATGATTCTCCTTGAGCTTCTGGTGAGAATCCCAGACGCCGTACGCGGATGGATACACCTGGACAAATCGAACGCCTCGTTCCACCAGTCGTCGCGCTGTCAAAAGTCGCTGTCCGGCTAACTTCGTGGCGTCGTTGTTCAGTCCGTACATCTGCTGAATGGACTCGGTTTCGGCGCTGAGATCCACGGCTTCCGGAACCGCAGACTGCATGCGAAATGCCAGCTCATACGCTTTGATCCGGGCCTGGAGTTCCCGATCGCCTGGATGATCTTTGAGCGATTCCTGATTCAGGTCTCGAATGAGTTCATACTCAAGACGCTGCTGCTCAGCGCTTTGCCCGCTGAACCTCTGACCGAACGGCAGCGGGTTCTTTGGGTCGAGTTCCAGAGGAACGCCGGAATGTGACGGGCCGAGATAGTACGAATCGATCGATGGGCGAGTCGTCGTGTTCGTCGGGCCGCCGAGCACCACGAACCTCGGCAGGTTCTCGTTCAAAGACCCCAGACCGTAATGCGCCCACGAACCGATGCACGGCTGAGTTTCATCGAGGCGATGACGGCCTGTGTGAATCTGATTCTCCGCAGCGTGATCATTGTCGGTCGTCCACATGTTGCGAACGATGCAGAGATCATCCACGCATCTGGCCATGTGAGGCAGCCAGTCAGTGACTTCGATGCCCGCCTGCCCATGCTTCTTCCATCTGACCTGCATCGGATAAATGATGGGGTAGACATCCCGGACATTGATTTCTTCCGCAGGAACCGAACGAAATCGTTTGCGGTGCAGAGGAGAATTCGCCGGATTGTCAAACGGAGTCTTGTCGTACGTCAGTCCCGCGTACTGATTCAGCGCCGGCTTGGGGTCGAAGGTTTCAACGTGACTGTACCCGCCCGACAGAAAAATCCAGATGACCGACTTCGCACGCGGAGTAAAGTGAGCCTGCGGCGTTTCGTCATCCGCCCGCAACGACTCATGCATCATGGTCCCCAGCGCCAGTGAACCAAAGCCGAGGCCAAGATCATTCAGAAATGACCGACGCCCATCCCGCTGGCAGCAATTCGTATCGCGCGTCACATGAGTCACGACAAAGCCTCGCACCAAAGTTCATCAAGCACCGTAGCCATCACCCATCGAAGCAAACCATCGTAGCCATCACTCTCTGAGTGATGCACTGCGTTGAGCTTCAAGGCGGTAGCCTCATCATCATACGCTGAACAAAGCCATGGGCCAAACCACAATCCCGGAGCTTCTTGACACCCCCTTCGACGTGACCCGAGCACGTTGCAAACGCGATCACTCGCTTGATGATGCCGCTGCAATGTTGGTTCGTATCGACAGCGACAGGCGAACAATTGCTTCAGGCAATGACAGCTCTACATCCTTGCATCTGCACGAATTGGGCGCGTCTATCGGAATTATCGCGTACCTGCGGAGATCTGCAAGAGCGTGTTTGACCGCGTTTCTAAGCAATTCCGCAGCATCTATGATTGCCAGTCGTGCCTCAACGTCGGTCTGCTTCTCGGCCAGTTCGAGCAAATCCATAATGCTGCCGGACTGTTCAATCAGTGGAATGTGATCATCGTAAACCCTCGCACGCTCGGTTCTGAGTACGGTCCTTCGTGGATCATTAATATCGTACGATTGTTCCGTGTAGGCAGCATTGTCGTTGAGTGGGCGCAGCGTGACACCAGAAAGCTCGAAATTGTCACCCCAGGCCACATCTGTTGGATTGAGCAACCTACAACCACTTGATGTCACGGACAGATTTGATCGCGCTTGGTTGCAGTATTTGCAGATGTAGAAGCAATTGGAATAATTGTTGCGTTCACTTTCGGCAATACTCTGAGGTTCGAAGTGCTCGATTGCCGTCTGGCCAGTTCCTTCCGCAGGCGTTCGTGCAAGGTCAGCTTCGTGCAACAAACAGAATGGACAAGTAAAGCCAAATTCCCACCGAAGGCATTGGCGGTACGTTCGATAGCCACGCTGGCCACTGGCTTCTTTCGGGTGGTGTCGGCGCTCAATCGGCGCCTTTGGCGGTTGCGTCTGTCGTGGGAGGATTGGCATACTCTTTCTTCAACCGCTCGACGTGACTTAGAATCTCCTGCGCACGTCCAAGTGGCAACTCAAGGGATTTCCTGTAGTGGTACTTGATTTCCTCAGCTTCTTGTTCCTGTAGAGTTCGCAATTCACGCCAGATTGTCTCTGCGCCCGACTGAAACTGGGGATTGTCTGGTGATTGCTGCAGGTGGTCTAAAGCGATCCGAAGTTTGGTATAGTGGCCTGTAATTCGGTCCTGCCCTACCAACTGATCTTGCTGATCTTGTGTCACGCCAAAGCTGAATCCAGCCTGATTGAGAACTCGGCCCACTTCACTTTTGGCATGCCGAACAAAGCTCGACCAAATTTCATGGGCGGGTAGACCATGATTGAGATCGTCTAGAACCTGGTCCTGAGCATCATAAAGAACCGATTTCAGCTGACTGATTAAGGACTCCGTCTGAACCTTGAGCTGAGCAGCTTCCTCTTCCTGAATCACATTTTCAACCGGCTTGTCGATCGACATTCACTTCGCCCCTGGGCTGAGTCGAATAGCCATGGCTATAGATCGTAGCGACCACGTTTTGGACCATTTCCATGCTGATCAGACGATCCTGACGTGCTGCATCCAGGCGGCAGATATTGACGACTTCCTCATAGAGACCAGGGGAAAGCCGGGCAAGGTATTTTGCAGCATCGACAGTGATTCGAAGTGGAATAGAAGCTGCGACCGGATCGCCCACCGCCCCCGGTTGATGCGATTCATCAACGGGGGAAGCAGCAGAATGTCCATTTTGACTGAACTTGGTGCCGGAGAAAACCTGACACCAAAGTTGTCCGGCAGCAGTCAAGACTCTCACAGAGTGACCCCCAGTGGTTTTGCGTTGGACTCGTATTATGGAGTGTATCGGCGTCTTGTTTTTGGAATCAAGTGCAACGTCAACAACCGACGTTTCCCCAAACGTTTGGTTTACGGAACTCGCGTCTGGTTCGGCGGAGCGAACCGCGATGATGGCCCAGCCTGCATAGTTCAACCCCTGTGGGAGGAACCCACTTTTGGGGTTGCCGCGATGAGGCGTTTCCCACGAAAATCCTTGTTGGGAGAAATGTACGTTTAGGCTCTTTGGGACATGGATGGACCATGAGGCGATTGTTTGATCTTTTGCTGGCAGTGCCTGCTCTTTTCATGATCGCTCCAGTGTTTGCGCTGGCGGGGTTGGCGATTCGGTTGTCGAGTCCTGGTCCGATTTTCTATCGCGCGGATCGGGTTGGGCTGAATGGGCGCCGATTCACGATGTACAAGATGCGAACGATGCACTGCCGTTCGGTGGCGGGCAGCTCGATCACGGCGGCCAATGATTCACGAGTGTTCGCTGCCGGAAAAATTCTGCGAGCCTTCAAGATCGACGAACTTCCGCAGTTGTGGAACATCGTGCTGGGCGACATGTCCATCGTGGGGCCTCGACCTGAAGCGTCGGACATCGTTGAACGACATTACACGGCGGACTATCACAAATCCCTTCTCGTTCGGCCCGGCCTGACGAGTCCTGGCAGCGTCTTCTATTACACTCATGGCGAGCAGCTTCTGGCGGAAGGCGACGCCGAAGAATTTTACGTGGCCAAATTGCTGCCTCCCAAAATGGCGCTGGATCTGGATTACCTGAAGACCGCCTCCGTGTTCTCTGACATTGGAGTGATCTTCCAGACAGCGAGCGTTCTCGTTCAGAAGGCTCTGGGGCGAAAAGCGTTTCCTCTGCCTCAGCTGCTTGCAAAACACGACGGAGTTGAAGCAGGACAAACGGGAACCTCCGCAGCTCGTACGGCCGCATAGCTGTAGTGGATCTCACCAGAGATCCTGCCACTGTCGCGGTTGACGGGAATTCTGGCGAATTCCGCTACGGTGGAAAATTCGGTTTGGAAAGTACTTCGTTGCGTCGCGGGGAGACAGAATTCGGGAAACAGTGGACCATGCTCCGCGAAACTCAGTACACTTTGAGTGTTCGCTCCTGCCTTCCGACTACAGACCTACGTCTGCCCACCTACCTTCCAAAAGAGGATTCGCATGGTTCGTCCCTTTGCGATCGCTCCTGCTGCCATACTGCTGATGCTTCTTCCTGGTTCGACTTCCTTCGCCCAGGAGGGCAGCCCGCCGGTGAGCTTCGTGAATGATGTCATTCCCATACTGACAAAAGCTGGCTGCAATGCTGGCCCCTGTCACGCCAAGGCGCCCAGCGGCCAGAATGGATTCCAGCTGTCACTGCTTGGTTTTGAAACCAGCGACGATTACGAACACATCGTAAAGGAGAATCGCGGACGACGCATCTTTGCTCCAGTTCCGGAACAGTCGTTGCTCCTGCTGAAGGCGACTGCAGAATCACCCCACGGCGGAGGTCAGCGGATCCAGAAAGATTCCGCATCGTACCGGATGCTGCTCGACTGGATCCGCCAGGGGGCTCCGTCCGACGCTGGTTCCGCGCCGGTCCTGACGAAGCTGGTTGTTGAGCCTTCGCGAGGTCAGGTGTTGCCGAATGCGACACAGCAGCTGAAAGTCCTGGCGGAATATTCCGATGGCGTCGTGCGCGATGTCACCTCGACGGCACTGTTTGAATCCAACGACAAGGCCATGGCAGAAGTGAATGGAATGGGCCTGGTGCATGTGTCCGACATTCCGGGCAAAGTGTCCATCATGGTTCGCTTTCAGGGACTGGTTTCGGTGTTCAATGCCGCCGTTCCGCTGGGGGCTCCAGTCGAATCGCTGCCGGAGTCAGCGAACTTTGTCGATGATCACGTGTTCGCCAATCTGAAGGATCTCGGCATTCCGCCTTCTCCTGTTTGTGATGACGCCACGTTTCTGCGTCGAGTGACTCTGGATATTGCGGGCCGGTTGCCGACTGCTCAGGAAGCCGATGCCTTTCTTGCCAGCACCGCGCAAAACAAACGGGATCAGGTCATCGAGACTCTGCTGGCCAGTCCCGACTATGCGGACTTCTTCGCGTCGAAATGGAATGCGCTGCTGAAGAATCGTCGTGATGATGCGAGCGACATCACGTCCAACTTTGCGTTCCATGCGTGGGTTCGTGACAGCATGCTGTCGAACAAACCCTACGACCAGTTTGTGCGAGAACTTCTTGCGGCCACAGGAACGGTGATCGCGAATCCGCCGGTGGCCTGGTACAAGCGAGTGAAAGAACCGAAGCAGCAGCTGGAAGATGTCGCACAGCTGTTTCTCGGCGTTCGCATGCAGTGTGCTCAGTGTCATCATCATCCGTTTGAGCGATGGAGTCAGGACGACTATTACGGGCTTGCGGCGTTCTTTACTCAGGTCGGACGAAAGCCCACGTCGACTCGCGGCGAGGACATGATCTTTCATCGTCGAGGCACTGCCGGGGCGACCAACATCCGCAGCGGTGCTGTGGTGAAGCCGTCTGCTCTTGGAACGGTGATTCCCCCGATTGCTCCGGACGAAGATCCACGCCTGAAGCTGGCGGACTGGATGTCGTCACCGTCCAATCCATTCTTCGCGAAAGCCCTGGTCAATCGTTACTGGAAGCACTTCTTTCGACGAGGACTGATTGAGCCGGAAGACGACATTCGGGACAGCAATCCTCCGACGAATCCCGAGTTGCTGGCGGCTCTGGAGGAATCATTTGTGCGAAGTGGTTATGACCTGAAGCAGCTGATTCGCACGCTGACTCGATCGAAAGCGTACCAGCTGAGCTCCATGCCGAACGCGTCGAATCTGGTCGACCAGCAGAACTATTCCCGCTTCTATCCTCGACGTCTGCAGGCCGAAATGCTGCTGGATGCGATTGATGATCTGACCGGTATCCGGACCGACTTTGCCAACCTGCCTCCGGGAACTCGCGCGATTGCATTGCCGGACAACAGTTACAACGGCGGGACTCCGTTCCTGAAGGTCTTTGGACGTCCGGAGAATGAGAGTGTCTGTGAGTGTGAGCGAGGGCAGACCTCCAGCCTGGCTCAAAGTCTGCACATGATGAACGCCGGCGATATTCGGCATAAGCTGAACTCGGGCGGTGGTCGAGTCGATCTGCTGACAAAGTCGACTCAGCCGGTGGAAGAGCGAGTCGCAGAATTGTACCTTCAGGCATTCTCCCGTCGTCCCACGCCGGAAGAACTGAAGGTGGCAGTGGATTATCTGACGGCTCCTCAAACGGACGCGTCAGGCAATCCCATTGATCCTCAGCAGGCACAGAGAGAAGGATTTCAGGATCTCCTGTGGGCTCTGATGAACACCAAAGAGTTTCTCTTCAATCATTGACGCTGGTTCCTCGTGAGACCTCATTGTGCTGGACAGTTATAACGATCGCTGGGCTCTGATTACGGGAGCTTCCTCCGGGATTGGTGCGGAGTTCGCATCACAGCTTGCGGGACGCGGGATGCATCTGATCCTCGCTGCTCGTCGCAAAGATCGTATGACAGAGCTGGCAACCGAATTGAATACTCGGCACGGCACCCGTTGCCACATCGTCACGATCGACCTGTCGGAACCGGAATCCGGTAAGGTGCTGTTTGACGAAATCAAAAGGCTCGGGATCGACATCGAGCTGCTTGTGAACAACGCTGGCATCGGCATGATCGGTCAGATCGAAACGACCGATCCGGAAGAAGTCCGACGGATGCTGAACCTGAACCTGATGACACTGACGGATCTGACCTATCGAGTGCTGCCGGGGATGCTTCAGCGCGGGCACGGGGCGATCATCAATATGTCGTCGCAGGCTGCGTTTCAGCCGGTCGCGTTCATGGCGGCCTATGCGGCCAGCAAGTCGTTCATTCTGCATCTCAGCGAAGCACTTTGGGCCGAAGCTCGAAGTCGCGGCGTGACTGTCATGGCCCTGTGTCCGGGAGTGACTCGCACAGACTTCTTTGACACTGCTGGTGCTCAGGGCTGGCTGGAAAAGCATGCGTCACAGTCACCCGCCAAAGTCGTCAAGACGGCCTTGCGCGCGATGGAAAAGCGGCGGCAATACATCGTTCCCGGCTGGGGAAATTACATCATGTCGCTGCTCGTGCGTCTGACGACTCGACGGACGGCGGTGAATGAATCGAAGCGATACTTTCGACCGAAGAAGAAGTAACGAAAGAGAGAAGAGCCTCGCCTCGGAGAGGCGAGGCCACTTTACCTTTACTTCAGTGCGATGATTCGGATATCGCGGAATTCGGCCCACATTGGTTTTCCAGCGTGAAGCTGCAGAGCCAGGATGCCGTCGGTGAGTGCCAGCGAGGGATCGTTGTCATGGAAATCAAGGATTAGCCGGCCGTTCATGTAGTGCTGGATGTGATTTCCTTTGGCTCGGATGATAACATCATTCCAGTCATCGACACGGAACAAGCTGTTCCAGGTTTCCTGATCGACGAGGTCTTTGGATTCGGTCTTCTTGCCGTCCTTGTCCCACGAGCCCTTTTCGCCCACCAGGCAGATGCGGCCGCGTTTGCCGCCTTCGTCGTAAATGAAGCCGCTAATGTTTGGAAACGTCTTCTCGTTTCGCAGTTCATGCTGGTAACCGCGAACAACCCATTGATTGCGAGGTTTGCCTTCGGTGATGTGTTTAGAGCGGTACTGGATTCCGGAGTTGTTCGTGGCGTTGCAGCGGAATGAAAGTCGGAGTTCAAAATCCGTCGTCTTGCCATCTTTCCAGATCAGAAACGTGTTGCCATCCGCGACGTTCGCTTCGGTCGTTTCTCCGTGAATGACACCGTCCTTCACACTCCAGAGCCGAGGGTCGCCGTCCCATCCGGTCAGGTCTTTCCCGTTGAAGATCTTGACCATGCCAGGATCTTCGGACGGTGCGTCTTCGGCACCGTCGCTGGAAAAGCTGGCGGCCACAAGCAGAGCGGCTGCGATCATCGTGGAATATGGGAATCGTTTCATTTTGCACTCTCGAACTGTCAGGACGAAGATGGAAGGTGCCGCAGGAACCGAATCCGCGGGATCCAACAGTCGAGGAGTATGAGGAATCCTGCCACGCAATTCCAACCAGGAAGCATCAGGCGCTGCCGAATCAATTGCTGTGGTCCGTCATGGCGACTGGATGCGCTCTGGCTGCACGACAGATTCGCCACGGAATGCGGAAAAGGAACCCCGCAGCAATGCAGACGGGGCCGGGGTTTTCGCGAGCCATGGGTTCCGGACTGGAGCTCTGGCAACGCTGAACCCAACGCGGGCATCGTCGGTTTCGTGTTGAGGCAGGCTCAACGAGTTTTGGTCGCGCAAGGTCTTGATTCTGAGGCGCAGGAACGGTTGCGACGGCGGAACGGGGAGAATCAAGAACGTAAGGGGCTGGAGTCTTTCACGGCAAGGCTGCCAGGGGTATCACCAGCCGAGGCCACGACGGAAACAAGCCGAACCTCTGGCCCGAGTTCTCTGACGTTTTGCTGAGGGAGTGTCGGGCACGGACAAATTCGACAACAATTTCGGGCACTTCCAGGCAGAGAACATTGGGGCGGGAGTCACTGATCCGGGAATAGGGTGCAGAATGGTGATTTTGCTTGCCGATTTGGATTCACACATCTAAACTGCCCCGCTTCCAACCGGCCGACGGCCGTTTTTTCTGCCTGCTGCAATGGATCCGCAGCGATTTTTGGTTCGGTTTCACCGAGTGTACTTGCCACCCGGAATTGCCGTAACCCCTTGAGGTTTAAAGAGATGAAGAAGAACATTCACCCGGAATACCGCCCTGTCGTGTTCATGGACACATCAACCGGCACGCGCTTCATGCTGAACTCGACCATTCGAGCCAAAGAAACGACCAAGTGGGAAGACGGCAATGAATACCCGCTCGTGAAGGTCGAAATTAGCTCACATTCTCACCCGTTCTACACCGGCAAGATGAAGTTCGTTGACTCCGCCGGCCGCGTCGAGAAGTTCACCAAGAAGTACAAGTGGGGCAAGAAAGAAGAAGCTGCTCAGTAGCTGCTGACAATCTGACAATTCGAAAAGGGCGTGCGCAGGGAACTGCGTACGTCCTTTTGTTTTGAAGTCTCTCGGCGGTTACAGCTTTCAAATCTTTCTCAGGGCTACTCCCATGTTTCCCGTCCTTGAACGACAAACGGCGCGCTATTCGGAACTCGAAAAGCAGCTTCAGGACCCGGACGTTCTTTCAAACGTGAACCGGATGCTTGAGATCCAGAAAGAAATGGGCAGCCTCGCACGAATCGCCACAGCCGTCCGCCGATTTCATGCGCTGGAGGGAGACATTGAGACGGCGAAGATGATGGTGGATGAAGAAACCGATCCGGAATCTCGCGAGTATGCCAAGGCCGAACTGAATGGTCTGGTGTCCGAACGGGATACTCTGGCGGTCGAACTCGAAGACATGGCGACCGCCGGCGATTCGATCACTCGAAGTTCCTGCATCATGGAAGTTCGTGCGGGCACCGGTGGTGACGAAGCGGCCTTGTTCGCCAAGGACCTGTACGAGATGTACATGGCCTATTGCACGGTAAAAGGCTGGAAGACGGAACTGCTGGAATTCAGCCCAACCGAACTTGGGGGTCTAAAGGAAGTCGTGTTTTCCATCACCGGTGATGGCGCGTTCCATCAGCTTCAGTTTGAGAGCGGTGGCCATCGCGTTCAGCGAGTTCCCGAGACGGAAACTCAGGGACGCGTTCACACGAGTGCCGCGACGGTTGCAGTCCTTCCAGAAGCCGATGAAGTGGAAATCGACATTCGCCCCGAAGACCTGCAGGTCGATACGATGCGAGCAGGCGGTCCCGGCGGCCAGAAGGTGAACAAGACAGAAAGCGCTGTTCGAATCACGCACCTGCCAACAGGTATCGTGGTGAAGTGTCAGGACGAAAAGAGCCAGCACAAGAATCGTGCCAAGGCGATGCGCGTCCTTCGAAGCCGCATTCTGGAAATGCAGCAGATGAAACAGCAGGCCGAACGCTCCGAAGCCCGCCGGACGCTCGTCGGGTCAGGTGACCGCAGCGAACGAATTCGGACTTACAACTTCCCGCAGAATCGACTGACCGACCACCGCTGCAATCTGACGCTCTACAAGCTGGACAGAATTGTGCATGGTGAAATGGGAGAACTGATCACAGCACTTCTGGCCTTCGACCGTGAAGAACGACTCAAGGCGGCTGACAATCAGTTGTGACAATTCGACCCAAATCGTAGTGGAACTCGCCAGAGTTCCTTTCATCGATACGAGTCGCGGGATCTCTGGCGAGATCCACTACACCTGTTTCAAAGGCCCTGAGATCACACGGCCTTCAGTGGCAGAAGCAGTTCGCCAGCCAGCTCGGAGATGAGCAGATCCAGTTCGCTCTGCGAGAGCACAAGGAAGTCTGTCGTGCGATTCTGTGCGCCGGATTTGCCTGACATTTCGCCAGTGAATGCAGGCTCCGGGCCAGGTCCAGTGTGCTCGTTTTCTGAGACAGACGCTGTGTTTTCCGTGACCGCGATGCCTGTGTGCACTTCATCGGAATGTGTTGCGTCTGGCACGGGAGCAGCGTCTGCCTGACGGCTTGACTGGTGTTCGATCACCGTTGACTTTGTCCGCGGACTCGAACTGCTTCCGACGCTGCCAGGGCTTGTAAAGCTCTGAGATCCGGACGTGTCCGTGACGACGAACCATGAACAGTTGGCCTGCAGCTGAGCCCATGTGAGAGCACCGGGATGAGATGTGCCCCATGGGTTATGAAGCCGGAATGTGTCGCTGGCCGAGTCATATCCGGTCACGACGTAAGCATGGGAACCGACGAGTCCGCTGGTTGGCGACGACTGAGTTCCCAGCGTGACCGCTCGCTGCGATGTCAGAGCATTCACAAGGGTCGTCTTGCTCGTGGAATAGAACGGGAAGTTGGTCGAGTTGTAGCCGAGGACCTGACAATTCACGTCGGCCATCCAGCCACCTTCGATGGCCGCATACCGATTGGTTCCATCGCGGCCTTCGTTGCCGGTTTCGTTCCACTGAGCATACGCCTTTTCAGCAAGGGCGATCCACAGAACCGTGGACGTGGATGTCGCACTGAGGCCGTAGCCGGAATAGACAAGCGATCCATTGGAACTGACCGGAAGACTGCGGTTGACCGTGACATAGTCCGCGGTCCCGGTACCATTGGCGAACCCGGAGGTGATCGTTCCGTTGTTGTTGAAATTTCCGTATTGCCCCGTGTAGAAGCGAACGGTGTATGTCCCGTCGCCGTTATCGATGAACATATTTCGCACAGCGTTCGGGTTGCGGTCTGCGATCGCGGCAAGAGCAGAGATGAAGTAGCAGTCGCCGAGCATCCCCTGTTTCGTGTCCGAGCGCGATGGAGTGGCCGGGAACAGAGTACCAGTTGCCGTCGTCCATGTGAGGCCGTTCGTTGTGACCTGCGGAACATCAGCGCCGAGGAACCATTTGTCGATCAGGCGATTCAGCTGAGTCGCCGCGCTGCCGCCAGTCAGATTTCCAAGTGTCTGGCCCTGGAATTTTGCGTTCGCCGAGTTGCTGTTCACGACGTCGCTCGCCAGGTTGCGAACGTAATCCGGAATGACAAATCCAGCGCCAGGGCTGACGAGATAATGATAGTCGGAAAGTTCGGTGCTGCTGACCGTTCCATCATCGCCCGCAAGCCGCAGGATGCTGATCATCTCCGTTCGATTCAGCAAACCATCGCCATAGGCATTGCTCACAGCGGCAGCAATGGTCGGATCCTGAAGACCGGAAGGAAGGACCGGAGATGCGACTTCGACCGAGGCTACTCCATTCTTTTGCCCGCCGGTGGCCGTAACCGTAAATGTTCCTGCAACATTGCCCGCTTTGTACTCACCGGTGGTTGTGATTGTGCCGCCGGTTGCCGTCCATCGAAACGACGGCTGTACGGTCAGTGCGACACCGAACTGATCCAGGGCCGTAGCCTTGAAGACCTGCTTCGCTCCATAATTCAGCTTCAGGAGATTCGGTGTCACTTCAATTGTGGCCAGTGCCTGAACCACTTCAAACTTCAGGTTCACCGAGACATCGCCGACACTGCCGCGGATCGAGTACGTTCCGGATCGATCAAACGTGACTCGGAGACTTGATCCATTGGCGCGAATGTCCGTTGTGGCACCGACCGGCGCGCTCGTGCGTTCCCATTGAGCGTCGGGAACACCCGGCATCAGGACACCAAACTGGTCGACTGGCACCGCCGTCAGCACAGCTGTTGCTGACGTGACAGAAATGACACTAGCCGGATTCAGTGTTCGACCATCCGCCCCTGAGACCGCGATGGCTCGAAGTGTCTGGACGACATCGAAAGAGACGGCCGCTGACACCGATCCGGACGTCGCATTGACCGTGTACTGCCCGGCCTTGTTGAAACTGACGGTGGCGATGCCCGACGACAGCTTCCCGGTGGCCACTCCTCCATCAGGTTTCGCAGTCGTGGCCCATGTGACTTTTGGCAGAACAGTAAGTGCGTTACCAAACTGATCGGCCGCAGTCAGCTTCAAGGTCTGTAAGGCCGTCGTGACATTCAGTGGTTGGTCGGCTGGAAGCGGTGTCCCGTCAGGATTGCTGAAGGTCATTGACGTCAGCGTCGCCACGACGGAGATCTTCAGTTCCGTTGTGACGGTACCACTTTGAATTGTCAGTCCCCAATCACCGGTCTTGTCGAATGTGATGTTGCCCGAGCTCCCTTCGGCCATCACAGTCGCGTTTCCTCCTGCCGGCGACTTCGATACTCTCCAGGAGACTGCGGGCTGAGTCGCGAGGGCTGTTCCGAACTGGTCGACGACGATGGCGCTCAGTGAGACGGACTTGCCGGAAACAACCAGAGGAGTCGTACCGGCGATTGCCGTTCCCGTCGCATTTCGAAGACTGACTTTTGTGGCCGTTGGAGTCACATCGAATGACCTGGACGCGGAAACAGCACCGGAGCTGACCAAGACCGTCCATGATCCCGCCTTACTGAAGCCAACCTGAGCCGTCGTGCCGGTGACTCTGACAGAAATGGTGCCACCTTCCGGAGCTGTGGTTGCTGTCCACTGCAGTTTCGGAAGGGCCGACATGGTTCTTCCAAACTGATCTCGTCCGATTACCTGCAGCTGCTGACTGGCTGTCGAAACGGGCAGCGGATCGCTGGAACCTTCCGATGTATCTCCTGGAATCCCAAGTGCCAGGGAAGTCAGAACTGCTGTCACGTTGAGTGACAGATCGGTCCGAACGGAGTTGCTCTGCAGTCGAAGTGTGTAGCTGCCGGTGCGGTCAAAAGTTGCCGTAATCAGCCCATTATCGTCAGTGAATGTGACCGTCGCGCCGAGTGGCGTTGTGGATGCCGACCACTGGACTTCGGGAGCGTCAGCGAGCGGCTTTCCGAACTGGTCGAGAGGAACGTAGCGAAATGAGAAGCCTGTGCCGCTGACAGGAATCGCTTTGCCTCCGGCGGCCGGCTTCGAATCGGGCGTGAGGTATTGAAAACTGCTGAGTGCCGGGTTCACATCGAAGTTGGCCGTCGCGATCGCGCTGCCGGACTTTGCCTGAACCGAAAATGTGCCGGTTCGGCTGAAGTTGAGCGTCGCCAGAAGTCCCTTCACGGTCGCCTTGACCGTTCCCGCATCTGGCGCGGACGGCGTTGTCCAGGTGAGTGCCGGCAGTGTTGTCATCAGGTTGCCGAACTGATCGCGGCCCTGAAGTGTGATTCTTGCAGACGTCGACGTAACTGAAAGTGGCGCGTCGGTCGTGATCGCAGCTCCAGATTCACCCAGCAGTGAAAGTGATGTGAGGACCTGTGAGACCTTCACGGTCACCTCCGATGTGAGGTTCCCGCTGGTGGCACGGAAGACATAATCGCCGGACGCGTTGACTCCGACCTGCAAATCGTTCCCATTCTGAGAAGTGCTGGCAGTCACTCCTTTGGGAAGTGTCTTCGTCGCCCATGTGATTGATGGCTGCGTACTTAGCCGGATCCCAAACTGGTCCAGAGCATAGGCGCTGAACTGAACCGAGTTTCCGGACGTGACCACGGGTTTTGAGCTGCTGGCCGGAGTTCCGTTCCCATCGGTGATTGCAATACCGGACAGAACGGCGTTGACCTGAAACGACAGCGTCGAAGTGGAAACTACCTGCTTCGCCTGGATGACGGAGACTCGGACAACGTACAGCCCCGCTTCGGTGAATTTCAACGTATTGTCTTTGGCTGCGCTGGAATTGTTCTTTGCGAAGGAGACCGCCTTGCCACTGGATGTCTCCACAGTTTCCCATAGAAACGACAGTGACTTGTCATTAGAGACGATCGTGACGCGAACGGAATTCGTCGTCACTTCATACGACGAGCGGACATTCGCGGGGCTGTTGACGGAGCTGGTGGAGATGCTTCCGGCCACCGGATTCCGGTCACTGACCGGCGCTGCGGAGCCAGTAAATTTCAGAGCGACACTGGTCGACGAATTGAGAAGCCGAGACTCAAGTGATTCGCAGGTGATTCCCTGGCGGGATGATTTCGCCTGAAAACGACGCAAATTCGACGTCATAAGACCGCGACTCCATGAAACGGAATGCGGTTCTGTCGACATGCCAGGAGGCGGGGAATCCTCGCTGCGAGGGGCAGCGGCAATGTTCAGCAGGATCTGACAAAACAGCGAAGTACTGGTGGGCTCTCACAAATGGCCCTGTGAGAACCTAGGTTGCGGCAACAAAGAAGCAACCGGTCTTTCGGTAGCATTTCCCAGCAGTTTGATTGTGGTTTTGCAGACTTGAATCCAGCGGTGGAGCGAGTGGAAAACGTGCAATACCGGACGGACCATGTGCAGATCAGCACGCCTCGTTCGGATATAGATTTTTTCGATATGAATGCCTGAATTTCTGCGCTCACTTCAGAACGTTTTTTGTCGTTCTGTTCCTTATGCCGAATTTTGGCGAGTTGTCAGACCAGTATCCTCTCGGGAAAATCAATATTTCCCGGAATTCTGCGAGACAACTGCGGGTGGAGCGCTAGATTCGAAAAAACAAAGGGTCACTCTTCGGACAAGTTTCCGGAATGGCCTGTCGACCGATGGAACATGTGAGGGACGAATGCCTGACAACGCCCCGCTGACCGATGCTGATCTCCAGTCAGCGTCATGGATTTTTGAACAGATTGCCGTACGAGAAGGCTGGCATGCCGATCGCTCCCGAATTCGGCGATCTGTGGACGAAGCTGCGCAGTTCGTTCAGCACGAGGGGGACTCGTCGTGGCATCGATGGATGTTGGAGTGCGGTCACAGCCTTGGGCATGTCTGTCGAGTCATCGATGGAGAAATCCACGAGCTGATTCGTCTTGCCCGTGATGGTGTCGTGGTGATCCTCCGATCAGAAGATGGCCAGGAATGGCGCGCTTTCGTTGTTGAACGAGGACGTCGACTTCGTCTGCTGGAACCTCGCGGTCGACGTTCTGTCCGGTTTATGCGGCCGCTCAGGCTGACTCGTCAGCTGAAAGCCGCAGGCTTTTCCGGAGTGCAGCGTTGCATCGTGATCGAGCCTTCGACGGTCGAATCGCATCTGTCCGGGACGACGCCTGATTCTGAGCAGACTCCTTTTGGCCGCCTTCGTCGGTTGATGAAGCCGGAACGAGCGGACATCTGGATTGTCATTGTTTTCGCGTTGGTTTCCGGTCTGCTGGGAATGACGACGCCTCTGGCGGTGGAAGCACTGGTCAATACCGTCGCGTTCGGCAGGTTCCTGCAGCCGGTCGTCGTGCTTTCCATCATGCTGCTGGCCTTCCTTCTTTTCCAGGCCGCCCTGAAGACCATGCAGACGTTTGTCGTTGAGATTATCCAGCGCCGCTTGTTTGCTCGACTTGCTGCTGAACTTTCATGGCGTTTGCCAAGGGCACGAGTGGATGCGTTTGGCGACCATTATCCGCCGGAGATGGTGAACCGATTCTTCGATGTCGTCACAGTTCAGAAGATTGTGGCCTCACTGCTTCTGGATGGTGTCAGCCTTGTGCTCAGCACCATCGTCGGTATGGCCGTGCTGGCGTTCTATCATCCATGGCTGCTGGCCTTTGACCTTGTGCTGGTGGCGATGATGGCCATCATCATGTTTGTGCTCGGGCGAGGTGCAGTGAAGACGAGCATCAAGGAATCAAAGACAAAGTATGCCATGGCGTCGTGGCTTGAAGATCTGGCTCGCTGTCGCACGACCTTTCGATACGACGGAGCTGCGGAGTTTGCTCTGGAGCGAAGTGATCAGCTGATCTACGACTATCTGTCCGCACGAAAGAAGCACTTCGCTGTCCTGATGCGGCAGATTTTGGCGATCCTGATGATCCAGGCGCTGGCGAGCACCGCGCTTCTGGCCATTGGAGGCTGGCTGGTGATCTCCGGGCAGTTGTCCCTTGGACAGCTTGTGGCTGCCGAACTGATCGTGGCTGTCGTTGTTGGCTCGTTCGTGAAGATGGGCAAGCACATGGAGAGCTTTTATGACCTGATGGCGTCGGTCGACAAGATCGGGTCTTTGCTGGATCTTCCGGTTGAACATCAGGATGGTTTGCTGACAGTTCCGGGAACCAGTGGGATCGTCGCTCGGAACCTGACGCTGAGTGGTGTGAATGGGCACGGTGGCCTGTCCGCCGTCTCGTTCAATGCTCCGCCGGGAACCAAAATGGCAATCATTGGTGACAGCGGTTCGGGCAAAAGCCTGCTGCTGGACATCCTGTTTGGACTGCGTGAACCTGAATCCGGTGTGCTGACAATCAACGGAGTCGACCCGCGGGACCTGCGACCGGATATCCTTCGCCGTCGTGTTGTGATGGTACGCGACATCGAGCTCTTCGACGGAACGATCGCTGAGAATGTGCATCTGGAACGCACCGACATTTCGATCGGTGACGTTCGCGAGGCTCTGGATCGAGTTGAGCTGACATCGGCGCTTCAGGGACTGCACGAAGGTTTCAATACCGTTCTGACTCCTTCCGGTTCTCCATTGTCCGGTAGTCAGATTCGTCGGCTGATGATTGCACGAGCGATCGCTGGTCGGCCTGAAGTCGTCATGCTGGACGGAATTCTCGATTCGCTGCCGGATCATCAGGCCGAATCGATCCTGTCACGAATTCTGACACTCGGAGATCAGACCACTGTCCTCCTTGTGACCAGTCGGCCGACTCTGGCGGGAATGATGAGCCAGCAGATGACACTGTCCCACGATTCTCATGCCAGCAAATGACAGGAGAATGACGATGTCGAGTACACTGAATCAACCACGTTCACTTCGAGCAGACATGAAGGATCCCGCAGTTATGGAACCAGCCTCCCCTGCCGGGAATCCTCCGCCTTCGCCAACGGCTCGCCGTCGATCGATTCTCGCGCCCGTCGCATTCAGCGATGCACTGATGCCGTCTCTGCAGCTGGCTCGGTCGTCGCGATTTGCAAAACGAATGGCGATCATCCTGCTCCTGCTGCTGGCCGGAACGATTGCACTGATGGCGTTTGCTCCGTGGCAGCAGACTGTCACCGGGGCAGGATTTGTTGTGGCCTATGCACCGAGAGAACGTCAGCAGGTGCTGGAAGCAACAATCGAAGGTCGCATCGTTCAGTGGAACGAAGAGCTCGTCGAAAACACACGTGTCTCAAAGGGAGACTTCATTGCCGAGATTCGCGACCTTGATGCGGATTACTCAACACGGTTGCAGGACCAGCTGGACAGTACGACCGTGATCCTTGACGCATCGAAGAAAGTCGTCGATGCGACTCAGGGGCAGCTCGCGGCCTATCAGCAGGTGAAGGTCCAGATCGAGGCTGCTCAGAATGCCTATGTGCAGTCCGCCACGGAGAAAGTGAATGCGGCTGAACAGAAGCTGTCACTGGCTCAGGCAGCGATTCCTGCCGTTCAGGCGGCTTTTGATCGAGCGAAAGACCTGTACGAACACGGCAACATCGCGCTCGAAAAGTTTCAGGAGACGGAACGAAAGCTCCTCGAATGTCAGGCTAAGGTACGCGAAGAACAAGCCAATGTCTCTGCTTCGAAGGCAGACCTGACCGGCAAGCAAAATGACCGGCTGGCTTACATCCAAAAGGCCGAAGCCGACGTTCGCTATTATGAAGGTGCCCTCGATAAGGCGAAATCGGAAGTGGCGAAGGCCTCCAAGGAACTGGCGGAGATGCAGTCCAAAGTCGCTCGCCAGAGCACTCAGGTCGTAATAGCCCCTTTCGATGGGTACCTCGTTCAGATCAGTTCGAACATTGGCACTCAGATGGTTAAGAAGGGCGATCCGATCTGCACGATCGTTCCTGATACCAAAGATCGCGCCGTGCAGATCTGGCTGGACGGCAACGACGCTCCGCTCGTCGAACCAGGCAGCCATGTGCGGCTGCAGTTTGAAGGATGGCCTGCCGTGCAGTTCGCTGGCTGGCCATCGGTCGCGGTCGGTACTTTTGGTGGAACGGTCGTCTCGGTCGACATGATCGACAACGGCAAGGGCAAGTTTCGTTGTCAGATTCTTCCCGATCCGACGGATGCCAATCGCTGGCCAGAGGACCGTTTCCTTCGTCAGGGAGTACGGGCCAATGGGTGGGTTCTGTTGAAGCAGGTTCCGCTCTGGTTTGAAGTCTGGCGGAAACTCAATGGCTTCCCGCCAACTGTCGATGTCGACTCCAAGTCATCGTCAAAAACTGAAAAGTCGAAGTCCGGTGAAGATTCGGACTCCGGAAAGTCGCGAATCAGGTGATTTTGTGTTCATGTGTGCCAGGGCAGAACGCCGAGACTTTTCCGACGATTCTGATCGAACGGGCGACGTGGCATGTTCATGTGTGCGCTGGTTTTCGGCGAAAATTCTGATTCGGGGTGATGGGCGTCCAAAATTCGCTGAGAGCGCAGTATTGAACATCGGCCATTGCTAAACTGCTCCGCTCATTTTGCGGCCTGTGGGGACAGGGCGTGAGGTGATTGATCGTCGTGGCCCTGCACTGGGCGGGGCAGAATCGGAAACCGGTGGGCTACTGGTCGAATTGGCCAGTGGAGTTGCCGTGTTTCTTTGCAGGGTCAACAGAAACAGGCAAGCCAATGGCCGCAACGAAAGAAGTAGTAATCACCGGCGTCGGACTGGTGACTCCGCTGGGAATTGGGCGGAACGCTTTCTGGACGTCTCTGTCTGAGGGGCGGACGGGCCTGAAGAAGATGCAACTGCTGTCCTGGAATGCATGCCCGGGGCTGATCTGTGGCGAAGTCAGCGACTTCAATGATGAAACTGCCAAGAAGGAACATCTGAAGAGTCTGCGCAAGAGCCTGAAGGTGATGTGCCGCGAGATTCAGACGGGCGTGGCATCTGCACTGCAGGCCATGGAAGATGCGGGTTTGAAGGCCGGCAGTATTCCGTCTGACCGCATTGGCTGTGACTTTGGCGCGAATTTGATGTCGAGTCCTCCGGAAGTCGTCCAGGACTCAGCCGTAAAGTCTATCTCGAACCGCACCGGAGTTCTGGCATTTGATTACGATATGTGGGGCGAGACAGGAATGACGGGCCTGGAGCCTCTGTGGCTTCTGAAGTACCTGCCGAACATGCCCGGCTGTCACATCGGGATCGCTCTGGAAGCTCATGGTCCAAACAATTCGATCACTCACGACGAAGCGTCAGGCGGGCTTGTGATTGGAGAAGCCTGCAATGCCATCCGTCGCAACCGCGCGGACGTCATGATTGCCGGCGTCACGGGAACTCGTATTCATCCCGTGAAGGCGGCTCATTCGGCGCACTGGGACGTTTTGGCCGATGGCCCGGCTGACAGTCGAGTTCGTCCGTTCGACAATCTTCGCAGCGGCGAAGCTCTGGCGGAAGCGGCGTGCAGTCTGATTCTGGAATCGCGTGAGCATGCGGAAGCTCGCGGTGCGAAGATTCTGGGAACGATTCTGTCGTGCGGCGCGAGTTCTGTTTCGTCAATGGATGGACATCCGGACGAAGCGGCTGCCATTCGTCTGGCATCAGAGGCCGCTCTGCGGCGAGCCGGAATCACGGCCGCTGATCTCGGCCACATCAACGCCTGTGCCTCCGGACATCCTCATCGTGACCGCTACGAGGCTCTGGGACTGCGACAACTGCTCGGCAGTGCGGCAGACTCCGTGCCCGTCACTGCGATCAAGAGTTACACCGGAAGTGCCGGAAGCGGATCCTCCATCATGGAACTCGCAGCGTCTCTTCTGGCTCTGCAGCACGGCGTGATCCCGAAAACCCTCAACTATACTCTGCCCGATGCCGAAGCACCGCTGAACGTCGTTCACGGCGAACACCGACCAACATCCAACGGACTGTTCCTCAAGACCAGCGTCACCCGCATGGGCCAGGCCAGCGCCGTTGTCGTGAAGGTGTAGACGCACTCAAGGACAAGGCAAACACACAAAGCAAGCAGTATGGCCGCCCTCGGCCGTCTCTCTTGCGTTTCCCTTTCCACGCAACCTCCGTTCGTTTGAAATGCGTTGTACATGACGCAGTCAAACCCGAAGAGCCATGAGAAACCAATCGCAGACGGACGAGGGCGTGCATCCTACTGCTTCGTACCGTTCCCATCCCCACGTCTGCCGTCCCGCCTGCGCGGGGATGACGGGGGTTGTTTGGTGCAGTGGCTGAACACTGTTGTGGAAGTTCTCGCGTCGGAGACACGAGCCACTTTGGGTGCTGAACACTGAAAACTGAACACTGAAAACTACCGAGGGGGGTTCTCGCGTCGGAGACACGAGCCACTTTGGGTGGCTGCATTCATTGGCGAGTCCTGTTACGATGGTTGCATGACCGACCCAGCGACTCCGGATGACACTGAGTTTCAGCTTCTTGGACTGCCAACGTCCGATGAAGACGCTGAGCTCCGCGCGCGGATTCCTTTTGAGATGCTGGCGAGTCAGTTTGTGGACGACCTCCGGCATGGGCGAAAGCCTTCGGTCGATTTGTTTGCGCGCCGGTTTCCAATCCACGCAGCACAGATCAGGGAGGTGTTTCCGGTTTTGGCGATGCTCGAGAATGCTCGCATTGACCGGGAGTCACGGTCGATGCGGCGCAACATGCCGGACCGCTTCCCGCTGACTCGACTGGGAAACTGCGAACTGCTGAATGAAATCGGGCGCGGCGGGATGGGGGTCGTCTTCCACGCGCGAGATTTGGCGACGGATCAGCATGTTGCCGTCAAGATTCTGCCGTGGCGAGTTTCTATCGTTCCGGAGTGGGTGGCACGGTTTGAACGCGAGGCTCAAACGGCAGGTCAGCTGCGTCACAAGAACATCGTCCCGGTGTATCGCTATGGGCAGGAGGATGGCTACTGCTACTTCGTCATGCAGCTTGTTCGAGGAATCGGGCTGGATCGCATCATCGAGTTTCTCGGTCGGTCAGCTGATGGTCTGCGCGTCGAAGACATCAGCCTGCCTCAAAGCGCCGATGAGATTCCATCGAGCGGGGTTGCGAAGGTGGACCGTTCCGGCAAGCCCGCCGACAATTCGCCTGGAGGTCGATTGACTCGAACCTCCTGGAGAGACTTCGCCAGGGTCGCCATCCAGGCAACTCAGGCACTTCGAGCGGCTCATCGCGCTGGGATTTGTCACAACGACATCAAGCCTGGCAATCTGCTGCTGGATGCTGAGGGCCGAGTCTGGGTGACTGATTTTGGATTGTCCCAGACTGTGAGCCCGACAGAGCTTGTGCAGCAGCCCGTTGACAACGGAGGAAGAATTCTGAGCCCGCTGCAGCGGCGCGTTGAGCAGAAGAAGCGAAGCAGCCTTGCATCCAGCACGTCCGTGGGTGGCACGCTGCGGTATATGGCTCCTGAGCGATTTCTGGGGAAACAATCGGCAGCCTCAGACATTTATTCGCTGGGGGCGACGCTGTATGAATTGTGTCTTCAAAGCCCTCCATTCGATCACGAAAATCGCGATGCTCTCGTTGCACAAATCCTGGAGCAGCGCCCCGTTTCCCCAAGAACGATCTGCAACGAAATCCCCAGGGCTCTAGAGACCATCATTCTCAACTGTCTCGAAAAGCACCCGTCGGATCGTTACCAGTCTGCCGATGGACTGCTGACCGATTTGCTGCGGTTCACTCGAGGGCAATCCATCTCATCGACTCGTCGTATGTCATTCGGCGGCTTCTTCCGAAGGCTGACAAATCGCCTCTCCAAACGCCAAACGCCGGGGGAGGAGTAGGGTGTTCGGTGTTCGGTGTTCGGTTTTCGGTTTTCGGTGTTCGGTGTTCAGATTTCAAAGTGGCTCGTGTCTCCGACGCGAGAAGGTGTTCGGTGTTTGGTGTTTGGTGTTCGGTTTGCGGAGGCGTGGGTTGAATTGGTGGGAACCCGGTTGCGTTGTTGGGTCCCCGCCTGCGCGGGGATGACGGGATTTCAAATCTCAAATCTCAAATCTCAAATCTCAATGATCTCGCGTCGGAGACACGAGGCACGATTTGATTTGGTGTGAATTTGTGGATTGGCAGAGAAAATCAGAAAATCCGCCTCGCAGTGGGGCGTGGGGCACCGTACAAAGATCATGCGTCTGAGGGCGTCGCTGGCCATTTGATCCCGAAAACGTTCATGCGAACTCTTCGCGTTTTACTGCTGATTGTCTGGTGTGCCATTGCTTTGCTGGGGCATTCGGGCGTTCACGCGCTGGCGGAACTATCGGGAGCCTGCTGTTCGACCGACCGGCATCACGGCAGCGACTGCTCGGGACATACCCAACACAGGCATTCCCATCAGCATTCTTTCTGTCATCACGGGCATGCACATGATTCGACAGCCCCGGAGGACAGCCAGGGGCACCAATCTCATGACTCAGAGAACTGTCGGCTTTGTGACTGGTTTCTGAAGATCGGCAACTCATTTCACTGGGTTGCTCAGGTCGTTGCCATCGAACAGGTCCAGATGTGCTCGGACCGCTCGATGGCCCGCGTGTTCGGTGATGAACTACCCCTTCCGCTGACTCGGGGTCCGCCGTCTGCTGTCTAGCGCGGTTCCGCTGAGGTGAAGTGACTCACTCCGCGGGAGATCGCGCTGTTGCCCTTTGTGGTCTGAACTGCTTGCATTCGCCGGCAAGTGGCACACATGTGTCGACTTTGCGCGATAAGAGTTCAGGCCGGACCGTCAGCCCGGTTTCTGTGGTGGAATACACCGTGCCGTCCGAACCAACTCGCTCCATTCCGATGAATGCCACTGCGCGCGGGGCCCTGGCGGGCAAAGCTCAGTCCCTGCATCAGGCTCTGAACCATGACTTTTGTCCGTGGGTCAATCGCTGGGTCTACTGGCTCAAGAACCCGTTCTGGTGTCTGATTCTGGCTGTGCTGCTGTCGCTTGTCTGCGGCCTGTTTGTGAATCCCTCTGCGTTCATCGTGACCGGGATCCTGGGAATGCTGGCCGGTGCGGGAGTGTTTCTTCCCTGGCTGACAGTGCGCGGACTGGAATGCCACATTCGTTTCGACCATCGACGTGGTCGTGTCGGAAGAATGTCGCTCGTCCGACTGCAGATTCGAAATCGCTGGCCGTGGCCCGCATGGGGGTTGTCGCTGATCCGAGGTTTCACGCTGAAAGCATCGCACGAGTCATCGGAAGGCATCTCTCTCGCGCATGTGCCTGCATGGTCCACGCTCGAGTATTCGTGGCCGTTTGTTCCGGCAAGTCGTGGTCACTATCCACTGTGTGCTCCGGAGCTTGAGACGGCGTTTCCGTTTGGATTGTTTCGCTTTGGACGCAGGGCGGAAGTGGATGGTCGTCTGATTGTGTGGCCGGCCACGGTGGATCTTGCCGGGTTGCCGGACACAGAAGAAACTCGGGGAGATGATTCTCTGGCAGAACGGCGAGCGGGTGACTTTGGCGATATGCTGGGGACCAGGCCGTTTCGAGAAGGCGACTCGCTCCGCCGGATCCATTGGGCGCAGACGGCACGGCAGCGCCAGCTGATCGTTTGTGAGCGTCAGGCGATGGAGACGACATCCGTCATCGTTTACGTGGACCTTGATCCAGCCAGCCATATTGAATGGGATGCAGACAACCGGCACGCCGGGGATTCACTGGAACTCGTGATTGGCACAGCGGCCAGCATCTGTGAATCCTTGCACGAGCAGCACTGTCGAGTGGAACTCGTCGTCGGGGAAGAGCACTTTGTTGCTGGTTCATCAGCGACTGGCTTTCAGACGCTGATGGATCGTCTTGCCACAGCAGACCTGCAGCCTCAGCCTCGCCTGCGAGTATCTCGCAAGGGTTCCTCCGGGTTCGCGATTGCAGTGACCACAACCGCCGGGCAGCGATGGCGAGGCTCACAGCTGCATGGACTGCATGTCGTCGTGCTGGAGACCGGTCCGACAGCCACGACACAGGAAGATCGAGTCTCCACTGGCTGGATTCAGCTGGATGTTGGCACCGAATGGGTCAGTCCTGGCCTCGACTGGGCCAGCCAGCTCTCAGCTCGCTGGAAAGGAGCCTGCGGTGCCCGCTGACTCCTTAACGAACCATTCGATTGGGTCTGCTTCGACTGCGACCGGCGATGATCTGGTGATTCGACATCGAGTCACATCACGCAGACGGCGAACAGCAGCCGCTGCGGCTGTGACAAAGACGCTGCAGCCGGCGTCGGATGCAGCCCTTCATGCGATGACGGTGGTCATGGCGATTTTGGCGATGGCCACGTTTCTGATCACGGACGCGGATGGAGGACGAAGTTCCTTTTGGCTCTGGTTACAGTTTCTGGCCGAGTCGTGTGCGACGGTCATCGGAGCGCTGTTCATTCGCCATTGGCAGAAGAAGCAGAATCTGACGCCGGCAGTGGTCCCGCTGCTGCTCGCCGTGGTGTTACTGAGTCTGATCTGGGAGCCCTTTCAGCGATGGGCACTATTGTACGGGCGACCATTCGAAATGATGGTCATGCATACCCAGAAGAATCTCATGCTGACTCTGGCGGCCTTTGGCTTTCGTCCCTCGTATCAGCGTCTCAGTGTGTTCATTGGTGTGGCATTATCTGTCTTCTGTGCATCAGTGGGCAGGAACGTCCAGATTGCCTGGCTGATAGCCGTCTTTGCGTGTTCGGTGATCAGTTGGCTGACCGCGACGTACTGGAACGGTCTGCAGCGGCGGCTGCTTCCGACCGAGCACAGTTCATTCCCCTGGCGCTGGCTGATCATTGGTCCGGCGATTCCACTGTCGGCCCTGTTGATTGCCACTGCGGGTGGACACGATGTGATCCGTTCTGTCCGCGGCTATCTGCCGGGCTCCGGTGGTGAAGGTGATTATGACGAATTCTCCCGAGGCGGAGTGAACGATGGGGATGCGCTGGTTGCCGGAATGAATGACATCCGAAGCTTCGGATCGATTGACGATGCACCGTTTGCGGATGACGACAAGCCCAGTCTTTACGACGTGATCAACGATCAGTTTGATGAGCCTGCGCGAAAGATCAAAGACCAGCAGCGAGCCGTTGCACTGCCCCCCGGACTGATGGCGGAGACGAAGACTCGAATGGCAAAATCTCAGCAGGCCAGCCGCGAGTTTTCCACGGACCGAAAGCCATCGAAATCAAAGAGTCAGAGATTGCAGGATCTTGAGTCTGCAGCTCTGTTCTATGTGAATGGGCGAGTTCCCGCGCACCTTCGGATGGAACTCTATGATGTCTTTGACGGCGTCGACTGGTATCCCTATCCGGAACTCACGGACGGACCGCGCATGGCGGTGGTGCCGACCTATGGAAAACCGTGGCTGCGAATTCCCTGCGGCAGTCGAGGTCTTGGTCTGCATGTGCATACCGATCATCACATCATTCGGCCGGTGAATCTGAAGACAAATGTGATCCCGGCGCCGCTTGATACGCGAGCCGTTCATATCGACAAGGTGGAAGAATCGTCGCTGTTTGCATGGCACTGCGATTCCATCGTTCGCATGAACCGAGAAGTCCTGCCGGAACTGACCCCCATTCATCTGCAATCCGACGTGATCGATCCCGCCTTGCTTCCGGAGCACCAGAATCTTCGCTTTTCCCGGCAAACCGAGGGGACAGAAAACACTCTTCCAGCCGGTATCGAAATGGAACGCATCGCCGCGCTGGCGGCAGAGTGGACTCAGGATGTCCCCGACGGTTATCCCAGGATCCGAGCGATCTGCGATCATCTTCGGGCCGAATACTCGCTTGGGGATTCCGCTCCGCCGACGAACGATGTTCAAGGGGCCAGCCCCGATGCGTCTGATGAAGAAGAAAGTCCTCTAAGTCGTTTCCTGTTTCGCACGAAACGAGGAGAGCAGTATCTCTTTGCGACTGCCGCAGCTGTGATGATTCGAAGCCTTGGATATTCGTCGCGGCTTGTTTCAGGGTTCTATGCCAGCCCGGAGAAGTATGATGCAAAGAAACGCCACACACCGGTCCATTCCTCCGATGCTCATTTCTGGTGTGAAGTGTTCGTGGGATTGGGCACATGGGTCACGATCGAAGCAACACCGGGATACGACGCACCTGCTCCGCCTCCGAAGTTCTTCGAACGCATTTTGACAGCGCTGCTGGCGGGCACGCAGTTCCTTGCGAAGCACTGGATCTGGACGGCATTGACAATCGTGGCTGCGGTAATGAGCTATCTGTACCGGGTCGTGATTGTAGATGCGGTTGAAACGATGGCCTGCCGCTGGTGGCCGGTTGCTGATCCCGCCGCAAGGCTCCGTCGCGTGGCACGCCTGCTGGAACACCGGTTGCGACGAGCCAGACTTTCGCGGCCGGCCGGGATGACTCTGCATCGATGGATTAGTCGAAACCTGTCAACTCGGGGCACTGTCCTTTCGCAGTACATGTCACTCTCTGAGATCGCGATGTACGGATCACCCGAATCTCTGCAGAGCCATAACGGACAGATCCATCATGTCTGCCACCAGGTCATTCGCCTTGTTTCACAAAGATCCCTGATGAGCGAACTCAAATCGAAGTCTGAACGAAACACCATTCTCCAGCAAAGCCCGACAACTCTATGCTGAAACTCGCAACTCCCGAAACGACCCAGGACCTTGAAGCGATCGATCTGCTTCGCCGAAGACTGAATTCCAGTCTTCGAGGCAAGCCGGATGTGGTTGAAATGGTCCTTTTGTGCCTGCTCGCAAACGGCCACCTGCTTCTTGAGGACAAGCCAGGTCTTGGAAAAACAACCCTCGCAAAAGCGCTGGCGGACGGGCTGGGCGGGCGGTTTGCCCGATGTCAGTGTACGCCGGACCTTCTGCCAGGCGATATCACCGGTTTTAGCATCTTCAACCAGAAGACTCAGGAGTTTGAATTCCGTGAGGGGCCGGTGTTTGCTGACATCCTTCTGGCTGACGAAATTAATCGTGCGACGCCTCGAACACAGAGTGCCCTCCTGGAAGCCATGGCGGAACGCCAGGTGACCGTGGACACTCGTCGCTACAAACTTAGCGCGCAGTTCCTGGTGATCGCAACCCAGAATCCTGTCGATCAGCACGGGACCTATCCTCTGCCGGAAGCTCAGCTTGACCGATTCTGCATGAAGCTGAGCGTAGGGTACCCGGATCCTGAAGAAGAAGTGCGAATGCTGCAGGACGCGATTGGGTCCATCGATTCTCAGCGAACTTCTTCCACCCATGTCCTTAGTCCTGATCAGCTGCGGCGCATTCAGCAGTCAGTCGCGTCAACCGCCGTGGCAGAGAATGTTCTGAGGTATCTGGTTCAGCTGGCTCAGGAAACTCGGCGACATCCTTCCATCAGTCTGGGACTTAGTCCTCGAGGTTTGCTGATCTGGCAGCGAGTTTCTCAGGCACGCGCGTGGCTGGCGGGTCGAACGTTCGTGACACCCGATGACGTACAGGATGTTGCCGGTCCGGTTCTCAGCGTTCGCATCGGACTCGACCCGCAGGAAAGCGCAGTGGTGATTCAGGAGATCCTTGATCGAGTCCAGGTGCCGGAGGCATGAACATGATGTACTTGCAAAGAACTGTCTGGACAACTGTTGCGGCAGTTTTCGTTCTGAGTTTGACTGGATGTCAGGGATCGTCCGAATCTCCCGACCATCACGCCGATGATCATGAGCATCTGGAGCATTTTGTACCGCCTCATAAGCCTGCCTCGTTCGAGGAGCTTGTCAGTCAGCTGGTGTCCCGGTGCGAGACGCTGCCCCGACTTGCAGAAGCAGACGAAAAGGAGTTTCAGAAACGGTCCGTCGAACTGAGAGACATCATTTTGTGGGTCCCGGAACTCGCCGCCGACAGCAATCTCAAGCGTCAGGAGTTTCAAACGGCCGTCAATGAAGGCAACGAACTGCTGAAGGCTTTTGAAGCCTCCAGCGCTGGCCGAACACTTCGGATGGAAACCGTCCAGAAGAACCTCGATACGCTCAAGACGCTAGTTCCCGGATCCATCGAAGTCGCTCCTCAGTAAACCAACAACTCCGGGAGGGCGAAAGTCCTTCCGAGCCGCAGCAATCCCGGTTTTGGCCGTCAGCGGCTCGGCAGGATCCTCGCCCACCTTTCTTTCCAGGGCGTCTAAACAACCACCAGCAATCGCAACAAACCAAGAACCAAGAACCAAGAACCAAGAACCAAGAACCAAGAACCAAGAACCAAGAACTCAAGCCCCCCAAAGGCATCGCCATGCTCCTTTCGTTGCTGTTCGGCTTCCTTCTGCGATTCCTTCAGAGTCTCGTTGAAGCATCACCATTTATTTTTGCGGGCTTCGCGACAGCAGCCGTTCTGCGTCGATTTTTTGGCCCCGACGGCACTCGACGGCTGTTCGGCGAAGGGACACGTACATCGCTGGTGCGTGCATGGCTGATCGGAATGCTGCTGCCCGTGTGCTCTTTGGGAGTGATTCCGGTCGCAAGGGAACTGCGACGCGTTGGCATTTCCGGGGGCACCATTCTGGCATTCGCGCTTTCGGGGCCGTTGTTCAATCCTTTGTCGCTGTTGTACGGACTCACGCTTTCAGAGCCGGTGGCCATCATCTCCTTTGGCTTCTGTTCGCTTGTGATTGTGACTGTGGTTGGAGTGATCTGGGATCGTATATTTCCGGGAACGTCATTGCCGGTTCCCGATGACAAGCCAGTCAAACAGGGGCTTCAGCGGGTCGTTTCAGTGGCTGCGGCAATGGGTCGCGAACTGGCTGGTCCTTCTGCTGGCTATATCCTTCTGGGGCTTTGTGGCGTTGCGATGCTGGGTGTTGTGCTGCCGCCAAACAGTCTTCAGCACACGTTCAACTTCGACAACCCGGCCGCGCCATTGTGGATGGCGGGATTGTCGATTCCAGTCTACGCCACTCCCATGCTGGCGATGTCGCAGCTGGGCATGATGTTTCAGCACGCCAACTCGATCGGGGCTGCCTTCGTGCTTCTGATCCTGGGAGCCGGCATGAACATCGGCAATCTCGCATGGATGATCCGGGAATATGGTGTTCGCCGAAGCGGGGTCTTTCTGGGATTGTTGCTGGGAGTCGTGCTCGGGCTTGCCTATTCCGTTGACCAGCCCCTGTTTCCGCGGGATATTGAACCGGCCAATCACACCCATGCTTTTGATATCTACTGCCGTCCGTTTTCGGGCAATGAGCCAGCGATCGCCGCCGCGTTCGCAGCACGAATCGAGCGTGACATCGAACCCTGGCAATGGCGTCCATTGTGGTTTCTTCTGGTACTTGTCGCCGGCGGTGTTGTGATCCAGCTTGCTGATCGGTCGAAACGAATTGAGCGATGGGCGGAAAATTCCGCGGACGTTCAGCCGACGCGCGCACGCGACATCGTGATTCCGGGGCCCGTCCTTGGCGGTCTGGCTTTGCTGGGACTGGTCATTCTCAGTGCTGTCGGATGCTTCACGTACTATCCATCGCCGGAAGACTGTCTGACTGCCATGGAAGATGCTCGCATCGGAGCATTGAGTTCCGCGCTGTCGATGGACCACGATGAAACAAAATACTGGTCCGAGCGTTACGACGACTGGACTCGCAAGCTGGAAGTGGGCGCATGGCTGAGGCACGGAGAACTAAGCGAATATCATCGATGGAAGACTCGACTTGTGCGGGAGAAACTGGAACTGCTGGAGCACGAAGTCGAAGACAATGAACGGGATGAAGTCCGCGATCTGGTCAGTGCGATTTCGCGTAGTCATCGCCGCATGAAGCATGCCTACACACAGGAGCTGTGAATGAAAACGGGCTGCAGAAATCTGCAGCCCTTGCTTTGCGCGAGTTCAATCGACGAACGACGATTACTTCATCGCCATGGTGACGGTCTTGAGTTCCGTGTAGTTGGCAAGTCCTGCTTCACCGCATTCCCGACCAATACCACTCATCTTGAATCCGCCGAACGGTGCACCGGCATCAAACACGTCGTAGCAGTTCACCCACACTGTTCCGGCTCGCAGGGCATGTGACATCTGATGCGCCTTTTTCACATCGCGAGTCCAAACAGCAGCGGCGAGGCCGAATGCCGTGTTATTGGCACGACGAGTGACCTCTTCGATGTCCTTGAACTTCAGGATGCTCATGACGGGTCCGAAGATCTCTTCCCGAGCAATGTCCATCTGATCGGTGACGTTCGAGAAGACCGTTGGTTCCACGAAGTAGCCCCGGTTACCGAAGCGGCGCCCGCCTGCGTTGCACTGGGCACCCTGAGCCTGGCCACGATCGATGTAACGCATGATTTTGTCAAACTGGGCCTGATCGACCTGCGGCCCCTGCTGAGTCTCCGGGTCAAACGGATTTCCAAGAACTCGCTGCGCGGCTCGCTTTGAGATGCGATCCACGAATTCATCATGAACCGATTCTTCCACGAACAGTCGACTGCCAGCACAACAGCACTGTCCCTGATTGAAGAACAGACCAAATTCCGCCCCTGCAATGGCTGCGTCAAGGTCGGCGTCGGCGAACACAATATTCGGGCTCTTGCCACCCAGTTCAAACGTCAGTCGCTTCAGCGTTTCGGAGGCTTCCTTCATGATGATCTTGGCGGTCGTTCCTTCGCCGGTGAAAGCAATCTTGTCGACCTGGGGATGACGCACCAGAGCGGCACCGGCGGTCGGGCCGTATCCGGGAACGACGTTGATCACCCCCGGAGGAAACCCGGCCTCAAGAGCCAGTTCCGCCAGTCGAAGGCAACTGAGCGGTGTTTGTTCCGCGGGCTTCATGACGATGGTGTTGCCGGTCGCCAGTGCCGGGCCCCATTTCCATGCGACCATCAGCAGCGGGAAGTTCCATGGGATGATCTGACCGCAGACGCCGATTGGTTCACGGCGTGTGTAGCAGAAGTAGTCACCGCGGACAGGAATCGTCTGCCCGTGCACCTTGTCGGCCCAGCCGGCGTAGTAGCGCAGACAGTCGATGGCCAGCGGAAGGTCAGCAGCACGAGCGTCGCTGATGGGTTTGCCGTTATCCAGCGTTTCCAGCGCAGCCAGTTCATCGATATGAGATTCTGCGAGGTCTGCCAGTCGGTTCAGCAGGCGACCGCGATCGCGGGCATCCATGCGTGACCACGGGCCCGTTTCGAATGCCGCACGAGCCGCATGGACGGCGAGATCCACATCTGCAGCATCACCTTCGGCCACTTCGCAGATCACTTCTTCCGTCGCCGGATTCACGGTTGCAAATGTCTTCCCGCTGACCGCGGGCCGAAACTCATCACCAATCAGAATGCCGGTCTGACGAATCCGGGGTGGCGTGACTGTTTTGGGTTCAAGTGTGGATGACATGACTTCGCTCCTGCGTGATGGGGCTGCCGTTAGAAAGCAAACGGATGTGCCAAAGATTATGCCGCGCGTCAGAAAAAATTGCGACTCTTCCCAGGGGCTCACAGGAAACATGTCCGACGATTATTCGTCCATCATTCAGGGATTATTCGGGCCTCGAGATTTCGCTGATCCTGCGAACTTCGGTCCGAAAGCCTCGATCATCAAGTTCCATGATGCGATAACCTGGAGCCGCCGCCACGAACGTTGGCGTTTCTCCGGCTCGGCTGAATTGAATCCCGGTGGAAGGAGTCGTGACAACCGTGGCCGCTCCCACCATGGTCTCGGAGGCATGATGCACATGCCCGCAGCAGATCAGGCGAACTCGAGGATCCTGGCAGCACCATGCCTGAAGCCCTTCTTTTCCATCGAGACCGATTTTGTCCATCCACACACTTCCCATCAGCACCGGAGGATGGTGAAAGAACAGTGCGACCGATTCGATCCCGGGCCTGTTGGACAGTTCTTTCGCCCATTGGATCTGATCGCGACTGATCTTGCCTGCCACGGATCCGGGAACGTGCGTGTCGAGGCCGATGCAGCACCATGTGCCCGCCTGAAAATGAAACTGAATCAGGTCCTGGTTCTTCCCTGAAAAGCGACCGCGATAAACCTGGCGCATGATGCGGCGATCGTCATGATTCCCAGGCACCTGCCAGAGTCGATCTGACCATGGCCGCAGGAGCGCATCGACCGCTTCGTAACTGGAAGCTAGTTCATCGTGGGTGTGATCGCCGGTGATGATGACATGATCAAAATGCTCGCTGGACTGCCGGATCTGGTCGAGAACTTTTTCAAGAAAGTAACGAGTCTGGACATTCTTCAGTCGAGCATCCGGGGCGGCCAGAAGGTGTAAATCCGTGAGTTGCAGGATGCGAACGCGTGCCATGAGAATTGATCCGTCCAGTCGTGTCAGAGAATTTGCATCGTTGCTCAGTTTGCGGCGAGAACAACGCCGTGGTGAATTCAGCCCCGAACACGAAGACACTATGATTCGTGGGATGGATGAGTCAATGGAGTCCGATGCTGAAACAGAACATTGTCGCAACGCGGGAACTCCGGACGGAAACACTACAGCCGAAATTGAAATCAGCGTATGACAGATCGAACAGAGTTTTCCGAAATCAGTGTTCTGATCCCGGGGTATTCGATCGAAGATCTGCCAACGGATCTGGCGGAAGATGATGCCGCAAGTTTGCTGAACGCCATCGCCTGCGCGTGGCATCCACGACTGCTGTCTCAGTCTTCCTCTCTTCCCATGCTGCGGCAGGCGGAATCGCTGTATGGCTTTCCGGGGCGTCGAGTCGTTCTGGTGCCGCAGTGTGCAGAATCGTGGATGCCCCATGAATGGAGATCCGTCCTGCGCGAACAGGATCATGTCGTCCTTGATCGCTGTAATTCCCGCGAACAGTGGCTGGCGTCGATTGAGTCTCAGGTGACGCTGCCGATTTTCGGAAATGCTGGGGACGGTGCACCGCCGACAACCAGCGGTCCGATTCTGGTCGATCATTTTTTGGCCCTGGGTACCGTCATTCTTCAGCTTCAGCTTTTGAGTCGCCGGCGTCACCACTTTGTTGACCCCGACCAGCTCCTTCTGCAGCGTGAAGCGACTGCGGCTGCAAAGGCTTCTGTTGCTGGCAACGAAACGGTCGTTCGTGAACACCTGAAGAAGTGTTTTGAACATCTGCGGGACATTCGGGAAAAGGTCTACCCGCAGAACTGTTACCTGATCGATCTGCTCGTCCCGGGAGAGATTGACAGTGCGGCCAGTATCGAGAAGGCCGTGATGGATTCTCCGTGCCTCAACCTGCTGATGTCCGGTCTGGAACTTGAAACTCTGAAGAAGACTGCCCCAGGAACCGCGGACCACCTGCGAAAGCGATGCGCAGAAGGGACTTTGAACATCCTTGGAGGTCACCACTCCGAGACTCGCACGAACCTGGGTTCCATGTCGGCACTGATCTCGGACATTGAACGGTGTCGAGTTTCGATGGCGGTGGTTCTTCAGCAGACTCCGAAACACTGGGCTCGGCGACGGTTTGGCATGACCGCGTCACTTCCTGCGGTGTTGAGTTATCTTGGGTTCGAATCGGCTCTGCACGTCGCGCTGGACGATGGTCTCTACCCGGACCGCGAACGAAGTCAGTTTGAGTGGCAGGCGCCGGACGGTTCCATGGTCGCCGCAGCATCGCGTATCCCTCTGGCGATCGACAGCAGTTCCGGATTTCAAAAGCTGGCTGATCGTTACAACGAAAGTATGCAGGACGATTCAGTCGCAGCCTTGTTTCTTGCGCGGCTGCCGGACGTGAGAACGCCGTGGCTTCATGATCTGCAGGTGGCGACGAGCTACGCTCCCGTGCTTGGCGAGTTTGCAACCATGGAGAAGCTCTGCACCGTTGCGGATGGCGGGCGGATGATGGAGCGGCCGAGTCACGCGGATTACCTTTCACCAGCACTGATCCAGTCGTCCGTTCTGAAGACCGAGCCGCCTGTTTCCGGCCCAGCCATGCTTCGTCGTCTCCAGCAGCGCTTCGAAGCGATTCGGACACTTGCCGCGATGACTCAGATTGTTCGCGGTGAAGTACGTGAGATCAGTCCGGTGAAGCGGCTTCGAGAGCTGGATGCGGCGATTGCGGCGCTGGAAATGCAGCAGGTGGACACGAGTTCGACGGTCCCGGAGAAGCTTCCTGCCCTGGAAGCTGCGAGGACGCAGATCAATGATGGTCTTGGCAAACTGGAGTCAGAGCTTGCCACCGTGTTCCGCAGCCGAATTCCTCAGCAAGCCTCCGGCAGCCATTCTCTGTTTCTGATCAACACACTGCCGTTTGGAAGACTGCATGAAGTGATCTGGCCGAAGGACTGGAGGCCGCCAGCACAAAACTCATTCACTGAGATTGCTCAGAATGACAACGGTCAGTTTCGCCTGCTGGTCAAAATGCCTCCTGGCGGCTTCGCATGGTTGAAAGAAGCGGAATCCGGAGCGAAGGTCATTGAGACGATCCAGCCGGATCGACGTGAACCTCCGCTCGCCGAACCTCTACTGCTGCGTAATCGTCACTTCGAAGTGTCATTCAGCGATCGCACGGGCGGGATTGAGTCAGTTCATGTGCACAATCGTCGCGGCAACCGACTGAGTCAGCTGGTAACGTTTCGATATGAACGAGAACAGGTGCTTCGTCGCGAGGTCGCAGAGGGTGAAGAAGCTCCCGAAGAAGATCTCAAAACAAATTACGCGATCACGCGAGTCACAAAGCATCGAGTGCTGGAACAGGGGCTTGTCTTCACGGCCATGGAAACAACGACGGAGGTTCTGAGCCCGTCCGATTCCTCGGTGCTTGGGCAAGTCGTGCAGGTGACTCGCGTGGACCGAGTTCGTCCTCGGGTCGAGATCGAAATTACTCTGGACCAGATCCCGCTGCCTCCGCGCGGAAACCCCTGGCTGACGGGATGGTGCTGCCGTTTTGCATGGGACAACGAAATCGCTGCGGTCACACGCAGTGTTCTGGGTCAGGCCGCCAGCTTTCGGCTCGAACGCATTGAGTCACCGGATTATGTTGAAATCAGCGACGCGGAGCAGCGGGTGGTGATAATTTCGGACGGTCGGCCTTGGCATCGTCGATCCGGCCCGCGTATGCTCGACAGCCTGCTGCTTGTTGAAGGCGAAACCGAGCGGACATTTCGCTTCGTCGTGGACTTCGATCAGCCATTTCCTCTTCGCAGCGCTGAGGAGATGCTGACACCGGTCATCCAGCAGGATGCAACTGGCTCTGCTCCGTCGTCGATGCCGTTCAGCTGGATCATGGGGCTGTCATCGAAGAACGTGCAGATGGTGCGCAGCGAGTACTTCTCCCGCGCTCCGCAGACGTCCGATGAATCGTCACTGATCCTGAGCGAGACCGAGGGCATCGAGACAAACTGCACCGTCCGGCTCGCACGAAAACCGACGGCAGCGTTTGCCGTTAATGCGTCCCGAAGCAGTAAGATCGCACTAAATATCACCGCTGATGGCGTGATCGTTCCAATGCTTCCCTACCAGCTGAAAGAAGTCATGGTCGTCTTCTAATTCTGATCCCCATGATTCCCATTCTTCCCATAACTCCCATTGGCCTTCTCGTGGCTGGTGCAAGCCGATGGGAATCATGAGAAGCATGGGAATCATATGAAGCATGGGAATTATGAGAGGGGGCCTATTTCAGGCGGCCGGTGTCTTTTAGCAGCATGCGGACGACGTCAAGGCTGCTGTAGCGAAACTGGTAGCCGAGTTCATTTTGCAGCCTTGCCGGGGAAACCACCCACGGATAACGGATGAAATCCCAGAGCGTTGCCGGGAACAGAAAGATCGGAAGTCGTAACGCCCACCAGATTCGAGTGGTCGTGCGGCAGAGGATGTCTGGCACAGGAATGACGGGACGGCGACTGATCTTTCCGAGATCGCGAATGGTAAACGTATCCGGGGGCGCGACATTGAATGGGCCGCGAGCCTTTGCCTCAAGCATGCGGATCGTCGCTCCTGAGACATCTTCGAGATGTACGAACTGCATTTGCGGATCAGATCCTCCGGGCAATACGAGCAGCGGTGTTGCCGTAAACAGCGGCATCATGAAATTGGTCACGCCATTCCCATAGATGATGCAGGGACGCGTCCAGCTGACGGCGATCTCCGGATGATCACTGGCGAACTTCTTCAGCAGCTGTTCAACCTGGTATTTGTCATCCGCATATCGAAAGTTCGGTCGAGTCCTGAGCGGAGAGTCTTCCGACATGGGAACGGGATTGTCCGGCCAGGCGCCGTAAGCAGTCGCGCTGGAGGACACCAGCAGCCGCTCTGGTTTCAGTTCTGCAGCGATCTCCAGAATCTGTCGGCTGCCTTCCACGTTAATCTGATGCATTCGATTTTCATCTCGCATCGGATTGACCACGAACGCAAAGTGCAGAATCGTGTCAGGCCGGAACTGACGAACAATTTCCCGGACTTCCGGGCTGGTAATGTCACAGCGCCGGAATTCATCCGGTTCGTCCGAACGTGGCGGAACAACATCAAGCCCCAGAATTCTTGCATCGGGCCACTGCCGACGAATGTCATGGACAACTGCTCGACCGTAATACCCGGAACTGCCTGTGATCAGGATTCTCTCTGGAATGCTCATTCGTCTTTTCAGTCGTTCTTCTTAGATGGTGCGGCCGGAGCCTTTTCGTCTTCCTCTTCGGCAAACGGATCACTGCCGGATTTCTCTTCTTCCTTCTTCTGCGGGAATTTGCTTTCATTAATTTTCTTGATGTCATCGTCCGCGTTGGCGATTGGCAGCTTTCCGCTCAGCTTGATCGTGTCAGGCGCTTCACAGGTTTTCTCATTGCACGCCTGAAAGCGTACTTCGACCGTTACCTCCCCTTTTTCTGCTGCTTCGGCTTCGTCAATTTCCAGCAGGGCATAGATCATGACTTTCCCGCTGTAGACATGAGCTTCTTCATCCTGCCCTTCCATCTTCAGCAGCTCATGCTTCGGATAGCGAACACGCTTGAGCTTGATCTTCTGAGGGCTCGTGATCTTCACCTCGGTCGGAATCAGGAACGTCGGATTCGACGGGTTTGCATTGATGTGCCAGTTATCTGCCACCGTCACTTCAATCGCCACAGGGCACGTCGCGCCGCGGGGGAGTTTGTCAAAGTAAGGATAGATCTTTACTCGCACGGGCTTTTCGTCATACGTCCGCTTGAACGGTGATACCGGGGCTTTGGGGTCCAGCGCCACCGGTTTGAAGGCGGACATCTCCACTGCTTCATCCTGCCCTGAACTCGTCACGGTCTTTTCATCCGGAACGAAAGCGACCGTTTGGTAGTTTGAAACTCGAACCTGAACCGCGGCTCCTGCAGCAGGTTCGCTCTGAAGGTATTCCCGCAATGCCATAGCCAGACCTGAACAACCCGATGGGCTGTCATTTATCGTGGTAGAAAACCGAGTCAGCAGTTTCTTCGCCATGCCACGATACTCGCCATTTTCCGGCGAGAGCCAGAGGAGATTGCGAATGGCCAGGCTGTTGCCGGAGGACGATACCGAATCGAACGGCGAACTGGTTCGGGCAAACAGTTTCTCCTGATCGTTCGCTGTGAAATAGAAAGTGCCCATCGCATCTTCGTAGAACAGTTTGTTCTGTTGAATCTGAAGCTCCGTCGCCGCAGTCAGCCATCGTTGATCAGAGGTTGATTCATGCAGGGTTCGAAGTGCAGAGATCAGAGCGGCATAATCATCGAGATACGCCTTTGGGCCTTTAACGCCGTTGCGCCATGATCGGAGCAGTCGTCCATTGTCATCCTTCAGGTTTTGAAGAATGAAATCGGCAGCGCGGGTGGCAAGCGTCAGATCATCAGCGCGGCCCGGAAGACGCCCGCTGACGGCAAGTCCCTGAATCATCAGCGCGTTCCATTCGGTCAGGACTTTGTCATCCAGGAGAGGTCGAGGACGAGCGTTCCGGATCGTCAGGAGTTTCGCTCGCGCCGAGGTCAGCAGGGCATTGAGTTCCTCGGCACCGCCGTCCCATTTCTGTTCGGACGGGAGCTTTGGCAGATACAGGATTCGCCCGTGCTCAAAATCCTGTTCTTCATCAAGCCCGTACACGAGTCGAACGGCTTCGAATTCTTTGTCGCTCAGCGATGCTTTGAGCTCATCGGTGCTCCAGACGTAATACTGACCTTCAATCGCGTTCGTTTCCGCATCGAGAGCTGAACAGAAACCGCCGTCTTTCAGAGTCATCTCGCGGCGAATGAAACCAACCAGTTCGTCGATGACCTGTGCATGCGCATTCGCTGCATCCGGCCTGAGCAGAGCCGCACGTGAATAGGCTTCCAGCAGCTGGCCCTGGTCGTAAAGCATCTTCTCGAAGTGCGGCACGGTCCATGTGCGTTCGGTGCTGTACCGATGGAAACCGCCACCCAGATGATCGCGGATTCCTCCCTTCGCCATTGCTGTCAGTGAATGCTCAACAATCCGCAGAGCCTCCTGATCGCCAGACGTCTGAAACTGCTGCAGCAGAAACAGCAGTCGTGGAGCGTTGGGGAAGCGAGGTCCGTCGGGACGTCGCGGATTGAAATCCACACCACCCCATGTCGAATCATATTGCCGCTGGATTGCCGCCTGGACACCTTCGAGAACTTTTGCATCGATCGTGGCGGAGTCCTCCGGCACTTCCGGGGTCGAGATTCGTCGCACTTCGCGAGCAATCATTGTGGATGTTTCCGTGACGGACTCACGACGTTCCTTCCACAGCTCATGAATTCGACTGGCAGCCGTCAGGAATCCGGTTCGGCCTTCCGGTGTGTCTTCGGCCGGCAGGTAAGTTGCTCCCGCAATGGGATTGCCCTCGTTGTCAAGAAACATCGACATGGGCCATCCACCACCGCCGCCGCTGCCAGCCGCCTGCTGGTACACGATGAGAGCGGTCATGTAGATGTCGTCGATGTCCGGCCGTTCTTCTCTGTCCACTTTGATGCACACGAAATTGCGGTTCATGAAGTCCGCAACTTTCTGGTTCGAGAACGCTTCTCGTTCCATCACGTGACACCAGTAGCAGCTGCTATAACCGACCGATAGAAAGATTGGTTTGTCTTCCTGCTTCGCCTTTTCGAAGGCCTCCGGTCCCCAGGGAAACCAGTCAATCGGATTGTGAGCATGCAAAAGCAGGTATGGGCTGGACTCTTTGGCGAGCCGATTGGCCTTTGGAGATTCGGGCGTCACCGAAGCCTCCTGAGCAGAAAGGGTCATGGCGAGTAATCCCAAACTCACCAGACAGGCTGTCGAACGAAGAACCGACGGAGAAGGCGTCAAAGCAGTCATGCTGTGATCTCGAAGGAAGAACAGGAATCACGAGAGTGGCGGGAAGAAAGTCTTCTGCCACGGCACGCGTCGAAACTCGTCCATTCTAGGAACCCGTCACTCGGACTTCTATTGCCACGAATGCTGGCGTGGCGTTCGTCATACGTTTGCCCTGGAGTACCTGATATTCCATTCACCACCACGTGAAGAGGCCTGAGTCCGACGAGCCCCTCAAAATGGCAAAAAACGGGGATCGGCGTTTGTCGCACCCGACCAAGTCGAGCCGCAGGACCTGCCGGTCGGGAATAAGTGGCCTTAGGGGAATATACCGCCTTTTCCGACCAGGAAAGGTGTCCGGAATAGAACGATCGCAGGAAAGAATCATCTGGTACCGAACGTGACGCCGAAAAAGGGAAAGGCGAATTGCGCTCCACTGCGCGAAGTCTGTCGACAGAACGACCATTCCCGACCTGGGCTGGACCGGGAATTTCAGTGGACGCATCGAATCAGGACGGAAGCTCCCAATGGACGGAACCATGGAATCTCCCATCATCGCAACTCTGCCTCGCGGTCACCGAATGGACCGTCAGTTCGGTGTCATCTTCGATCAGTTGCCGTCACACACGGACGACCTGACTCGAATTGAAGGCATCCGGACGCGGGAGGCAGTTCTGCTGAACCAGCTGGGAGTCTACTGTTTCGCTCAGGTCGCCCTGTGGCGACACCGCGAGATGAACAATTTCGCGTCAGAGCTTCAGATCCCGCTTGCTCGACTAATTGACGAAGCATGGGTCGCTCAGGCTCGTTCTTTGTGTCAGCCGGTGGCTCCCGCATCGATGGTTCGTCCGTCATCAGTCTTTCGCACGCTGACAATTCTGACGTGTGCCCTGATGGCCGGGTTCTTTGTGGTCTATCTGCTTGGTCAGCACCGCAATCAGCCGCTCTCCGGAGTTTTGTCGGCCGACATTACATCAGTTCGAGTCCCAGCGCCGGCTCGTCTGACGGACGTTCACGTCAAAGCGGGAGACGAAGTGTTCTCCGGTCAGCCGTTGCTGACGCTGGAGAAGCTTGAACATCTTGCCATGATTGAAAACTCGGAGAAGTCACTGAAAGAAGTGGAGCGCGAGCTTCGTCGACTGGAAGCTCAGGCCGCGATCGAACTCGAATGGCGGAAGAAGGACGTGGATCGCGAATTGGCCGATGTGCGAATTCAGATTGCTCAGTCACGAACGTTGGGTGGCTCGTTCTCAGCTCAGGCATCACGACCATCCGGCACACCGGTTTCCCCCGTGTCTGCTCGAAACTCACGCACGAAACCTGCAAGGACTTCAACGCCCGGCGGCATCATGTTCTTCAGCCGCAGCGGTCAGGTCACTCCTCCGGGTCAGCCAGGCCGAAATCTTCCGGCTCCAGCTGCTCCGGTGCGAGTTGCTGAAGTGGTTCGCGACGGGGTTGTGTCAGATTCGCCCCAGGTGACCGTCGATCCTCTTGCACCACTTGAAGCAGAACAGGCTCGGCTTGAATCACTGCGTTCCGGACTGTCTGCAACCGTTGAGGACGCGATTGGTGTCACCAATGTCAAAGCCCAGTATCTGGAAGCGCGAGCCCAGCTGGAGAATTTGAAGGCTGCCAGCCGCGAGATCAAAGTGCAGTCGCCGGTCTATGGGATCGTCGGTCAGGTGCGATACCGCAAAGGTGACGACATGCCGGAAGGCGAGATTATGCTGCGAATTCTGCACACCGACCGCCGTTATGTGGTCGTGTATCTGCCGACTCGCCGTGTTCACGAAATGTCAGCAGGACAGGAAGTCGAACTCCGGTTCCCTGGCAACCATGAATATCGAGGACAGGTCATCGAGATGCCTCTGATGGCTGACACGACCACCGAAGCATCGGGTGAAACGATGGCGGCTGTCCGAATCGAGCCGGTTGGCAAGGTTTGGCCGTCTGTCCCGGTCGGTTCACAGATCGACGTCATTTCGTTGCGGTAGATTCGCCCTGAATCCTTCGGACCAGAATTTCGACGACTTCGCCGATTGAGAGTTCCGACGTGTCCACAATCGTCGCGTGTTCTGCCGGCTTCATAGGCGCATAGGCTCGAGTCTCATCGCGTTCGTCGCGCTGACGCAGCTGTTCCATCACCGATGACACAGGCTGCTGCACGCCCTTCTGAGCAAGCTCACGCTGGCGGCGTCTGGCACGAGCCTCCAGGTTTGCTGTGACGAAGAATTTGAATTCTGCCTCGGGGAAGACGACCGTCCCCTGATCGCGCCCTTCTGTCACCATGCTTCCCTCGTGACCGATTTCACGCTGCAGGGCGACCAGACGGTTTCGAACCTGTGGGTTTGACGCGATGATTGAAGAAACAGCCGTGACATCCGGCGAGCGAATTTCGGACGAGACATCTTCACCGTTCAGAATGAGCTTTGTTCCGTCGAAGCGAATCTGGACAGTTCCGGAGATTCGAGCCACAGCCTCCTGATCGGATTCATCCACGGCCGCACGAAGAACCGCCAGGGCAATTGCGCGGTACATGGCTCCCGTGTCCAGAAAGCGGACTTTCAGCCGTTCGGCCAGCAGCCTGGCGACTGTGCTTTTTCCAGATCCGGCAGGTCCGTCAATCGTGATGATCATTTCCTGATCCATGGAGAATTCTTGGTCAGAGGTCATTTGGCGGCGGCTCTCGAGCGTCGTTCGGAAGCCTGTCTGGCGGTAGTTTACCGACTGGCAGTCTCAATTCCAGAACTGTCGGACAGTACTCCACACGGCAGGATTCCACCAATCGTTACAGCCGGATCACGGTTATTACTGAGAACGCGAAGTTTCGACGTCCTTTTGCAACACGCCGTTGCAGGACGACCTAGGTTCTCAGTGGCCATTCGAAGGTGCGTTTTGTCAGGCCTTCGAACAGTGTATGGAATCATAAAGCCGAGCAGGAATATGCCGCTGCAGACTTTCAACTACCGACTCGTAACCCGAAGCGACTTCGACGGACTCGTCAGTGCTGCACTTCTTCGCGAGCTGCAGATGCTGGACGACATCATGTTCGTTCATCCAAAGGACATGCAGGACGGGCTGATCGAGATCACGTCCCGCGACATCATCACGAATCTTCCGTACGTCCAGTCTTGTCATCTCTGCTTTGATCATCATCACAGCGAAGCTCTGCGACTGGGACACATTGTTCGTCAGAACTACATCCTTGATCCCGATGCCGATTCTGCCGCTCGAGTTGTGTACAACTACTTTGGGGGTGCGTCCCGATTTCCGAATATCAGTACGGAGATGATGGACGCTGTGGACAAGTGTGACTCAGCGCGATTCACACGCGAAGAAGTCCTGGCTCCGAAGCGATGGGAACTTCTGAACTTCATCATGGATCCTCGTACCGGTCTCGGTCGCTTCCGTGATTTTCGCATTTCGAATTACCAGCTCATGATGGCTCTGGTGGACTACTGCCGAAGTCATTCGATCGAGCAGATTCTGGCGCTGCCGGATGTTCGTGAACGCATCGATCTCTACAACAGCCAGCGTCCTCAGTACTGCGAACAGATTGCACGCTGCAGTGGCGTCTATGGCAATGTCGCCGTGATCGACCTTCGTTATGAAGACACGATCTTCTGCGGCAATCGATTCCTTGTGTATGCACTGCTTCCGGAATGCAATGTGTCAGTGCACCTGCTGCGAAGCCGTCAGCCGGGGATGTCCGTTCTGGCCGTTGGCAAGTCGATCCTTAACCGCACCAATCCAGTGGACGTTGGACAGCTGATGCTGAAGCATGGTGGTGGCGGACATTCAGCAGCCGGCACCTGCCAGATCGACTCGGAGCAGACGGATGATCTGGTACCGCAGATTGTTGAAGCATTGAATCAGAGTATCGACCCCGTGTCGAAAGTAGCGGAATTCGCCGGCTCGGCCCGCTAGTAGGGCGAAGTGTGAAGGATTTCCTCTGCACTTCGATGTAGTGGAACTCGCCCGAGTTCCCATCATCAGTGAAGCCGCGGGATCTCTGGCGAAATCCACGACAGAAACATCTCACCGTCGAACATCAAAGCACCCGAGGATTCCTGAGGATCCTCGGGTGCTTTCTTTTTCTGCGGATCGTTGAGGCTGAACGATTTGCTCTCAGGATGAGTTCCGTCGCATTGCGGAAGTCTCTATTATCCGACGCCATTGAAGAATCCTTCCGGTACTGAGGCGTCGAGTGCAGCATGGTGGATGAACAACCCAACGATCCCGAGATTCAGCGATACGTCGTTCGCTACGGAACGATGCGACTGCTGGGAGACTTTGAAGCTCGGCGAGGCGTTTCGTTTGCACGCAACGATGAAGTGATCGTGCGATCAGAACGAGGCATTGAATGGGGCACTGTGCTCTCCACTGCCACCAGCGAAACGGCCGCGTACCTTGGAAAGAACCAGGCTGCAGGCGGACGAATTCTGCGACCCGTGTCTTCGGAAGATCGCAGGTCGCGACAGGAAAATTCGGACCGCGAGAAAAAGTTCTTCTCAGTGGCCGCGGAGATGATTCGCGGTCGCAGCATGCAGATGCAGCTGATTGATGTGGAACAGGTCTTCGGTGGTGAGCGGGTGATCTTCTATTACCTGTCAGAAAGCCGCGTCGATTTTCGTGAGCTGGTGAAAGCGATGGCGCGCGAGTTCAATACTCGTATTGAAATGCGACAGATCGGCATTCGAGATGAAGCGCGGCTGCTGGCTGACTATGGTGACTGCGGCAAGCCCGTTTGCTGCAATACTCATCTGCAGGAAATGCCGCCCGTCTCCATGAAGATGGCAAAGCTTCAGAAGGCGACTCTGGACCCAAACAAGATCTCTGGACGCTGCGGCCGACTGAAATGCTGCCTTCGCTACGAATACGACACGTACGAAGACCACCGCCGGGAACTTCCTCCGATTGGCGCCACCGTGATAACCCGCAATGGGCAGGGTCGGGTTTTGTCTCAGGAATTACTGGCGAAGAAGCTGGTTGTTGCATTTGAAGACGGCCGCAGACTCATGACTGATGCATCCGATATCGTCACCGTGGTTTCCCGAGGCGGAAAAGGGCGACGGGATGAAGACGATGATGAGTAAAATGTTCAGGAGGCTCTTCATTCAAATGGGGAGTTGTTGTAGAATCGCCACGCCTCATGAAGATTGTTGACTTTTGGCAACACTCGTGAGAGGCGTGTGACATCCGTTCAGAGCATCAGTTTCCTGTGGCAATCGTTGTTCTGTGGCGTGCCGTCGGCAGGGCTTCAGTCAACAAATGGAACTTTGAGGTTTCTTCGGACATGACTTCCGTTCGAGATACAGCTTCTACGGGCACCTATCACCCGATGGCTTACAAGTTTGTGTTCTCTGCCCTGAAGTACACGCAGGAACAGCTTGGTCGTGACCGGTCTTCGGAAGCCACAGGGCATATTTCAGGGCCGGAGCTGCTTGACGGTATCCGCAAACTGGGACTTCAGCACTTTGGAATGTTGTCGCCTGTGGTGTTTCGCCGCTGGGGCATCAGCCTGACTGATGACTTTGGCCGAATTGTCTTCCAGCTGATTGAAGCCGGAGAGATGCGAAAGACTCAGGACGATCAGCTGGATGATTTTCTGGGCGTCTACGATTTCTCCAAAGTGTTTCTCGACGACTACACGCTCGATACCAGTGCCGCGTTTTCTCAGCAGGCAAAGTGATTGAATCGACAGGACCATCCCTGTGCTGCTGACTGAGAACGAACTCTTCAAGCACATTGGTATTGATGGCATTACCAAACTGGTTGCCGGCTTTTACCGTCAGATTCCCGGCGACACGATCCTTGGGCCAATGTACCCGGCTGACGACCTGGCGGCGGCCGAAGAACGCCTCCGGCTGTTCCTGATCTTTCGATTCGGCGGGCCTCAGGACTACCTGCAGCGTCGCGGACATCCGGCACTTCGAATGCGACATGCTCCATTCGCCATCGATCAGACCGCACGGGATCGCTGGATGCAGCTCATGGAAAACTCCATCGGCGAGTGTCAATTCAGTGAGCAAGTTTCGCAGGTCCTTCGTGGATTTCTGGGCCACGTCGCGACATTCCTGATCAACCGACTGTGATTTGCGCCGCGCCCTGAACTAAATGTAAACAGGCACCAATGGCATCATTCCGGATCTGTCTTTCCATTCAAGACAGATCGTGTTTTCGGGACATGGAGAACAACATCGTGTCCATCGTCGCGCACCTCTAATGAGATTCGGGCATTCCCAACATTCGGTCCCGGGGATTCGGACGGCCGTCCCTGACGATTGATCAGGACGGTGACGCCGACAGAGACACAGCTGACGATCAGGACAATGGCAACCGGCCGGCGTTTTGTATTCCCTTTGCCAGCAAAAAGCAGACTGATGGCAGCGGCCGTCAATGCCACGACGGCAATCCAGGACATCCACGAATCGGAAGCCGAACTGCTTCGATCTTCGTTCAGTAACTCGAGCAGAACAGACTTTGGCAGGCTGATCTTGTATTGCCCGGTAGAATCTGAGCCTTGTTCCACGGTCAGAGGTGCCACGAGCGATGAAACGGGAGGCTCGATGGGCCCGCTGGCGATATCCGCAACGACAGCGGATGACAGGCACACACTGAAAAGTAGTGAACCCGTGAGCATTCGAAGCATGAGTCTTTCCTGAAGCGGTGTGTGAGATGCCTTACGCTACTGTCGTGTGGAGTCTGAGATGACCGACAGTCTTCGATAGGTGACGAGATCAATGTTCTCCGAAAGAAAACGTACGCTGCCGTCTCCGAGCAGAAACATGGCTCCTTCGCGATGAAGACTTCCAAACCCTGTTGTTGGTTCACGGCCTGGCATTCCGATGTTGATCTTAACGGCCGCGTCACCGAGGGCCATTGCCAGTCCCGAAGCCTTTGTGCAGTCCGGTACAGCGACCCATGTTCCATGTCCGGCAACCTGATCGGCATAAGAAGCTGCGGTGACCGGAGCGTATCGTTCGCCGGTCATCAACGCGTTGCTTGTACCATCTGTGAAGTCGAGGTAGCGGACTCGGCTGTTCTGCCCAAAACATCCGCCGTAGAGACGCTGATCACAGTACTGACTGGCAATTGACTTTCCGCGAGCTCCCAGGCTGCCAGCATTTGTCAGCGGCCAAAGCGATGTTGGTATGCCGTGAGTGTTGTACCGGATCCCGCCGTTACTCGCGTAAAGAAAACCGGCATTTCCAAAGTAGGTGGAACGAGGAAACACATCACCCCAGTTTTCAACGGACGATGTCACGATACCGTCAACGACGGACCCCGATGCAACACTCACGTGGTCCACGTACTCGCTGGCGGCTTCTGTTGGACATCGAAACGTCGACATCACCTGTCGCAGCGCGGCGTGTTGTTGAACTGCGGCAAGTCCCTCATCGGACCGCGTTTGAAATTCGGCCGCCAGGTCCGAAATGCCGATTTGCGGAAGAATCGTCTGACTCCAGGCCCAGCCACCATATGGACCGTTCTCGCTCAGAACGAAGCCTGGCGGCAGACTTTCATGCTGTTCATGGTACTGATGGAGACCTCGACCGATCAGCTTCAGGTTCATCTGACACTGGCTCTTTCTGGACTCGTCCCTCGCCTGCTGGATGCAGGGAAGCACAATGATCAGATTTAGCAGCAGCGTCACAACGACCAGCAGCACATCGAGAATTGCCCACCCATGTCGGGCCATGCGTCCTGACTGGGGCTTGCTCGAACAAGTAGTCGAAATCCGGGAGGTCTCACTGATTGACTGCATGATGGTCTCTCCGATTGAGAGGCAGGGCCGTTGACCAGTTCTGGACACCGCCAGTCGGCAAATTTGTTTGGGAGTTTGACTTCGCTGATGATCAATGACGATCGTCGGCAAGGCCAAACCAGGCTCGGAATCAGCATTTTGGAGGCTTCCGGGCTCCGAAAAAGTGTCTTCGAAATGTCCTGGACGTGTGTTCCGGACGCTTGGCGAACGGTGAATCAGTCGGCTATGCTCTCCCGTGCAGATTCCGGTAATTTGATGGAGAAGTGCGCACTGCCTGCTTTGAGCATCAATTCAAACGCATTGCAAGTTCGCCCAATCCAGTGAGTTGCAGGTTTTGCTGATGGGTCTCAGTCGAGATCAATTCCTGGTGTTCGAAGTCAGACGGACAATGCCGGGGATCATTTTTCGTTATCCAGTTTCATACTATCGGCTCTGACAGGACTAACAGAGATGTCATCGGACCCAACGCAACCAGAGACCGCTTCATCGCAGCCTGCTGAATCAACAACTCCTCCAGCGCCCGCTCCGGAGGTTTCCGCTCAGGCGACTTCCGCAGAATCTATGGAAGACGCTGCAGCGGCCGCAGCCAGAATTCGCGAAAAGATGGCTGCAACCAGTGAAGCCGCGTCTCAGGCGACTGAGTCAGCCAAACCCACACGGACCGGCAAGTCCGGAGCCGTGGAGATTCCGGCGGCCGACGATCTGGATTCCTCACTTGAAGCAGAAATTTCTGCGGCAATGTCCGGCGACACGGCAGCTCCCGTCAACGTGACGGCGGGTGAACCAGCCGCTTCGGAATCCGGCGAAGCTTCCTCGGAAGTTGGAACCGGGTCCAAGGTCAAGGGTGTGGTTCAGGCGATCCACGGTGGCGAAGTGTTTCTGGAAGCTGGCCTCCGTCAGAACGTTGTGCTGCAGCTGACTCAGTTCCCGGATGACAAGCATCCATCCGTCGGCGATACGCTGGAAGTGATCATCGACGCACTTGATGCAGATGGCCTGATCAAGGGACGCATCCCTCGAGCGCGCCATCGTGCTGGTGGAAACTGGGAAGCTCTGGCCGTTGGTCAGGTTGTTGACTGCCTTGTTTCTGGTGTCAACAAAGGTGGTCTGCAGGTGTCCGTCAGCAATCTGCGTGCGTTCCTTCCGGCAAGCCAGGTGGAACTGGGCTTCGCTGGAAATCTGGATCAATATGTCGGACAGAAGCTGACGGTTCAGATCACAGAAGTGAATCCCAAGAAGCGAAACCTGGTTGTCAGCCGCCGTGCGCTGCTTCAGGCCGAACGAGCAGAAGGCGAAGGCGAATTCTGGACAAAGGTGGAAGTGGGGCAGGACTACAAGGGAACCGTAAAGACGCTGAAGGACTACGGTGCTTTCGTCAACATCGGACCTGTTGATGGCTTCCTTCATATTGGCGAAATCAGCTGGTCACGCATCAATCACCCGAAAGACGTCCTGAAAGAGGGCCAGGAAATTGATGTCCGAATTCTGAAGCTGGATCCGGAAAAAAAGCGAATCAGCCTCGGAATGAAGCAGCTGGCTCAGAACCCATGGTCCAGCGCAACAGAGAAGTACTCCACTGGGCGCACGGTATCCGGTACCGTAACGCGTCTTGCCGAGTTCGGTGCTTTCATCGAACTGGAAGCAGGGCTCGAAGGCATGGTTCACATCAGTGAACTGGCATGGCGTCGAGTCGGAAGCGTCGGAGAAATTCTGAAGGTCGGCGAAACTCGCGACTTCCAGGTCGTTGATGTCGATTCCAAGCGAAAGCGAGTCTCCCTGTCGTTGAAGGCGCTTGAAAAACGACCGGAACCACCGAAGTCAGAAAAGCCGGAAGAACCACCAGCAGCTCCTGAGGAGCCTCGTCGGCCACGTAATCCAAACCTCCGTGGTGGTACTGGCGGCAGTTCCGGTGGTCGTGGACTGTTCGGAAATCCCTCCGACTTTTCATAAGGCACCCGGTCGTCAATATGAAACGACTCAGGCGGCGTGGTCTCAGCCATGCCGCTTTCTTTATGAATCTGCGTTGTTTGGTCCACTCTCACCTCAGACTTTGTCCCACCAATCCTGACAATCAGGGAGCCTCTCATGCGTCGCTTGGTTTTTGCATTCGTGCTGTTTTGTGTTTCAACCGTTTCCCGAGCTGACGAAAAATGGGTTCAGCTGTTCGACGGCAAGACTCTGAACGGCTGGAAGATGGCCGAGCATGGCAAAGCGAAATACACCGTCGAAGAGGGAACAATCCACGGTGTGACGGTCGAAGGCAGCCCGAATTCATTTCTGATGAGTGAGCAGGAATTTGGAGACTTTGAACTGGAGTTTGAAGTCAAGGTGAACGACCAGCTCAATTCCGGCTGTCAGATTCGTTCTCGCGGCAAGACTGAGGCCGACATCGAAGCTGAAGCGGCGAAGTCAGGACGCAAGCCTCAGGGTGAAGGTGGACTTGGTCGCTTCCATGGGCCTCAGGTTGAAATCGAAGCGAGCCCAGGTCAGGCTGGCTATATCTACGGTGAAGCAACACCCTATGGCTGGCTGTCCGAAGAGCCAAAAGATGAGAAGCATTCTCATGACTTCATGAAGAATGGCGAATGGAACAAGTTCCGTATTGTTGCTCAGGGACCGCGCATTCAAACGTGGATCAATGGAAACAAGGTCGCGGACCTGACCCACGAAGGAATTTACAAGACGCATCCAAAGGGACACATTGGACTGCAGGTTCACGGCATTGCAAAGGGAACAGGCCCATTCGAAGTTGCATGGCGCAACATTCGCGTCAAGCCACTTTGAGCAATGAACTTGCAACGATCCAACAGGCTCGTTGCCATGGAACAGAGGACAGGAACACGCAGTTTGATCTGCTCACGGATGTCGTCAGAAGGAAGGATTCTATGCGAGGCGTTGTGCGTTCCGGGTTGCTGCTTCCTGCACTCTGTGTGCTCGTCAGCTGGTCTGCCGAATGTCGCCAGCTGGCGGCGCAGGAATCCGGTATCAGCGTTCCGGACGGCTTTGTCGTTGAACTGTATGCCGACGATGACCTCGCCCATGACATCCATTCGCTCACGATCGATGCGAAAGGGCGAGTTGTTGTTTCGGGACCTGGCTACGTTCGCATCCTGATTGACTCAGACAACGACGGCAAGGCCGACCGTTTCCAGCAGTTCGCCAATCGCCCAGCAACGGGTTCGCAGGGAATGTTCTTTCTGGGCAATCACCTGCTCTGCTCGGGGGACGAAGGTCTTCAGATCTTCCGCGATGAAAATGGTGACGGAGTCGCGGATGGTGCTCCGCAGGTCTTCCTGAAAATTGCGGCGGGCGGGGAACACCATGTCCATTCCATCCAGAAGGGGCCCGATGGCTGGTGGTACATCGTTGCCGGCAACTTTTCCGGCGTTAATGCGGCCTATGCGACAACACCGACTTCGCCACTCAAAAACCCCGTGTCGGGCACTCTGCTGCGTTTGCGGCCTGATCTGTCGGGAGGAGAAATTGTCGCTGATGGATTTCGCAACACCTACGACTTTGCGTTCAACGGTGCCGGTGATTTTTTCACCTACGACAGTGACGATGAACGTGACATTTCCATGCCATGGTACCTGCCCACTCAGATCTTCCACATTCTCCCAATGTCGAACGCCGGGTATGTGACGCCAGGCCTGAAACATCCACCATCGTATCCGGACATGCCTCCGGTGCTGGCACAGTTTGGGCGAGGTTCGCCGACGGGTGTTTTGTGCTATCAGCATCACCAGTTCCCGGCGGAATATCACGGAGCCATCTTCTCGCAGGACTGGACTCTGGGACGCATTCTGGTTGTTCCGCTGGAATTGAGCGGAGCGGGCTGGAAAAGTCAGCCGAAAGAGTTTGCTGTCGGACAGAATCAGTTCGGCTTTGCTCCGACAGACATGGAGGTAGGTCCGGACGGAAGTCTCTTTGTCAGCGTCGGAGGCCGGGGGACTCGAGGCAGTGTCTTCCGCATTCGTGCCATCAATTCCGGATCGGCACCCGTTGCTTTTTCACCCGGGACTACGATCGACGAAAAACTGAATGCGGTTTTGAAGGCCGAGCAGCCAAACACCAGCTGGTCGCGAGCGAACTGGCATCCACTGTCACGGTCACTGGGTGCAGATGTTTTCCGAACAGCGGCACTCGATGAGTCGCGTCCGAACCCGGAACGAATTCGAGCGATTGAAATTCTGGTGGAACAGTTCGGAGGATTGGATGGCCCAACGTCCGCCAAGCTGGTGGATGCCGGCCCGGCGATTGTACGCGCCAGAGCTGCGTGGGCGATTGGTCGAACAAAACCTGAAGCGCCTGATGTGCAGATACTGAAGAAGTTTCTGTCTGACCGTGATGTGTTCGTTCAGCGATTCGCCCTCGAAGCACTCACATCAGTGACCGGCAAGAGCACCTACAATCAGGTTCTTAATGAAATCGCCAGGTCCTTTGTGTCGGACGATCGACTCGTGCGTCTGACGGCCGCTCAACTGGTCAGCCGTCTGCAGGAAGACCAGAAGGACGCGATTCGGACGGCTTTGGCGGGCCATCCAAAAGGACTCATGTGGTTCTCCATCGGGCGACTGATGAGAACTTCCGCAATGAGCATCACTGCAGCGGAAGTGGCGACAAATGTTCTTGCAGCGCCGGCATCGACCATCACTGCGAAAAAAGAAGCCGTTCGCCTGCTGCAGCTGTCTATTGGTGACATGGGTCCCGCGAAAGACCGCCCTCCGATGTTTGAAAGTTATGCCCCAAGGTTCTCGCTGGATCCGATCGAGCGTGAACTTAACCCGCTGCTGAGTCGGATCTTTTCGGTCTTCCCAACCGGTGATCAAGAACTGGATCACGAACTGATCAGGTTCTTCGCCATGACCGCTCCGCTGAATCGTGAGCTGTTTTCAAAGCTGCTGGCAGGAATCACTCCGGACAGTCTGCCGCAGGATGATATCCATCGGCTGGCGGCAATTAGCCGATTTGAAATTGAACGGTCCATTGAAGAGACCATGGCGACCGCGGCGGCTCTCGTCGGAATCGACGTGAAGATCCGGAAGCTGAATATGCGGCAGGACACGAACTGGGATGACCGCATGGGCGAACTCTACGCGGCGCTTTGTAAAGTTGACCCTGCGTTGCCTTCAATGATTGCGGACCAACCTGGGTTCGGACTCCCGGGGCACGTGCTTTTTCTGGGAGTTGCACCACAGTCGACAATCCCCAAAGCCATCGACGGGATCGTGAAGACGATCGCAGCAGATCCAGAGTATGCGTGGTCCAATGACATCGTCTTCACCATCGGCGAATCCGCGAATCCGGAACATCAGACACTCCTGCGTCAACAGCTGGACAACCTGTCGGTTCGCGACGCCGTTCTCATGGTTCTGGCTGAAAAGCCGGTGAAGGAGGATCGCGCGCTCTATCTGAGCGGCCTCGAATCAGCTCAGTTGAATGCCGTCGAAGCCTGCCTCAAAGCTCTCACGAAACTTCCTCGAAGCAATGATCCGGCGGAACAGTACCAGCTGCTGAACGCCGCACGACGGCTGATCAATGACAAGCGAGAATTCCAGCTTCGCGAACTCGCTATGCGACTTCTGCAGAACAATACCAGCCAGACGCTGGGCTTCGTGTTTGGAGAACCGGGGTTCAAGCCTCAGCCAGAATCGATGCAGTCATGGCAACAGTGGCTGGAGCAGAGATACCCGGACTATCGCCCTGTCAGCCGCAGCGAAGTGGCCCAGAGAATTCTGGCAACCCTGGACGAAGTTCCATGGGATTCGGGAGATCTGAATCGCGGGAAGCAGCTCTTTGAAAAACTTGGCTGTGCAAAATGTCACGGGGGCCGACGAGCACTTGGTCCCGACCTGACGGGCATCTCACGGCGGTTCTCGCGGAACGACCTTTTCGCAGCAGTTGTGGAGCCGAACAGAGACATCTCACCTCGGTACCAGACCACTTCCATCGAAACAAAGGCCGGGAAAATTCTGACGGGGTTGATCGTTTACGAATCGGTGGATGGCCTCCTGCTGCGGGATGCGGAACACAAGACATATCGCGTCGAGGCGGCAGACATTGAGTCCAAGCATCTTCAGCGAAATTCACTGATGCCCGAGGGCCTGCTGAAGGACTCTCAACCCCAGGATCTCGCGGATCTTGCCAAATATCTGCAGTCGCTCTGATCCTGCCCGTTTGAAGCTGAAAGAGCCTGTGCCTATCATTTCGCAGGCTCTGAATTGAACTTACGGAGGATTCACGATGCGTTTGTCGCTGCGTTCACTGGCTACCGTTCTTTTCCTTGTGTGTCTGGTGCCGACGGTCCTGTCAGCCGGACCTGACGAAGACGGGAATTCGGAAAAGGAAAAGGCGTTTTCCGCTTCGATGGAGAAGTGCACTCTTGTCGGTTCGTTCACCATCGACGGAAAAGAGAACAAAGACGACAAGGAGCCATTGAAGGCCGAACGTTACGAAATCGAAAGCGCTGTGAAAGCGAGTGACAACATCTGGATCTTTACAGTCCGGATCAAATACGGAAACCTCGACACGAAGCTTCCGGTTTCTGTGCCTCTGGAATGGGCTGGCGACACGCCAATGGTGACATTGACGGATGCTGCGATTCCCGGACTGGGCGAAGGTTTTTCCGCGCGAGTGTTGTTCTATAAGGATCGATACGCGGGCACATGGCAGCATGGACCCGTTGGCGGCCACATGTTTGGTCGCATCGAACATAAGAAAAATGAAGCAGCCGACAGGAAGTAGCTGGTCGGTTGCGATGGTTCGAATGCCCCGTCCCTGAGTCGGGATTCGGTGATCTTTTTGATGTCAGTTTTTTGGGGCAAAGTTCCCCGAGGAGTTTCTGGAATGCGGTTGAAAGTTGTAATGCTGTGCGGCCTGCTCGCACTGTCCGGATCAGTCTGCTCTGCCGATGAAAAAGAAAAGGCAGAAGAGACGACAAAGGTGAAGCTGCAGAACCTGACGCTGACCATTCCAAAGTCGTGGACCGCTCCGGACGCACCAAAGCCGATGCGACTGGCCACGTATGAGATCGCTCCGGTTGAAGGCGATAAGGAAAAAGCGGAACTTGCCATTTCCAGCTTTCCAGGCGGTGGCGGTGGAATTGAGCCTAATCTGGCTCGCTGGATCGGCCAGTTCGAAGCCGAAGGACGCGAATCGGTCATCAAGAAGGGTAAGGCTGACGGAAAGCAGTACTACATCGTCGACATCACCGGCACTTACAAGAAGTCTGTCGGACCTCCGGTGCTGCAGAAGACAGAATCTGTCAAGGGTTCTCGAATGCTGGGCGTTATCCTTGTCCAGGGCGAAGATGAAGTCTACTTTCTGAAACTGACTGGTCCGGACAAGACCGTCAAGGCACAATCAGAAACTCTGCGCAACGCCTTCGGTGCAAAGAGTGAAGGCGAAGAAGATTACGAACTCTAGTAGCCTGTCAGGAACAGGAGCCTGATGAAAACGAGAGGGCGGGCTCCTGCCGACTCTTTGGCACTCAACTCGGCTCTGGCGGTGATTTGCTGCCGGGGCCGATTCTCTTTCTTGAACGATCCACCTGAACCGTCGAGTTTCTTCATCCCATGCAGATTCACTTAAACGGTGAAATCCGACAAGTTCCGAATCAATGGACGATCGCTGATCTTCTGCAGGACTTGAAGATCGAAAATCGTTACTGTGCTGTTGAACGCAACCGAATCGTTGTGCCCAGAGAACAGCATGCCACCACAGCCTTGATGGCGGATGACGTCATCGAGGTCGTGACTCTGGTTGGCGGTGGCTGACAAATGACGCTGATCAGCGTCAGCGAATCCATGGAAAACTCACACATGAAAACGAATCCGGTCAAACGAGCCCTGGCGGAAGGGAAGCCATCAGTTGGAACCTGGCTCTCATTCGGCGATGTCTTTACTGCCAGGCTGATGGCGCGGACCGGGTTTCCGTGGCTGACCGTAGACCTTGAACACTCCCCGATCGACTGGCAAATGGCATCGCTGATGTTCGCGGCGATCTCCGATGCGGGTTGTGTGCCTCTCGCTCGGGTCCCTCGAGGCGATCACGACCTGATCAAGCGAGTCCTCGATGGCGGAGCCTGGGGTATCGTTGTTCCGATGGTGAATACGGTCGAACAGGCAAAGATCGCGATCGCGGCGGCAAAGTATCCACCTGAAGGAAATCGTTCCATCGGCGGCAGCATTCCTGCGCAGAACTTTCAGACCACATCGGGTGAATACTATCGGCGAGCCAACGAAGAGATTGTTGTTATCCTGCAGACGGAATCACCGGAAGGTGTGGACAACGCGGAAGAGATCTACAGCCTGCCGGGCGTCGATGGCATTTTTGTCGGTCCGAATGATTTGTTCTGGCAGATGAAGAAGCCGGATGGCACGGAGCCAACTCCGGAAGAATTTGAAGCGATGCTGCAGCGAGTTCTGGCGGCTGGAAAAAAGACCGGAACTCCCGTCGGCATTCACTGTTTCTCCGTCGAAGACATTCAAAAACGAATCGCCGAAGGCTGGCAGTTCCTGGCTCTGAACAGCGAACTGAAAATGATGGTCACCAAGGCTCAGGAATATGTCGTACAACTTGGGCTGGCGACGGCTGAAGACATTGCCCGGTACTGACTGCCAATTGAACAGAAAGAATCGGGACGCGAACGTTCATCAGAGTCGAGCCTTATGCCGGGCTTCGATACTCCATCGACTCGGCGGAGCCTCGCCCTCCCGTTTCAAAGGGCCGCAAACATCGCCAGGGACTAAAGTGACACATCACACCGAAGAAAGCACTTCTCAACTGGCCGGCAGACTTATTGAACGGATTCGCTCAATGCAATCCGTCGCGGTCGCATTCTCCGGGGGTGTCGACAGTGCGGTCGTGGCCAAAGCCGCCTTCCTTGCACTCGGTGACAGCGCGGTGGCCGTGACGTCCGTCAGCCCCAGCCTTGCTCCCGTTGAACTGATGGATGCTCGCCAGCAGGCCCGAGAGATTGGCATTCGCCATGTGGAATTGCAGACTTCCGAGTTTTCGAAAGACCAGTACCGCAGGAACCAGCCGGACCGCTGTTACTTCTGCAAGGAGACACTGTACCTGGCAATTGGACAGGAACTGGGCCGGCTTGCGGTCACAGTTATCCTGAACGGCACCAACACGGATGATCTCGGCGACTATCGGCCTGGGCTGCGGGCTGCGACTGAATATCAGGTGCGAAGTCCTCTCGCTGAAGAAGGCCTTTGCAAAGCGGACGTGAGAGCCCTCGCTGCTTTCTGGTCCCTGTCGTCTTCCGACAAACCCGCCGCGCCTTGTCTGGCCAGCCGAATCGCCTACGGAGTCGAAGTGACGGAAGCCCGTGTCGCACGAATTGCGGAGGCCGAGTCATTTCTTCGCAAGCTGCTTCAATGTCGGGAGCTTCGAGTGCGTGAGGAAGCCGCGGAACTGGCTCGCATCGAAGTCCCTGTGTCAATCCTTCCGGCACTCACAGAACACCTGCACCGTCACGCAATCAGCAACAAGCTTCGCAGCCTGGGATTTCGAGCCGTCACACTGGACCTCGACGGATTTCGTTCGGGAAGCATGAACGAAGTGCTTGTGTCACTTGGATCATCAGCCCTGGGTCAGACATCTTTTGTTCCATTGGATGATCATCATGAGCACTAGTGATCCAGGGCCTCATGAAACACGCCCAGAGCCGTCCCGGATGCCAGGTTCATCTGATATCCCAAGGTCTGGCGTTGTCCTGGGAATTGACTACGGCACCAAAAGGATTGGCGTTTCAGTTTCAGACCGTGAGCAGAAATTCTCCAGCCCTCTGCACAACCATACTCGCCAGGGAACTCAGGGCGACGAGCGATTTTTCAGGAAGATTGTCGCCGAATATCGACCGGTAGGGCTCGTGATTGGACTTCCGTTGCACATGAACGGCAATGAGAGTCAGAAGTCACGCGAGGCAACAAAGTTTGCCACCTGGCTTTCACAGATCACACAGCTGCCGTTTACATTTCAGGACGAACGGCTAACATCTTATCAGGCAGAGAAGCTGTTGCTCGCAGCTGAAATGACGAACAAGCAGCGCAAGGAACGCATGGACAAACTCGCCGCGCAGATCCTCCTCCAGATGTGGCTCGACGCTCGTCAACCCCCGGCCACCAGAACAACGCCGCCAGAAGCACTCCCCGACGATTCACCTCCGGCCAGTGGCTCTGCGTGATCGCCCGTTCTGGGCAAGCCGTCAGATATCAACCGGACGTTACCTCCAGGTCGAGCATTTCATGATCCTGGAAACTGGGTGAAGACGTACTGGCCGGTTGACACCGGCGCCACACGTCGTGGGAGCACCTCTTTGTCCGTGCGATGCTCAGGACTAAGATTAAGATCAAGATTACGATTAGGACTAGGAAGTTGTGGGTGGTGGGCTGGTGCAGAGGGGGCAGGCAGCGGTGGCGGGTTTGGTTTGGCTGTTGATCGCGAACGTGATGCCTCGGGCGGTGGTCATCATGCCGGTGACCAGGACACTCAGGGCGGCCAGCTGAATCAGTTTGCGTCGGACGTTCATCGTGGCGAGCGACAGTCCGGCTCCGGTGACGACCATGACGGGAATCGTGCCGAGCCCAAACGCCAGCATAATCAGAACGCCATGAGCCACATGGCCTGAACTGGCAGCAAGCGCGAGAAAACTGTACACAAGTCCGCAAGGCAGAAAGCCGGTGAGCAACCCCGCTACGAAGGCTCCTGTTGCAGATCCTCCGGAAAAGAACTGTGCGAAGACCGAACGCGTCAGGCAGGGGGCTGTGGCTTTGCGGCGGATGCGAAATGAGATCCATCCTGCAGCGTGAAGTCCCTGGAGCATCAGCAGAATGCCAGCCACAATGGCAAACAACGACTGCAGCCAGACAGTTTGTCCCTGGGCTCGCAACAGTTTCGCACCAACGGCGGAGATCAAAACTCCAAGGAAGCAGTAAGTGACAATTCGACCACTGCTCCAGGCCAGCTGACGAACAACGGCGGATCGCAGTCTCCCGGCGCCAAGACTCATGGTCGCAGCAATTCCGCCGCACATGCCGATGCAGTGAGCAGATCCGAGTACTCCGCTGATGAAGACGAGCAGCAACTGGGAGAATGCCGGGATCATGCCGACGCTGCCTCGCTCAAATGGGCGTTCGCTCTCACAGAAGGATGTAATTCCCTGCCGACAGCTGGTTCATCGCCGCTCGGTGCACTGCTCATCAATCGCAGCGAGTTTGAAATTACCAGCAGGCTGCTGACGATCATCAGTCCCGCGGCAACGGCCGGATTCAGCCATCCGGCGGCCGCCATGACCACACCAGCAAAGTTGTATCCAAACGCCCAGAACAGATTCTGACGAATGATGCGTGTCGTGCGAGCAGCCAGCTTGATCGCCCACGGAATCCGGCTGAGATCGTTCGTGAGAAGGCACACCTGAGCCGATTCGCGAGAGACATCCGCGCCGCAGCCCATGGCAATTCCCACATCGCAAATCGCAAGAGCCGGAGCATCATTGATACCGTCACCAATCATGGCCACGGCCCCCTGATTCCTTTGAATCGCCTTCAGCTGTTCAACCTTATGCTCCGGGCGAAGATCACACACGATGTTCAGGCGGGACAGCTGAGCGTTGTTCGAGCCATGCGCGTGAGCTGTGTTGATGTGCGAATCGTTTGCCTGTTCAACCGAATGAGAATGATCAGGCAGCTGAGCAGCATGATTCGCCTGAGCACATTCTGCGCTGCACTGGCATCCTGGCTCGTGGCAGTCCAGCAAGTTTCGACGCAACTGTTCGGCTCGCGCGGATCGGTCACCGGTCAGTACATGAACCTGAAGACCATCGTTGATGCACTGTCGAATTGTCGCCGGCGCTTCCTCGCGCAATGTCTCTGTCAGAAGGAACAGAACGACTGGGCGACCGGAGACTGACACGGCAACGATGGATGCCGCTTCCTGATCAGCGATCGACAGTGCATGAGCAAGTCGCAGACGCAGGCGGGGAGTGAGTTCCTGATCACCGCTGACGAAGCTCAAACTTCCCAGCCGGACGATCGTCCCGTCTTCTCGTTCCGCTTCAACTCCGCCACCAGGCACAGAGCGAACATTGGAGAGAACAACGCAGCCTGTGTTGGCAGCCGATGACGCCAGGCCTGAACTGTCGCCGTGACCTGGCCACGATGTCACGAAACTGACAACGGCCTGGGAGAAGGGATGCGTGGATGTTCCGGCCAGCGCCGAGCTGAGCTGCAGCATGTCCGGAGTATGCTGTTCGTCAAGGACACACAGATGACGAACCTGCGGGCTTCCGGTCGTGAGCGTTCCAGTCTTGTCGAAGCAAACCGCTTTCACGTTCGCCAGTCGTTCGATCGCTTCGCCGCTTCGGAACAGGACCTGGTGCTTTGCCGCTGTACTGAGCGATGTCCAGACCGCCAGAGGTGTCGCCAGGCCAAGGGCACACGGACACGCAATCAGCAGAACACTCAGACTGGCCTGGATCGCAGCGCCAGGGCCGGAAGACCAGTGCAGCACCAGTGTGAGGATGGCGATCACGGCAACGACCGGCAGAAAGATCGCAGAGACTCGATCGGCCAGGCGCTGATAATGCCCGCGTGAGAGTCGAGCCTGCTGGAGCAACGCCAGCAACCGGCCAAACGAACCACCTCGGAACGGAGCCGTTGCGCGAACGGTGACCTGGCCATCCAGATTCACGGTTCCGGCAAGCACCTGGTCACCGACGATGCGTCCCACCGGAGTACTCTCACCCGTGAAGACCTGCTCATCGACTGTCGTCTGACCGGATTCAATCACCGCATCGGTTGGAAATCGTTCGCCCGGTCGAATCAGCAGCCGGTCCCCCGACTGAATCTCAGTGGATGGCAGATCGACGATTCCGTCAATGCGCTGACAGCGAGCCAAGGATGGCAGCAAGGCGGACAACTGATCGAGCGCTTCGGTGGCCTTTTGCTTTCCGGTCGCTTCGAACCAGCGGCCAAGAGTCACCATCACAAGAACCGTCGCGCCGACTTCGAAATAGACCTTTTCAGATCCCATCAGCACGTTGTACACGGAGATCACATAAGCCGCTCCGACGCCCGTAGCGATCAGCAGGTCGGTCGAAAAAATCCGCTGCCGCCAGCTCTGGATGGCATTCTGAAGCAGAGGCACTCCAAGCAGCAGAAGCACCGGAAGACTCAGGATCATGCTGAGCCACCGGAACAATTCGAACAGTTGCGTCTGAAAAGCGTCGCGATCGACGTCGTAAACATCCAGCGACCACATGGTCATCGTGAACGCCATGAGGTTCATGGAAAAGAAAATGGCCAGACCGAGCCGCACGACTGTCCATCGCACGGCACCGGGCTGGCCCTTTTCCTGAGTGATCGAGTGAGCCAGACGGCATCCGAAGCAGCAGTAAACGTCTTCCTTTTCGGAGTTCGCGCTGTCTCCGTCGGCTGCCTTCGGATTTTCGTCGGCATGAACGACTGCTCCCGCAACGGGAAGTCCGCACCAGGTACAGCAGGCTGAATGATCGTGATCAGCGGCTTTGGTGACCGGAGCTTCTGCGTTGGAGAGCGCGAGGGTCATGGAGGCAGGACCAGTTCCACCTGCATCGCAGGGAAGAAGTACTTGATGATGTAGACGACCGTGAAGATCCAGAAACCAAGCCAGATGGCTCGTACGTACCACGGAATTTCGTTTCCGCGGTAGTAGTGGTAAACGTGTTCCTGTTCCGGCGTCGATTGGTCGGGAACGGAAGGCTGAGACTTATCAGGCATTGGCATCCAGCTCCTTTTCTGTTTCCAGCATGACAAACTTCGGATGCTCAAGGTCTTTGAACATACCATTGAACGCGGCCCACATCAGCAGGGAGAAGAACCCCGCGCTGGCCAGCAGATAGTTCACGATCGGCGTGATTGCGAACTGACCGCTTCCCGCGTTGTTCGCCACCGAGAAGAACTCGGTGAACTTCATCAGGAAGCCGATGAGGCTGGGAATCAGAATCAGGACACCGAAGAACACGGTGACTGTCCACGCGGAAGATCGATTCCTCTGGCTGGCTGAGTCTTGTTTCCCGGGCACGGATTTCCCAGGCAAAGTGTTTGTTTCAAGCATGCTCATTTGGGGGCCTCCTCGGAAGGGGCTGGAGTTGTTTCGGCAGAAGGAGCAGCCGCCTCGGGTGTTGCCGCTGGCGCTGTTTCTTCCGGTTTCGGTTCCGCTGGAGTCGCTTCGGCTGGAGCAGCCTCCGCTGGCTTGGATTCCGCCGGAGCCGCGGCGTCTGCAGGAGCCGCGGCTGCATCAGGGCTTGCGGCGGCATCGGCCGGGGCAGCGGCTGCATCAGCATTCGCCGCGTCGCCTGCTGCAGCTTCGCCTTCAGCTGGTTCTGGTTTGATCAGAGCTGACGGCACATACGCTTCGTAGTACGGATAGCTTTCTTTCCATGACCCCAGCCACTGAATGTACGTCAGCAGCGCGAGACCCTGTTCATTGGGCTTGTCCGGCGATCCGTCAAAGAACCATGGATAGTTCGGCATCGGAGACGCTTCAGACACGCTGGTCGGCTTGAAGAAGTGGACCGCGTGCCAGTCGTTGGAACGGCGTCCGCCTTCACGGATCAGGTCCGGACCGACTCGACGAGTACCAAACAGCACCGGACGCTGGAGCACGTTCTGGTATTCCTCAGAATGTGACACATCACCCCATCGGCTTTCCTCATTGGAAACCGGTCGAACGAACTGACTGTGGCAGTGCCAGCAACCTTCGCCCACGTAGATCTTTCGACCATATTCAAGCGCCTGAGCACACTTCTCGTTCCACCACGCATCATGTTCCGCCTCGCCGCCTGGCGGAGTTCCGTAAACAGCGTTGAAGGATTCCGGATAACGGCGAGCCAGGTCTTCGAACTGATATCTCAGGTTCGAATTCACCAGCTCGGCAACCGTCTTCTCGGGAATGTGGTCGTACATGAGCCACGGAACAAGTGCATTGGACACGAAGGCCAGTGCAAAGAAGCCGAGGCCGGCGACGTAGAAAATTCCAGATTTACTCTCAAACATGGCTCAACTTCTTTTTCTGATGAAGAAGAATCTCTTGCTTGTGGAATCAGACTCAATCCCGGCTCATCAGGTTTGCCGGACCCGTTCAAAGTCATTCAAGAATAGTCGGTCTGCGGATTACGCTTTGGCCAGAGCCGGAGCTGCTGAGGTCGCAGGAGCGGGGGCTCGCAGCGTCAGCCAGATGTTCAGCAGGAAGGCCAGCAGTCCGCCGAACATGGAGATCCCCGCAACGATTCGCAGGACCCAGAACGGATAGGAAAATTCCACCGACGCATCCCATGGTTCCAGAGCAGCCCATGACCATCCCTGGAACAGGCCCAGCAGAATCAGGTCTGAAGCCATCACAAAGATGCCGATCGTTGACAGCCAGTAGTGGTATTCGCACAGGCGATAGCTCGCCCAGTCTCGACCGATGATGCGAGGGAACAGGTAGGTCATCATTCCCATGATCCACATCGTAAACACACCGAACATCACAAGGTGAGCATGGCCGACGACCCAGTCGCTGAAGTGAATGATCTTCTGGAACGTCAGAGTCACCTGGAAGGCACACTGCAGACAGGTCAGGAAGTAGTGAACCATGCCGGTGTAGAACCAGCGAACTGGCATGTTGGTCCGTACGATGCCCGCGTTGCCCCAGATCGAACCGAAGAAGTTAATCACAACGGTTGCAACCACGAGTTCGACTGCGATCGTGGAAACGACAGCTCCGTACTGCAGGAACATCGGAATCGGTGTGTAGAGGAAGTGGTGAATCCCCTGCAGCGGATAGAAGAACGCAAGACCCCAGAATCCGACCAGTGACAGACCGTGACTCCAGATAGGCTTCTTCGTCAGAATGGGCACGAAGTAGTACATCAGGCCCCAGCCCAGCGGCGTCACGAACAGACCGACAAGGTCATGGATGAACAAACCGCCGATCGCACCGGCACTGGAACCGGATACAAAGTACTGAGGAAGGAAGTTGCCCATCGCGTAGACAAGCGGAGTCCAGATGAAGGCGGCCATGAAGTACCACAGAGTGACGTACATCGGGCCTTTCATGCGTGCAATCGGCGTCATGAAGTTGATCGCTACCAGGATCACGCCCAGCTGTGCCACCGGGTCGATCCAGACCGGCGTTTCACCCCATTCCAGAGCCTGAGCTTCTCCCACCAGCAGGCCGACAGCCGTCGCAGCAACGACCAGCTGCCAGGCGATGAAGATCAGCCACGACAGTGCTCGATGGAAAACCGGCTGAAGCGTCAGTCGAGGGATGGCCCAGTGAAGAGCTCCCAGGAAGCCGTTGGCCAGGAAGCCATACGCAACGGCATTCGTGTGCAGCATACGCCACCGGCCAGGTGACAGCAGCGGAATGGATGGCAGAGGATTGTGGTTGATCAGCTGAAACGACATCAGCAGCCCGGCCAGCATGGACGCCGTCAGAAACAGCAATGCCATGAAGAAGTAGAGCTTGACCAGCGTTTCGTCGACCAGCCCGGCATGGGACTTTGTCTCTTTGGATGTACTCATTTCAGCAACCGTTCCAGTGTGTCAGCGAAATGGACAAGTTGGAGGTGAATCAAAAAGTAAGAACGACGTGTGTGTGTGGGACAGTTCCGTGAAGCACGGTTGTCCGACATCAGATCAGTCTGTCGGTCGTTTATAAGGTGTGTAGGCACCAATCGGAGCCATCAGGGCCATCGTCCAGCCGAACACCAGATGCGTTGCGGCAGCTACCCACCATGGCAGCAGGCTGCCGTCAGTGATCCAGCGTCCGCCAAACAGAAGCGGCTGGAGCCAGGACAGGATCAGGTAGTAATTCACGCCCCAGATGACGATGCCAAGAACGGAGCCAATCACCAGCCGCGTCGTGAGTGACTTGTTCTCACCGAACATCGAGATCACGACATGGAACAGAGTTCCCAATACCATGCCAGTTCCGATGTACAGACAGCATCCCAGAGCGATGATCATTCCATCGCTGATCACATATTTGGCTCCTTCGGCTGTTCCCAGCTTCAGAGCCTGTTCCCCGAGTGGGAACGTCAGGTAGACGCGGATGATTTCCAGTGAATTGCGTTGAGTGATGGTCGAACCGATCACGTTGAACAGAAGACTGGCCATCGCGGCCACACCACCCAGGACGAACCCCGTCGTGATGTAATACGCGCTGTAGAACTTCTCAGGCTTCCAGTCGCGTGGAATGTCCTGTTCTGTGATTTCCGCTTCGAGCATCGAGACCTGATGCTTAAGGGCATTCAGGGCTTCTCGTTTTCTGTCCAAAGATTCGTCAGCCATCGTTCCTCGCCCTGTGTATCAATCAAAGGCAACATCAAGAGACGCCACAAGTTCTGTGCTCACGGCTCTCGCCGTTACTCAGCACCAGCCGGTGCTGCTTCGCCTTCCGCCGCCGGAGCGGCTTCGCTGTACGGCTTGACCAGGCCTGCCGGAATCGCCACACCCTCACGTCGTCGGTTGGAAACATGCAGCACGTAGCTGACCAGATTCCAGACAGTCTCCGGCTCGGTTTCGAGTGCATTTTTGAAGCCCGGCATTGGCGTGCCGTTGATGCCGTTCAGGATGCGACGATAAATGTCGATCGGCTCCTGACCCCCTCGCAGCATTCCTGAAGTCAGGTCTGCAGCGCGAGTGGAATGGCCCCAGGCATCTTTGCCGATGTTGTCTTTTGTGTGTCCTCGACCGTCTTCAGCATGGCACTTGCTGCAGCCTTTGGTCAGGAAGGCCTGTCGTCCGAGAGCCACTCGTTCGGGTGTCAGTTCCGGCTGCGGCGTCAGCGGCTGAGTCGGTGGACCAGCGACTGCTTTCCATTTTGCGCCAACGTCGTCGATGAACTCAGGAATGTAATCCGGATCCAGCTCCTCTGAGGCTTCAGCTTCATTCGCCAGCTGCACTTCCAGCTCCCCTCGCTGAGCCAGCAGGACCACGTAGTCGACCACGTCTTCAATGTCCTCTTTGGGAAGCAGACGGAATGCCGGCATCGATGTTCCGGTGACTCCGCGACGCAGCGTGGCGATCAGGTCGTCTCGTCGAGGCTTTGAGCCGTAGGGAGTCGACGTGAACTTGAAGATCCCCTTCGTGTAATCGCGCGGGCGTGGATACAGACTGTTCGCGACATCACCGTTGCCGTCTCCCGAAACGCCGTGGCACTGCACGCAGCGCTTCATGTAGACGTCCTGGCCGTGCTTCAGCTGAAGCTCACGACGAACCGTCTTTGTGTGATCTTCAACCGGCTTCTCAGAAACCATCTTTGGCTTCAGAACCGAACCAGCGTTTTCATTGACAATTTTCGTGACTTGTTCGCCGAGTTCCGGTGCCAGCTTCTTCACCTGTGCACTGGAATCCCACTGAACAGGCTCAGCACGCTGACAACCGGCCGACATCAATGCCAGGCCAAATACGGCCGGCACGACAGACAATGCACGCAGAGGCACCATGAGGGACTTCCGTCGCAAAAACAACCAGGGAGTGTCGAGCCGCATCACGGCTCACGCAAAAGTGTTCGCAATAACTACTTCTTCTTTGCCGGGAATTTGGCAACGGCATACTTCAGCTCGACAGCCTTTTCCGCACCGGCCTTCACTTCGACCTTGTATTCTTTTTCCAGCAGCCCGCCGCGTTCATGCCAGACGCGAAATTCGTGTGTTCCCGCAGGCAGACCTTCAATCTTGAAGTTGCCGTCCTTGTCCGTCACGGCCATAAACGGGTGGTCGAGAATCAGGTGGTAGGAAGACATCCACGCATGAATGTCACACTTCACTTCGATTGGATCTGATTCCGGCTTCGTATACTTCAAAGCTACGCCTTTGTCTTCGCTGGCTTTGATCAGCAGATTGCTGGGGTCATTACGCTGCGGGAACGTGTGCAGGTTGTGCTGCACTGCATCACTGCTCTTCACCAGAATGGTCTGGCCGACTCGAATCGCTGCCGCATGAGGAAGGAAGACGCATCCCTTCTGGTCAAGCACCAGAGAATCCTTCACCTCAGGAGCCTTGTAGCCCTTGGGAGCACGGCGCAGGTAAACAAAGACATTGGCGATGCCACCTTTGTCGCTCACCAGCAGTGACTCATCAGGAACATCCGCGGCACCACAGACTTCTTTGTCTTTGACATTCGCATCGCCCGATTTCACCAGCGGCGTCAATGCCGGAGCAGCACCTTCAAGAATCACCTTGCCGGTGACCGTGCCTCCATCAGCCGGCCCGAACGCCTGCACACTTCCACCCAAGCAAAGACACGCAGCAAGAAAACCAACTGACTTTCGCAGTGACATCGTTCAGTTCCGCAGGGGCAATATTCGTGCTCACATCCACAACAGTGAGTCTGCCGAATACGAAAAGCACCGTGCGTGCCAAAGTGAGAACTCTGATCATCCCAAGGCTGAGTTTTCCAAAAAGCGGTGAGGGATCTCTGACTGAGTCTCCTCTTTCGTGAACAACGCTCGCATTTTCTGCCAGTTGACACACTGCGACCGGGAATTCCCGCAGTGATTCCACCGCACGCTAATCCCCTCCGCGCGCTTCTGCCTGTGCACACGCACACTTCCCGCGCGCCGATGTGCACATGAAAATCTGAGTTGGTGCAAGCAAGGGGAGTTTGCAGAAGTTCAAGTGCTCTTTGGTGAGAACTCTGGCCTCCTGGAAGACTGGCGAGGAGTTACTACAATCCGGCATCATCGCCAGACTGAAGGCGACCCTGAGACCAAATAACGTGATCTGTGGAACGCTGTGTTCCGCACCAACGACAGGAGTGAATGATGAAAACGTGGAAATGGGCGGCAAGTTTGCTGCTGGGAATGGCCTCTCTTGCCGGGTCCGCGGCAGCTCAGGAAAATACAATCGTTCTGGGAGATGATGACTCCCTGACCGCAGGCATTCCGGGAACTGGCGCCCTGACAATGGATCAGGTCAAGGCGTGGCTGGACACACCGGAGAATCTCGAAACGATCAGCGTCTCCCTGCCGCTGGGCATGAATCTTGGCCAGTCTCAGATGAAGGGACTGGAAAAGAATCCGCTGAACCGGGCCAAGATTGAGCTGGGACGTCAGCTGTACTTCGATACACGTCTGTCGGCCGATAACACGGTCAGCTGTGCGTCGTGCCATCATCCGCAGGAAGGGTTCTCGCGACATACTCCGACCGGAGTTGGCATCGCCGGGCAAAAGGGCGGACGAAATTCACCCGTCAGCTATAACCGAATCCTGAGCGATCTGCAGTTCTGGGACGGTCGAGCTGACTCGCTGGAGGCTCAGGCAGTTGGCCCGATTCAGAATCCCATTGAAATGGGCAACACCCATGACGTCGCCGTGAAGACTCTGAAGGGCATTCCGGTTTACGTTGCCCAGTTCGACAAAGTCTTCCCCGGCAAAGGCGTGACGATTGAGACGGTTGGAATGGCGATCGCTGCCTTCGAACGAACTCTGGTCACCGGTCCGTCTCAATATGACTATCAGGAAGCGTACCAGAAGTATGCGTCGCTCGAGCCCGATGACCTGGCAGAGCTGAAGGAAGACTCACCGGAGACCTACGAGCAGTACGAACAGCTCAAGCTGATGGTCGAAACCAATCCGATGTCCGACAGCGCGAAGCGAGGCATGGAGTTGTTCTTCAGCAAGCGAGTTGGCTGCAGTGCGTGCCATGTCGGCGCGAATCTTGCCGACGAGCAGTACCACAACCTGGGTATTGGCATGAGTGCTGAGAAGCCAGACCTTGGACGCTATGAAGTGACCAAAGCCGAAAAGGACAAAGGAGCATTCAAGACTCCGACGATCCGCAACGTGGCTCTGTCCGCTCCTTACATGCATGACGGAAGCCTCGCGACGCTGGAAGAAGTCGTGGAACACTACAACAAGGGCGGAGACAAGAATAAGTGGCTCAGCGACAAAATCGTTCCGCTGAAGCTGACCCCAATCGAGAAGGGTGACATCGTGGAGTTTATGCGAGCCTGTACGGGCACGTTCCCACATGTGTCATCAGCGAGACTTCCGGAGTAGTTGACGGGAGCTGTCCGGCTTTGCGGGACACGCAACTTCAGTGAAACAAAAAGGCTCGATGCGGGAAACCACATCGAGCCTTTTCTTTTGCTGCCACCGTTTGCTGCCACAGTCCAGCGATATCAGTCGTCCGCCGCTTCGCCATCCTTGATCACGAAACGGGCCTTCAGTCGTGCCACTTCCGTTGCCAGGCCGGCTGACTTCACCGAGCGCAGAACTTCATTGAAGTCCTTGTAAGCTGCCGGTGCCTCATCCTTTGGATACTGCCGGCAGTTGCTCAGGATGTCATGTTCATCGAACGACTGATCGATGGACTTCTGGTCCAGTTCTCGAATCGCCCGCTTACGGCCCAGGGCACGCCCGGCTCCGTGGTTGACGCTGTAGCAGCTGACACTTGCACCTTCGTCGGCCACCATCACACAGGAACCAGCCTGAGGATTTCCTGGCAGCAGAATGGGGTGTCCTGTCGTCTCATACATCGTCCCCTTCAGGGCATGGTGGCCAGCCGGGAACGCACGAGTCGCTCCCTTGCGGTGAACCCACGCTACTCGATTGTCCACAATTTCCTTTCGAGCAATGTTGTGGCTGATGAAGTACACCAGCTGGCCTGTCGTTCCAGGCAGAATCTCCTGAAACGCTTCCAGCACAAGTGAGTTGATCAGCATGTGGTTCACAGTGGCAAAGTTGGCCCCAAGAGCCATGTCGTCCAGGTAAGCGTTGGCTTCATCAGTTCCAAGCGGTGCGTAAACAAGCTCTCGGTCGTTACCCGGAAGCGGGATGTCCCACTTCGCGAACTTGGCCTGCAGTGCCTTGAACTGACCATCGGCCAGGTTGTGACCGATTCCACGTGAACCGCAGTGCGACAGGAAGGCCACGTGACCATCCTGCAGACCGAAGACTTCTGCGGCCTTGCGAGCACGGTCGTTGTCATCAACCTGCACGACTTCACATTCACCGAAGTGGTTCCCACCGCCGTAAGAACCCAGCTGTTTCATCTTGCCTGGAAACTTGTGACGGAAGTAACCAACCTGCATGTGCTGATCGAGTCGTGCACCAAGGGCATCCCGAGTTTCATCGTGACCCACATGAAATGCATCTTCACAGCGCTGGGCCCATTCAGGCGGAATTCCCAGCTGGTTACAAACGGATTCGGAAGCACCTTCCAGCATGATCTGACGACCGAGCGTTTCGTCAACTCGACGAGACTTCGGAGCACTCTGCTGACCTCGCCCTGCGCCTGTCGGTGTTCGTTCGCAGATCGCATTGATCAACGCTCGACGCACACGACGGTCCACGATGGCATCCGCCGGAACACTCAGCTGCAACAGGCTCATCGAGCACTTGATGTCGACACCCACTGCCCCCGGATAGATGTGCGTTGGCGAAACCATCACACAACCCACCGGCGCTCCGTAACCGCAGTGAGCATCCGGATTCAGCACAAGATCCGTCACACCCGGAGCCAGTCGTGAGTTCACGGCCTGCTTCAGACATCCCTCATCAAACGTCCCGCGGATCGAATCTGTCCCGATGACAGTGATTGGCTTTGTGCTGGAGTTTGTTGTCGGCAGGATCGCCGTCGCTTCGCCCGTTGGAATCAGTTCGTATGGCATGGTGCACCTGTTGGCCAGTCGTTTGCTGAGAGAAATGTACGCGGGAAACACTGTTAAAAGTGAGAGGAACGAAGAGAAAAATCTCAGACGACAAGGAGGTGATGAAACGTCGTGCTCTACCGCTGAGCTACAGCCCTGAATCAGGTTCGCGAACGAACTTCAGCAGGGCTGGTGGGATTCGAACCCACGACCACGAGGGTGACAACCTGTAGTTCCATCGGCATTCGTCTGAGATTTTCAGAAACCCATGACGTTCGACAAGAATGATGGCGACAGGCGACATTAACGGTGTTGTAGTCGCCATCGCATTCGAACGTCATGGATCTCATTCACAACCGCCGACTGCTAGAAGCGGTCGGCTAGAGTCGAATCGCGGAGATCTCATTGACCCAGTGGTTCTCACTGAATCGCCCAACTGCAACGTCAGCAATCAGTTGAAACACATGGTCGCTGAACCCGCCAATATTCACGATGTCGGAAGATTCCCTCGCCTGAGTCATGCCGTAGGGCTGGATGTCGATGCAGATCATCTTCGCCGCTGGATTCCTCTTACGAAAGATCGCCCATTCCGCCATCGTCGCTGTGCCAGACGACGTCGCACGACCCGAGTCGAGCCATGATTCATTGTCCGACACATACACAATCAGATCTCCCTTTGCGTTCCGCTGATTCAGATGCCGCAAAGGCAGGCTGCAGTTTGTGCCGCCGGAAGGAAGTGCCAGCAACTTCGCTGCGTTCGTCATGACGGAATCCTTCGGGTTCAGTTCACACGGTGTGACCCGATCGCTGAACGGAACCACCATCGTCTCCGGATTGCGCCGCAGAAAAGCTGCCGCCACAAGGGCAGCAACGTCAATGCATCGAGTCGCCGTGGTTGCGCCCTTTCGAACTCCGGTCACCGGACTCTGCATTGACGAAGAGATGTCCGGCAGCACGTAGATTCGACCACTGATCCGAGGAACATTGCGAATGGCAATTTCCATCGCCTCTTCCAGGGCCTTCCTGATGACCTGCGGAATTGAGGCACCAAGATTCTGGCTGGCTGTCAGAAGCTGGTAAGGAAAGACACGTGATCGTTCCACCAGTTCGCTTCGTCGGAGTCGGTTGGCCAGTTCCTGAGTCAGTTCCTCATCATCGAAGACTCCATGTCGCTGAAACGTGTTCAGGTTCATGCGAGTTGTTGTCCATGAAGAGTTCCTTGCAATCTGCTTCCAGTGCGAGGTCGTCAGTGGCAGGGACGTCACCATTTGAAACGGTACATCTGGCAGAGTTGCACTGGCTGACTCCGATGAGTTCTTAAAGGTCTCGTAGTCACGCACAATTGTCGGAAGTGATTCTGCTGCATAGCTTCGACAAAGCAGGTAAGCGTAAAGTGCTTCCCGAGAAGCCGTTGCTGGCTTTGGATGGACCATTCGAATGATGTCAGCCAGTGATGGCTGATTCCCGACGGAACCAAAGAACAGCTGCTCTTCCGTCTGTCGCTCCAGCCACTGAAGAATCAGTCGCTTTGGCAGAGTTCCCAGACTCTTGCGGCCAACAGCTCCGGATCGCATGATCTGGACGAAGTTTCGCAGCATCTTTGGTGAATTGATCACTCGGTCAAAGATCTCAGCCAGAAGCCCGGGAGACCGAACAGACAGCACAGCACACAAGAGTGCCGGCATGTCCTTCATGTATCCCTGCTCGCGTGCATACAAAGCCGTGCGAGCAACGAATTCCGGACTGCATTGGTTCGCCAGCTGCAGGACAACCTCCAGCTGCTGTCCGGCGTCCGAATAGAACGTACCGTTCAGGCAGCCTGTCGCTGCATACTGAGCCAGCATGTGCTCGGCTGAGAACGCGTACGCTGTTCCACCCGCTTCATTGATCGCATCTGCGGATGGCACCAAAGTGCCAGGATAGGAACGAAAGAGATTTGAGTTTGCCATTGGTTTCTCCTCAACCTGTTTGAACTGACCATTCCAGTACAAACCTCGTTGACTTCTGTGACAAACTCTTTTGCAGTCAGCGTGCCAAATTAAAAAACTGCGGATGCGGCTGTTCGTAAGTGAATACTGAGGAACAAGTTAAGTCGGAGCATTGAATTTCTGCGTCTTCCTACGTTTGCCGAAACTGCGATCCAATAGTATCGTGTATTAGATATTGGTATCTTTCTTGTGATTCCTTCCTGCTGGTGACTTTCGAAGGTTACTTGATGACACGCCCCATGCACCTCATTGGACTTCTCGGCAGCCAGCTCGACATGGGAAAACGGGAAGATCGCTGGGCGCGCTGGCGTCCGTCGGTTTCAGCCTGCCAGCATGACGAGCTGCTGATTGAGCGGTTCGATCTCCTGCATGAGACTCGGTTTGAGTCACTCGCGCGCACAGTGGAGGCGGACATTCGAAGTGTCAGCCCGGAGACGACGGTTGTTCTTCATGAAGTGAACTTCACTGATCCCTGGGATTTTGAAGAGGTCTTCTCATCACTGCATCAGTTCGCGCGTGGCTATCCGTTCGACTCGGAACGCAATGACTATCTGATCCACATCACAACCGGCAGCCATGTTCAGCAGATCTGTCTTTTTCTCCTGACTGAATCTCGGCATCTTCCCGGGCGACTTCTTCAAACTTCGCCGCGCAAGTCTGAAACGGAGCACGCTGGAAGTTATCGGATCATTGATCTGGACCTGTCTCGGTACGATGCTCTTGCTGCCAGGTTTGCCGAAGAGAAACTGGAGGGACTGTCATTTCTGAAGTCCGGCATCGAAACGAGGAACGTGGCGTTCAATCGACTGATCGAGCATATCGAGCGTGTGGCGATCTCAAGCCGGGCACCGATGCTGATCACGGGGCCGACCGGTGCCGGAAAAACAAGACTGGCTCGCCGAATCTACGAACTGCGCCGTCGCCGGGAACAGATCTCCGGGGACTTCGTGGAACTCAACTGCGCGACTCTTCGTGGGGATCAGGCGATGTCGACATTGTTCGGACATGTCAAAGGCGCGTTTACCGGCGCGCTGAGTGCTCGTCCTGGACTGCTTGTCAGCGCGGATCGAGGACTTTTGTTTCTGGACGAGATCGGCGAGCTCGGGTTGGATGAACAGGCGATGCTGCTGCGTGCCATTGAAGAACGTCGCTTCCTTCCGGTCGGCGCGGATCGGGAGGTGCAGAGCGATTTTCAGTTGATCGCAGGAACAAATCGTGATCTCCTGCAGGCCGTCCAGGAAGGGAAATTTCGAGAAGACCTGTTGGCTCGCATCAATCTCTGGACGTTTCGGCTGCCAGGTCTGTCCGAGCGACGTGAGGATATTGAACCCAACCTGGACTATGAGCTTCAGAAGATCAGCGACGCGACGGGCCATCGAATCAGTATGTCGAAAGAAGCACGGGCCGCGTTCCTGAACTGGGCTGAATCGTCTTCCGCACGCTGGCAGGGGAATTTTCGGGAACTGAATGCTGCCGTTGTTCGCATGGCCACGCTTGCCCAGTCCGGCAGAATCAGTGTGGCTGACGTGCGTGAAGAAATCGATCGACTGAACGAGCAGTCGTCTTCCGGGCCGCCGAGCAGCTCCGGCCACGCAGCGGACTTATTCAGCGAAGTAGAATGGAACAAGATCGACCTGTTTGATCAGCTGCAGCTGTCATCAGTCATAGCCGTGTGCCGAGACTCAAGGTCCCTCTCTGATGCCGGCCGACGACTCTTCTCTGTGTCTCGCTCAGCCCGCAGTACCACGAACGACGCCGACCGCCTGCGGAAATTCCTGAGTCGCTTTGGGTTGTCGTGGCAGCAGATTGCGGAACCGTAGCCGTCACTCTCTGAGTGACGCCTTGCGATTCCGTGCGATTGGAGTTGGCGCTGACGCTGCTCTACTGGCACAGCGGGGACGCGAATCGCCGTTCATCACTCAGAGAGTGATGGCTACGAATGATACAGCACGCCTTCAACCGACGCTCGGATGTTGCGGCACATGCCGTCGAGATCCAGGTCGTCGTCGTCGGTACCGAAGGGCTGTTCGATGTGTTCTGCGACTGTCTCCAGGCCGAGCATAAAGTACGACAGCGCGGCGGTGAGAGGAATGGTCCACCACCGGAAATCACTCGCCAGCCCCCACGGAAGTGTGGCCAGGTACAGCGCGACACTTTGCCTCGCAAATCCTCGGTAGGATCGGACGAGGCGAGTGTTCTGGATCCGCTCGCAGCCGCCGGTAATCTCGAGGAGCTTTCGAAGATCTTCGTCGATGATCAACAGTGTCGTGGAATCCAGGCCGCCTGATTCCTTCCAGTGCTGAAGCTTGCGATACAGCGTTTCCGCCAGAGCCGTCGGCTTGTGGGAAGCGCTGGTGACGCTTTCCGGCAGAGCATCCAGATCGTCCTTTGACGTGGACCCTCGCAGATGATCTTTCAGTACGACCGGAAACCGAGCCAGCGCACTGCGGACCTGACGACGTTCATGATCGTTCAGCGGGGTCAATGTCGCAAACTTGATGGCAAGGTTGCGAATCGTGTTGGTGAGTGATCCCCAGAGCGTTCGAGCTTCCCACCAGCGCGCGTACGATGTATTCGTGCGAAACACCAGCAGCCAGCCCAGCACGACGGTCAGAGCCGCAGGAATTTCTGCAGGCATTTCCGACAGGGATTTCAGAATCCCCCAATGCACGCAGGCGGCCGGGATGATCGAATACAGGCCAACGAGACAGGCCAGCCAGCCGACTCGAAACAAGGTTTTGCCAACCGCCGGGAAGCCTTCTGCCACCTTGCCTAACGTGCTACTCATCGGCTTCTTCCGTCTGATACCGAATCAGACTGTTCACAGGATACGGATCCAGTCGTTTTCGTCCGTTCAGAAAACTGAGCTCGATAACAAACGCAGCACCAACGACGGTCGCCTTCATTTGTTCTGCCAGCTTCATGCACGCTTCGATTGTTCCGCCGGTTGCCAGCAGGTCATCGACCAGCAGCACTCGATCACTGGCTGAAACCGCATCGGTGTGAATTTCGAGCGAGTCTGAACCATATTCGAGGTCATAACTGAACCGATGCGTCTCAAAGGGAAGCTTGCCGGGCTTGCGGACAGGAACGAAGCCTGCTCCCAGTTCCATCGCCAGCGGGACTCCGAACACAAATCCGCGAGCCTCCGCGGCCAGCACCTGAGTCACTCCGGCATTTCGAAAGGGCTCCGCCAGTTGTCGAGTCACTTCCTTCATTGCGGCGGCAGAGCCCAGCATCGGAGTGATGTCACGGAACATGATGCCAGGCTTTGGAAAGTTCGGAACGGATCGAACGAATTGCTTGAGGTTCATAGGAATCCCCTGGAGCTCCTGCGGTGCGGAAGTGTGGTGGCGGGGCGTAATCTAGCGAGGCGGCTCGATTGGTCCAGTGCCAGGCGGCCATCCAGGCCAGTGCCAGGTGGTCATCCAGGATGGCCGGCATTGACGACAATTGACGCTTTTCGCAGGAAAGCGGCAGGCAGAGTTGCACGTGACAGGAAACGCCTAAGTCGGTAGCATCAGTTCAACGGAGTGACGGAGCGGCTGGGTCCCTGAGCGAGAGGGGCGACCGCTGTTGCCAAATCAGAAAGCAGGATGCACGATGTCTCTGAAATCCCCCGGACGTATTGCTTCACGTCTGTTTCAAATTGTCGGGCGTGTGTCGCAAATCGGAGTGCGAGGCGACTGCCAAGCCGCTGGACTGATCAATGCCTCCGGCCGGCCGCTGCAACAGGCCGTTTGCTCCGCCATTGCCGCGATCCTGATCACGGTACCCGCCTACGGTCAGTCCGCTGATCCCGCACCCGGCGCGGGAGAACGATTTTCGGGCGGCCCTTTGCTGATCATGCGAAACGCCAAGATGGACTCGGAGGGGGCCGCGAAGTACATACCAACACTGATTCAGGACCTGAATCTGAAGCCTCTGCCGGAGCCTTCGACCGGTGAAAACGCAACGCAGGCTCCATCAGGAATGAACGGTGTGCTGCTGTATCTGGTGCCCGGAGTGATGCCGAGTGTCGGGACGGTGACGTTTCGCGAAGTGAAAGACCGCAGTGAATTCCAGGCCCTGGTGCTGAAGGCCAGGAGTGGCAATGCCAATGCGAAGCTCACGGAAGACGGTGATACCTACACGCTGATCGCTCAGACTGTCACAACGATCGAGCCTGTCAGTGCGACTTCGGAGGATGAAGCATTTCCTTCCGTTGCGCCGGCATCGCTCGAAAAGCCTGCGTCAGATGCTGCGGCGGAACCCGAAACTGATGCATCGCCGTCAACACCGATGCCTGATGCTCAGGAAACACCGAAGGGATCTATCAGCATCGGCATCAGCGCAGGGAACAACGCGCCGCCTGGAGTCATCTTTAGTGTCAGGAGCAGTGAAGTCCGCGATGGCGAAGTGGAAACGGTGGTCACTGAGAATCGAATGGTCTATCGATACAGCGACGGGTTCATGTTTGAAAGTACATCAGACGGTCTGAAAACGGCAGAGCTTCCCGCGGGCGACTCGCTGCGACAACTGGAGAATGCGGACGTCTTCAGTGAATTCGCGTTCTACGCAGACCGCGTTCCTCCCGGAATCAAGCAACTGGGCTGGGGCATGATCAGTGCCGGAATGGGAACTGATCTGCAGCAGCGAGATGAGGAGACTGACACCGAATACGAAACACGTCGTGCGCTCGGTGATGCTCAGTTGATCTTTCTCCAGTCGATGATTTTTGATTTGCAGAAAGTCTCCGGCTGGGTTCGGATGGCCAGTGAAGTAGAACCGCTGGAGGCACAGTTGCGGATTGCGACACGCGAGAATAGTGATCTCGCCAAACGTCTTCGCGAGCTGTCGAGCAGTGCGAGTTACTTCGGGCCGATTCTGAATGATGATGCCATCGCCACGCTCCATGTGTGTCTGATGGTTCCTGAGCATTGGCGAAAATTCATGAAAGCCGCCGTGAGCAGCTTTAGGAGATCAATAGAGGAAGACGATGAGCCGAAAGACAACCGCCAAAGTAGCCTTGCATTCGCTGACGCAGTTGAAAGAACGATTGAAGAAGGACAGTTTGAGTTGATTGTGAAGTACGGGTGGACTCCGGAATCCGGTCCTGTGGTCTTTTATGCGGTGCATCTTCGCGATGCCGGTGGACTTAAAGACGCCATTCGTCAGATGGCTGAACTCGAAGAAGAGGACCTCAAAATGGTGGATACTGAGCTTGGAATTGTGGCCTCCCGAGTTTCCGAATCGGATGACGACGAAGCCGCTCAATTCCTGGATTCCATCGCGATGGCGGCGAGTTCTGAAGCGGTTTGGTTTGCCTACGGCAGTCCTGAATGTGGCCAGATGCTTGGCCGTTCGATCCGTGCCTGTCAGGAGTCCCAGCAGTCCATTCGTACGCCGCTGGTGACTTTCCGGGCTGACCCTGGAAAGATGAATGATAAGAATGTCCCTGATCACCAGAAGGACTTTGTCTCGGACTCGACGATGTTGGACTATCTTCTGTCGATGGCCGGTGTTGCCAGCGATGCAGCCATCGAATCAGGCAACTTTTCCGGGACCCCCGGAGAACTCTTTCGTAGAGCTGGTCAACTGGGAGGCACCCAGGATCTTTCGGTCACAGCCGACTCGGATGAATCGGGGCTGATCGTACGAGCAAACGCCGGCGCAGGACTTGTTCGAGGCTTCGTGGCACTGTTCCTTGCCCTCGCCGATGCGGAGTAGGATCTCAGATTTGAAATTTCAAATTTCAGATTTCAGATCGAATCTGGCGGCTCACGCTTCATGTCTCAAATTTCAAATCTCAGATCTGCTGGCTCACGCCTCATATCTCAAATTTCAAATTTGAAATCTGAAATCTCAGATCCAAAATCAGAGGCCTCAAACCGACAACCGATGATGTTCCCCCTGGATCAGGGACACCTGAGTCAGTCGGCACATATCAAGCAGTTCACTTGCCGCCTGCATGACGCCGATCATGTCGCGATCGTGGTCAAGAGCTTCCTTCAGCTGCTCAGCAATCTCCGCCATGTTATCGATGCCGGCATGCTGAGCGGTGTGATGGAGCTTTGTTGTCAGTGAACGGAGCGAATCCAGGTCCTGGGTATCAAGTGCGGTGACCAGCAGCTCAATCTGTTGACCAATGTTCAGAGCAATGTCGACGGAGACTTCCGGTACTTCCATACGGTCGGCACTGCGTGAACGAACTGCGGCAATGAACCGTTCAACAAGTTCCGGATCGAACTGAGTTCCCGCACAGCGACGCAGCTCTTCAAATGCCTCGCTTCGTGTCTTGCGACGTCTGTATGGAGCGTCGGAGATCATGGAGTCATAGGCATCGGCAATCGCCAGGACTCGAGCACTGACGCTTGGACGAGTATCACGACGTGAGAAGAACGTCTGGTTGCTCATGTCGAACCACAGTCCATACTGCTCGACGATTTCCGTCAGTGTTTCTGAACCAAACGATGACTTCACGAGATGGACGCTGACGGCCTTGTTGCGTCGCATGATGGCCCACTCTTCTTCCGTCAGCTGTCCGCTCTTCTGAAGAATGGCATCGGGAACGCCGATCTTGCCGATATCGTGCAGCAGAGCGGCAATTTCCAGCGTGTAACACTCCCGCATCGACAGCAGCCCTTCCCCGGTCGCAACGCACAGGTCGGCAACGCGCCGGCAGTGAGCCGCAGTGGGCTGATCACGATATGAAAGTGCGGACACAAGCGCAGTCACCGCCTGGAATGGGATCGCCATTTCCGGGGCGGATTTTTCCCGTTTGTCACGTCGGGCGGACGGAGCTGTTTCGCCCAGTTGTGTGATCTGCTTTTGTGCTTTGTCGAATCGAATGACCTGATTTCGACCGTGACGCTTCGCGACGTAGAGACACTTATCGGCCTGGTCGAGCATGTCCTGAGCGGAGGTCGGATTTTGAGTCGACGAAGACACACCAAGACTTGCTGTGACTTTCAGTTCCGCAATCTGCAGAGACTTTATCGCAAGTCGAACTCGCTCTGCCCGAAGTTCGGCATCATCAATACCGGTGTCAGGCATCAGGATAGAGAATTCTTCACCGCCGTAGCGACAAACGACATCGTTCTCGCCGGCCGTCTTCATCACCACGGCAGCGACACGTCGCAGGACTTCATCCCCCATCGCGTGACCATGGTTGTCATTGATCGACTTGAAGTGGTCAATGTCAACCATCACTGCAGACAGCAGCCGGCCAGTACTGCGAGAGTCATCCCACAGCGATTCAAAGACCTTGAAGAAGCTTCTGCGGTTGACGCATCCGGTCAGAGCATCGCGAGTCGCCAGCCATTCCAGTTCCCTGTTCTGCTGGCGAATTTCTTCACTCGACTGCTTCAAGGACTGCAGCGCGTCGCGCAGTTCTTTTTGCTTGCGATCCAGCTCCGTCACATCTTCAAAACTGACAACAACGCCGCGGCACCGTTGCTTGTCGTCATGAATGGGAACCGAGCTGACGGAAAACGTTCGCTCCGCGCTTCCTGCTCCATACTTCATCAGTACGCTGCGGCGAGATTGTCCGGTGGTTGCGGTGAAGGCCCACGGAGCTTCTGCGAAACGATGATCATCGACGACTCGAAAACCCAGGTCGGAAGCGCTGCGAGCAAGCAGTTGTTCGACGGAGCTGTGAATGTGAGCCGCAAAGGCACCGTTCGCAAGCACGATTCGCTGATCATTATCAAGGACCAGAAGCCCTTCAGCCAGTGCATCAAGCGCCTCACGCACTCGCGGTGGAATTACCTGTGACGGATTCAGATGCTTGAGCACACGTCGCAGGTAAACCGAGAAGCTTACGAAGAGGCAAACTGCCAGAAAGAGAGACAGAGTAAACTCAGGACGCATTACAGAACCGAGCGGTCCAGCAGAGACTTCGCGAAATCTTACTTCCAGCTGTCCCCAGTCTTCGTTTCCTGTCGAAATCGGTACGATGAACTCCCGGGAACTCTGAGGCTTTGCGCCGCGAGTCTCCCAGAGCTGTTCGTGAGGCCCAGACTGAAACAGCAGCGATCCTTCTTCATTGGTTCGAACCGCAATCGACTCCACTTCCTGATTGCGCGAACGAATGGCATCGAATGTCGACTGGATCTGCTCCGCATTCATTCGAGGAGCCAGCGCCATAAAGCTCACTGCAGACGCTTCGCAGAAGGCAGACCGATTTTCCTGTGCGGAAGTGCCGACGTTCGGAATCAGTCCCAGAAGGCCGGCGACCAGCAATGAGCTGACCGCCAGACTTACGAGTCCAAGGACGATTCGGAAACTTGATGAGAGGCGACGAAAACGCATCAGTGCGTGCTCACAATCCACAGCAAACCGGTCGGCACACCGAGATTTGGGTGTACCGGAGAACCCGGAAAGCATAGGTCACGTTTGTGCCTCTGCCTTTTTGTGCTGTCGGAGCGGCGACTGATTGTGGCGAAAATGGAACAGTCATACCGGCCGCATCTTCGATCTGATCGGTGCGACCGGGATAACCCTGCGGATCAGAAGGCCCGCAAAGTCCTAGTGCTCGGTGAGCGGTCGGGGAAACACGGAGCTGATGCGCGGATAATGGGGCCCTCGAGCTGCTGTCGATGCAGCACGGTGCTCAGCACCCGGAGTCTGGCGAAGCGGTGAGACTTCGGATTCCAGGCCTGGAATTGCTTCCAGAGTTCCGTCGCCGCCTCGGTCTCGATTCTTCTTTTCTTTTTCCATGTCTTCAAGAATATGGCCCAGTGGACCTGCCAGCAGAGATGGAAGCAGGATCGCGTCACCCCAGAGTGCGGCGAAGATCAGAGCACACATGATCCAGCCGAAGCGGCTGATCAACAACAAGTCGACCGGAAACAGTGTGAGCATTCCAAGTCCGATTGCCGCGCTTGTCTGCCAAAGAGCTGGTCCGCAGTGTTCGAGCGATCGGGCGACTGCTTCCTGTCGAGACACCCCCTCACGAATCAGCTTCTGGAACCATGTCATCATGTGCAGTGTGCCATCGACCGCGATTCCGAGAGCGACCGAGGCCGTGATCATCGTTCCAATATCAATGCGAATGCCGGCCCAGCTGAGCAGGCCGAAGATGATTGCGACCGGAGCAACGTTCGGAATCATGGAGAAGAATGCGGCAGTTACATTGCGGAGCAGCACCACCATGACGATCCCGATCAGCAGAAACGCCATTGCAAAGCTGTTAATCAGGCTTTCCAGAAGTGCCTGCTGAGTTCGCAGAAAGATGGGAATCAGACCCGTGACGACATGCGCTGGCTTGCCGTTTGAGAACTTCGCAAGTTCCACATCAGCAATCGTGGAAAGTTCCGCGGTCAGTTGCTTGTAGTCATAGTCGGACAGAATGCTGGACTGGCAGGTGATACGCCACACTTCGTCTCCCGCCTTATGCAGCATGCGATCGCCTTCCCGCTTCCAGTCAGCAGACGTCGTGGGAAGAGCAATCATGCTGGCAAGGACTTCGGAATCATCTCCGCCCTTCTGCAGTTTCTCGTGGATGCGTTCACCAATCAGATTCTCACGCAAATGAGAGTTCCGACGCTGCATTGCCGTCATCTGCTTCTCATCGCCCTCTTCAAGATTCAGGAACGATGCCAGTGAAAGAGTTCCGCTGACTTCCGGATGATGACGGAGCGCATCCTGGACCTGCAGAACCATCTTTGCTCGTTCAAGGAACGGCACATTCTTCTGCTGTGTCGTGTTGAACCGAACGATGGTGTCCACTGACACGATGCCTGACAGATTCTGTTCGAGGAACTGATAGTCTTTGACGACCCGAGTGTCATCCGGGAAATAACGGACCACTTTCGTTTCCGTCTTGAAGTGGACCAGACCCCAGGCACAGACAATCGTCGCGGCCAGATTCGCCATCATGTTGAATTTGCGGTGACGAGACAGCCAGCGGCCAAGTCCATTCCAGAAGTTGCTGACGTTGTGCTCGGGCTTCGGAGGTTTCGTCGGCCAGTAAAGCATCAGCGCGGGAAGCAGATAGAGCACGCACACGAACGAAATGAGGCAGCCGATCGAGGCATAGATACCAAAGTTGCGAACGGGAACCAGGGAGCTGACTACCAGCGACGCCAGACCGATGGCGGTCGTCGCACTGGCCAGGAAGCATGGCATCCAGGCTGTAGCTGTCGCGTGTCGAACGGCTTCTTCGCAGGTTTCGAGGCCGGAGTTCTTCCAGTAATTGCAAAGATGGATGGCTCCGGAGACGGAGATCACCAGCAGCAGTGTCGGCATGACAGCCAGAACCATATTCATGCTGCCGCCCATCATCGGGATCAGTGCACAGGCCGCAACAGCGCTCAGGACGGAGACTCCCTGAACCAGAATGCAGAGCCGCAGGCTGCGAAGCATGACATATGTGAGTCCAACACTGACAAGAACGGCCATCAGCAGGGGAGAGCGGTGATAAATGTCCCACGCCGGAACCGCGCTGTTCCATGCGGAATGTTTCACGCCGTTGTTCATTGCCGTGCTGGCGACGGGGCGACCACCCAGGTGCAGAGATTCTTCAGGAATCCCGGCCCGTCGAGCGGCAAGGGCAATCGCATCGAGCGCGGCACGAGGATCCTCGATCCCAGCCTCGCTCAGATTTACCGATACCGCCGCCATCGCGCCTTCGACATACCAGGTGTCAGTGACACAGGGTGAGTCTCCGAGGCCCGGGACCAGCATGGACTTCAACTCAGCGATAAACTTCTCTGACACCGCTGAATCGATGTGCATTCGAGGCCACGTCAGCTGAAGATCGGGCTGAACCTGATTCTTGACATAGTCCGCCAGGGCGTCGTGCAGCTTCCACGACTTTTCATCGTCCAGTGAAAGGTGGTTCTCGGTGGGTTCCGGCAGTTTTCGCGTCACAGGCTCAACAGCAATGCCATACTTTTCGCGGCCAAGTTTTGCTGCTGCTTCGGCAACACTGGTGGAATGACGTCGTGATTGTTCGTTGAGAGTCAGGCACAGAGGGCCGGAGCCGATGAGGAGTCCGTGAGTTCGGTCGAGTGCTGTGGCGAGCGGCAGTTTTTCCGCAAGCATCCGGCGCATCAGATCGGCCGGTTCGGTCACTTCGATCACGTACGGAGAACCGCCTTCTCGAACACCACCCGCGGTCACTCCTTCAAGGTGCGAACAGAATTCGGGGATTCGAGGGTCCGTCAGCGTGCAGTCATCCCATGAAACCAGAATACGGTCTTCCTGCGGGAAGAGTTCCTGATACCAGGTCAGGATGCGAGACTGGGGATCATCTTTCGGAAGCCAGCCGGCGACCTCGTTCTCCAGTTCAATATGCTGCAACGACCACACCATCAGTGGCAGGAGGAACACAACGGCCCCAATCAACCACAGGGAATACCCGTTTCCCCATCGGTCACGTCGTTCGAAGAATGACTTCATCCCTGCCGTCCGTTCTTACGTCGCCTGTTTCCTGGTCAGTTGCCGACCTGGAATTTTCTCGCTTCGCACTTCGGTGTGCCCGGGTTTTGAGGCTGCATGCGATGGCCTACCATCCCGCGCAGCATGATTGCCCGTGATAATGAGATCGTCAGGGGGACGTCAGAAGCGGAATTGCAGATTGGAGAATGCACCGGGCGACATGGAGACGGCTTCAGAACGGTTCCGGCCACACCAGTCGTTTCACGTGCGCAGATCAGGCAGAGCACTCCTACAGCGCGGAAATGGCAAGGCAGGGGAAGTTTTCCGGTGCTGAGGATCGGCCAAACTGGCTATTCCAGCGAAGGACCTTCTTCCGGATCTTTCTGTGGCGGTTCGCTCTTATCCCACTTTACAGCTCGCTCTTCATCTGAAGGCTCCATAAACGGGCGAACGACACGGAACCCGACTCCCAGCGCGTCCGTGAAATACCAAATGCTCTGAGGATCCTGTGGGTCCTGCTGCTTCCATTCTTCGCTCGACCCTTCGCGAACGGCCGCACGCAGCATCTCAGCAGGATCATCCCAGCCGCCACCGCGAACAACGCGCGGGTATTCGGTCAGCGGAATGACGAGCGGGTCGACAACTTTCGGTCCCAGCTTGCTGTAGGCATCCGCAGCGTACTGGTCAAGCACCCATTCGGCGACATTGCCGTGAATGTCATACAGTCCATAGGGATTCGGCTTCTTCTGACCGACCGGGTGGTACTTGCCTTCGCTGTTCGCATCGAACCATGCGTAATCTCCCAGAGCGGCAGCGTCGTCTCCGAAGAAGTAAGTCGACTTTGAACCGGCCCGGCAGGCGAATTCCCATTCGGCTTCGGTTGGTAACCGGTAATAACGACCGGTCTTTGCACTCAGCCAGACGCAATACATACGGGCTGCATGTTGAGTCATGCAGATTGCAGGATTGTTCTCCCGTCCCATCCCGAAGCTCATATCCACGTAGGGAGGCGTCGGGCGTGTGACCGAATCCGCAACCTTGTCACGCGGCGTTGCCTTCTTGTTGTAGGCAGCTCGTCGCAGGGAATCGACTTTGTCGCCCCAGACTTCATACTGGTTCCAGGTGATTTCGTACTTGCTCATCCAGAACGGTGAGACCTGCACTTCGTGTTGCGGGCCTTCATCCTCACGGCGCCCCGCTTCGGTGTCCGGACTCCCCATCTCGAATGAGCCTCCTGGAATGGGAACCATTTCCAGCTTGTAGGTCGTGTGCTCCAGCGGTTCCGCGTACGGTTTCATTTCCGCTGGCGATGCGGCATCAGCGTCTTTCACCTTGAGCGGCTCCGACTTTGGTACCGCCTGCTGGGCCAGACTCTGTGGGCACAACAATGTTCCGCAAAGGAGGATCAGGAGGGCCAGAATGATCTGTGGAGTAGTTCGCATGGAATTCGCGTTCGTCAACCAAAGGACAAGACGACAGACAAAATGCGTTTCTGCAACATTGTCAGCTTCAGGCATTTGGCAACGCTCGTCAACACACTTCAACCATGCAGACCATCATTCCAGGTGATGAAAGGCACAAACTTCCGGTCCGGTAAGCGATGCTGTGACGGATTTCCCACAGCGAACTTCATGGGTTCATCGGCGTAGTGGAACTCGCCAGAGTTCCCGTCATCAACGAGAGTTACGGGATCTCTGGGTAGGAATCACGTGAGATCTCTGAGCAGGAAAGACACAGGATCTCTGGCGAGATCCACTACAGAAGCCGGAACGTTGGGTTGAAATGAAAAGCGGGCGAGTCATCGTTGCGGGTGTCGATGACTCGCCCGTTTGGAGAACGGGAGCAAAAGTTCAGTTTTGGGATCCCAGGAGGTGGAGATCACAAATCGGCAATCGGGTCATGCGATGCACGCCGAAGACTGCGTCTGAACCTGAAGTCAGAACAACTTCTTCTGCCCCGGAAAGCCAGCCCACTGCGGTGTGAGGTTTGGACTCTCCTTTCGTTCCCTGGGAAGGAGGACGCCGTCAAATTGAAAGCCTGCTGCCCCGTCCTCGGCGACAGCAGACTCTTCGAGATGAAGCCCGGTTGCTTCAAACTGAGCATTGGATTCTGCAATGGACTCCGGTTGTTCCAGCGGCTGGAACCAGTCGCCCGTCTCTGAATCGTGTTTCGAGTTCTTATCGGAGCCGGAGAAGAGCCGATCGCTCTCTTCTGACCTCTCCGTCGATGTCTTCCTCGGTTTCTCGTTCGCACGTGGTGCGGTCTGTCCGCGGCCTTCATTCACTTCCACTGTTGTGGAATTCCTGGAACCGCCCGAGCCCGATCGAGGTGCCGGCGCGATAATTGAAGAATGTCGATAGTCTCTCTGCATCGGAGGTTCAGGTACCGTGCGTCGGACGTTGGCACCACTCGACGGTTCATTCGCCTGACCGCGCCGCGCTTCTGTCGCTGCTTCGCGACTTCCTGACGGACTCTGTGAACGAATGACGTTCTGAGTTGAAGGGCTCACTCGACGAGTTGCAGGGGATGCCGCAGGCTTTGCAGCAGGAAGCACGGGGTGAGCAGCTTCCTGCGACTGCGTTTCAGATTCGGCCGCAAGCATCTCTTCGCGAGGAAGTGTCAGTTTCGGCATGCCAGCAAGAATCCAGCCTCGCCAGTTTCGTTCGAGCTTTTGAATTCCCTCGTGATCAAAATGTGCCTGAATCGCTTTGTCCCAGCCGATCAGTTCGCCTTTCCCGATGAAATCCAGATAGGCCTGTCGTCCCTTCTGCTGAACAAGGAAGTCCGCAAGTGCATATCCCTGAGCATACATGGTCAGCATGGCTCGCTGACCTTTTGGATATTCCTTCATGGACAGCAGGTCCTTCAAAGGAATCAGCTCATTCTGATTGCGAATCACTTCATTCAGGAGATCCAACTGCTTCCGCTGCTCAGAAACATGCTCGAACATCGTCGCTGCACCTTCATCGGCCCATCGTGGAAGAGGACGACGAAAGTGACAGGCGAAGATTGTGTGATTCACTTCATGAGGCAGCACGGAATCCAGCACACGCTCCAGAGAGCCCGTCACCTGCATCCGCCAGTTCAGAACTTCGCCGCGAACAAACTGAAATGTCGTCTGTCCGCTTGCCCCAAAAGGACCAACCTTCACGGTCAGTTTGCAAGGACGGCTCCAGTTGGGCAGGGGCTTTCCGAGCCAGAAAATCGCCAGCTGTCGACGATACATTTCCGCCGCTTCTGCCACTTGCTGTGCAATCGCTGACGATTCTGCAGTGACTGTAAAATTCACAGTCTGATAAGTCGCACCGAAAGCCTGACCGCTGGCCAGAAATGCGACAAGACAAAGCGTCGTCAGGAAACGGTTCAGGCTCTGAGCTTCCATGCTCACCCTTCACGTCTATTCAATGGTGTGGTCTTGTTGTTTCGTGGCGAAAGCTCAAATCCTTTGAGTTCTCACCACCGCACTGTCCGGCAGTTCTTGCCGGAACAGTGACTTTTTCAGTTCGCAAACTGCGGTCCAAAGTTGCCTGTCCGAAGAGGATTGGTGGTATCGATTTTCGCAAACCGTTGAAGCAAAAGGGCTTGCGAAAAATCGTCAGCCAAAATCGACCCCGATCAGGTCCATCTCAAGAACCGGCAATTTCTGCAGATGTTACAAGACTTGTGATTTTTACATCCAGACCACTTTCCGCAGACGGTCGTTTGGGAACGTGCAATTCCCGGAATACATGGGCGTTGGCTCTGGTAGTCCAGTCCAAGCCGGGGCGATGGCGCTCTGAACTTCGGAACGTCATTGTTTCGACGGTCCACGTTCCCGCAGGACGAGCAAATAGACTTCACGAATGCGTTTGGTCATGTATTCGTGGCGGAACTGTTCAGAGAATCGCTCGCGGCCCGCGGCTCCCATGCGCTCGCGCGCGGCAGCATCCTGCCCAAGGCGAATCATTGCCGTGGACAACCCGTGCACATCCCGATGCTCAACGAGTAACCCCGTGATTTCCGGGAGACAGACTTCCGGAGCGCCATCGATGCGGAAGGAGATCACCGGCTTACCTGCGATCAATGCCTGTGGCAAAACCCGGGGCAAGCCTTCCCAGTCGCTGGTATGGACAACAACGTCTGATGCATGGAGGTAGTCCGGCACTGCGTCAGGGGCAACCAGTCCGGTAAAGCGAAAGCGATCTTCCAGCCCAAGTTCGCGGATCCGATTCTGATAGTGCTCAGTGAGTATCCCGTCGCCAACAAGCAGAAACTTTGCATGTGGCACACGGGCCGCGACCTCTGATGCCGCCTCAATCAGGTAGTTGTGTCCCTTCAAATGAAACAGGCGTGCAACTTTGCAGAAGACGACATCCTCAGGCTGAAATCCAAGGGTTGATCGCACTTCAGCGCGAGGGCGGCGTGGTGTCAGGAAGTGATCAACTTCCATGCCGCTGTAGATGGTCGTGAATTTCTCGCGCGGCGCAATGCCGGCTGCGACGTACTGGTCAGTCATGGCATCGCAGACTGAGATGAAGTGGTCACACCACCGAGCTGCCAGTTTCTCCGCAATTCGATACGCATGATGCAGAATCGGATTCTGGCCAAAATGAAACGAAGCTCCGTGAATCGTGTGGACTGCGGGAATGCAAATCTGCTTCGCGGCCAGTCGTCCCAGAATCCCTGCCTTGGAACTGTGGGTGTGCACGATTTCCGGTGAATACTGCTCCAGGGCCCTGCGAATGGCTCTCAGTGCTTTCCAGTCCTGCAGCGGGTGAAGACTGCGTTTGAGTTCCGGCAGAACTCGAAGATCCAGCCCACGTTCCCTGGCTCGTTTTTCAAGAGTTCCCTCCGGTCCAAGTCCTGGCCCTGTGATCAGGCAGACCTCATCACCGTGCAGATAATGCTGATCATTGACGTTGAACAGAGTGTTTTCCTGAGCGCCCCCGATGATCAGCCGTGTGATGACATGAGCCGTTCTCATTTGACGTCTCAGGTCCGGTCAAACAGCGGCGTGCTGAAGTACCGTTCGGCTCGGTCACACAGCAACGTGACCACATTGGCCTTCGGTCCAAGCTGCTGAGCAACCTGAATGCTGGCGACAATGTTTGCCCCGGATGACGTTCCGACCAGTAGCCCGTAATCACGATGCAGACGACGAGTCATCGTCATAGCATCTTTGCTGGTGACTTTGATGTGGTCATCAAGCGGAGCATTCCGCAGTAGCTCCGGAATAAAACCATCCGCCACGCCTTCAATCATATGGCAGCACGGGCATTCCCCGGCGAGCAGAGCCTGCTCTGCGGGTTCCATCGCATAGATCTTTGCCTTCGGCCAGCGTTTTCTAATTGCGCGGCCACAGCCTGCCAGCGTGCCGCCCGTTCCGAATCCATGAATAAACGCGTCGATTTGTCCATCAACCTGAGACAGAATCTCCTCACCCGTTCCAAATTCGTGATCTTCCACGTTGAGTGGGTTTTCGAACTGTCGAGGCAGAAAGAAGCGAGGGTCCTCAGCCGCCATCTGCCGGGACATCTCAATCCCCGTCTGATACCTCCCCGCGCTGTCAAACAGAATCAACTCAGCACCCAGCTGACGGATCAGCCTCCGTCGTTCCTCACTCGCGCTGGCCGACATCAGGATGGTCACTTTGTAGCCCATGACAGAGCCGACCATTGACAACGCGATCCCGGTGTTGCCACTGCTGCATTCCAAAATGTTCGAATCCGGCTTCAGGAGCCCGCGTTTCTTCGCGTCACTCAGAACATGTCGAGCCAGTCGATCCTTCACGCTTCCGCTGGCATTCCGAAATTCACATTTGCAGTACAAAGTCACGCCTTCCGGCTCAAACCGCAGTTTGATCATCGGCGTATTGCCAATCAGCGAAAACAGAGCCGCCACCCTCGAATCACGCACGTCGTCCGTCATAAACCGAGCATTTCCAGTCTTGAATATTCCCGATGCCAAAAGCGGAATCTCGCCCGCTGCATAATGGTTTTGCCCGCCTGCAGTTCACCGGGACACATCTTACCTCAATGCGTTCGGAATTCCTCGCTTGCAACCCCTCGGACTGTTCGAGTTAGCAGAAGATCCGCATCTGAAGGCCTCCACGCCACAACGCCGAAGCGGGCCTTTGTGGCGGCAAGTTTCGAATTCGACCCCAAAACCGCACAGGCGATGCACGCCTCCTGCCCCGCCCCAGCACACACCTGGCACAGAAAGAGCAGTCTTTTTCTGAGAAAATTGCCGGGGCGAGGCTTGAGCGTGTCGGTTCAGCGGAGTCCGATCTTGACCCGTTTGTCCAAAAAGAACAGAGTCCAGACCAAAGGGAATCGGATGGATTCTCTGTTGTTCACCTGTCATGGAAGGTTGGTGACACATGAAGGTCAAACGCTGGGCTGCGGGCCTTTTCGTAACCTGCTATTTGCTTTGGCTGACGGTCGGCATTGCCGGACACGCGCTCAAAATTCCACTCGTCGGCAATACGCTTGGCTACTTCATTGTGTGGGACATGTTCTGCGGATGGTCAGCTTACGACAATCGCACTCGTCTGATCGCAGAAGACTCGAATGGAAACTACTTTGAAGTTCGGGAGCCATGGGGTGCTTTTACTCCCTTTGGCAACGTCGATCGAATCAACTATGACGTCAGCAACAACCTGGCCCCTCGCCACATTCGAAACGTGATCAGTCATACTCGGCATCCGGATATCGACCGAGTCTATGTGGTTCAGGAGATCTGGCCGAAGCAGTTCAACGTCCCGGATAGGCTCTGGGCTCGTTACTTCCATGAGCCCAAAGACACGATGACCTATTACAGCCTGTTCGCAATCTGCCGGCCGGATGGGTCAACCATTGAGTCCTATCCTGACTGGTTCAATGTGCAGACGATGCGAGGAATCGCAGACAACCCGCGGCTGCAGCAGGCCTCCCAGATGTCAACACCTCTCTACAACACTTTCTTCAATCCTCGGGCCGCTGCGAACACCGTTGGATTCCAGAATCCAACCGACCTTTCAACGAATTAGCACAGCCCTGCTGAATTCGAGCCCCATTCTCTCCTTTGTTTCTTCCGCCTCTTCAGCGCTTACGGAGCTGTGAGCATGACTACTTCTGCCGTCTCCCGCCGTTCGATTATGACAGGCATCCGTGACTTCTTCTTTGCGGAAGAAACGCCATACGGACTGGCGCTCACACGAATGTTCCTTCCGGCCATCGCACTGATTCCAATGATTCGGCGACTGCCACGGGTGCGCGAGCTGTTCTCCTCGGACGGTGCTCCTCAGCAGTTGTTCGAGCTCTTTGGAGAGGGACGGCCGTTGCCTGAGCTTCCTCCGGTGTTCGCAATGGCCTTGTATGGTGTCATGATTTTTGCACTTCTCTCCGCCGTGTTTGGTTTTCGAACTCGAATGGCGCTGATGATTGGAACGCCGCTCTACATCTATTTCAATCTGCTGGATTGTGTGAGCACCATGACGAAATATTCCGTCATCGCTTCGCACATCCTGCTGATCCTGACTGTTTCCAACTGCGGAGCGGTGTGGTCTGTCGATGCCATCCTTCGCCGCTGGAAAGACGGCGAGTCAGCTTCAATTCCGCCAAAGTTCCCTGTGTGGCCCGCACGACTGGTGCAGCTGCTGTTCTGTTTTGTCTACTTCGGCGCTGCCATCACCAAGATTCAAACAGCAGCGTTCTTCAGTGGTGAGCAGATGCGGTACTGGATGTTCAGCAACTGGAATTACCCAAATCCCGTCGGTGAGCTCATGGCAATGTGGACTCCGCTGCTTCTTGCCAGCGGTTACATCACGGTTGTCTGGGAAATCACCTTCCCGTTCCTTGCATGGCGTCCTCTGGGCCGATTCGTTGCACTTGGAATCGGCATTCTGTTTCACTTCATGACGTTCGTGACTCTGGGGCTTTACGTCTTTCCGATGCTTTGCACGACCAGCTACACATCGTTCCTCATGGAGAAAGACATCGTGGCAATTCGCAATGCAATTCGACGCTGGCGCATCCCTGCTATGTCAATCGGTGCACCACGATTCGCCATCGCTCGCCTGATTCATGCTCGACCCGCAGCAATTCCATTGTCAATGGTCTGGGCTGCAATGGCTCTGTTCGCTGCCGTTGCGGCAAACGAAATTGACCGGTTTGCAGACCCTTACGGAATGCATGCCAACAATGGCCCTATGCCGCTGAAGCCGATTCCTCGCGATGCCGCACTTGCCATGATCAACTCAACCGCACCACTGCGCGAGAAGGATAAGTTCTTTTCGTTCGACATCGGCAGCATGTTTCTGGGCGGACAGCTGGCCAACAGAAGCAGTGAGTTTGAATTTGGCGACGTGATTGTGGCTCAGTGCAATATCAACCCACCACACGAAGATATGTGGCTGGAATGCGTAATCGAAGATGATGCCAATCGCGTGATCGATGCGAGCGGCCAGTTCGTGACTCGAGACAAGCTGTACGCCAACTTCTCTTACGCGACCGGAAACAAATTGATTCCCGGGAAGTACTGGATGGTGTTGAAGAGCTCCGGCAAGGAAGTTTCACGTCGGCCATTCACGCTGACGGGCGATCCGGAATCCCTGCCAACCATGGGTGAGCTGATGACGAACTGATCCAGCCCAATCCGCGAAACTACTTACGAGCGTTGATCGTGGACAGCGTCGACTGAACCAGACGGCGAGCCTGGATTGCTCGCTGAATGACATTGCAAAATGCAGCTGCATCGGCGACCCCGGAAAGTCGCAGAAGGGTCTGACCGTTTGCCGCCTTCAGCTTGATATCGGCGGCACGGAAGAACGCCTGCCCAGGAAGCTCTTCAATTTCAACAGTGGTGATTTCATTCAGATCCACCGACGATGTTCGCTGTGTTCCAAGGGCAGCCCAAATCTGAACAGAGCGATTTGTCAGCACGTATCGAACACCGAGGAGTCTTACGAGGAACAGCAATGCTCCCAGCGGTGCCAGCGGTAGTCCGAAGATGAAATACGAAATCTTGATGCCGCAGATTTTCGCTGGAACGGAATCCATCAGCGAACCAATGAGACGACCGATGCCAGAGGCTCCAACCGACGGAAACTCCGTCATAATTCGAGCTTCTGAAGTGGGGCTGACTCCTGCGATCGCCTGAACTGACATTGCTGCCTACCCTGGAAAACGAATCCTGGTTCTCTGGTTTTGCCGGGACCGAACATCGCGTTCGGCCAATCTCAAGGCCTGCAGAAATACCACGTGGGCGAGTTTTTTTCCACCGTGTCCAGTTCTGCCAACCGGCGTTCGCCTTTGTGGGATTCTCCGAGCCCGCCCGCCCTTTCCTGTCATGTCGATCACAGGAAGTCGAAAAACACGGCGATTTTGAGTCTCCCACATGGCTCACGGAAACTCACTCAGGTCGCTACGTAAGTCCTGGGATTAACCTGGCCGTATCGGGGCTCAACCGGACTGGCCGACCATCGGGTGTTTTCAGTTCCGTCTCCGGGGCAATTCTCAGAAGTTCATACATCGTTCGAACCAGGTCCGCCGGAGTGACGGGGTTGTCATGCGGCACTTCGCCGTTCCGATCACTCGCACCGATCACTTGCCCTCCCGTAACACCGCCTCCGGCAAGCGCTACGCTGAAAGCCCGCGGCCAATGGTCTCGCCCGCCCTGAGCATTCACGCGAGGAGTTCTCCCGAATTCGCCAGCGATCAGGATCAATGTTCTCTCAAGGAGGCCACGATTCTTCAAGTCGTCACTCAGCGCAGAAACCGCGCGATCAAGCAGCGGGATCAGCCCGACCGGCTGTTTGGCCCCGGTGAACCCTTCTTTCAGAGCCGTGTAGAGATTCGCATGCGTATCCCATCCGGTGAAATTCACGGTGACAAATGAAACACCGAACTCGACCAATCGCCGCGCCAGCAGACAGGCCTGTCCGATTGTTCGATCACCGTAACGCTGCCGAACTTCCGCTGGCTCCTGTGTCAGATCGAAGGCTTTGCGAGTCCGTGGTGATGTCAGCAATTGAAATGCCTGATCCACGGAAGCCGGCAGCTGCACATCAACCTGCATTCCCTGTGTCCCGGCCCTTGCTTTCTTCAGGCCTTCAGCAAATTCTCTCCGACGTGCGAGTCGGTCAACACTGACCGCGCCGTTCACGATCACTGACGGGCCTTGAAACTGAGCATCAGCGGGGTCGGCGTTCAATGCGAACGGGCGAGCGTCCGCGGGAAGAAAGCCAGCACCGCTGAAGCCCTGACCACCAACTCGATAATGCGGAATCGCCACATTGTTCGGCAGGTCACGTACACCGGGACGCAGTATCGAGGCGACGGAAGTGAACGAGGGGTATTCCAGCACCGGGCTGGGCTGGTATCCACTGAGAACGTAATGCGTTCCCAGATTGTGTTCACCCAACGGCGACGTCAATGAGCGAACAATGGCCCATCGATCCATTTGCTGTGCCATCAGCGGAAGGCATTCGGAGATTTCAATTCCGGGCACGGATGTCGCCACAGGAGTCAGCGGGCCCCGAACTTCCGGCGACGCTTCCGGCTTCAAGTCAAACGTTTCCAGGTGACTCGGTCCGCCATCCAGCCAGATCAGAATGCAATTGACAGATTCGCCAGTCGCAGGAGCAGCGGTTGCAGCGTGCCTGGACGGCAGCGAAAAAAATCCTCCAAGACCGCCAACCATCAATGCACTTCGGCGTTTCATGGAAGATCTCCAGTCGTATCCGGCTCAGCAGTCAGTGGACTCTGTTCCGCAGGACGAAACTGGAGGGGAAACTCCATGGGCTCCAGCCCACGCAGAATTTCGATGTGACCATCTGCAGGCTTTTCGGAGGCTGGCACCAGGACAAGCCAGCGCCGGTCTTTCATCAGAATCTGAACTCTCATCGTACGAGCAAAAGATTCCGTGATGCCGGCGTCGCGCCGACCGAAGACGGCTTCACCGATAGCCCGCGCCGTTGGTTCAAAGCTGGACGATGCCGTCTTCATGATATCTCGAACCTCTTCGCTTTCGAGAAACTCCTTGAACGAATCTCGCAGCGTCATGTTCTCGATCACACTCTCCTTCATGACAGACCAGACGATCTTCTGCAATTCTGCATCGGTCGCGGCAGACCGGAGACTTTCTCGCACAACTGCCCGAACTTTTTCGTTCCTGCTGATTCGCGCAAGAATTCTCTCGGTCACCTGCACAAATGCCTCCGAGCGAGCTTCCACGGCCGGGCGAACTTCGTCCTGCATGAACCGATCGAACTCACGTTTGACGGCATTGCGTTCCGGCAGCGGAGAGACGTCGTAGAGATAACGCCAGGTGAATGACCAGAGTGACACGCGTTCCCAAAGGTGTTTGCCAAGTTCCATCGCCACCGGATTCACTTCCTCCTCGACGATCGGGAGGATTTCTTCTCTAACCAGCGGGACGACTTTCTGACGGATGATCTCACTTTGGTAACGATCGGCCAGTCGATCAAAATCTTCACGATGCCGACGAAGCGAATTCGGCAGTTCCTTTTCGAACGCAGTGACTGATCGCTGCACGGCCTTTTCAATCACTGGTTGAAGCTTCGAAACAATCTCTTCCCGATGAGCCTCCCAATCCTGAGCGATCAGCGCGGAAATCTCCTTCTGGCGATCCGGTGACAGCAGTGTCTTTGCCACCCAGCCAAGCGAATCCGGAGTCTCATAGTATTCAAGGACAGCGCCGGACTGCAGGATCTTCGTCGCTTCAGAATCCAGCGTGACGGAGGCCTGTTTTGTCCAGGTCGGATCCCTGTTTTCGCCGAAGTGGTTTCGGACTCGGCCAACCTGCTGGAGGCTGCCGTCATTCATCCGAAGGAACACGGGATCTCCGGGAGCCAGCACAACGTACACAGCGGAAGTCGCGGAAACCTCCGTTGTGCGTCCGGCGGCCCAGGAAATCAGGTCTCCCCCCACACCTGCGACGTCGCCAACTCCACCGGACGTTTCGTCCTGCAGCGCGTGGAGCCCAAATCCACTGATCGCAATCAGCGTGATCGCTCCCACGATTCGTCTTCGTTTTCCGTTGGCTGCCACGATGCACCTGAGGTTTTTGTCGATTCCTGAACGTCACTATCGCAGATTCGCTGATCGCGGCAGACACCTGGCAAGAAAACAGCGAAACCGCCAGATCGCCATCGTTGCGACTGAATTCTGATTTTGGAATCCAAACATTAGCATGGAGCGGACGTGTTTCGGTAATTCCAGTCGGCCGGAACCAGGTGAAACGGGAATATGATCAATGAATGAGTCAGATGTTGCACGAAGACGCTTCTGGGCGGAACAGCTTGATGCCGGTTTCGAACTGGTGGAGCAGATCCAGAAGTACCCGGTTGCGGAATGCGGGGAAGCCTTCGCAAGCATACCGGACGCCGCCGCTGCAGCAGGCGTCACGATGTGGTTCTCCACCACGCCAATCGCGGGAGGACTGCCTCGGGTTTTCTGGATCCGCAAATCGCTGGTTGAAACGGTCGTTCAAATCGGCCGCGTCATGAACGAACGCGGCTGGATTCTGAAGATCGAAGATGGCTACCGATCGCTCGAAATGCAGAGGCTGCTCGGAAGCAAGCCGGAGATCTTTGATCGAATTCTGGAAAAGTGCCTGTGGGAAACCGGCGGCGTTCTTCCATCGCCAGACATGATGTTCCGACGCAGCTGTGTGCTTGTGGCCAATGTGCCCAAGGTTGGCACTCACATGTCTGGCTCCGCCATTGACATTTCCGTGTTTCGTCAGAGTGACGGAAGCGAAGTGTGGCGGGGCAATCATTATCTCGAAATGAGCGAACGAACGTCCATGCGATCGCCGTTTGTCGAACCGGATGCGATCGCAAACCGACTCGAGATCACCGCCATCATGGAAGCACATGGGTTCATGCATTTTCCGTTCGAGTTTTGGCACTACAACAAAGACGATGCTCTGGGGCACATTCTGACCAAAACCGCCGGGCCCGCCAAATTTGGCCCCGTTCACTGGGATCCGGTCAACAACATTGTCACGCCCGTGCAAAACGCTGAGCAGCCGCTGAGACCGGTGGCGGAGATCCAGAGGGAAATCGAATCTGCGCTGGCGCGTGCGAACAGCAGGGTTTGACGCGCACGGCTTGTTAGTGGGAGTAATGGGAGATAGGGGAATGATGGGAGTTATGTTGAGCGAGTTGCCGTGATCATTTACCAGTGTTCAACGGGGCCGTTGGGGACTTTGATCAGAGCCGTGGGGATGGAACATTTTCGCTCTCCGTGCCGCAGGCGAATCTCCTGGACAATCTGATCGAACTGGCTGTAGTCTTCAAACCTGCGCAGGCGGTCTTCAAGATCTTCCGGGATGCCCAATCGTGCGCCGTACCACGCGGCAAACTTACGAAATTGCAGGCACGCGTGTTCCTGGTGCTGTTCGACCATCAGATAAAAATGCTGCGACAGAAAATCAATCTGCTCGTCCGGTGAAGGTTCGGTCATTGCATCGCAGTTCGAAGCGGCATGCTGCAGCTTTCGGAAGATCCACGGGTCCAGCATCGCACCGCGGCCAATGGCGACCGCCGCACAGCCTGTTTCATGAAACATGCTGATGGCATCATCCACCGTCCGGATATCTCCATTGGCGATGATCGGCATCGTGCGCACTGCCTCCACGACATCTCGAATTGCGTCTCGATTCACCTTTCCGTGAAAGCCCTGAGCCCGAGTTCTTCCGTGAATTGTGACTGCGACGACTCCCACGTCTTCCATCGCCGCGGCAATGGCCGGGGCAGTCAGCCTCGACGAATCCCAGCCGAGTCTCATTTTGACACTGACCGGAAGCCGGACGGCCTTCACGACTTCTTCCGCCATCTGCACAGCGCCTCCGGTGTCACACATCAGGCGAGCACCTCCACCAGCACCGTTGACTTTCGCCATGGGGCATCCCATGTTCAGATCGATGGCCTCGTATCCTCGATCTTCAAGCCATCTGGCCGCCCGGATGATGTCCGCGGTGTTCCCACTGAAAAGCTGGACGGTCAGTGGACGATCTTCGGGCGATGTCGCAACCAGCTCCAGAGACTTTGGGCGTTCGGACCAGAGCATGGTTGCCTGAACCAGATCTGTGGTCGCAAGGCCAAGCCCCTGCAGTCTTCGCAGCGCGACACGAAATGCCAGATGCGTGTAGCCAGCCAGAGGAGCCAGAAAGAACCGAGTCTGGAGCTGTCGACCGCCAATCGATATTGGCGTACGCCACCGATCTTCGCGCAGCTGGCACGAAGGTGAAACAAGCTCGTTGTTTTCGGCGGTTGTCATGAGGTCCGGCGAACCCACTCTGAAAAATTCCAGTCATCCAACTGCTGCGGCCTGGCGCGTCAGGCTTTGCCCGGCGATGGAAGATTGATGGCAGCCTGAAGGACTTTGAGCTGAATATTGATCTTCAGGCCATTGCAGCGATCCTGAATGATCTCCACCATTCGATTGTACAGAAGCGAGGAATTCTCCTGAGCGTAGTAGCCCGTGATCACGGCGATCAGTCCCAGCAGGTCGCTGCAGACTCCCAGATAGGCCACGTTGCGGGAGCGTTCTTCGGGCGTTCCGTGAATGACGTCGCGCGAACTTTGATGCATGCTGATCAGGCTGACCAGTGAATTCAGCTCATTGAAGTGGCGACGATACGCGACCACATCGAGTCCGAGCAAGGTCAGAAATGCAAGGCCGATGTAGACGATGATTCCAAACGTCGCTTCGACTCCCTGCACAACTTCATTCGCGGTGCTGAGAGTCGGTGATGTGCCCGTGAGAGAGCGGTTTGACGCTTCAAGAATCTCGTCCGCCAGTCCAAGCTGAGCAGGCGTCAGATCAGGTCGCCCAACCAGATACGTCGCGACGGAGTAGGTGCGAACTTCTTCGGCCGGAAGCTGAGCCACGGGATCAAGAAATCCATGTGGCACAGTCGCTGGCTTCAGGAACGGCAGCCGAAGACTCATCGCCCCAATGTCGGGATACACCAGCCGAAAGCCCTGGTTCTTCAGCCGCAGCGCGACGCCATCCAGAGTTTCGCTCATCGGGTCAACCACCACGAAGATGGCGTCGACATCGTCGGCCATTGACCACGACTTCGTCAGGTCGGTGCCCGTGAATTTTCGCCAGTCAAAGTAATACTTCACAGAAGAAGTCCGTCCCCAGGCATCCACAAAAATCTTCGCCACCGTGTGACTTCCCTGCCCTTCGCTGGAGGTCAGGATGTTCCGACACTGCGATGGTTCCGTCAGATTCTCCTTCAGAAAGAAGAGGATCACTTCGCTGGATTCCAGCTCCGTGCGAAGCATCTCCTCGGGAATCGAAATGCCTCCCTGGACAAACGCCAGCTGCGCTGTCCCGTTTTGCATCAGCTGGATGCTCTCTGATGATCCCTCGGTCTCTTTGAGTGTAATTTGCCGCCGTCGAGCCAGTGACGTCTTCAGCTTGACAGCATCACGAGCGGAAACAGCAACGGTGATCTTCGAAGTGGAGAAGAACTGTCGATACAGCCACAATCCAAACAGGGCCAGTGACAGCATCAGAAAGATCGCCGGGACACGGTGCCAGCCAATAAAGCGGTTGGTCTTCTTTGCAACCTGCTTCGCACCTTTCGCCGCGTTGGCGACCGATTCTGCGATGAGCACCAGTTCCGCTTGCGCTGACAGGCTCTCCTGCACATGCGAGAGAACTTTCTCGCTGCTTTCGACAACGGAATCGATCTCAAGCCGCAGCGATTCACGAAGTGCGGCGCGGGATTTTGACACCTTCGTTTTTGTCACGCTCGGCCCCATTCCACCTAAATCTGAATCAACCGAACACACTCCGACACATCGTTCTCGATTTGTTGTATAAGAGCACTCACGGACGGGAAAGAACAAAGCGGTCGGATGTCATGTAGCAGATCCACATCGAGACGCTTCGAATAAAGATCGCCGGAGTAACCCACGATGTGACATTCGATCTTCTGACGCTGATCAGCAAACGTTGGGTTCGGTCCAATGCTGACGGCTACCGCATAGTGTTTCCCATCCAGCTCTGTTTGTCCGGCATACACACCGTTCGCCGGGATCAGCGATTCTACTCCACCCAGATTCGCGGTTGGAAATCCAATCGTTCGTCCCCTCTGAGCACCTGATTCGACAGTGCCTGACAGCCGATATGGATGCCCCAGCAGTTTGACGGCCTCGCCAAGTGAACGCTCCGAGAGCAGCGTTCGGATGCGACTTGAAGAGACCATCTGGCTGGAGTCTTCGACAGCCTGAGCAATGCGAAGGTCCATGCCGGCCGAAGTGCAAAGCTGTTCGAGAGTCGCGACTGTTCCTGCTCGCCCCTTACCAAACTGAAAGTTCGGCCCTTCAACAATTCCTTTCGCCTGAAAGCTTCCTTGCACGACATCGCTGAAAAACTGCACAGGCGACATCTCGAGCAGCTGCCGGTTCACGGGCAGAATGACCACGCCATCCATGCCGCACAGTTTCAAAAGTCGAACGCGTTCTTCCGGAGTCGTTAGAACGGGAGGTGCATGCTCGGGGCGAAGCAGCACAATAGGATGCGGATCAAACGTGACAGCGACAGCAGGTCTGTTCAGCGAAGACGCCAGTTCCTTCAGCGCGCGAAGCATGGTGGCGTGTCCGGTATGAACGCCATCAAAATTCCCAATGGAGATGCAGCCCCCCTTTAGTTCGGGAGGCACCTGCAACGAAATCATGCGAAAGGAACTTCTGAGTACGCGCGAAAACTCAAGGTGGACGTTCGAGGCTCGAGCGGTCCTGCTCCAAAGCAGGACAATCACAGCGTGCCTCGCCTCGCCAGAGTCTACCGTCGCGCCTCAGGAGGACACAATTCCACGAAGAATGGCTCAGGTTGCTGAGAATTCCGGGGGCAGCAATCGCGTTTGGGGAAATGAGACCTGAGCCTAAACCAGAGCTTCGCGATTGATACAGCCCATAATCCAGTGGTCGATCATCCGAGCTTCGTTACTGACAGGGTCGACTGGCAAAGCCGTTAGTTCAACGTCGACTGACGCACCGGCGGAGCGAAGTGTTCTCACCGATTCAACACAGCGAGCCAGAGTCTCTCGCTGACAGCTTCTGGCGACTGACATCATCACGGGCTTGTTCCGAAGTCCCGTGAGTCGATCGGATTTCAGGCAACCTGAATCACAAAATGGATCCAGCAGGACCGCACCGGCAAACCAATCTGGCTTCTGAACCAGAACCTGCATGGCGATGTCTGCACCATGTCCGGAGCCGGCCAGGAAGATTCGTTCGCTGTGAATATGGAAGGCTCGACGGAGCCGGCAAGTTGTCAGATGAAGCAGGTCTGTCAGGGGGACGGAGCCGAACTGTACCGAAGACGGATTCCAGCGAAATCCTCCGCTGACCATGTCCTCATGATTTCCTCGCAGCGCCAGTCCCATGTAGTTCTGAGAACTGACTGCGTTCATGACCTGCTCAAGCTGATCCTCATCGTTGGAATCGCTGTGGAACCAAAGGATCAGAGGATACGCGTAGCTTTCTTCGTAGCGTTCCGGGACATAAATCGAAACCGGCCAGTCGGATTCAGCCACACTTCCGGAATACTGATTTGGTGACGCATCGGACTGGCGCCAGTTCTCGTACAACTCACGAAGTTCCACAGGAAGCATCTCGACGGCAATCTTCGGAACCAGCGAATCCATCTCGCCGGACGAAAACGACATGCTTCGAACTCGATTAAACATTTCCATTTGCTTCCATGACCAGAGTTTGACAAGTGATCGCTGCCTGGCGCGGGGACGGGCAGATTTCGATCGGTAAGAGAACCTCGGTCCAGATCCCGTCTGACGGGATACTGGCAAACAGTCAGGGAGGGACTGTCTGTCGGGAACGTTGTTTCATCATGACCGGACGGATCTCCTGGAAGTCGAAGTTCTTCCCCGGGCATGACGTGGATTTCACGTCGGAATGCCCAAGAAGCCGCTCTTCAGGGATGTGATGCCGTCGCGATAACTCCGCCACCAGCTGTTTCAGAGACTGAACCTGCTTCTCTGTCGGACTCGTCTTTTCGAAGTTTCCGATGAGACAGATTCCAACACCGCGAGCGTTCACTGCGGCATTGCCCGAATGAGCCCCGTGAATCTGGTCCTTCCAGCGGAAGGTCGACTCCACATGGCCATCCGGCATTCCCTGTCCATTGCCGATGACAAAATGGTATCCAATACCCAGCCAGGGATTTCCGGCTGCGTCAGTTCGCCTGCGGTGCTCCGCGTGAATCGACGCAACACTTCCCTCAGCCGTTCCGGAGTGATGGATGACCACATACTGCCAGCCGATCTCCGGAACATCCGCCAGCCAGCGATTCGAATCCGAATCGATCTGAACGCCCGAAGTGCGAGGTTCAGTGAGTCCTTGTGCCGTTCGAGCCGAAATCATCCAGGAGCCGTTGCCGGATTCCTGAGCAAAGGTCGATGCGGCACAAAACTGAATCCCACACAGGGCAACTGCCGAAAGAAGAAAGCGAGACCTTTGCTGATCGTCCTGCAAGAGATTCACAGTCGGTCCCAATTGAAGGCCATGGCCTCCTGTCGTTGCTTTCTGATCCGTCGGCATCCAGCGGATGTGCGTGATCGACTCTACATGGCCTCACCAGGGGTGTCAACGTCCCCTTTTTCCTCGATGGTTTCGAGCCTTTGCGAGGTCAGCCACGAGGTGAAATCCACGCAGTCTGCGCGGACTTTGACGGCAGTTTTTGAGTCCTAAAACCCTCCTGAATATCCCTGTCCTGCCCAATCGTCACAACCTCAGCGATTTTTGCCAATTCTGGGTCGCGCTGATCACTTCCATTCCAGTTCCAGTTCCCGATGAATGGCGTCCCTGGCGGGCTGCAGTCGCTTTGGGAGATCTGGGATGGATATCGCGAATAGGAGGCGTCCCGAAGCAACCATTTGAAGGGGGTTGAGACGAACAAACGTCGTACTGATTCCTCTCCGCAGACCCTCTTCGCGAAACTCAACAGTTGCTCTGAAACGAAGCCAACAACAGCGAAAGTAAGAGGTCGCCAGAACCGTGGACCTCGGGATCTACAGGACGGCGCTAACTCCAAAAGCCGCGACTGCATCCAGCCCGCGGATCAGGCCTCGACTGTCTTTTCAGATGTGTTTTCGCACGTCATACTCCGGCCCGGCGACATTGAACTCATTCTCATCAGAAAATTGATGCAGTCGGGAGAACCAGCGGTATGGGTCAGGGAAAGCTGACAGACGTCACCGTCAAAGACGTAAGTGTGTCGTTTGAACCAGTACCATATCGGGCACCGCTGAAATTTGGCGGCCGAATCGTCAGTTCTGGCTGGTTGATGAATGCTCAGGTCACCGTGGAAACTCATAGTGGCAAACACGCCACGGGACATGGAAGCATGCCCGTCGGAAATGTCTGGGCGTGGCCATCCAGTACCCTGGAACCTGCTCAGACAGAACAGGCAATGATGCAGTACGCGAGGGCGGTCGGAGACCTTTTTGCCAGCTTTCCCGGCTATGCTCATCCGATGGAAATTGAGTTTGAGGTTGGGGCCGAGTACGACCATCTGGGGCATCGGGTGGCTCAATCGCTTGGGATGTCGGAGCCGTTGCCGGTTTTGGCTCAGATGGTTGCCGCCAGTCCCGTTGATGCGGCGATCCACGATGCGTTTGGGCGGATGCTGAAACTGAACAGCTTTAATACTCTGTCAAAGGAGTTCTGCACGCACGACCTGTCACGCTACCTGGATGACAGTTTCCGCGGGGAGTTCGCTGATCGCTATACGCTTCGAGAACCCGTTTCGTCGCTTCCGCTGTACCATCTTGTCGGAGCGCTGGACCCGCTGACTCAGGCCGATGTAAAGGACCGACCGGATGACAAATTGCCGGTGACACTGGGCGAGTGGATTCAGGCGGATTCGCTGACTCATCTGAAGATCAAACTGGCCGGAGATAATCTCGACTGGGACGTTGATCGTGTCCTGTCGATTGATCGAGTCACCACTGAAGCTCAGGCGGCACGAGGGTGCCAGAAATGGTGTTATTCCTGCGACTTCAACGAGAAGTGTGATTCCGCAGCGTACGTGGTCGAGTTTCTGAATCGCATCAAAGCATCGAACCCGTCGGCATTCGATCGGATTCAGTACATCGAACAGCCGACCAGCAGAAATCTGGAAGCGGCCAATGCTCCTCGAATGCATGAAGCGGCCGCCATCAAGCCGGTCGTTATTGACGAAGCACTGACATCCTACGAATCCCTGCTGATGGCCCGAGATCAGGGATATTCCGGAGTGGCTCTGAAGGCGTGTAAAGGCCAGACGGAATCTCTGCTGATGGCCGCGGCCGCTCAGAAGTTCGGCATGTTTCTGTGCGTACAGGACCTGACGTGCCCAGGAGCCTCCTTCCTGCATTCTGTCAGCCTTGCCGCACGAATCCCGGGAGTCGCTGCGATCGAAGGGAATTCTCGCCAATACTGCCCTTCAGCCAACGTCAAATGGGCTCGTAAACTCCCCTCGGTCTTTACCGTCACCGACGGAAAAATCGACACAACCCGACTCGGCGGGCCAGGCCTTGGATTCCAATAGAATCTCTGGAAGGCTCCAAAATCAGGTCGGGAGAACCCGTCCGGGTGGTTTGGATGTAGCGAACCTGCCTGTGAAACCGGGAGTTTTGCGGAACCCACGATATTCGTGGATTTCACTTCTGGAGTTCGCTTTTCCGCCTCGGTTACCATGTCGATGTGAACGTCAGTGATTCTGTGTCAGCACCTGCGCTGAAACTGCGCTGTTGAAAAGCCAGTCTCGGCCGGGTTGCCTGAATGCAGAGTGCTGATCAAGAGCCATTTGGAATCTTCGGCGGAAATGCAGAACATGAAACGTTTGCTCCGAACAGGAATGATGCTGACAGCACTGGGCAGCGGATCACACTTCGCGATGGCTCAGGAAGAAACTGACACCGCAGCGGCGGATGCAACACCGGCACAGGCGCCAGTGATTGATCCTTCCAAAGAATCACTCGATGGCAAACTGGTCTTCTCCCTGCCGACGCTGGAGAAGAAGTGGGAATCGCAGGCGGTCATCAATTCCAGCCGCGACAAGATTGCTCATCTCGTCGTGGACGAAGATGTGATCATCGTCCAGTCCAATACCGGTCTGGTCACCGTCTTCAATGCCGAGAACGGGCGCAAGTACTGGTCATCCCAAGTTGGTCGAAATGATGAAGTTAGTGTTCCGGCTGCCACTGACAGTCAGATGCTTGTGATTTCATCGGGACTGTCGATTCATGGGTTCGACAAGTTCTCCGGCCTTCGATTGTTCTCCTATTCGTTGCCACATGTTGCGACAGCCGCACCAACTCTGGCCCGTCGCGAAATCACCGAAGGTGACAATGTTCGTATCGCACGCTGGCTGTCGATTCCGGTGTCTGACGGCTCCGTTGTGACATACGACGTTGACATCCTTGAGCGGACCGGAAAGCTGGGCACACTGCCTCCCAAAGTCGCCCGAGCAATGGCGTGGCGTTTTGCAACCAGTGAGATCATTCCGTTCCCAATCGTTGCGGGCGACGACCGCCTGATCTTCGCGACTCAGTTCGGAAATGTTCATTGCGTCGACATGATGGGCGCGGATGCAGGCAAAAGCCGATTCCAGTTCATTCTGCGAAACGGCACCAGTGCACCTCCGCTGTCCGTTCGCCTGAATAACCATGAGTATTTCCTTGCAGCATCAACTGACAATCGACTGTTCTGCGCGGTCCTGAAGCAGTTTCAGGAAGCCGTGAAGGACGGTTATGTGACGACACCAAGTGGTACGGTGCTCTGGACGATTCCATTGAGCCGCAATATTTCGCAGCCGATGATGGTTGTTGGTTCCGACCTGTTCTTTGTGACAGACGATGGCGTTCTGCAGAAGCACTCAGTAGTGAATGGAGATCCTGCCCTCGTCAACAACGGCGTAAGCGCCGTGGTCACGGAAGCCGAATCGCTCAAAGGTGCGCTTCGCCCATATGGTGCATCTGTTGAGTTTGAGGCTGATGGGCTCCTTGAGTTTTCACCCATTCGCGTTGCTAATCGATCCACTGGTCAGATCGTGCGTTCGATCACGATCGACCTGACAAAGACGCCGCTCGTGTTCCGCGGAACGACCGACGACGTTGCGGTTCCCAAACTGGACGTGGAAGGCGATTCAGGCATCGTCACCGGCCTCCGAAGCTCCACACTCAGCCCGGACGGAAAGTTGTTGACGCTCGAATTCAACAGCTTCCAGCCCAACGACCTGTTCTACTTCCATCCTGATCTGGGACACGCGGAGCTTGGCGATATCAAGTTGACGGCTGAAATGCTTGATGGCGCGGATATCAAGGTGCTTGTTGCTCCGGAGCGAACGGTCGTCGCTTCAAACGCGTCAGTTGACGGAGACACTCAGGCATTTCCACCGCGAACTCTGAAAGGCAATTTCCGTCGACAGGATGTTGCGTGGAAAATCAATGGCGTCAAGAAACTGCTGGCGGTTTCTGATACCTCCGTCTATTACCTTGACAAGAATCATCAGATCGTGGCGGTCACTCGCCATGCGGCCGACCAGCCCGTTTCGTTCTCCGGCAACGAATACAACATTCATCAGTTCAATGATCGCACCGACCGCGTCATCGTCAGCTCCGTCAGCGGTTCCGTTGCACTGTTCGCTGAACGACGCGTCGAACTGGGGATTCTGCCTCTGCCCGTGGCCAACGGTGTCTATTGGACGACCTTCCCCAAAGTGGAACTGGATCCTGAATTCGCTCGGTTCCATCGAGATCCTGGCGGTCAGCCGATCACGATCGACGTACCGAAGAATGATCCCGCACCAGCCAAGACGGAGTAAGCGGGGAGTTCCATTTTCGGAGTGCATGGTTCCTGGCTGATTTGGAACTGGCCCTGTTAGTTTGCCTCGGGCGTCGTCGAGGCCTTGGGCTCGTCGCTGATCAGGTCATCTTCAAACGCGGCGTTGATGACACACCGGAAGCCTGTGTGAAAGGCGCCGGTGTCTTCTTCGCCTTTCATGCGAGCAGTCGTGCGATAGCCGATGCAGTATTGCTCGCTGCACATGAACGAACCACCGCGCTGGACTCGCTTGATGACCGCTGGATCCATCGGGTCAAAGCTTGAAGCGGGGCCTGGAGGATTGGAGCGAGGACTGTCGGAATAGTACTCCGGCTGGTAATAGTCTTTGCACCATTCCCACACATTCCCCGACACATCAAAGAGTCCAAAGTCGTTCGCCGGAAAGCTGCCAACGGGCGAGGTGTGCAGAAAGCCGTCCGATGCTGTGTTCTCAATCGGAAACTCACCCTGCCAGATGTTGTGAAGCCATTTTCCGTCCGGATTGCGTGCGGATCCCCACGGATACTGATCCTTTCGCCCTCCCTTCGCGGCATATTCCCATTGAGCTTCCGTTGGCAGATCTTTGCCGGCCCACTTGCAATATTCCACAGCGTCCAGCCAGCTCACATGAACCACGGGATGATCCATTCGGTCGTCTATTGACGAGTCCGGACCTTCGGGATGTTTCCAGTCTGCACCAGCAACGTATTGCCACCAGGCATACGCCCCCTTCTCCGCATCCATTTCCTGTCGACTTGCAGGCTGGTAACTGCAGATCGATCCAGGCTTGTTCATCTCCGGCAGAATCCTGATCGCTTCCCGGTCCACTCCTGGTTGCAGCGCACGAAGTTCCGGAGGTCTTTCAGCGGTTGTCACATAACCCGTTGCCTTGACGAATTCTGCAAACTGCCGATTCGTTACTTCGTGAACATCGATCCAGAATCCATCAAGTTCGACCTCATGAGGAGGAAACTCATCGGGCTTGGAATCCAGAGCACCCATGGTAAACCGACCGCCCGGCAGGAAGACCATTTGCTGGTACTTCGGGTTTCCGGACTTACGAACCTTTTGGTCTTTTCTCGCGGTGTCGTGTTCGCGCTCAGAGGCAACTGCTTCTGTCACCGCCGGTGCTGGCTGTGGTGAAGTTTCAGTTCCCTGAAAAGTCATCGCTGCAATTAACGCGACGGCAGCCAGAAGGAAAACAGCTGCAGACAGGGCGGGATTTTTCATGGAATGCACAATTCCGAAACATGACGGGAGATTCGCAGTCAGCATTCCATCTCAACATTCCACGGATTCTCTGTCAATTGGCGGACAGAGACTTCTGGATTCCGCAAATTCCGTTCGAACTGGAAAAACTCAGAAGTTACCAGAATGTTGAAATACTCGACGGCGGTTCTGCATCTCTTTCAGTGCTGTCTGACCGAAGCCTGCGGCGATTGCGTGCCGACATCCCACAATTTCCAGAGAGAGAATCCCACATGCAGTTCCTCAAGTCCTGTCTTTGTTTTGCTTTGCTCCTCACCGTTTGTGTCAGCGGTCAGGCCGATGAAAAGAAGCAGAAGAAAGAAAAGAAAGCTCCGTCTGCCACGCAGAGATTGCTGAATGGCATTGAGCTGACCGACGCTCAGAAAGAACAGGTTGCCGCTCTGGACAAAGAGCTGGCTGATGAACTCAAGAAACTGAATGAGACTCGCGGAGCAATCCTCACCACCGAGCAGAAATCAGCGGAACGAGAAGCTCAGAAGGCAGCCAAGGCTGCCGGCAAGAGTGGGGCTGAAACCAAAGCTGCTGTCGGCGAGGCACTGAAGCTGACTGATGAGCAGAAGGGCAAGATGCAGGAGTTTCAGAAGACTCAGCAGGCGTTCAACGCCAAAGTCATCGAAGGACTGAAGAAGATCCTGACTCCGGAACAGCAGGAAAAGCTGCCAAAGCAGCGAAGCAAGGGCGAGAAGGGCAAGAAGAAGAAGTCTGAGTAATACATGCCCATGCAGACTGCAACCCGCAGTCGCTGCATCAAAAGTAAGAGGGCTGCTCCATGAAGAGCAGCCCTTTTTCATGCGCTTGCGTAACCGGACGGCTTGCGCCCTTCCGCCAATTATGCGGCGCGGCTTTGAGGATTCATGGCACGTTCCTGGCCCGCTGGTTCATGCGAGCCCAGTTCCGCTTCCAGAAATTCTGCAACGTGTTTCGTCGCGCCGGGACTGGCTGAGGACTCTGCAAGAATCGCCATTTTTGAAGTCGCCCGCTCCAGTGCTCCTGGCGTCTTCAGCCAGTCCAGAAGTTGCTCGGTCATCTTGGTAATGTCTTTGTCCGGTGAGCCGTTCGAAATAAACTCCGGCATGATCTCATCGTCAGCCATCAGATTCGGAAGACTGATGAAGCGACACATCATCAGAAACCGTGAGAAGAATCGCCCGATCGTCGGAACTCGGTACAGCACGATTCCAGGTTTTCGCCGCGCAAGCAATTCGAGACTGATCGAGCCGCTGACCATGTAACAACAGTCAGCCGCTTCGATCACTTCCGATGTGGAATCGACGAAGTAATGCAGCGGCACTGGCAAGCTGGAGGCCTGCTCCAGTTCCTGACAGCGCAGCTTTTGATTTTCACGGTAGCTCCCGACAATCCAGCGAACATCCGGCACTTCACTGGCAACGTTGCGGATGACCTGCAGCATTACCGGCCAGTTTTTTTCGATCTCGTGGCCGCGCGATCCAGGAAGCAGTGCGACTACTGGGCTGCGACCGCTGCCATGCAGTTTTTCAACCAGGTTCTGATCAAGCTTT
>VFQT010000072.1_pt1 | contig 160174 bp, 142 predicted proteins | sample 3512381 | NCBI WGS metagenome assembly VFQT01 (sample SAMN10412376, study PRJNA504923) | tailings metagenome | isolation source: Relicate 2 Philex TSF3 active mining site | place: Philippines: Tuba, Benguet | collected 2017-08-29
TTTCTGCACCCTCGCGGGGATGTCAGGGACGACACGGAGGTCATCCCTACCCCGAATGGGCGCTTCCGCGCCCAAGTGATGCAGGGCACTGCATCACCCACCCTCCCGGGGCTGCGCCCCGATTTGATTTCCAGCAGACCTGCGGTCTGCGGTTTCAAACCCTCAACACTCAACTCCCGGCGGCCCCGCCCCTCCGCCCCAGGTATCCCAGGCGGGTCGCGGTGCGGACCGCCTCGTCCCGGTTCGCCGCATGGAGCTTGTCGTAGATCCGCTTCACGTGGTTGTGGACCGTGTGTGGACTGATCCCCAGACGGCTGGCGATTTCCTTGTAGAGCATCCCATCAGCCACCTGCCGGAGGATCTCCACCTCCCGGTGGGACAACTGCCGATCCGTGGCATCGGCCCCGGGATCGACGCGGAACTGGTCGATCAAGAACCGGGCCACCGCGGGGCTCAGCGGCACGTGTCCCTGGACCGCTGCCCGGAGACTCGCGAGCAGTTCGTCGATTCCCTGCCCCTTCAGGACATAGCCCCGGGCCCCGGCACGGAGGGCGGCGAAGAGGCTCTCCCGGTCGTCATGGACCGTGTGGACCAGGCTGATCACGCGGGGTTCGACCGCGGCCACGGCTCCGATCAGGGCCACGCCCGACTCCTTGCCCAGATCCAGGTCCGCCAGCAGCAGATCCACCCCGGAGAAGTCCACCGTCTGCAGCGCCTCGAGTACCGACGCGCTGTGACCCACCCATTGAAAATCCAGCTGCTGCCGGACGACCGCCTCAAGAAGGGTCGCCAGCCGGAGATCATCCTCGAGGAGGAAGAGTCGGGTCATGGGTGGGCTGCGATCGGATCTCGCCGCCCGCCTGCAGGGACACCGGCAATGGGACGACGAACCGGATCAAGGTGCCCAAACCCAGCCGACTTTCAATCCTCGCGCGACCTCCCAGTTCCTCGAGGCGTCGGGACATATTGCCCAGACCCCGGCCACGACCGGTGCGATCGGCCATATGGAAACCCTGTCCTCGATCGCGCACCGAGATCCCCAGCGTGCCGGACCGGAACGCGAGGCGACAGGCGATGCGGGAGGCCTTTCCATGGCGTGCCGCGTTGTTCAGCGCCTCCTTGAGCGCCCGCATGAGGGACAGCATCGCCGGCACATCGCGCGACGCCTCGACCGGCGGCTGGCCAGACACGGACCAGTCCAGTGCCAGGCCATGGGCGACGCAGACCTTCTCGGCATGGGTCCGGGTCTCGGTCAGGAAATCCCCCCAGTGGGTGAGCCCTCGTTCCAACGTGTTCATCAGGAGCCGCAGCTCCCGGTTCCCTTCCTGGGCCAGCTGCTGGATATCCCTGAGGTTCCCCTCCCCGGACGGGGAGGCCACGTTGCCGGTCGGGCGCGAGGTCAGCAGCGCCAGATGGGCAGTGATCCCGCCAAGGCCATCGTGGAGGTCGCGGACGAGCATCTGACGCTGTCGATGGGCCCGCTCGGCGAGGATCTCCTTCTCCAGCGCAGACGTCTCCTCCTTGGCCTGCAGGGCCTCCTCGGAAGCCTGTCGGATCTCCAGGAGCTGTCGCTGGTTGATCAGCATCATCAAACCGAAGGTCCAGAAGAGGCCGAACAGGATCAGGACGCCGAACAGGGCCTGCTGCGGCCCTGCGGGATCCAACAACCCCGCAACGTCGGACTGCAGCGGCAGGGCAATCATCCTGTGGAGGAAGAGGAGGGAGAAGAGGCTCGCCACTGTTCCAATGAGGCGTGTGGAGAACCGGAGACCGGGGCGGCGCTCCCGGAAGAGCTCGAAGGCGCCGAGGTTGATGAAGAGCAGGAAGATCGGAGACGTGAACAGCAGCCGGAGGCGCGGCTCGTCGCGCACGAGGGTGACCCAGAGGTAGCCGAGGTAGACCGGGAGCGCGGCGATCAGGGGCCACCGGAGCCGGGGGAACCGCCCGGAAAAGGCCGCGGCACCCATGTAGAAGAGGGCCGCTGCCGTGAAGTTCATCGTGGTGGGCAGGACCCTTGTGAGGAGGGGGCTGTCGATCCACGAACGCGCGGGCAGGAGCGCGAGGGCGAGACCATTGAGCAGGGCGGCCAGCGCCCAGGATCCGATGCCAGGCGTCCGGCGGTTGAAATGCCAGACCACGACGAAGGCCAGTGCCTGAAGGGCACTGATCACACCCGCCACGAAGGCCATCGTCGATGGATCCAGGGACAACACGGAATGCGAAGCCGAAGCTACCTCTCTGCGAAGCTCCATGAGGATGGGATCTCGAGCAAGAACCACGGTTGGAAACGGACTCACGCAGGACGGGGAAAAGGCGGACGGATTCCGCAGTCCCGCAACAGTGGGACTGCACCGGTGGGTTCTGCAGTGCTCTGCGGAACTTGGCCGCTTCCCAGCGGCCACACACACCAGGCGTCACCTTCTCCCAGAACCAAGAGCCACCCAGCCCCACAGTCCGCACGACCACCGGCCTCCCCACAACCAGATCACCTAACTCGCGGCGTGGGCGCTTCCGGTAGGGCTGTGCTCCGTCACGGCCCCATCTCGATCCCCTGCGCACCGATCCACCCGCGAAGGCAGACGGGACCACATTCGCGTCAGAGGATCCCGGCAAAGCGGTTCGATCCACTCCACCCTCGCGGGGATGTCAGGGACGACACGGAGGTCATCCCTACCTCGAATGGGCGCTTCCGGTAGGGCTGTGCTCCGCCACGGCCCCATCTCGATCCGCTGCGCGTGACGCACCCGTGAAGGCGGACGGGACCACATTCGCGTCAGAGGATTCCGGCAAAGCGGTTCGATCCGCTCCACCCTCGCGGGGAGGTCAGGGACGATACGGAGGTCATCCCTACCTCGAATGGGCGCATCCCGCGCCAGTGATGCAGGGCACTGCATCACCCACCTGTCCCGGGCTCCGTGTGAGTCCCCTCCGAGCCTTTGGCCTTTACCCCGCCACCGGCGTGAGTCCATTCCGCTACCGGTTTGGGAACCCCTGTTGGCGCAATGCCTCATAGAGGACGATCGCCACGCAGTTCGAAAGGTTCAGCGAACGCGCCTCAGGATTCGGCATGGGAAGGTGTACCCAGGTGTCCCGGTGCCGCTCCAGAAGTGCCCGTGGCAATCCCGATGTCTCCCGTCCAAACACCAGATAGTCTCCGGGATGATAGCGGACCTCGGAATAGCCCGAGGACCCGCCCTGCTCCACCATCCACAGACGGGCCCCTTCCGGCACCGATCGGACAAATGCCTCCCAATCCTGCCATCGGTGCCACGTGACCCACTTCCAATAGTCCATGCCGGCGCGCTGCATCCGACGGTCCTCCATGCTGAACCCGAGCGGTTCCACAAGGTGGAGGACCGCCCCCGTGGCCGCGCAGAGTCGGGCCACATTCCCGGTGTTCGGCGGGATCTCGGGTTCAACCAGGACGATGTTCATCGGTCTGGGATGCGGCGGGATGACGTCGGGCAGGGTGGGCCAAGCGGTGCCCCGACCTTGGATAAAACACCTTCCAAAGCACCAATCCGTGGGCGGGGGCGGTCATGCCGGACAGCCGCCGATCCCGGGCCGACAGGAGATCGGGGATGACTTCGGGAGGAAACCGGCCGAGTCCGACCTGAACCAGTGTCCCAACGATGCCCCGACACATCTTGTATAGGAACCCGTCGGCCCGGATTACGAGGGTCAGCAGCGGGCCGGACCGGATGATGGCACAACGGGTCACGGTGCGGACCGTGTGGTTCCGCAGATATCCGGGCGAGGCGCTGAAGGCCAGGAAGTCATGCCGTCCCTCCAGTAGGCAGGCGGCCCGTCGCATCGCGGCGAGGTCGAGAGTCCGGGGCACATGCCACGACTGACGGCGCCACAGGGGATGGTGGGCCGGGTGGTTCCAGACCTGATAGCGGTACTCCTTGCCCCGCGCGGAGAATCGGGCGTGGAACTGCGCCGGAACGCGTCGGACCGAGAGCACCCGTATGTCCTCGGGAAGCCACGCATTAAGGGCCAGGACCAGCTTGCGGCCCGGCATGCGGAACTGCTCCCGTGGGACATCGACGTGGGCACAGAGCCCGGCAGAATGGACCCCGGTGTCGGTCCGGCTCGATCCGGAGACGGTCGGCTTGCCGGGAAACAGCCGTGCCAACGACTCCTCGACCCTCTGCTGGACGGAGAGGTCCTCAGGCTGCCGTTGCCAACCCGCGTACCCCGCACCGTCGTAGGCGATCACCAGCTGGAGGCGGACGTGGCCTGGAGCGAGGATCTCCACCCCGGGCGAAGGCGATTCGACCCCGGACAGGGGATCCGAACCCGTTGCGGCAGCATCATCCACCGGCGCCCTCCGGCTCAGCCCACCGAGGGCGACAGGCTGTCGAGGTAGCTCTGGAGCAGCACGGCCGCCGCAGCCTGGTCCACCTTCTGCCGTTGGTCCCGCCCCCTCGTGCCGCCCTCCCGGAGGAAGCGCTCGGCCTGGACCGATGTGAGCCGTTCATCCCAGGTTCGGATCGGGACCAGGATCGACTCCTTCAGCACGGCGACAAACTCCCGGACCCGGGCTGCCGCCTCGCCATACGATCCATCCATGTTCCGCGGCATCCCTACGAGGATCAGTTCGACCTCTTGGGTGCGGATGAGCTCCCGGATCCGCGCGAGGCACTCGGGGAAGGGCTCGGCGGGGATGAACTCCAGGGGCTGTGCGATCATCTTGAGCGTGTCGCTCACCGCAACACCCACCCGACGGGTCCCATGATCGAGGGCCAGAACGCGCATGACGACACCTCAGAGCAGGGACGCCGAATCCGTGTCGAGCAGGAGTCGTGCGTGCGGTTGGCGACGGAGGTACGAGGCGGGACAGGACGTCGAGATCGGGCCCTTGAGGGCATCCCGGATCGGAACCGCCTTGCGCTTCTCGGGAGCCACGCAGACGACCTGACGTGCCGTCACGAGCGCGGGAAGGGTGAGGGTGATGGCATAGGCGGGAACGGCCTCGAGAGACGGGAAGTGACCTTCCTTCACCTGCTGCATCTTGCAGGCATCGTCGAGCTTCACGAGTTTCACCCACGCCGGATCGTCGAACCGTGCCACCGGGGGATCGTTGAAGGCCAGGTGCCCGTTCTCCCCGACGCCCATGCAGCAGAGGTCGATCGTCTGGGCGCGGAGCAGCGCCGTGTAGCGGTCACATTCGATCTGCGGCAGATCGGCATCGCCCCCGATGTAGTGGAACACCCTGGGACGGACCAGGGACTCGACACGGTCCCGCATGTAGCGACGGAAACCCGCCGGATGGTCGGCCGGGATCCCGAGGTATTCGTCCATGTGGAAAAGCGTGACCCGGGACCAGTCGATGCCGCCCAACTCGACAAGGCGCTTGAGGAAGCGGATCTGGGAATTGCCCGTGGCCAGGATGGCCGCAGCGGAACCCTGCCGGGCCACGGCATCGATCAGGATCGATCGGACATGGTGGGCGACGAACTCCGACATCGCGTCGTTGGACGCGAAGACATCCACAGGCAGCTGGTCGACGTTGAAGGAACGGACGGGGGACGGGATCTCAGGCATAGTTCGGTTGCAAAGAGTGTGTCAGGCGGACCTCCCGGGCAAGACGGGCCTCGGGCCGTCGTGGTTGCGCACCCACTGCACTGCGGGAGTGGGCCATATGCCCTCACCCTCACCCGCCAGCCCTCCGCCGGCACCGCACTTCCGACTGGGTCCCTATGGTTCAGCCCATCCTCCGATAGGCCTCCGCGAGCAGCGTGATCGGATGCACGATCCGAAGCGCGACGCCGCGGCCGCGGCAGCCCGCCTCGAGCTGGATCAGGCATCCCGGGTTGCCGGTGGCGACGACGGTCGCCCCCGTGCTGCACACGTGGTCCATCTTCCGCTCCAGAAGCTGGGAGGCCATCTCGGGCTGGGTGATGTTGTAGATGCCCGCGCTGCCACAGCACCAGTTGGACTCCGGCAGCTCGACCAACCTCAGACCCGGGATCAGCCGGAGCAGCTGGCGCGGCTGGCTCACCACCTTCTGACCGTGGCAGAGATGACACGACTCGTGATAGGTCACGACTTGCTCGGGAGCACCCACGGCGGCGGGCGCAGTCACTCCGATCTGGGCCAGCCATTCATGGATGTCCTTCACCTTGCGATCCCAAAGCCGCGCCCGCTGGAGATAGGCGGGATCGTCGGCCAGCATATGGGCGTAGTGCTTGAGATGGGAGCCGCAGCCTCCGGCATTGGTGATGATCGCGTCGAACTCCTCAGGGGGAAACTGGTCGATGTTCCTCCGGGCAAGGTTCTGTGCCAGACCCCACTCGCCATTGTGGGCATGGAGGGATCCGCAGCAGTTCTGGAGGGGCGGCGTCACCACCTCACAGCCGTTGCGTGCGAGCACCTCGACGGTGTCACGGTTCACGGACGCAAAGGTGAGATCCTGGGCGCAACCGATGAGCATCGCGACCCGGTATCGGCGGGACACCACAGCCGGGGTGACCGGAGCAATGAGGTCGGCCGAGAACTCGGATTCCACCCGGGGTGTCATGGCCTCCAGATCCCGGAGACGCTTTGGGAGCAGCGAGAGGATGCCGCTGCGTCGGACCAGGCCCTGGAGTCCGGTGGACTGCCACCAGAGCATGGCCTTACCCAGCAGCTGGAGGCGTCGCAGGTCTTCGAAGAGCCATCCCAGGGTGAGGCGCCGAATGAGGGAACGCTTCGGCGTGTCGAGGAGTCCCTTAGATTCCACCTCCGCCCGCGCATGCTCGAACAGGGTCGCATAGTCCACACCCGCCGGGCACGCGGTCATGCACGCAAGGCAGCCCAGGCAGAAGTACATCTCATCTCCGAACGCCTTGGAGGGCTCGATCCGCTGGTCGGCGATGGCCCTCATCAGGGAGATCCGACCCCGCGGCGAGTTCCGCTCGAGCTTGGTGGCATCGTAGGTCGGACACGTGGGCAGACAGAGGCCACAGTGCATGCACTGCTGGACCACGGAATAGTCGAGATCCCGAAGATGCGAATGGGGCGCCGTCATGCTTCCCGGGAGTCTTGGGGAGCACCGCCGCGGAGGCGAGCAAAACGGCGGGAGACAAGGGACGAAACAGACCCACACCAGGACAGAATCCGGAGACGGCTCCGGAAAGGCCTCCGAACCGGGATGGAGTCTCTACTCGCAGGAATTCAAATCCCTTGTACCCGACGAATCTCTCCCTCTCCCCCGGCGATCCTCTCCCTTTGCCCCTCCACGCACCCGCCCGGGTCGGGCCCCTCGTTCCACCCAAATCAGACACTTTTACTCCGCTTTGATTTGCCAACGTGGCGGGGCTGCGGTTCCCTTCGGCCCTATCATGGGATCCAAACCCATTCCACTAGTTCGACCGCCCAAGACCGACGGGTTCCTGCCGATGACCCGGGCCGAGATGGACGCCCGCGGCTGGGCGGAGCTCGATGTCCTCATCATCACCGGCGACGCCTATGTCGATCACCCATCATTCGGGGCGTCGATGATCGGACGCGTGCTCGAGGCGATGGGACTCCGGGTCGGCATCGTGGCCCAGCCCGACTGGACCAATGCCGAGTCGATCCAGGTCATGGGGACGCCGCGGCTCTTCGTTGGCATCACCGCCGGCAACCTGGACTCGATGCTGTCGAACTACACGGCGGCCCGGCACAAGCGGAAGGACGACGTCTACAGCGCCGGGGGCGTCCCGGGCCGGCGTCCGAACCATGCCTCGATCGTGTATTCCCAGATGGCCCGTCGGGCCTTCCCCGGGGTGCCCGTGGTGCTCGGTGGCATGGAGGCCTCGATGCGCCGGGTGGCCCACTACGACTACTGGGAGGACAAGCTCAAGCCGTCGATCCTCTCCCTCGCCAAGGCCGATGTCCTCGTCTACGGCATGGGCGAACGGGCCGTCCGTGAGATCGTCTCCCGGCTCCAGGAAGGGCGGAAGGACTTCCGCGGGATCCGCGGCACCGCCGTCTTCCTCGGCAGCAAGGCTGTGGCCTCCGAGGACCTGAGCGACTGCATCGTGCTGCCCTCATGGGAGGAGCTCCAGGCCGACAAGACCCACCTGCTCCGCCTCACCAAGGTCGTCGAGGCCCAGCAGACCCCCTACAGTGGGCGGCGTCTTCTGCAGCGTCATGGCGACCGGGCCGTCCTCCAGGAGGCCCCAGCCTATCCGGTCGACGGACCCGATCTCGACGCCTTGTACGAGCTGCCGTTCATGCGGGCAGCTCATCCGAGCTACACCGAGCCGGTGCCGGGATTCGCCACGATCAAGGATTCCATCATCGTCTCCCGCGGCTGCCCCGGTGGCTGCACTTTCTGCGGACTGGGTTTCCACCAGGGCAAGTTCCTCTCCAGCCGGAGCGTCGACTCCGTCCTCAAGGAGATCCGGAAGCTCACCGAATCGGGCAACTTCAAGGGCACCATTTCGGACCTGGGTGGTCCCACCGCCAATCTGTACGGCGCCCGGAATGGGCATTCCGAGGAATGCCAGAAATGTCACCGTCCCAGCTGCCTCTGGCCGAGCATCTGTCCGGTGCTCGAGATTAACGAGAAGGCCGGGCTCGACCTCCTGCGCGGCGCCCGGAGCCAACCCGGTGTGAAGCATGTGTTCGTCCAGTCGGGCATCCGCATGGACGTCGCCCTCCGCACGCCGGAGTACCTCAAGGAACTCGTCCAGAACCATGTGTCGGGCCACATGAAGGTCGCCCCGGAACACATGGACCCCGACGTCCTTCGTCGCATGCGCAAGCCCGCGGGCGACTTCCCGGCGTTCATGGAGAAGTTCTTCGACCTGAGCGAGGAGGCGGGCAAGGAGCAGTACCTGGTCCCGTACTTCATCTCGAGCTTCCCCGGCTGCACCGAGAAGGAGATGGGGGCGGTGGAACAGTTCCTGAAGAAGGAGCGCTGGAACCTCCAGCAGGTGCAGGACTTCATTCCCCTGCCCATGACCGGTTCCGCGGCCATGTATGTGACCGGCCTGGACATCAACACCGGCAAACCCATCCCTGTGGTGAAGAACGCCGGTGACCGGGAACGCCAGAAGCGGATGCTCCGTCCGAACGCACTCCACGAGGTCCGGCCTACCGGCTCACGACGCGGTGGCAAACCGATGGCCGCCGCCGATCCCGGGGCGCAGCTCGATACGGTAGACTGATCATGAACACCGTGGCCATCCTCGGAGCCTCCACCGACCGCAACAAATTCGGGAACAAAGCCGTCCGGGCCTACCTCCAGAGCGGATTCCGGGTATTCCCCATCAACCCGAAGGAACCTGCCGTCGAGGGACTCCCGTCGTTCCCGTGCATCCGAGACGTCCCGGAACGACCCGATGTCATCAGCGTGTATCTCCCTCCCCCGGTGACCCTGAAGCTGCTCCCCGACATCGCGCAGCGAGGGTGTGAGGAGCTGTGGCTCAACCCCGGAGCGGACTCCGGGGAGGTCGTCACCGCTGCCAAATCCCTGGGACTGAAGGTCGTCCAGGCCTGCTCGATCGTCGCACTGGGGCTGAGTCCGGCCCAGCTCTGAGCAGGGTCGAGACATCCGCCTTGCGGGCCGAGCCCGGACAACCTGTGGTCGACCCGCCGACAGCGACCGGGTATGTCCCGGGGAACCATGCGAGTCCCCGGGCGTCTCCTCCTCCTGATTCTCCTCTGCACCGGAGCCCTTGCCCAGGCTCCAACCCGACGTCCCCCCAACGTCCTAGTGGTTCTGGTCGACGATCTCGGCTGGGCGGACATCGCCTGCGAAGGATCCCGGTTCCATGAGACGCCCCGACTCGACGCCCTCGCCAGGACGGGTGCGCGCTTCCAGTCGTTCTACTCGGCCCACCCCGTCTGCTCGCCCACGCGGGCGAGCCTGATGACGGGCAAGGTCCCCCAGCGACTAGGTATCACCGACTGGATTCATCCCGCCTCGGGCGTCGCGCTTCCCCATGGTGAGACCACCATCGCCGAGACCTTCCAGAAGGCGGGATACCAGACGGCCTATCTGGGCAAATGGCACCTCGGTGAAGGTCCCGAGGATCAACCCACACGGCACGGATTCGAATGGATCCGCGGCGTGAACCGGGCAGGTCAACCGGCCTCCTACTTCCCGCCGTACCGATCCTCGGCGACGAACTCGACGGTCTGGGATGTTCCCGACTACGACCGTGTTGCCCCAGGCACCTATCTCACGGATGCCCTGACAACCTCCGCCATCGAGTTCCTGCACCAGCGGGATCTGACCCGGCCCTTCTTCCTCATGCTGGGCCACTACGCCGTCCACACCCCCATCCAGCCGCCCAAGGATCTGGCCGCCAAGTATCGCACCCGACGCATGCCGATCTCGGGCGACGGTCCCACCCGGACCATTCCGGGTCCAAACGGGTCCGTGACCCGGGCCGAACAGGACGATCCCGACTACGCGGCAATGGTGGAGAACCTCGACAGGAATGTCGGCCGGATGATCGACGCGCTGGAACAGTTGGGGCTACGACGGGACACGGTGATCGTGTTTACATCCGACAACGGCGGCCTTTCGACGCTCTCGGGAAAGAATCCGGGGCCGACCTGCAACCTTCCCCTGCGCTGCGGGAAGGGTTGGGTCTACGAGGGCGGTATCCGGGTCCCGACCTGGATCGTGTGGCCCGGCCGACTGGAGCCGTTGACGGTGCAGGTGCCTGCCTCCACGGCTGACCTGTACCCGACTCTTCTGGACCTCTGCGGAATTCCGCTTCTCCCCGGGCAGCACGTCGATGGTGTATCACTCACCCGGGTGCTGCGGGGCGAGGACGATCCACAGGTCCGGGATCGGTTCCTGGCGTGGTCGTATCCACACGCCCACGGTTCCGGCCACCGTCCAAGCGCCGCTCTCCGACAGGGTCCATGGAAGCTGGTGATGGCCCTGCCCGATGGCCCGTCAGAATTGTTCCACCTCGGTTCCGATCCTGGTGAGACCTCCGACCGTGCGACAGCGGAACCAGACCGGGTCCGCTCCATGACCGCCACGCTGCGCGGCTGGTTGAAGGAGACGGAGGTGGGACTCACACAACGACGCAGAGACACGGAGGACAGCAAAGGAAGCTGGAGAGATTGAATGAAACCCTGGCTCGCGCCCTGCATGCAGGTGGTGTCACACCCTCGGGAGTGGGTGCTCCGCACCCAGTGATGCAGGGCACTGCATCACCCACCCCGTCTACCCCCTCACTGGGCTCGACATTCCACGAACCGGATGTTTCCTCCGGGGACCATGCTCACACTCGAGGATCTGTCGCGGCTCGCCTCCGACCACGCCCCCGCTCTGGACGCCAAAGTCGCCGCCTTCGACCTCGGCGGGCGGCGGTTTGACGGCAACGTGTCTCCCGCACTGATGGGGGTGATCAACCTGTCGGCGGACTCCTGGTACCGGGAATCGGTTTGTCTCAGCGCCGACGCCGCCATCGAACACGGACGGATCCTGGCGGCGCAGGGGGCGGCGATCCTGGACATCGGTGCGGAGTCGACACTGGCCCATGCGGCGGAGGTCGGGGCGGCTGCACAGCAATCGCAGCTCCTCCCGGTGGTCCGGGAGCTCTCGCGATCGGGCCTGATCGTCTCGGTGGAGACCTATCACCCGTCCGTGACCCGGGCTTGTTTCGAGGCCGGGGCCCGAGTGCTGAACCTCACAGGGACGGAGCAGACCGATGAGCTGTTCCGGATGGTGGCCGATTTCGACGGGGCGCTGATCCTGTGCCACGTGCAGGGGGCCAATGTGCGGCGGGTGGCCGACTTCGACTTCGGAACCGATCCGACCGCGATGCTGTACGAGTACTTCGCCCCTAGGGTTGAGGCCGCACAGCGCTGCGGGGTCCGGCGTCTCTGGATCGATCCGGGGCTCGGGTTCTACTACAAGAACCTCCAAGACTCCGCCGTGCGGATCCGCCACCAGATGCGGGTCTTCCTGAACACCTTCCGTCTGCGGTCCCTCGGCTGGCCGACCTGCCATGCCCTGCCCCACGCGTTCGAGTGCTTCGGGGACGAGGTCCGCTCCGCGGAACCCTTCTTCGCGGTGCTGGCCGCGCTGGGAAAGACGGACCTGTTCCGCACCCATGAGGTTCCCCGGACCCGGGCGGTGCTCCGGACACTTGGGGTCTGGCACTAGCGCCGACCCGCAAGCGGACTCAGGGCTTCCAGTCGACGGCGACCGACAGCAGGGCCCCGAAGCGGTTTTTGTAGAACAGCTGCCGGTTCTGCACCCCGAACTCGTGGACGAGCTTCGTGAGCTTCACGTCGAAGCAGCAGTATTCGGCGATCTCCGCCATCTTTCCCTCACGGAACCATTCGATGGCCTGGAGCCCCTCGCTGGTCTTGTTCAGTCCGAAGGTGGCCTCGGCGATCGAATCCAGTCCCAGCCGGTGCCCCAGCCGCTCCTTCAGATCCACCATCATGTCGAGCGTCGGGAGCTGCGTCAGATCGAAGGGCGTATAGCCGTGGAGGACCTCGTAGTCGAAGCGTAGATGGTTGAATCCGACGACAAGGTCGGCCCGCTGGAGTTCCCGGAGCAGTTCATCGACCTGGGATTCGGGATAGATCCGATAGCCACCGCGGGTGGTCGAGTAGGTGACACCGAGGCTCATCCGCATGTCGCGGATCCGATCCCAGCCGCCGACCTCCTCGGCCGACTTCTGGGTCTCGAGGTCGAAGTAGACGACGTTCCGGGAGGACACGGGAGACTCCTGGAGGGTTCTAGCTCCCGGTGGAGCCGGTGCCGCGTTCGGCAAGCTGTCGTTCGAGCTCCCCGACCCGGCGCAGCAATTCGGGCAAGCGTTCGGCCGCGAGCCACTGGCGCTTCATGACCCGGTCCGGCTGTGCGGGAGTGCCCATCCATTTCTGTCCCTCGGGGATATGGTTCATCACGCCCGACTGAGCCGCGATCGTGACCTGGTCCCCAATCCGGAGGTGTCCAGCGATGCCGACCTGTCCCGCGATAGTGGTGTAGTTGCCGATCTTGGTGCTGCCGGCGATCCCGACCTGGGCGACGATGATGCAGTGCTCGCCGATGGTGACGTTGTGGGCGATCTGCACGAGGTTGTCGATCTTGGTGCCTTTCCCGATCACCGTGGCCCCGAGTGCGGCCCGGTCGATGGTGACATTCGCTCCGATCTCGACGTCGTCATGAAGGATTACCTGGCCGACCTGCGGGACCTTGCGGTGCTGTCCCTGGTCGAACACATAGCCAAACCCATCGGCACCGATGACGGTCCCGGAGTGGACTCGGACACGACGTCCCAGCAGGGAGCGGGGATACAGGGTGACGTGGGGGAACAGGCGGACGTGGTCGCCGAGGACGGAATCGTCGCCGACGAAGTCCTGAGCCTGGAGCACCACGCCGGCACCGATCCGGACCCGTTCACCCACGACACAGCCCGGGCCGATGTGGGCCGAGGGATCGACGATTGCGGAATCGGCGACGACGGCCGAGGGGTGGCGTCCGGGCGGGAAAACGGGTTCCGGGAAGAAGAGCGGCAGGACCTGAGCGAAGGCGTTCCGGGCATTGGTGACGCAGATAAGCGTCTTGCCCGAGGCGGAAGAGTGCAGGCCTGTGACCAGGATTGCCGATGCGGCGCTGTGGTCGGCCCTGTGGAAGTACGTCTCGTTCTCCGCGAACGTGAGATCGCCCTGTCTGGCGGAATCGGCCGCGGCAAATCCATGGAGCTCCACCGAGGAATCGCCCACCACCTGTCCTCCGAGCCGTTCGGCCACCTGGGCTGCTGTGAATGTCGGCATGATGCGCTGTGCGGTCGAGGGATTGGATGTCTCGGCGGATGGACCTAGAGGCCGCGCCTCTTGGAAATGTGGTTCTTCGGATCGAGCACGATGACCGTTGGCTGGTGTGCTGCCGCCTGGTGGGACTCTATCTCGGTGAAGGACATGATGGTCACCTGGTCCCCAGGTTTTCCCAGGTGCGCCACCGCGCCGTTCAGCTCCACCGCGCCCGACCCTCGGGGTCCCTCGATTACATAGGTCTCCCAACGGGCCCCGTTGGCCATGTTGCTGCACAGAATCCGCTCATAGGGCAGAAGCCCGGCCGCCTCGATGAGGTCGACGGCCAGCGTGAGGCTTCCCTCGTAGTCGACGCTGGCGGCGGTGACGGTGGCTCGGTGGATTTTGGATTTAAGGAGATGGACCAGCATGTCGGCGTTGGCGGGGAGCATGGGCACCGCCAGGGCGACGCCGGACCGGCACGAACCAAGTCGTTCGTTGACCCGCAATTTGTCCGCGGACTATAAGCCCGAGGTCACCGCACTCAACTCCCGGTTTCAAAACCCACATCCCAAAGTCATGAGCAGAAAAATTAGATACGGCATGGTCGGCGGCGGTCGTGGCGCCTTCATCGGCGCCGTCCACCGCATCGCGGCCAACATGGACGGCCAAATCGAACTCGTCTGTGGCGCCTTCTCATCCGACCCCGAGAAGTCCAAGGCCTCCGGCACCGACCTCTTCCTTCCCGCCAACCGCTGCTATGGTAGCTTCGCGGAGATGATCCGTAGCGAGGCAGCGCTACCGGCCGACCAGCGGATGGACTTTATCTCGATCGTCACGCCGAACCACGTGCACTTCCCGCCCGCCAAAATGGCGCTCGAGAACGGGTTCCATGTGCTGAGCGACAAGCCGGCGACGTTCGACCTCGCCGAGGCCAAGACCCTGCAGGCCCTCGTAAAGAAATCCGGCCTCCTCTACGGCCTCACCCACAACTACACCGGATACCCCCTCATCAAGGAGGCCCGCGACCTCGTCCACAGCGGCAAACTCGGCAAGATCCGCAAGGTGGTTGTGGAATATCCCCAGGGCTGGCTGGCCACCCGGATCGAAGCGTCCGGCCAGAAGCAGGCGTCGTGGCGCACGGACCCCAAGCGCAGTGGCGCGGCGGGCTGCATCGGGGACATCGGCACCCATGCCGAAAACCTCGCGGAGTACGTCACCGGACTGGAGATCAGCGAACTGGCGGCCGACCTCACCGCGTTCGTGAAGGGGCGGAAGCTCGATGATGACGGCAATGTGCTGCTCCGCTTCAAGGGCGGAGCCAAGGGCGTGCTCCATGCCTCCCAAATCTCAGTCGGCGAGGAGAATAACCTCAACCTCCGCGTCTACGGCGAGCTCGGTGGTCTCGAATGGCACCAGCGGGAGCCGAACACGATGCTCGTGAAGTGGCCCGACCAGCCCATGCAGGTCTATCGGACCGCCAACGGATATCTCGGTGCCGCCGCCAAGGCCGCCGGCCGCACCCCGCCGGCCCACCCCGAGGGCTACCTCGAGGCGTTCGCAAACATCTACCGCAACTTCGCGGGCGCCGTCCGCGCGCGGGTCGAGGGACGCAAGCTGGCCAAGGACGACCTGACCCTGGACTTCCCGACCATCCAGGATGGTGTCCGGGGCATGGCCTTCATCGAGGCCGTAGTGGCTTCCTCCAAGAAGAACGCCGCCTGGACCAAGCTGGCGGTCTGATTCCTTTCCCATTCCAAGGGGCTCGGGCAACACCCGTGCCCCTTTTGCTTTTCCGCCATGGCCCCAAAAAGCCACGGCTCCTCCGGGTGGCCCACGGACAAAAGGAGGTGGAACTTCTCCAATGCAGGTGTGGCGTGAGAAATCCCGGATGCGACCCGATATCCTAGGATGAAGCGGGTCCTATCGATGAGCGAATCCTTCGGCCACCTCGACCACCCAGCCGGCCCCTGTGAGATCCACATCACCGGAGAGGCGGTCCATGACGAATCGTCGGGGATCCTGACGGTCGGGCTCGATGCCAGGCTCAGGACGCTCGATCTCCTCCGGAAGGAACGACTGCTCCCAGCCGACTGGCTTCCAAAGGCCCATCAGGAGATGGAACACGTCCCGGTCGAGGAGGCCAGCGATGCAGCCCGGGAAATCTTCCAAAGCTGGGTCCGCCGGGTCCGCGATTCCGCTCCGACCTCCGGTATTCCTATCCACACCATTCACCCCTGAATCCATCATCATGATCCCAAAATACACCGTTGAATTCACCACACAGCTCAGGAAGCACAGCCAGACCAGCCACTACTCCACCGACGATCCGGTGGCGTGCGAGGAATTCGTCTCGGAGCTTCTCGAGCGGGGCTTCGGCATCCGGGCGATCCGATGCGAGGGACTGGATCTCGAGGGACACAAGTTCGACCGCATCCTGAAGATCGCCGCAGGAATGCTGGCGTCTCGCCGCCTCTGTGCCTCGCTGGGCATTAAGCCCGAGGAGGAACGGCACCGGTTCGGCTTCGCTGCGTAGCGCCGAGGGAGGCGGAATCACGCGGAGAATAGACTGTTCCAACTGTTGAATCGGTAGGGCTGCAGTCCCTTGCGGCCCCATCTCGATCCGCCGCGCGTGGTGCACCCGTGAAGGCGGAGGGGGGCACTCTCGCGTCAGAGGATCCCGGCTGTGACCCGGGGGTTTTCTCCACCCTAGCGGGGATGTCAGGGACGACACGGAGGTCGGTTGCTACCAGGCGTGGGCGCTTCCGCGCCCAGTGATGCAGGGCACTGCATCACCCACCCTCTTGGGGCTGCGCCCCGATCCGATTACACGGTGGGTTCCCCGGTCTCGATCTCCCCCGGTGGGTTCTGCAGTGCTCTGCAGAATTTGGCCGCTTCCCAGCGGCCACACACCCCAGGCCCTTCTTTCTCCCAGACCCCAGAACCACCCAACCCCACAGCCTGCATACCCACCGGCTTCTCCCCAGCTGGATCCCACACCTCGCAGTGGGGGCGAATTCCGGTAGGGCTGTGCTCCGCCACGGCCCCATATCGATCCGCTGCGCGTGACGCACCCGTGAAGGCGGAGAGGGGCACTCTCACGTCGGAGGATCCCGGCTGTGGCCCGGGGGTTTTCTCCACCCTCGCGGGGATGTCAGGGACGACACGGAGGTCATTCCTACCAGGCGTGGGCGCTTCCGCGCCCAAGTGATGCAGGGCACTGCATCACCCACCGCCGCAGACCTGCGGTCTCAACGCTCAACTCTCAATACTCAACGTCCCGTCGCCTCCGCGTCCCCTCCGACTCCCGGTACGCCGGGGAGCTTGCCAAGCCACCGCCGGACCCCAACCTCCTGCCCTTCGGCATGAGTCTCCTCGTCGTCCAAGGCCCACAGATCCCACCGGGTGCCGGCCCGGAACTGCTCCGGTTGAGCGGGGCCACCGCGCTGACCCAACCCCGCCCGGGCGTTCTGCACTTCCAGGAGCCCACAACCCGCGAGGGTGTCGCGGACGCCTGTCAGCGGCTGGAGCTCGACTTCGCCTTCCTCGACCGCATCCGGCGCCTCTCGGAGTTCCGGCTCCTCGCGTTCGACATGGACTCGACCCTCATCACGATCGAGTGCATCGATGAAATCGCTGACTTCGCGGGGGTCAAACCCCAGGTCGCCGCGGTCACCGAGGCGGCAATGCGCGGGGAACTCGATTTCCCATCGGCGCTCCGCCAACGGGTTGCCCTGTTGAAGGGGCTGCCGGAAAACACGCTCCGACGGGTGTTCGAGGAGCGCCTGCGATTGTCGGCCGGAGCCAAGACCCTGTTGGAGACGGCCCAGCGGATGGGCCTCAAGACCCTGCTGGTGTCGGGTGGGTTCACCTATTTCGTGGAGCGTCTCGGACGCGAACTCGGCATCGACCACACTCTCGCGAACCAGCTTGAGTTCAACAGCGGCCATCTCACAGGCCAGGTCCTGGGCGACATCGTGGATGCCACCGCCAAGGCGACCAAGCTGACCTCGGTCTGTGCACAGCTCGGCTGCTCGACCCGGGAAGCGGTCGTGTTCGGGGACGGAGCAAACGATCTCAAGATGATGGCCCTCGGCGGCTTCAGTGTCGCCTTCCGGGCCAAGCCCGTGGTCCGCCAGCAGGCCACCGCCGCCCTCAATGTCTGCGGCCTGGATGGCGTCCTGAACTGGATCGAGCCTCAGTGAGCTAAATCCAGGGGTGGGGGTGGGTGCTGCAGTGCCCTGCGGCGCTGGGAGCATTCGATGCACCCACAGGTCGGGAGCGAAGGTGATGCCTCCAGGAATGGGTTGAACCCAGATCGAAGGGCCACTCAGCGTGCGACTGTGACTCCTACCCGTCTGAGGCTTGTAAAACCTCAGCACGTGGGGAGTTTAGGATCCCGGATCGGCGTCCCCATCGTCGCCACCCCCAGCGCCGCAGGTGCCGGCTTCGGCGTAGCACGATTCACAGAGTCGATGATCGCCCACTTCGACGGCCTCGAAAGAACCGCACACTTCGCAGCGAATTCCTTTGGGTTTGGGTGACAGGCCGGACATAGACATCACTCGGGAATCCCCTGACCCCACGGAAAACCGTGAAGGGTACGGCACCACGAAGTCGTCAGCCTCTCGCTCGTCCTGATCTGCCGCGGCGGCGGGCTTCAAAGACACGGCCTCCCTGCGTCTTCAATCTGCGGGAGCCCCTGGAAAACGAGCACGGGCAGCAACTCCTCTCCGTCGATGATTCGGGGTCAGGCCATGTTGGCCACCTTACCGGGAACCTTGGCTGGGAGCCTTGACTTCAGTGCGTAGAGGACGTTTCCCAATGCACATCCATCACGAAGCCGGAACCCTTCCGCATAGTAGGCCACGAAGCAGAGCCCATGTCCGGTGAGGACCCGGTCGATGTCGAAGAAACTCGTGTGCGGGGCCAGCGAGTCCGATGGCAGGACGCACTCCGCGAACACATACCGGATCGCAGAACGCGCGAAGAGACCCTGCGCCCCCTTGAGGACCTGGAGCTCAAAACCTTCGACATCGATCTTGAGCAGGTCGATGGCCTGCACCCCTTGGCTGGATGCGACTGAATCCAGAGTGTCGGCCTCCACCTTGATGACAGGACCGGAACCTGAACCTCCGACAACCGAGTTGGATCCCGCCGAATCCGTCAGATGCATGTCGAGGGTACCCCGGAAATCTCCGATCGCCTTGTTGATCGCCGTGATTTGTGGGCATCCCTCGATCGCCGACTTGAGACGGGCATAGGTCTCAGGCACAGGCTCGAAGCTGGTTACCCTCGCGCCGGGGAATGCAGAGGCAAACTGGAGGGCCGACTGTCCGTAGTTCCCACCGACGTCGAAGACACACCGGATCGGCTCCTCCGCAGTCAATCGACGGAGGTCGTTCCTCACGTCGATACCAATGCGGTCGTTGCTGTGCAGATCGAAACCCGCCGCATTCACAAGTCGCCTGATTGCTTCTTTCATATACTTCTCACCTTTGTCGGTAAAAACGGAATTGACTGCTCTAAACCCATGTATTTCAAGCCCTGTTCCTCAGGCGGAAGCCGCCTGGACCGTCCCAGTCACTGGAGGACAAAGGGAGGCTGTGCCCCGTCTCTCTGCGGCCCCGCGCAGGACTCGCAATCCCCATCGACGATGGTACCTCTCCACGGTGACCTCGCCCGGTGAAGCCGACATCCGACATCCCAAACGCTGGGTGTTGTCGATGGATTGGGACAATCTGCTGTTCGCCCACTGGCCGGTCGATCCAAGGGTGATCGAGCCACTCCTACCCAGGAGCGATCCACCCCTCGAGATCGACCTCCGCGACGGGGTCGCGTGGATCGGAGTCGTGCCGTTCCGGATGAGCCGGGTCCACCCACGGTGGCTTCCTCCGATTCCAGGCACCCACACATTCCCGGAGCTGAACATCCGAACCTACGTTCGGGTCGGGGGCCTGCCTGGGGTCTGGTTTTTCAGCCTCGACGCCACCTCGCTCCTCGCCGTGCGGGCCGCACGACTGACCTATCACCTACCGTATTTCGACGCGGACATCCAGGTCGGGACCGACCCACAGACCGGAACCACCCATTACCGCAGCCGGCGCACCCATCGGGGCGGCGGAGAGGCCCGGCTGGATGTCACCTACGCGCCAACCGGAAGCCCAAAGCGATCCGATCCGGGCACGTTCGAGTCCTGGCTGACCGAGCGGTATCGACTCTTCGCGGCAGATCGCCGGGGTCGAGTCTGGCGCGGGGAGATCCATCATGAACCGTGGCCGCTCCAACCCGCCAAGGCGGAGTTCCACACCCTGGACATGACCGGCTGGCTGGGGCTGGAACTTCCAAAACACTCGCCTCACCTGCTCTACGCGCGGCACCTGTCCGTACAGGCCGAGGCCCTTGTGCGTTGCTGATCTCCCGGGCGAAGTCTACCGGGATCCCGTCGCGGCCCATCGCTCCACTCCTGGAAGGATCTCAGAACGTCGGCCCGAGGATCCACGGGGCGAACTCCTCGTCACCCAGTCCCTGCGCCTCGCTCTTCGTCCGCTTGCCGTTTGCGACCGCTAGGATCTCCTCAAAGATGCGCCGTCCCACCTCGTCCACGGTCTCCGTGCCATCGAGGATCGTCCCGGCGTTCAGATCCATGTCGTCCCGCATGTGGTCATACAGTGCGGTATTGGTCGCAACCTTGATGCAGGGTGCCGGCTTGCAGCCATAGACGCTGCCGCGTCCCGTCGTGAAGACCCCGACGTTGCAGCCGCCGCAGACAAGGCCCGTCATGCTGACCGGGTCGAATCCCGGCGTATCCATGAAGGCGAATCCCTGACGATCGATCCGCTCGGCATACTTGTAGACGGCGCCCAACGGGGCCTGACCGCCCTTGGCGAGTGCGCCCAGGCTCTTCTCGTAGATCGTCGTGAGCCCACCCTCCTTGTTGCCGGGGCTCGGGTTGTTGTCGATCGAGGCCCCGAATAGCCGGACGTAGTCCTCCCACCATCGAATGTGACGGATCAGCTGCTCTCCGATCTCCCGGGTTAGGGCGCGTCGGGTCAGGAGGTGCTCCGCACCGTAGATTTCCGGCGTCTCCGCGAGGACGCTCGTCCCGCCATGGCGCACGAGGGCATCGCTGGCGACCCCGAGGGCCGGGTTCGCGGTGATGCCACTGGCGCCGTCGGATCCCCCACAGTTGAGAGCCAGGATGAGTTGCCGAAGGGACTGGGGTGTCCGGACCACGGCATTCGCTCGGGGCAACAGCGTCTCCACCGCCGCCGCGGCGGCATCGATGGTCTTCTGCACGCCACCCTGCTGCTGGATGTTGAGGAAGGTGGGCGAGGGTTCCCCAGGCCGGATCTGGTCGAGCCTGCCATCGGCACGGAGCCCGCTGACCTGATGTCCCTCGCAGCCAAGGCCGATCATCACATACCCGAAGACGTTCGGGTGCCGGGCCACCCCGGTGAGGACCCGCTGCAGCATCGCGTGGGGCTCGCCGGGCTGGACGCAGCAGCCGCTCTTGTGGGTGAAGGCCAGGACGCCGTCGACGTTCGGGAACTCCCGGCGGAGGCGCTCCTCCGGGAACCGTGCCTTCACATATTTCGACACGCTGGCCGAGCAATTGACGCTGGAGATGACTGCGAGGTAGTTGCGGGTCCCCGCCCGGCCGTCCGGCCGGGCGAACCCCTGGAACTCCCGAGCCTCCCCGGGAGCCAGTGGCGTCATGGGGCGGATGTCGGTCCCAAACTCGTACTGCCGCTGAACATCCCGCAGCACAAGGTTGTGCGAGTGGACCCAGTCCCCAGCCCCGATCGCGCCCTTGGCGAATCCGATGACCTGCCCATACCGGCGCACCGGAGCGCCCTCCGGCAAGGCGCGCACAGCGAGCTTGTGTCCCCGATGGGTGGTCCTCACGACCGTCACCACACCCTCCCCCGAGTCCAAAACGGTTCCGGACTCAACGGACTTCTTGAGCACCGCGACGTCGTCCTCCGGATGCAACCGGATCGCGACCTGATTCAGGGGCACCATGGTGCGGGAGCAGAGAGCTGAGAGTCGAGGGTTCCGGGAGCCAAGAGAGTGATGCCGATAGGACCGGTGGTTTCTGTAACTCCAGCCGGTTGATTCCAACCCTCAGCGCTCACCTCTCAGCCCTCAGCTTCCCCTAGGCCATCTTCGACAGCGTCTTGGCTCCGTTGACCGTGCTGTTGACGCGCAGGCGGAGGCCGTTGAGGCGGATGAAGCCGGTGGCATCGTCCTGGTTGTAGGCCTTGGTCGGGTCGGCCTCCATCGTCGCGATGTGTGGGTTGTAGAGGCTGACCGGACTCTTGCGGCCGGCCGCGTGGATGCCGCCCTTGTAGAGCTTGACCCGGACGGTGCCAGAGACCGTGCGCTGGGACTCCTCGACGAGGGCCTGCAGCGCAAGTCGTTCCGGGGCAAACCAGAAGCCGTAGTAGACGAGCTCTGCGTAGCGCGGGATAAGGGAGTCGCGAAGGTGCATGACCTCGCGGTCCATGGTGAGCGACTCGATCTGGCGGTGAGCGAAGTGGAGGATGGCACCACCCGGGGTCTCATAGACACCGCGGCTCTTCATGCCGACGAACCGGTTCTCGACCATATCGACGCGGCCCACGCCATGCTTCCCCCCCAGCTTGTTGAGTGCCCGCATCACGCCGAGCGGATTGAGCGACTTGCCGTTCACTGCGACGCAGTCGCCACGGTCGAACTCGAGCGTGACGTACTCTGGCTTGTCCGGGGCATCCTCAGGTAGGACCGACAGGGTCGTGAAGTAGTCGCGATTTTTGAGATCGCCCGCATCGTACCAGGGATCCTCCAGGATGCCGGCCTCGTAGGAGATGTGCAGGAGGTTGCGGTCCATCGAGTAGGGCTTCTTCGCGCTGGCCTGGACCGGGATCCCTTTGGCGGCACAGTAGTCGATCATTTCCTGACGACCCGGGAACTGCTTCCGGTACCGCTCATCGCGCCACGGGGCGATGATATCGAGGCCAGGAGCGAGGGCCGCGGTGGTGAGCTCGAAGCGAACCTGATCGTTCCCCTTGCCAGTCGCTCCGTGGGCAACGGCATCGGCCTTCTCGGCCCGTGCGATTTCGACCATTCGCTTGGCGATGAGGGGACGGGCTATCGACGTGCCGAGGAAGTACTGTCCCTCGTAGATGGCACCGGCCCGCATCATCGGGAAGATGAAGTCGGAGGCGAACTCCTCCTGGAGATCGTCGATGTAGATCTTGGAGGCCCCGGTCTTGCGGGCCTTTTTGTCGAGGCCGCGAAGCTCGTCATCCTGGCCGACGTTGGCGCAGAAGGCGATCATCTCGGCGTTGCCGTAGGTTTCCTTGATCCAGGACAGGAGGACGGAGGTGTCGAGACCTCCAGAGTAAGCGAGGACGATTTTCATGCGTTCAAACCAATGCGCGGGGAGTGAACGCGAGCGGCGTCCACCGGGGAAGTGGAAATCTTGGAGCGATGGGCGACACTTGGGGGTTGAGGGTCCTGCCTTCGGAAACGAACCTCTGAATCCATGAAGCAACTTCTCAGCGACACCTCGTCGAGGGCTTTCGCCTTGGGACTCCTGCTCCTCGGGAAAGCACTGGCACAGGCCCCAATCGAACCGGCTCTCCGGGCCCAGGCCGTGCCTGCCGGGATACGGCTGGAGGCCACCTGCTCCGCGAGCACCCGGCGGGTCGTCTGGGAGTCTACGGACCGACTGGACGACGGCTCCTGGACCCTTTTTGCGGTGGATTCGATCTCAGGCCCTACCGTGAGCCGCGTGCTCACGGGTACGGAGACCCAAAGGTTTCTCCGGGTCCGCGCCCTCGAGACACCGGGATTCAACGGGCGGGTTGACCGGCTCGTCCGGATCGTCCGGGAACAGTGGCGCGAGGCGGTGCTCCTTGAGGCCAGCTCCATTCCGGACACGCTCGTGGAGACCTATCCGGAGGACGTGGCGTTGAGAGTCGTCCTGAGCGTGGAGGGTGGCACGGTGGTGGTGACGGAGACGGACTGGACCCAGCCGATCAACCCCGAATTCCGTCCCCAGCCCTGGATGGGCAGTGCACGGCTGCCCTGGCCTGTGGCCTTGGATGAGCTGGAGGCCGAGGGTGTCTACCGCGCGGCGGGCCACGGTCCGGAATTCGGGGCAGTGACCCTTCGGCAGCCGGTCTATCCGGGCATGACGGAACCCTATTTCATCTTCAGAACGCCGGAGGGGCCGTTCGTCTTCGTCGGCACGGTCACCCGGAAGGTGAAGATGGAATAGCCCGACCGCCGGGCGTGCCACGCCGACCGCGTCGGCCTCAACTCCGCGCCGGCCTAAAACAGATGCATCCAAGTCAGCGGGACGGTGGAGTCGCCCCCTTCCGCTTCGAGGTCGCCACGACAGCGATTTCCTCGATGGGTTCGATCCAGTGCACCAGCCTCCGGAGGAGGGCGAACCCTGGCTCACCCAGATGGAGTCGCGTCGCCCACTGGGCCGCGATCCGCTCGTAGCCGTAGTCTCGAAGCCCGAGACTCTGGCACTCCCATCCGGACAGCTTCAGGAGGTTCCCAAGCGTCTGGACATTCCATGAGTACAGATGGTGGTTGGGTTCCTCCGGATCAAACCTCCGATAGCGCCGCTCCTTCTCAAAGGGCACCGCGAGGACGAGCCGGCCGCCTGGACGCAGCAGCCGGTGAAACCCTCCCAGCACGGCCAGCGGATCGGGCAGGTGCTCCAGGACGTGATGACAGATCACCACGTCGAAGGACCGGTCCTGCAGGGTCGTGGGATCGAGGACAAACTCGACGCCAAGCGACCAGACCGTCTCGGCCAGGTCCGGCGTGACGTCATGACCGACGCGGCGGGCGCACTGGAGCCCCGCAAGATTCCACCCGGCCCCGCAGCCCCACTCGAGCACGACCGAATCCGGAGCAACATGGGGCTGGAACATCAGGGTCCGGACACGGTGCACCCAGGGAAGCGCCGAAGGGGGAATGGAACGCTTGGTCCCGTGGTACCGCTGTCCCGACAACCCCGTGTACGCCGCCGTCGCCCCGGTGGTGTCCATGGCGGGGATCAGGGCTTGTCTGGGGTGCCGGTGGCCGGTGTCGTCCCGGTTCCCGGTACCGACACTCCGTCAGGGGCCGCATTGGTCGAGGGAACCCCGAAGGTGGCCGGCAGGTTCAGCTCCGTCCGCAGACGGGCCTGGTACTCGGGGTTCACGTTCGGATCCGGACGCAGCATGTCGAGGAGCACATCCCGCTTGATCTCGGCCAGCGGCGGCAACGCCACGCGTTGGGCCTGGGCCGGGAGACTCACCTTGGTCTGGTACACGCTGTATACCTTGGCCGCCATCTTCTCGAGACCCTGGTACTGGTCGTTGTCGCCCTGGGCCAGCTGGTCGTAGGCGGTGGCGACCAATCCCTGGATGGCCTGGGTCACCCGGTCACGGGAGGTCTCGTTGACATCCTCCTCGATCTTCCCGAGCGCGAACGTCTCCATGGTCGCATCGGGATCGATGCCGGTCTCTGGGCCAATTCCGTACTTCTGGCGCAGGTAGTTGAACCACTTCTGCGCCTCGGCCTGCCGGTTGTTGGCGTAGAGGAAGTAAATGGCGTCCTTGAGGAAGTTACGATGGGCCCGCTGGATGTGGCCCTTGTTCTCCTCGGACTCGGTGCCGATGGCATCCTCGTAGGCCCTCGAGGCGTTCGGTATGATGTCGAGGTTTGGGCGCAGGTCCGGTAGCTGGGTGATCCGGTTAGTGATGATGCGACCGTGGTGGAGCGTGCCCAGCATGGGCTGGTAGATGGTACGTCGAAGCGGGAGCTTGTCCTGGTTCGGGGAGTTCTCGATACCCGTCATCGCCCAGTAGATGGCGCTCGCCTCGGGCAGCCGCCAGTCGACCGGACCGTAGGTCTCGTCGACCTTCTGCATGGTGCGGGGATCCATTTTGAACTCGGTCGTCAGACGCCGGACGCGTTCCTGGTCCTCGGGGGTCTCGGGCTTGAGGAGCCTTGAGTAATCCGCACGGCCGGTGGGGAACAGCGGGTTCATCTTCTCGAACCAGCGGGTCTTGTAGAGCCTGTGGGCGTCGTCGAGGTTCTGCCCGATCTTGTGCTGATAGAACCAGGCGAGCTCGCGATACATGAGCGCCTTGCCCGGATTGTATCGGAGACCGCCGTCACGGAGCAGCTCGATTCCCCGGAGCACCCAGAGCCAGCGGTCGGCGTGCTCAGGGAACTTGACCGAGATGTTGTAGGCCATGTTCCACGCCTGGAAGATCCATGGGGAATCGAGTCCGGGCTGGAGCTTCGTGATCCAGTCGGCGAGCTGGACCGCCTCGAAGTACTTGCCCTCCTCTTGGAGATCGTTCGCCCGGATCCAGAGCGCATTAGCGATCAGGCCGCGGAAGGCCCCGAGGGCGACCGTGGTGAAGGCCAAGACCGGCGGGGCGTTACTGATCACCGTCGTCCGGGTGATGCCCAGCCGCTCGCGGTCGCGGTTGAGACCCCGCTGGAGGAAACTGGAAAGTCCAAGCGCCAGCGCGAGGACCCCGATACCGATGACCTTGTGGAGACGGGGGCTCATATCGGTGCTGCCAGCTCCCGCCGGGTGAAGATCCAGATACCGAGCGAGGCGAAGCCGCCCCCGGCCACGACGACGACCAACAGGATGGCCTGCGCCAACCGGCCCCAGGTGATCATCCGACCGGTGCTCAGGGCGTCGACGGGGTCATAGCCCGTGATCAGGTCGATCAGCTTCTGCGCACCGCCGTAGAGGGTCACTGCGGTCCGGTTGATGAAGGTCTCGGCGGACACCTGGCCGGTGTCATGGTCGATGCCGACGATGCCCTTCTGCTCCACGACCTGTTTGAGGGTGCCGCTGGAGAGTCCGACGATGAGGATCCCCATCGAGACGAAGGCCGCGACGCTGAACTGGAGCTTGGAGGCGGCGAAGAGGCCGATCGCGGCGAGGAGGGCCAGCCAGCAGGCGATGATCACGAAGCCCCGGGCGAAGTTCGGCCCGAAGGACCCGGCCGGGTAGAGCACCTCGAGTCCATCCTCGGGCGGGAACAGGACCGGACGTTCATTGAGATTGAAGACCAGCACCGAGAGCACGCCGTCATCGGCCAGCAGGTTCGTCCCGATGTTGAAGGTGGTCGGGGATTCCGGACCGAAGCTGTTCACGAAGGTCTTGGGCTTGCGGGTCTCGCTTCCGACATTCCACTCGAAGCGGTGCGGGGTCGAGGACCCTGGCGAATCCTGGGAGTAGTACTTCACCCTTAGCTGCAGCGCCTTGTCCTTCATCTGCGCCGCAAGCGGACCGAAGCGAATCCGCCAGATGCGGTACTGTCCGGGGGGGATGTACTGGTCGCCCGTCTTCAGCCCCTCGAGGATCTGGTCCCGGAGGAACTTCCGGTCCTTGGCGTCGGTGATCGAGGCCGCGTTCTGGGAGAGCCGCTCCTGGTAGAGCTTCTCGACGTCCGCTTCATAGTCGGGCGGCGTCTCCTTCAGCGTCCCCCGCGCGACCAGCACCTCGTTGCGGAGCACCTGCTGCTGGGCTGGAGAGAGACCCGAGGCCTTCCAGTTCAGGAGGAGGAGCAACGCGGTGCCGGTGATGGCGAGGAAGGCCCCGTTGAGGGCCATGATCCCGGCCCACTTGCCGAGCCAGATCTGCCACCGCGGGATCGGCTTGGTGCAGACCACCTGCATGGTGGCATCCTCGACATCCCGGGCCAAGGTGCCACAGGCCAGCCACAAGGTGGCAAAACCGAGGAGGCTGGTGATGCTCGTAAGGGTGTAGGTGATGAGGATCTGGGTGAATCCCTGCGCCGAGCCGTCGTGCTTGATCACGACCGGCAGGAGGATCACGACCGCCAGGAGAAGGACCAGGAGCACGACCACCAGCCGGAACCGGAAGGCGGCCTTGAGGGTCAGCAGCATCACCGCCGCCAGACCGCGGACGGATCGGGGCACCACATCGGGAACCACGAACATCCGGCGCGCGCGCCACTCCGGCAGCGGGTTCCCGCCAACCGCCGCCAGCTTGGCGATGGCACCGGCACCATCCCGGGCCTCGATCGTGCAGCGGTAGTAGTAGCCCCGACGCTCCAGCGAGAGCTGGGCGAGGCGGCGTCCGGCGAAGCCAATGCCGAGACCCAGGCCGACCTGGAAAGCAGCACCCAGTCCCCATCCGGCCTGGCCAAGATAGAGGAACAGGAGTCCGAGGGCGTTGATGACGGCCGTGACGATCCCCTCGACCCAGAGACCCTTGGCGAACAGCCAGATCCAGTCCAGCAGGGCGGCGATCCAATAGAACCCCCGGCGCAGGGCGACCTGCTCCCGGGCGTCGTTCTCGTAGATCTCAAAATGCGAGGTCATCGCCGGACAACGGATGCGGTGAGGAATCCCTCAGGGTTTCTTGCCCAGCAGACCCGACAGCTTGTCGTTGGCCTTGGAGAGGTCGACCGGCTTGGATGCCTCCGGAGCGGCCGGAGTGGCGGGAACCGTGGGTTCGGTCTTGCGCGAAAGGGACTCCAACCGCGCCTGGTCAACCGGGGCGGCCGGCTGCTGGACCTCCACGGGGGCAGCGGCGGGAGCGGTCGGACGGGCCAAGCGATCCAGGACGCGTTCGGACTGGCTGGACGACGCCTCGGCCTGTCCGGCAATGAACTCGGCAACCTGGTGTCCACTGGTCGCCCCACTGGTCTCGGCCGCGGCACGGGCGCGCTCGACGACGCCCAGGAAGTAGCTCTCGAGATTGCGGGTGGGAGTGTCCAGACGGACCCGGTCCCCACCCTCTTTGCGGAGGATCTTCAACACCTGGTCGAGGGTCTCCCGCGGGAGATTGGGCGCCGTGATCTGGACCTCATCCGGTTCAGCCAGCAGCTCCTTGAGGGTTCCCTGGGCCTGGATCCGTCCGCCGTAGTAGATCACGACGCGATCACAGACGTCCTCGACATCGGCGAGTAGATGACTGCTCAGGATGACCGTCTTCCCGCGTCGGGCGAGGGTTAGGATGAGCTGCTTGATCTCGTGGCATCCGATCGGATCCAGACCCGCCGTGGGCTCGTCGAGAATGATCAGGTCGGGATCGTTGATCAGCGCCTGAGCGAGGCCGATGCGGCGCTGCATGCCCTTGGAGAACTCGCCAACCGTCCGGGTCCGGGCCTGGTTGAGGCCGACCATCTCGATAAGCTGCTCGGACCGGCGCTGGCGTTCGCGGGCGTCGAGCTGGAAGAGGTTGCCGAAGAAGTCGAGCGTCTCGCCCGGATTCAGGAACCTGTACAGATAGCTCTCCTCGGGCAGGTAGCCGATTCGGGCCTTGGTCCTCACGTCCCGGGGCGACTCGCCGAAGACCGAGATGGCGCCCTTGGTGGGGTAGAGCAGACCGAGGATCATCTTGATCGTCGTGCTCTTGCCGGAGCCGTTGGGCCCGAGGAGTCCGAACACCTCGCCCCGGCGGACCTCGAAGTCGACGTTGTTGACCGCGCGCGCCTTGGGACGCCCCCAGAAGTCCTTGAAGACCTTGGTGAGACCGACCGCCCGGATAACGACCTCGGACGAGGCGGTCGACGCGGCGTGGGGAGCGTTGGGGTCCATGGAGTCGCGTGGAGAGATCGGGATGAGACGAAGGGGCGCGGGCCGGTCAGGCCTGCTGCGGTATCAGCTCGGCCTTGGCCGACGGTGCCGGGACGGTGTCAGCAGGCGATTCCTCCGCAGCGGTGGCCATCGGCTCCAACTCCTCGCCCTGGCGGACGAGTCGGGCGCTGTTGAAAACGACGATCAGCGAGCCGGCGTTATGGAGGATCGCGGCGACGATGGGGTTCAGGTAACCCTTCGCGGCGGCGGCGAGGCCCCCGACGATGAAGATCACGCCGAACAGGAAGTTCTGGTTGATCACCGACCGCGCCATCCGGGAGAGGCGGATCAGGAAGGGCAGGCGCCGGAGATCATTGTTCATCAGGGCGATGGTCGCAGAGTGGATCGCCACCTCGCTGCCCGCCGCGCCCATGGCGATGCTGATGTCACCCGCCGCAAGGGCCGGGGCATCGTTGACGCCGTCGCCGACCACCGCGACGCGGTGTCCACGGGACTTGGCGGCCCGTACAAACTCAACCTTGTCCTGGGGCAGGCACTCGGCGACGACCTCGGGCATGCCGATCTCGGCCGCGACCCGCTCGGCGACGGGCTTGCGGTCGCCGCTGACCATCGACAGCCGGTTGATGCCGGCCTCCTGGAGTTCCTTGAGCGCCTGGCCAGCCTCGGGACGTACCTGGTCCTGCAGACCCACCCAGCCGATGCATTCGGTGCCCCGGGCGATGAAGAGCAGGCTGAACCCGGCCGCCTCGTCGAGGTCGACCGTTCCCATGATGTCCCCGGTGACCCCCTGGTCCTTGAGGAAGGCGGCCCGGCCGATGAGCAGGCGGGTCCCATCGATGGAGGCACTGACGCCGCGGCCGGCGGTCTCCTTGAAGTCGGTGGCGGAGGCCAGGGGCACACCGGCCTCCTGGGCGAGCTGGACCAGCGCCTTGGCGGTCGGATGGCTGGAGAACTGCTCGACGCTCGCGGCAAGACGGAGCAGCTCGGCCGGGGCGATCCCGCCGAGCGGGTTGAGCCGGCTGACGACCAGCCTGCCCGAGGTGAGGGTCCCCGTCTTGTCGAACACGAAGGCCGTGATCCGCGCGGCGGCCTCGAGGTCGGCGATGTTCTTCACCAGGATGCCAAGACGGGCCGCGGCGCTCAGAGCAGCCACCATGGCGCTGGGTGTGGCGAGGATGAACGCACACGGACAGGCCACCACGAGCACCGCAATGACGCGGTCGAGGTCCTTGGTGAAGGCCCAGACCAGCGCCGCGATGACCAGCACCAGCGGCGTGTAGAAGTGCATGTACTGGTCGATGATCCGCATGAACGGCAGCTTGGTCTTCTCCGCCGCGAGGATCAGTTCGCGAACCCGGCCCAGCGTGGTGTCCTGCCCCGCCTTGGTCACCTTCACCTCGAGCGCGCCGGTGAGGTTGATCGTGCCGGCGAAGACCGGGTCCCCTGCCCCCTTGTCGACCGGCAACGATTCGCCGGTGATGTTGGCCTGGTTGAGGGAGCCCTGGCCCGAGACGATGACGCCGTCCGCCGCGATGTTGTCGCCCGGGCGGACCCGGATGACATCGCCAACCTTGAGCTCGCTGGAGGGAACCTCCTCCTCGCGTCCATTCACAAGACGCCGGGCCTTGGTCGGGGTGATCTTCACCAGCGACTCGATCGAAGCCCGGGCACCGGCGGCGGTACGGGTCTCGATGATCTCGCCGGTCAGCATGAAGAAGGCGACGATGCCAGCGGTTCGGAAGTCCCCGGTGGCCGCGGACGCCAGGACACCCAGGGCCACGAGCTCATTGATGCTGAGGATCCCGCGGCGGAGATCCAGGTAGGCGACCCTGAGGATGGGGAATCCAAGGATGATGGCTCCCACCATGGCGCTGAGCCCGGCAACCGTCGCCCCCCGCTGAAACACCCACTCTACGACAAAGGAGTTCAGCACGAAGATCAGGCCGATGATGGTCTCGGTGAGCTTGACGTTCGTGTGGGTGTGCTCGAGGCCGCCGTGGTCGTGGCCGCACTCGGCGCAGCCGGGTGCGCTCTCGCGGGACATGAGGGAGGTGACTTGCATGGCGAATTCGGGAGGGAGTGGGAGGCGAGCGGAGACGATTACGGGTTGGTCGGCGCGTTCGGATCGCGACGGACCGGAGCCTGGGGCTCCCGGTTGATCTGGATTCGCAGTTCCCGAGAGGCACCGTCGGCACGGTCCGGGATGAAGAACTTGTCGGGGGCGTTGGTCAGAATCTGGGCCAGGGCCTCGATCCGTAGCCGCGCCTTGAGGAGATCCGGGGCACGCTCGAAGTAGGGCAGCTGATCCTGGAAGTACTTGGCCTCGGCGGAGACCGCCTGGACCAGCGCGTTGCTCGAGACGATGCCCCCCGCCCGGAGCGCGGCGGCCTCGCCCTCGGCGGTGCGGACGCGTTCGTTGTAGTAACCCTCGGCCTCATTGACCTTCTTGGACCGGTCCTGCTGGGCGGAGATGACGGAGTCGAATGCCTGCTTCACGTACTGCGGCGTGCGGGTCTCGACCACGATCTCATCGACGGTGATGCCGACCGAGAATCGCTGGATGAGATTGCGCATGCGGGTCGAGATGGCCTCGCGGAATGCGGTGGGCTCCAGATACAGGGCGTCATCGGCCGTAAACCGGGCGCTGCTCTGGTAAATGGAGTTATTGAGGGCGTTGGCGAGCAGGTTGGTGACATCCTGGAACCGGAAGGCGTAAGCGACAGGATCGGCCACCCGATACTTCATCGCCGCCCGGACATGCAGAATGTTGCCATCGCTGGTGAGCGTGTAGCCATCCACACCCGGCGAGAGCGTCGCCTGGGCCATGGGTTCGGAGCCGATGGCCTCCTCACCCGGGGCGACGGCGTACCAAGCGTTGGTGGCGCGGACGACCTTCGTCTCGCCCGTACGAATGCGGACGATCTCGTCGATCGGATACGGCAGGGCCCACTGGAGTCCGGGCCGCAGCAGCGCCTCGGCCCCAGTACCGCGGGGCTTCCCGAATCGGAGGACGACGGCGACCTCGTTGGGCTCGACGGTGAAGACGCAGGAGAAGACGAAGGCGCCGAGCAGTACGAACACCAGGATCCGGACGAGCAGAAAGCTACTGCCGAGCGCCTCGTTGAGCGCCTGACTGGACGCATCATCCGCGCTGGTGGCGGCGGTCGGCGTCAGCCGGATTGGCTTCTTGGGGGAGAGGGGGTCCGCCATGGCGCTCAAGGGTTGGCCGTGGGCTTCGACCGGTCACCTGACAGCAGGTTGAACGGCGCGGTCTTCTGGTCGAGGAACAGGGTGGTCCGCTCCCGGAGCGACTCCTTGAGCGCATTGACCTGGTAGAGGAACACGGCGAGGCCGGGGTTCTTCTCGAGGATGGCCAGCTCCTTGGAGGCTTGGGCATCGGCCTCGCCCATGATTCGGAGGGCGTCGGCCCGGGCCTTGGCCAGGACCTCGTCGCGCTTGCGATCGGCCTCGCTGCGGATTTCCTGGGCGCGGGCGTTGCCCTCTCCCTGGTACTGTTTCACGAGGCGGTCGCGCTCGGCACGCATGCGCTCGAACACCTTGCCGGTGATTGCCTCGGGCAGGCCGAGCTGCTTGACCCCAACCAGCTCGATCTTGATGCCGTATTTCTCAGAGGCTGGTCCGGCGATCTCCTTCAGGACGTCCGCCTCAAACTGGTCGAACTTCACCGCTTTGGGATCGGGGGAGATCAGGTCGCTGAACACGTAGCGGCCGATGACGGCATTCTTCGCGTTGCTCACGAGCCCCTCAAGGGTGTTCTCGGCCTTGGCGGTGTCGCCCCCGAAGAGCTCGAGGAACTTGCGGGCGCTCTCGATGCGCCAGCCCACGTACATCGTCACCAGCAGGTTCCGGGCGTCGCGGGTCGTCGACTGCTCGAACTTCCGCTCGAAGTTCTGCAGGCGGTTGTCGAAGCGGTAGACGCTCTGGATCGGCACCGGCAGCCGGAAATAGAGGCCAGGCTCGGGGATGTCCCGCGAGTAACGCCCGAAGGTGGTCACGACGGCCACTTCGGTGTTGCGCACCTGGAAGCAGAACAGGAGGGCCATGAACAGCAGGAGCAGCAGGCCTCCGACGACGAAGGAGAGACGGGAGTTTTTCACGGGCGATGGGCTCGGGAATTCAGAAAGGGGTTCGGTTCGGTCGCGTTTCAGGGAACGGGATCATTTCTTGGCCGGCGGCGTATCGATCGCAATGCCCTCCAGGTCCGGACGCAACTTGTCCTCAAGGTTGAACATCAGGATGTCGCTGGTGTTGGTCGGTCCGATGACTACCTTACGGGTGCCGGCCGAAGCCTTGGCGAGGGTATCGAGGTAGGTCCGCTGACGATACACGGTCGGCGCGGCGGCATCGGCCTTGAGTTGTCCGATGAACTGCGCGGCACGACCCGCGGCGTCCTCCACCCGGACCACGGCTGCGGCACGGGCGACGTTGTTGGTGACCACCGCACGGGCCAGGGCCAACGGAAGCGTCTCCGCGCGATAACCCTCGGCTTCAAGGATCTTCGCCTCCTTCTCCGCGATCGCACCGATCACCTGCTCGAAGGCGGCAGCGACCTGGTTTTCCTTGGTGCCCATCGGAGGATGGATGTCCTGGAGCCCCACGAAGACGACTTCGACCCCGAGCTTGAGCGCGTCGGCCTCGCTCTGGATCCGCTTCTGAAGCGACTGGCCCGCGGCCATGCGCCCTACGCTCATGATCTCGTTCATGTCGACGCTGACCAAGTACCGGACTACCGCCCCGGTTGCGAGGCGCTGGAGCAGCTCCTCGGGATCACTCGCCTGATAGGCCCACTGGTCGACGTTCCGGATCCGGTACTGGACAGGAATGCTGACCGTAAGGAGGTTGACCGGCACGGCCTGCTGTCCGGGTAGGGCGTCCCCGGTAGACACCGCTCGGTTGGTCAGCTGCTCCGAGCTCGCCACCAGCATGTTGAACTCCTCCTTGTAGTGCGGACGGGTCCAGACCATCACCCGGCTTTTCTCCATGTCCGGATCAGGAACCGCCCCGATGAGAAACTCCCGGATGCCGCGGGTGTCGTAGCGATACACGGCGTCGATCGGCCACGGCAGCTTGAAATGGGCTCCTGGCTGCAGCGGCGGCTGGATCGTCCGACCGAACCGTTCCAACACGCCCTCCTCCTGGGGATCGATCACCACGAGGCAGGACGAAACCCACAAGATGCCGACCCAGATCAGCAGGAAGCTCGAGACGTACTGCTCTAGATACCGATAGAACCAGGTCTCGCTGACCTTGAACCCGAACTGGTAGTCGAGGGCCTGCGCTGCCGTGCTGAACAGTCCCCCGCTCTGGCCCAGAAGACCGATGATCCGGCTCTCATAGATCAGGCGCGGAGCTGGACCCTTGGTGCGGGGACGGTAGATCTCGAGGACCAGGGCGAAGAGGGTCTCGACCGCCACCAGGGCCAGAAGCCCCACAAGAATATAGGCCAGGTAACGATCCCACTGCGGGAATCCGGCCCAGACCAGTCCGGCGGACAACGCGGCGATCGCCGAGACCACCGCCCCGAGCATCACGGACGAACCGCTGGGCCGCAGAAGGCGGCTATCCTCGAGCTGCGCCAGCCGGGCGCTGTACTTGCCAACCAGGAGCAGGACGAAGGCGACGGCCGCGTTGATGGCCAGGGTGATCGCCGCGGACGAGGGGTTGGAGACGATCTCGGTGCCCGGCTTGATCTGGTCCCAGAAGTACCAGACCCCGATGCCCTCCAGGACCATTAGGAGGAAGGTGAAGGCGGGCAGGACCCATTTCTCAAACTGCTGTCGGGACCGACGGGCCGGGGAGATGTCGGCCACGTTCTCGGCGAACAAGCTCGAGTCGAGCCGCCCCTTGGCCAGGCCCTCCAGCTCCAGCCGTTCCGCTTCCTCGCGTGACTCCAGGGTCATCTGGAACCACGCCATCAACGCCGTCAGTGCGGCGATGACGAGGAATCCAACTGCGACCATCCCGGTCGCGAATCCCGATTGGCGGGCGAAGACGGCGAGCGTCACGCCGGCCACCAACAACAGCAGGCTGTTGACCAGGCCGGTCTTGTTCAGGGGGCGTTCCATGCGGACAGAAATTCTGTGGTGCCAGATTCAGCGTTTTGGGTCTAGCCCAACTCTCGGTCCTCAAACAGGAGGAAGGCCACCGACAGGGTGGCCATCAGATAGGTTAGAAGATAGCCGGCGGCCTGCAGGACGTAGGACCACGGGACCACCTTGTCCCCGCCCAGGGCGTCGGCCGCCCAGAACTGCTGCCAGTTCGGCACGATGGCGTAGGCGGCCTTGGCCCAAAGGACTCCCTGGGAGGCCGGACCGCCGAAGAAGTAGTCCGACACGAGGCCGAGCAGGAAAAACGCGGTGCAGACCGCGAGGGTTGGAATGGTGTCGAGACGGGTCGAACTCGCCAGGGCGAGGGATGCGATCAGCCAGAGGGCGAACACCACTAGGATCCCCGCTGGGACCAGGCGCCAGTCCACCTGCGCATTTCCCCCAAACGCCCGCTCCAAAGTAGTGAACTTCTCCACGAACCCAAGGGCCAGGGTGGTCGTGATCGCCGTCAGGACCACGGCATCGGCCACAAACTGCCGACGCAGGAAGAAGTTGCCGAATCCGCCCAGAAGGTAGGCCACCGCGATGGACCCGCAGTAGATCCCGAAGGACTGGAGATCGGCCGAGCCGTAGGCGTCGAACGCCATCCGGCTCGCCAACAGGACCGCCACCATCACCGTGTAGGCGAAGATCATCACCGCCCAGGCCAGCCCAAGGTACTTGCCGAGGAGGAAGGTCAGCCGCCCCACCGGCTTCGATAGGACCGTTAGCGCGGTTCCATGCCGGATTTCCTGGGCCACGGTAGACGAGGCACACAGGACCGATAGCAGCAGTCCGGAGAGAAGGAGCACCGCGAGGGTCATGTCCTTCACCATCTTCGGATCGTCGCCAAACCCGAAGTAAGGCACGCAGGCCAGGAACACCGTGAAGAGTGCCGAGACCGTCGTCAGCAGCAGGAAGAACGGCTGCCGGAGCAGCTCGCGAAACGTGTTGGCAGCAATGAAGACGACTTGGCGCATCCGGACGACTGTGTGACCAACATCGTACGGTTGAAGTTGGATGGGTCAACGTGAAGTTCCCCGGCAGCATTCCGAACGGCTGCCACCCGACTGGATTCCCGCTTCCCTCGAGGACGCCCCGGCATAAGCTCGCCGCACGGCATGATTCGTTCCTTCGCCTTCACCAACAGCGGCAAGCTGCATTCCCGGGACATGGAGGTCTTTCTGATGCCAACCCTCCTGGCGGATACGAATCTGTTCCTCTGGGTCGATCTCGAGGCCGCAAGCCCCGAGGAGGCCAAGCAGATCCTCGAGGGCGTGTTCCATTTCCATCCCCTGACGGTCGAGGACTGCCTCAACGAGAGCCATTCACCGAAGGTCGAGAGCTACGAGCCGAAGGAGGACGACCGGTTCGCCCCGTTCCTGTTCATGGTGATCCATGCCGTGGACTTCAATCGCCAGGACGGCCTGTTCGACACCCGGGAACTCAACTTCTTCCTCGGGCGCAACTTTCTGGTCACCTACCACAACGTCCCCCTCAACTGCATCCAGGAGGTCGAGGAACGATGCCTCCGCGGGACCGTCCACGTGGCCCGGGCGCCCGACCGCGTCGCCCACGCGCTGCTCGACTCGCTGGTGGACAACTACAAGCCTGCTCTGGAGCAGCTGGGGCTCCAGATCGCCGAGCTCGAGGAGAAGGTGCTTCGGAAACCGGCCCCCGAGACCTTCGAGGACATCCTGAGGATCAAGAAGGAGATCATCCACCTCCGCCGGATCATCGGTCCCCAGCGCGAGGTCCTCAGCCGCTTCGCACGCGGGGAGTTCAAGCTCGTCCGGGCCCACCTGGTCCCCTACTACCGAGACATCTACGACAGTCTGTTCCAGATCGCGGAGTTCGCCCAAGGCTACGCCGATTCCGTGTCCAACCTGCTCCAGATCTACCTCAACATGTCGTCCAACCGGACCTCCGAGGTGGTCAAGGTGCTGACGATGATCACGATCATCACCACCCCGGCGACCCTCATCGCCTCATGGTACGGCATGAATTTCATCGACAGCATGCCAGAGCTGCACAAGCCCTACGGCTACCTCTACGTCATCATCCTGACGGTGGTGTCAACGCTCCTCACCGTGCTGTATTTCTGGCGCAAGAAATGGCTGTGACGCGGCAGACCCGGCCGAAGCCGGGGTTCCTCGACAAGGTCCTGACCCGGCTGAACCGGCTCGACCGCGACGGCCTTGAGTCGTTGGTGAAACGCCTCCAGACCGAGCGCGCCCTGCTCGAAACCCTGTTCCAGACGATCGAGGACGGCGTCATGGTCACCGACCGCGAAGGTCAGGTGGTGTTCCTCAATCAGGCCGCCGGACGCCTGATCGGGTACCCGACCGAGAATGCCCTTGGACAGCCCCTCAAACGTCTCCTGCCTGAACTCGAACGGGACCTCCACCACCCGATCGACCCTGGCAACACGCTGCGACGGGAGATCGAGGTCGGCTTCCCCAAGCCCCGATTCCTCAGGGTGTTTGCCGCCCCGATCGACCAGGATCCCCAGGCGGGCCTCGCCCTGGTCCTGCACGATGCCACGGAGTCCCGCCATCAGACCCAAGAGGCCGTCGAGGCGGAACGGGGCCACGCCCTGACCCTGCTGGCGGCCAGCGTCGCCCACGAGATCGGCAACCCCCTCAACGCGATCCACATCCACCTCCAGCTGATGGAACGCGAGGTGCGCCGGCTCCGGACCGCCGGCACCGACACCGGAGCTGATCCCCAGGCGATTGCTGAGAAGCTGTCGCGCTACCTCTCGGTCGCCCAGGGGGAGATCAGCCGGCTCGACTACATCATCACGGAGTTCCTGACCGCCATGCGCCCCACCCCGCCAAAGCTCCGCAATGGCACCGTCAACGGGGTGGTTCAGGAGACCCTGGAACTCCTCCAGCCCGAGCTCTCCAACCGCGGCCTGGTCGTGGTCCAGAAGCTCGCCACCGAGGAACCAGAGGTGCGGCTCGACCCGTCCCAGATCAAGCAGGCCCTCGTCAACTTGGTGAAGAACGCCATGCAGGCCATGACGAAGACCGGCACCCTGACCCTCGCCACGGGATCGTCGCCCGACTTCGTCTGGATCGAGATCTCCGACACCGGGTCCGGCATCCCGGCCGACCAACTCAACCGGCTCTTCCAGCCCTTCAACACCACCAAGGACCGCGGCACGGGCCTCGGCCTCATGGTGGTCCAGCGCATCATCCGCGACCACGGCGGCCGCATCGACTTCGAGAGCCGGGTCGGCAAAGGCACCCGGTTCACGCTCTGGCTGCCCCGACTCGACCGATCCCCACTCCTCCTCGACGCCGGCCCGGCCCCGGCGTCCACGACTTCGGGTTGAAGGTCCCGGGATCGTGCACAACCCTCCCCGCGTGCGTTCCGACAAGCTGAGCTGCGGCGATATCCAGTCCCTCAAGGGCCGGGAACCCATCGCCGTCCTCACCGCCTACGACCATCCTACGGCCCGGCTCCTCGACGAGGCTGGCATCCCGGTCCTGCTCGTCGGCGACTCCCTCGGCATGGTGGTCTTGGGATTCCCGGACACGACCCAGGTCACGATGGATCACATGGTGCACCACGTGGCGGCCGTCGCGAGGGCCCAACCGAAGGCGCTCATCGGGGCCGATCTGCCCCACCTGTCCTATCGGACTCCAGAGGAGGGTGTGGCCAACGCCCGTCGGCTCATGGAGGCGGGAGCTGATTTTGTGAAGGCCGAGGGCGGACAGGAGATCCTGTCGGTCGTGAAGGCCATCCGCGCCGCCAGCATCCCCTTCTGTGGTCACCTTGGCATGCTGCCCCAACACATCCATGAGGAAGGGGGCAAGTACCGGATCAAGGGTCGCGACGAGGCCGGCCGCCAGAGGCTCCTCGAGGACGCCCGGTGTCTGGAGGATGCCGGGGCATTCGCCTGCGTCCTGGAGTTGGTAACGCCCCCGGTCAGCGCCGAGATCACCCGGACTGCCGGTCGCATGGTGACCATCGGGATCGGCAGCGGACCCGACTGCGACGGCCAGGTTCTGGTGACTCCCGATCTGATTGGTTCCTTTCCCTGGTTCACCCCGAAGTTCGTCCAGCCCCGGCTCCAGGTGGGCCGGGACATCCAACAGGCGGTGAGCTCATGGAAGGCAGGACTGGTGCTGCCGGGGGCGGGTAACCGCTGAAGGAATCCGGAGAGACCCCGCGTGAGTCCCTCCCCTTCTCCGCATGCCCACCCACGGTTTGCCTTCAGGAACGTTCCAGCAGAAGATCGCCGCGGTCACGTCATAGCAGTCCCGTCCATGCCCTACGCCCTCATCCAGAAAACCCTCGACCGCCCACCCGTCGAGGCCCTCCAACGCGCCTTTGCCTCCGGACGCGGACTCACCCCGGCCGATGCCCGCTTCGTCGCGGATGATGCCTTCGGACTCCTGGCCCGGAACCTCGACCTCGAGGATGCCCTCTTTCTCCAAGGCAGCCTCGGACAAGAGGGCGTCGAGGTCGAGGTCGCTCCGGAATCGGAACTCCCCAGGGCCCCAGAACCGTCCCTGTTCACGGTCCTGCATGGCACCGACGATCGGCTGGTCGTGTTTGATGCGCTCGGAAGGGCCTGTGACGCTCCCTGGTCCGACGTGTCGGTGGTCTGCGCCGGATTCGACCAGCGGGAGTTCAAGCTGGAGATCTTCATCCACGGCACCGAACAGCGATTCCTAGCAACCCTCGACCGCCTCATGTTCGATCAGATGCCGGAATTCACGAATCCGTCGGAACCGGAGAATCTGGGCGAGAAATACCGAAACCTCGTGAAATGCGTCGTGGGACACAGTCCCAAGGCCCTGCTCAACCGGGCCGCCGCGGTGCTGGGACGGGACGGGTTGAGCGGCGACATCACCGAGGCGATCAGCTACCCCCGACCGACTGCCTACGCCGAGGAACAGACCTGGTTGCTCTGGCGCGCTACCCACCCGCTCGGCGGCTGAGCGCCGACCGACGCCTTCAGCCCGGAGGCCAGCCCAGCGGGCGGCCACCGAGCAGATGGCAGTGCAGGTGCGGCACCGTCTCCCCGCCGTCGGCACCGTGGTTCATCACGAGCCGGAATCCGGACGCATCCAGCCCCAGCCGTCGCGCCACCTCACCCGCCTTGAGCAGGAGGTGCCCGAGGACCTCCTGATCCTCTGGCTTGGCGGCGCCGACCCGAGCAATCGGACGCTTGGGCACCAGAAGGACATGGACGGGCGCCTGCGGGTGGATGTCGCGGATCGCGATCACGGTGTCGTCCTCGTACACAATGTCCGCCGGGATCTCCCGGGCGATGATGCGTTCAAACAGTGTCATGGAATTCCTCCTTCGGTGCGTAACGACGATCCGTCAACCGGTCAGCTCATCACCAGCGGGATTCCTGCCGCGGCCGGTTCCCGGGCATACCAGCCCCGCACGAGATCGACGATCCAGGTCTCGACCCGTTCGCAGGTTTCGCACCAGTGCTGACGATCGGCGAGGACCTTCACGCAGCCGCGGAGGCCATGGAATTCGATGCGCTCGGGCTTTTCGCGGAGAAACTCCCGGAGAAGCGAACGGAGCCGCCAGCAGAACTCCAGCTCGCCGAGCTGACTGGCCCCCGAGGCCAGGGTTCGAAGATCCAACACCCGAACCACGGGGGACTCGCCTTCCGGTTCGTTTCCAGTCTCGAGAAACACCCCCAGTCCCACCAGCACCTTGGTCAAGGCCTCGGTGAACTGGCTGGTGCTGACCACCTCGCAACCGAGCTCGACCTTGAAGTAGTGGATCACCGCCGCCGAAGCGTGCCGAAGCACCTCGGGATCGAGCATCTGGGCCGCCGGACCTACGAACTCGATGGTCAGGTGCTCCATCGAGCAGGGGATGACGGGTCCGTCCTTGGACGCGATTAGGAGGCAGTCCCGTCGAAGGGCAATCATCCCTTCCCTCCCGCGGTCCCCTCCCCACCCTCGGGCTCTGCCAGGAGGGCCATCTGACGCTGGTCGGGTACCGGAAGGGTCGCCAGCCGATTGACCTCCTCCACGAACTCCCCAACTTCTTGGAACTCTCGGTAGATGCTGGCGAACCGGACATACGCCACAGGATCCAGCGCGCGCAGTTCCCGCATCGCCCGCTCGCCGATCGCCTGCGCGGTCACCTCGCGATCAAACCGCTCCGTCAGGTCGTTCGTCACCCGTTCCGCGAGATCCGCGATCGCCTGCTCCGACACCGATCGCTTTTGGCAAGCCCTTTGGATACTCGTCAGCAGCTTGTCCTTGGAAAACGGCTCCCGCCGGCCATCCCGCTTCACCACGAAGAACTCTTCCCGCTCGATCTCCTCGTAGGTCGTGTACCGATGCTCACACAGGAGACATTCCCGGCGACGCCGAATCACCGCCCCTTCCCGGGAAGCACGGGAGTCGATGACCTTGTCATCCTGCCCGCCACATTTCGGACATCGCATAATTCAATGGAGAAACCCCAACATCAGGGGTGCTGGATCCTCGTAGCCCACAATCAGTTGGGGCGTCAATGGGTTTGGCCGGAAAGTTGATCGCAGACCTGTCGGCAGGGCGACGACCCGTCTGGGAGCCCTCAGCCGAACCAGGGCCTTTGGGTTTCTTTTCCAAGACCACGGGAGCCCTCTTCCCGGTCGGTGGAATCCATGCTTGGATCTCCTCCCTAACACATGGCCTTCTCACACGTCGTCATCTTCTGGACCGATCCCTCCAACCCCCAGGCGCCCGATCTGCTCCTTGCCGGGGGCAACCAGTACCTCAAGGACATCCCGGGCGTGCTCCAGTTCCATATGGGCAAGATGGTCGGGAGCCACCGACCCGTAGTGGACCAATCCTATCAGATCGCCCTCAACCTCATCTTCCCGGATAAGAAGGCGCAGGACGACTATCAGGTCCATCCTGAGCACGTGAAGTTCGTCGAGAACTGCCGGCATCTCTGGACGAAGGTCGTCGTGTACGACTTCGCCTGAGCTGGCGACCTCCGTCCGCCCATCGCACCGCTTGCCTGCCTGTTCCCCGAAGGTCAGCCTTGTCCTCATGCGTGGACGTGGGCTGGCGTGGTGGATCGGACTAATGGTGCTGACCCTCCCGGCGTTGGCCCTCCAGCCGAGGCCCATCGGCGTGGAACCGCCGCCGCTCGAACGGGAGATGCGCGGCATGTGGGTGGCCTCGGTCGGCAACATCGACTGGCCCTCGCGTCCTGGTCTTCCCACCGCTCAACAACAGGCCGAACTGCGGGCACTTCTTGATCTCGCCCTCCGGCTCCGCCTGAACACGGTCATCCTTCAGGTACGGACCGGAGCCGATGCTCTCTATGCGTCGTCGCTCGAACCCTGGAGCGAGTACCTGACGGGTCGTATGGGCCAGGCGCCCAATCCGCCCTATGACCCGCTCAGGTTTGCATGCGACGAAGCCCATGCCCGCGGACTGGAGCTGCACGCCTGGTTCAATCCCTTTCGGGCACGCTACAACAAGACGGTCTCGCCGATTGCCAGCAGCCACCTGATCCAACGACACCCCGACTGGATCATTGCCTACGGGCCCTATCGCTGGCTCGACCCCGGCCTGCCCGAAGCCCGGGACCATGTCCTGAAGGTCGCCCTCGACATCGTCAGCCGATATGACATCGATGGACTGCACTTCGACGACTACTTCTATCCCTATCCGATCAAGATGGCCGACGGGGTCCTGCTGCCCTTTGCCGACGGACGCAGCTACGAGCGCTACCGGCGCGGCGGCGGGAAACTCGACCAGGGCGACTGGCGCAGGGAGTGCGTCAACCGGTTCGTCGAATCCCTCTACTCGGCCGTCCACCGGGCCAAACCCTGGGTGAAGGTCGGCATCAGTCCGTTCGGCATCTGGCGTCCCAATACTCCACCGGGGATCCGGGGACTGGACCAGTATGGGATGCTCTACGCCGATCCGAGACTCTGGCTGAACTCGGGTTGGTGCGACTACATGGCGCCACAGCTCTACTGGGCGCTGTCGCAGCGGGAACAGGCGTTCGATCCCCTGCTGCGCTGGTGGGCATCCCAGAACACCCGGAAACGGCTGCTGGTACCGGGACTGAACAGCGCCGAGGCCGGCGGCAAGATCCCGCCGGCCGACATCCTCAACCAGGTTCGGATCAGCCGACGGGACCACGCCGACGGGGTCCTGTTCTGGAACGCGAGCAGCCTACAGGACAACCAGGGTGGGGTCGCCGCAGCCCTCGGCCGTGACCTGTTCAACCGCCCGGCGTTGGTGCCGGCCACGCCGTGGCTTGGGAAAGAAGCGCCCGGCACCCCGAAGTTTGAGGGCAGCCTCTCCCTGCGGAACACACTACTGAGCCTCAAGTGGGAGTCCGATACCAACGCGGTCGTTCGAGTTCAGATGCTGCGCAGCCGGTACGGATTCGAATGGCGGGATGAGTGGCTGCCACCCCAGACGCGCGCGCGCTCTTTCGATCGACGTCTCAACCAGGCAATCCCCGACGAGGTGAGACTGGTGCCGATCGGTCGCACGGGCATGGCGGGTGAGCCTGCGGTCTGGGTGAAGCCCTGAGCCAGTCTGGCGTCCCGGACCCCACGTCCGAATCCCCTCCAGACACCACCCGACTCCGATTTCCTCCTCGGATCCGGGGAACGCCCCATGTCAGTATTTGCGCATTCCCATGCTCACGCCCACCGACTGGAAGATGGTGCTGCTGGCCCTCGCGGCGATCGGCGCCTTGGTGCTGATGATTACCCGGTTCAAGGTGAACCCCTTCATCTCGCTGCTGCTCGCCTCGCTGCTCGTCGGCGCCGGCGCCGTCGCCACAGGACGACTGGTCAAGGATGCCGCCGGCAAGGAAGTGCCCTACACGCTGCTCGGAGTGGCCAAGACGTTCTCGGACGGCCTCGGGGCCACGCTGGGCGGCATTGCGGCGATCATCGGACTGGGCACGATGCTCGGGAAGCTCCTCGCAGAGTCCGGCGGAGCCGAGGTCCTCGCCAAGCGCTTCGCCGCGTTCTTCGGCCCCCGACACATCCAATGGTGCATCATGGCGCTTGCCCTCGCCGTCGGGCTCACCACCTGGTTCGCCGTCGGCCTCATCCTGCTCCTCCCCATCCTCCTCACCCTCACCCACGAGACCAAGCAGCCGTTCCTGCTGCTGACCCTCCCGCTGCTGTCCTGCCTCTCGGTGATGCATGGGGTGATGCCCCCGCATCCGGGACCTGTCGTGGCCGTCGAGATGCTCAAGGTCGACATGGGGCTCGTGCTCTTCTGGGGCATGGTGATCGGGTTGCCGACCGCAGGCGTCGCAGGGCCGATACTGGCTCGGTTCGTCATTGGTCGGGTCGCGGCCGAGGCGCCGCCGGTGCCCCGGGTCGCCGAGCGCTCCGCGGCCGGGTTCACTCCGCCCGGGTTCGGACTCACCCTCTTCTCCATCCTCCTGCCGGTCGTGCTGATGATGATCACGACCTTGACCGAACTGGTCCTTCCGAAGGGCAATCCAGCCCGCGAGCTCTGGGCGTTTCTCGGCAACCCCACGATGGCCCTGACCGTCGCTGTGCTGTTCGCGAGCTGGTCCCTGGGGACCCGATGCGGCTACACGGCCACCCAGGTGCTGAAGTTCACCGAGGGCTGCGTCGCCTCGGTGGGCATGACCCTGCTGGTGATCGGGGGTGGCGGCGGATTCGCCCGGGTGCTCCGGGATAGTGGCGTGGCGGAATCCATTGGCCGCCTCGGTGAGGCAGCCCATCTCTCACCCCTTCTCTACGGCTGGCTGGTCTCGGCCTTCATCCGTGTCGCCACCGGTTCCGCCACCGTGGCCATCACAACCGCCTCGGGACTGCTTGTCCCTGTGATCGCGCTGCATCCGGAGCTCGGTCAGACCCACAAGGCCCTGATCGTGGTTGCCATCGGCTGCGGTTCGCTCTTTCTGTCGCACCTCAATGACTCGGGTTTCTGGATCGTGAAGGACTCCCTCGGGCTCACCGTAAACCAGACGCTTCGGACCTGGACCGTCTGCGAGACGATCATTGGCATCGCCGGCATGCTCTTTTCCCTCGCAGTGTACTCGATGCTCTGAGACGCGGAGTCCCCTCCCGTTTGGAGGTTGAGAGTTCAGGCGACCCTCCCAATCCTCCCGGCCGTGTCCGTCCGGTTCACCATCCTTGGCAGTGGCAGCAGCGGGAATTGCGCACTCCTGGAGGCCGGCGACACCCAGCTGCTGATCGATGCCGGATTCAGCGCACGACAGATCCGCGAGCGGCTCGCCGGCATCGGCAGGACCCCCGAGCGGCTGTCTGGAATCCTCATCACCCATGAGCATTCCGACCACATCAAAGGCCTCGGCACCCTATGCGGACGGCTTGGGGTCCCCATCTACGCCAACCGACTGACGCGCGAGGCCATCCAGAAGGACTTCGAGGACACCCCCCTGCCCTTCGTCACCTTCGAGACCGGCAGCAGGTTCAGCGTCGGATCCGTCGAGGTCCAGACCTTCAGTGTCCCGCACGACGCCATGGACCCGGTCGGGTTCGTCCTCGAGACACATGCGGGATCGATCGGCTTCCTTACTGACCTCGGACATGCCACGAAGCTCATCCTCGAACGGGTCCGCCAAGCCAGGCTACTCCTGCTCGAGGCCAACCACGATCTACGACTCCTGCAGGAGGACATGAAGCGTCCCTGGAGCCTGAAGCAACGGATCCTCAGCCGGCATGGCCACCTGTCGAACGACGCCGCGGCGGAGGTTGCCGGACATCTGGCGGAGGGACCGCTCGAGGAGATCCATCTCGGACACCTCAGCCGGGAGTGCAACCGGCCGGAGCTCGCCCTCAAGACCGTCCACAAACGACTGAACGCGATCGGCGCCACCCGGATCCGCGTGTTCAACACCAGCCAGGACCAGCCCTCGCAAACGGTGGTCCTCGATCCACAGGGGGCGGCCCCCATCCCGGATCCGAACCCGGGTTCGGCCCCGACGGTGTGATCCCGGTGTGACCGGTCTCAGGCCGCCTTGCGGCCCATGAAGTCGAGATAGGTGATCAGTCTCGCCTTCATGTCCCGACGCGGGACGATGGCGTCGATCAAACCATGGGCCTGGAGGAACTCGGCGGTCTGGAACCCCGGCGGCAGCTCGGCCTGGGTGGTGTCCTTGATCACACGCGCCCCGGCGAAACCAATCTCGGCCCGGGGTTCGGCGATGATGAGATCCCCGACCGTGGCGAAGCTGGCAATGACCCCTGCGTAGGTCGGATGGGTCAGGATCGAGATGTAGGGCAGCTTCAGACGGGCGTGGTAGGCCAGGGCCCCGCAGGTCTTGGCCATCTGCATCAGGCTGAACATGCCCTCGTACATCCGGGCCCCGCCGCTGGCGGAGATGATGATCACCGGAATGCCCCGGTCGGTACCCGCCTCGATGAGACGAGTGAGCTTCTCACCCACGACCGAGCCCATGGAACCGCCCAGGAAGCTGAAATCCATGACCCCGAGGGCGACGCGGTGGGTTCCGATCAGGCCGATGCCCGTGACGACGGCATCCTTGAGCAGCGGGGATTTCTTCCGGTTGGCGGCCAGCTTGGACTGATAGCTGGCGACGCCGGTGAATTTGAGGATGTCGACCGATTCCAGGTCCGCATCCATCTCCTCGAAGGAGCAGGTTTCCACCAGAGAGTGGATGCGTTCGCGTGCGCCAATCGGGCAATGGTGTTCGCACTTGGGACAGACCTTCAGGTTGTCGTCGAACTCCTTGTCATAGACGAGGGCCCCGCACTCCGGGCATTTGAACCAGAGTCCCTCCGGCATGTCCCGCTTCCGGGACCGGGAGGCGATCTTAGGACGCCGTAGGAAGGTGGTGTCGGTGGAGGGCGGCGGGGGTGTCACCTTCGGCTCCACCGGATCCACCACCACGCTTTTCTTCTTCAGGGAACGCGTCGCCATGAGTTTCGCCGCGCAAGGCGGCTCTTTGAACGTGGAGGGGATACCACGGAGAACCGCTGTTGGCCAGCGCAAGTCCCCACTTCCCTCGTCGACTCCCGCACCTCAGGCTTCCAGCCAGACCATGCGCATCCTGACCGGCATCCAGCCCAGCGGGGCCCTCCACCTGGGCAACTACTTCGGCGCCATGAAACCGGCCATCGAACTGCAGCAGCAGGGCGAGGCCTTCTACTTCATCGCCGACTACCACTCGATGACCAGCCTGACCGACGCAGCCCTGCGACGGCAGTACACGCTCGACGTGGCCCTCGACTTCATGGCCTGCGGACTCGATCCAAAACGCTGTATCTTCTGGCGCCAGAGCGACGTGCCCCGGGTCACGGAGCTGGCCTGGCTCCTCAGCACCGTCACCCCGATGGGCCTCTTGGAGCGTGCCCACAGCTACAAGGACAAGAAGGAGAAGCTCGCGTCGGGAGACCTCGACAAGGTCAACCACGGGCTCTTCGCCTATCCCGTCCTCATGGCCGCCGACATTCTCCTGTTCGACTCCGACATCGTCCCGGTCGGCCGCGACCAGAAGCAGCACCTCGAGATGACCCGGGACATCGCCGCGAAGTTCAACCAACTGTACGGGGAGGTCTTTGTGATCCCCGAGCCGCGCATCCGCGACGAAGTCGCCGTGGTGCCGGGGGTCGACGGGCAGAAGATGAGCAAAAGCTACGGGAACACCCTGGAGCTGTTCGGCGAGGAGAAGGCGCTCCGGAAGAAGGTGATGGGGATCAAGACCGACAGCCGTCTCCCGGCCGAGCCCAAGCCCGATGCCGACCAGAACATCGCGATCCAGCTGCTCAAGCTGGTCGCCCCGCCGGACGTGGCGCTCGACTGGGAGAACCGCCTGAAGGCGGGCGGACTCGGCTATGGTGATGTGAAGAAGGCCCTGTTCGAGCACTACTGGAACTTTCTCGCCCCCGCCCGTGCCCGCAGGGCCGAGCTGGCGTCGAACCTCGACCACGTCGAGTCCATCCTCCGCGACGGAGCCCAGCGGGCCCAGGCTGTGGCCGACGGGGTGCTGTCCCGCGCCCGCAAGGCCTGCGGACTGTGAGGGTGTAAGGGGCTTGGGAATGGAGCCTGGATCCGCTTCGGATTTTTGGAGAGGGGCCCGCGGGACCACGGATCGGGAACGGGATCGCGCGAAGACAGTCGCTTGGGGGCTAACCCGCTGGGTCCCCATCTTCCCCGTGAGGGTTGGGTGGAGCTGGGGTTGGGGTCGGATCCATCTAACCCGGGCGAGGATCCCGACCGGCTTCACGGATGCGCAACGCGCGGCGGATTGAGATGGGGACCTGAGGGACCAGGCCCCTACCCCGCGAAAAGACAGTGGGTTCTCCTCAGCGCCCTCCGCGGCTCAGCGTGAGGCCCCACCTCGTCCGAAGGAGGTCTCCTACGGTTTCTGCAGTTGTTCCACCCAACGCTGACGCACCTCGGCAGGGACCGAACTCCGGTCGAGCCACGACTGCGCCGAGGCCGGGTCCTGCTGGGACCACCAACGGAACTGCTCCTCCTGCGCCTGCTGACGTTGGGTGGGATCCTGCATGGACTCGATCCAGGCCGAGGCGGCGTTGGGGTCGTATTCGCGGAGGTTGCGGGCAAGGGCCGCGGTCGAGGCATCGCGCATGCCGCCCTGCGGCTGGTCCTTGAGCCAGGCCGCCGTGGCGTAGGGGTCCTGGTTGGACCACTGCTGGACCAGGACCGATTCGGCCTGGTCACGCAGCTCCCCTGGCGGGAATCGGCCGACCCAGCCGGCGGCGTCCGAGGGGTCCTCGCCCGACCAGTGACTGACGATGCCGACGACGGCCTCGCGTTGGCGGTCTGGGGGTAGGCTGAGCGCCAGTTCGGCGGCCTTCGCGGGTTGGGATTGCGCCAGGGAGATCGAGACCGCCGCCAACGCCGTATCCTGCAGGTCACCGGTGGGCAGGGTCCGCGCCCAGGCCGCAGCCGCATCGGGATCACTCTGGGCCCATCGACTTGCGAGCCCTGTCGCGGCCGACGGCGACCCGGCCCCCGGGTTGGCATCCAGGAATCGGGCGGCACCGGCGAAGTCCTGTTCGCCCCAGTTCTCGACCACCGAGGCGAGGAGCTGCTGCTTCATCGGCCCTTCCTCGAGGGACTGGACCCACTGGGCGGCACCCGCGACGTCCGAGGCCGACCACCCGGCGACGAGGGACGCCGCCGCCATGGTGCGAGCAGGCCCCATGGGGAGGGCGTCCACGAGGGCCACGCCCGCCTGGGGATCCTTGTTGCCGATGTGCCAGGCGAGCTGGCCCACGATGTTCTGCTGGGTCCGACCCGGCGGGAGCTGCTGGACGAATTCCCGCGCGGCATTGGGATCCGCCTCCCCCCACTGCATCACGACGGACTGAAGGGCCTGGTCCCTCGCCTGCCCGGGCGGCAGCCCCAGCGCTGCGGCTGACGCGGCCCGGGGATCCTCCTGGGCCCAGGTCTGCATCAGGCCCGTGAAGGCATTCACCCGACCCTGCGGATGGTCGAGCTTCGAGGCCCACTCGAAGGCGGCCCGAGGATCCTTCTCCGCCCAGGCCATGGCGGCATCGCGGAACGCCGACGCCTGTCCCGGACCCATCTTCGTGCGAGCCAGGAGGGCCGCAGCAGCCTCCGGGGACTCCGACGCCATCCCTTGGGCCATCGCCACGGCCAGACGTGCCCGGGTCGGGGTGTCGGGCATCTGCTCCAACCAGGCCAGGGCCGCCCGGGGATCCTTCGCCGCCCAATCCCGGCCCACCTCCGGCAGAAGCTCGTTCCGGTGGGGCCCATCCGGAATCCGGGCCGCGATCTGGGCGGCCTTTGCCGGATCCTTCTGGCCCACCGCCTGGAGGATGGGCCTCCAGAGCTGTTGGAGCCGGAGGCGGCTGGTGGGACGCTCGCCGATGAAGGCGATGGCGGCCTCGACGTCGACCACCGCCAGCTTCGTCAGGAGGAACTCGAGGCGCGACTCCTGGCCCACGAACGTCTCAAGTGTCACCGAGCGGGCTGCCGCTCTGGGATCGATGTCGGCCCACGCCCCCAGGAATTCGATGAGGAACTCGCGGCGGTCATTGGATTCCGGGAAGCCCTTGAGAAACGCCTGCCCCACCTCGGGGGCAAACCGGCCCAGCGCCAGCGCCAACGGGGTCAGTGCCGCCTTGCGGTCCGGTCCCTTGGGCAGAGTCGAGAACCACCGAACCATCCCCGACGGATCCGACAGGACCCATCCATGCAGGACCGCATCGAGCATCGCCTCGCGATCCTCCCGATTTGGAAGCGCCTGCGTCCACGCGAGGGCGGCCTGGGGTGCCCTCGATGCCCACAGTTCCAGAAGCCGGTAGCGGAAGACGTACAGGTATTCCGAGGTCAGGATCGACTGCGCGATGCCCAGGCAGGCCGCGGCATCGGAGAGGGCGATCCGGGCGGCCAACACCCGCAGCTGGTCGCGTCGAAGCTCCGGATCCGGCTCTTTCTGGATCCCGGTGAGCAGCGCCGCCACCTGGTCGGGTCGGACCAGCACCTCGGGCGCCGTCGGACGCTCGGCGGCGGAGCTCCCAACACGGGCGGCCGGGGGGACCGGTATGGTCAGCGCGACTCCCGCAGGGGGTGCCTCCGACCTGCGGGCCGAACCCGCAAGGAACCCTACGGCCCCGCCAGCCACCGCAGCCAGACACACCGATGTGATGCGACTGTTCACTGTGACCAAAGCAGTGCACGAAAACCGCCGTCCGGCAACGTTCCGGGGGCGAAACTTGAGCCCCCACAGGCCTCTTTCCATCCGACGACCCCTGAATAGAGTTCCCCCATGCTCCGGACCCTGCTTGCCCTGGCCACCCTCACCCAGATCGTCGCCGCGATCCCGAAGCCCGAATGGATCTGGAGCGGTCCGTCGGCCGACCAGGAAATCCGGTACTTCCGCAAGTCCTTCCAGGCCCCGCCCGGCGTCAACAAGGTCAGTGTGATCCTGGCCGCCGACAACCAGGCCGAGCTCAACCTCGACGACCGGCACCAGCTCAAGAACAACCTCTGGGACCAGCCCACCCGAGGAAACCTCCCCGGCAACTTCCCCCCGGGCCCCCACCTGATCCAGGTCAAGGCCCGCAATGCCGCCGGCGCGGCGGGACTCCTCGTCCGACTCGAGATGGTCCAGACCAACGGACTGAGCCAGGTGGTGGTGACCGATGGGACCTGGGAGACCTCGGCCAATGGCACCGACGGCTGGAAGCCCGCCACCTCCCTGGGTCCGGTCGGGGTGGCGCCCTGGGGACAGGTCCCGCTCGCCCCCCAGCCCCCAGCCGCAAGCAGCCTCAAGACGCTCACGAACTTCGGCGTCGACCTTGTCCACAGCGCCGACCTCGGCGAGGGCTCCTGGATCTCCATGACAGTCGACCCCAAGGGCCGGCTCCTAATCAGTCCGCAGGGTGCCGAGCCCCTGCTCCGCCTGAGCCTCGACCCCGCTGGCGGCACTGCCCGGATGGAGACGCTCACCACCCCGCTCCGGGGCGCCATGGGACTCCTCGCCGTCTCGAATGTCCTCTACGCCAACGCCCAGGGACCCGAGGGGTACCAGCTCTACCGGTCGATCGACACCGACGGCGATGACCAGTACGACCGGATCGAGGTTCTTCATCGCTGGTCACCGCAGGACAAGAACGGCGCGCCCGGGGAACACGGCGCCCACGGCATCGTTCAAGGGCCCGACGGCAACCTGTATGTCGTCGCCGGCAACATGGTCCAGGTGGACCCCCAGCTGCCCGCCCGCTCGCCGGTCCAGCATTTCGCGAACGATTCGATCCTGCCCCCGGTGTCCGACGGCTCCCGCCCCAAACCGGGTCTCACCCCACCTGGCGGCCACGTTCTCCGGATCTCACCCGACGGACAGACCGTCGCCCTCTTCGCGGCCGGACAGCGCAATGCCTACGACATCGCCTTCAATGCCGACGGCGAGCTGTTCGCGTTCGACAGCGACAGCGAGGGCGACTGGGGCGTGCCGTGGTACCGTCCGAATCGACTGCTCCACCTCGTGAGCGGAGTGGACCACGGCTACCGGGACTGGTCCCTGAAGTGGCCGTCCTACTACGCCGACTCGCTTCCGGCCGTCGTGGACGCGGGACTGGGTTCGCCCTCGGGCCTGATCTCGGCCAAGGGGGCAAAGTTCCCCGACCGATATCAGCGGGCGATGATCGGACTCGATTGGACCATGGGCCGGATCCTGGTGTTCCACCTGCAACCGAAGGGTTCCAGCTACACCGGCACGTTCGAGACCCTCGTCCGTGGACGCCCCCTCAACGTCACCGACGCCGTGATCGGATCCGATGGCGCGCTGTACTTCATCACCGGCGGACGAGGGATCCCATCGGGCCTCTATCGGGTCCGCTACACGGGCTCGGAGTCCACCGAACCGAAGAGCCTGTCGATCGCCATGATGACCCCGGAGAAGACGGCCCGACTGGAACGGCGTCGGCTGGAGGGGTTCCATCCGCCGGCCGCCCCGGGTCTGGTGGAGTCAATCTGGCCGGCCCTCGGACACGAGGACGCCACCCTCCGACACGCGGCCCGCGTGGCGCTCGAGGCGATTCCGGTGGCCCAGTGGCGGGACAAGGCCCTCTCGGAAACCCAGTCCACGACCGGCCTGACCGCCGGCCTCGCCCTCGCCCGGGTCGGCAGTCGCGAGGACCAGGGTCCCCTTCTCCAGGGTCTTGGCCGCTGGACGCTATCGTCGCTCAACGAGACGGACTACCTGATCAAGCTCCGCGTCATCGAGGTGAGCTTCGCGCGTCATGGCATTCCTGATGCCATCCGTGCCCGGGCCCTCGAGAAGCTGTCGGGCCAGTTCCCGACCGGGTCCAAGGCCAAGGACCTGGAACTCCTCGCTCTGCTCGCGGCGCTCAATGCCCCAGACGTCGTGGCCAAGACCCTTGCCCTTCGTGACGCCGCAACCACGCAGGAGGACCAGATGGCCTACCAGGCGCCCCTGCGGATCGTGACCGCGGGATGGACCCCCGAGCTCCGCCAGCGCTACTTCCAGTGGTTCGGCCGCCCGAAGGAGGATCCAATGGCCAACCGCAGCACCGCCTTTCCGCCTCAGATGATCCAGTGGTTTGCCGAGGTCGGACTCAAGCCCTCGAGTGGCTACAGCTTCGACAACTACCTCCGCTACCTGCGTCAGGACGCCTTCGAGAAGGTGCCCGACGACCAGAAGGCCCCACTGGCCGGGATGATGGCGCAGCAGAAGCTGCCCCAGACCAAGGCCCGGTTCCGGGAGAAGGTGAAGGAGTGGACCGTTGCGGATCTGCAGCCCGTCCTCGGCCAGTTGAGCAAGGGACGGGACCTGCTCCAGGGTCAGACGGTCTACCAAGAGGCCCGATGCGACGCCTGCCACCGATTCGACGGCGTGGGGGGATCGACCGGTCCCGATCTGACCAGCGTGGGATCCCGCTATGGGGCTGCGGACCTGCTGAGGTCGATCCTGGAGCCCGACGCGAGCGTCCCGCCCCAGTATCAGACCCAGGTGATCACCCTGAAGAGCGGAGATGTGATCACGGGCGCGATCGCCGGGGAGACGCCCGACGCGCTGGAGGTGGTGGTGAACCCCTTGTCGGGCCGTCCGACCCGGGTGCTGAAGGTCGACATCCGGGACCGGTCCGCCTCGACGGTCTCCCCGATGCCGGGCGGGTTGCTGAACCACTTCAGTCAGGACGAGATCCTGGACCTTCTGGCGTTCCTGCAATCGGGCGGCAACCCGGGATCCACGCCGAGGTAGCCTGTCGCGTTCCATCCACGGCTCCGGGTGGAACCCCGGCCATCCGGGGCTTCGATCACCCCAGCCATCGACGCAGCAGTCGGCCAAGGTTGGCCCAGTTCCTCGACGCATACCGGGCCGTCAGACGTCTCAGCCGGAACGGGTCTCCTCCGGGGCGGTTGAGTCCCGGCTCGGTCGTGCATGCGGTGACGAAACCGGCCTCCTCCACCAGATCCCGGACGGCGGGATTCCAATCCCCGTAGGGATAGCAGAAGTGGAGGATTGGAACCCCAAACAGATCCTCAAGGCGTGCCTTGCTCCCACGGATCTCTTCACGGGCTTCTGCCAACGGGATGCGGGTCAGCCAGGGATGGGTCCGGGTGTGGGCACCAATCCCATGGCCCGCTGCCATCCAGTCCCGGATCTGCGAGGCGTCCATGAGAGGTTCGGAGGCCTCGCCCTGCTGCTGTTCCCAGAGGTTGGTCTTTCCAAGAAGGTCTGACACCAGGAATTGGATGGCCTGGAAACCCGACTCCCGGAGCGGCTCCATGCCGTGGGTCAGCACATTCACGAATCCGTCGTCGAAGGTCAGGGCAACCCTCCGCGCCTCGCCGTGGGAGGCGAGCCCCGGCATCGACACGGAGCGATATCCGGCCCGTTGGAGATCCCCGAGCTGCTGCCGGAAGAGGCGGGCTGGCACATAGAGTCCCTTCATCCGGACTCCCCGGGGGCGGGGCCCGAGCTTGTGGTACATCAGGGACAGGGATCCCCCGTCGAGCCCCCGGACGCCAAACGGCTCCAGCCGGGTGAAAACGCCAGGAGTCCCTGGGGCCAGCGGAGCATGGCCGTCGGCTGGGATGGACACGGTGGAGGTCACCGGTCAGCCCGCGAGATGGCAGAGTTGCCCAAGATGGCGGGCGACCGAACCCCCAGCTGGAACCCACAGGGTCTCGCCCTCGGGCATCGAGGACGGTGGGATCGGCTCGAACAGTACGGCAGGTTCACCGGCGTACAGCCGACGGAGAATGGCACGCTGCTGACGGGGCCGAAGCGGGCGCTGGCCGAACCCGGTGAACCCAGCGCGCTCCAGCAGGGCTCGCCCCCGGGTCCGATCCTCTCCGCCCAGCTCCACATAGACGATGCCCAGCCGGTCCGGGTTCAGACAGTCCCCCAGACCCTCGAGCACCTCGTAGTCATGTCCCTCTGCGTCGATCTTGAGCAACCCGATGCGGTCCTGCCAGAGGTCCCCCAGCAGATCCGGCAACGGCGCCGTCCGGACCCGGATCTGTTGGACTCCTCCCTCACGCGCACCCCAGGTGGCATTGAGGGAATGAGATCCGTCCTCCTCGGAATTTTCATACAGGACCGCCTCCCCCACGCGGTTCGAGGCTGCCGCTTCGACCACCCGACAGGAGTCCTCCCAGCCATTCAGGGCGATGTTCCTTCGCACGGTGTCTGCCAGGCGGGGATGGGGTTCGACGAAACACACCGGGCAGGATCGGAAACGACGAGCCGCGAGACCGATGATCCCGGTGTTGGCTCCGCAATCGACGACCTGCGATCCAACGGGAAGCAACTCCCGGATGATCCACTGGAGCTGGGGCTCGTAGTCGCCATCCGTCCAGAAGATCGTCTGCTGGATCTCGCTCGCCAGATCGACCTCCATCCAGAGCCCGCTCCGGAGCCGGATCCGATGCCGTCGCCCCACCAAGGTCCCCGCGAGACGCCTCACGAGACCATGGGCCGGGCTGAAGGGGGCGTACCGGTACGCGCGGTACCCGCGCCGCGCCCTCCTCACCCAGGGCGACTCGGTCAAATTGGCTTCCGGCATCACGGTCCGACGAGAGTGGCGCGGGAAGCGGGGCAGGACAACCGCATTGGTTGAGACGGATCATCAGACCGGACATCCCGGGTCCCCCCGGGGCCGAACCCGATACCCCACCCCACGTCATGGACCGATGAGGCAGACCGGCATAGGTCCACACCAAAGGGCCTAGCCAGCGGCCAACAGACCTCGATAGAGGACCAGCATGTCACCCACATACCGGGACAGGGGCACGCTTCCGGCCACGCGTTCATGGAGGCGCTGCCGCTCGGTCTCCGGGATGCGGGATCCGACGGCTACGCGGCGCATCGCCGCTGCCAGCGCTCCTACATCTTCGGGCGGGACCAATTCACCCACTCCCCCGAAGCCGAAAGCCTCCGGGATGCCGTCGAGGGACGAGGCCACGACGGGTCGGCCACAGGCATGGGCCTCCATCACGACACTCCCCATCGCCTCGGTGCCGATCTGCGGATGCACTAAACAGTCGAGCGCGTTCATCACCAGGGGCATGTCGAGGAAGTATCCGGGTAGACAGGCACGGCCTCCGAGACCGAGCCGCTGAATGTCCTCCTGGAGCAGCGGACCCATGTCGCCACGGCCGACGATGACGAATCGCGCCTCGGGCACCCCGTCGCGGATCCGGGCCGCCGCCGCCAGGAACTCCCGCTGTCCCTTGCCTCTGGGGAGCGCGAAGCCCCCCACCACCCCGAACGCGAAATCTCCCGGGGAAAGGCCCCAGCTCCGCCGCAGCTCCAGGACCCGGGGATCGGATGCAGCCAGGGGCTGGAACCGATCCAGTTCGAAGCCTCCGTAGATGACCCGGATCTTCGCCCGAGGACCCCACATCGGCGGACGCCAGTGGCGCTCCTTCTCCGGCGAGTCCGGATCCGCATGTCCCTCGCGGAGCACCCGCGCAGTGAATTCCGAGCAGGCCACCACCGCATCGCAAAGACTCAGGACCAGGTATCGTCCGGGAAGCGATCCCGGGCTCTTGGCCAGGTGACGCGACAATACCAGCCGCGGTCGGCGCCCGGAGAGTTGGGTGGCGAGGATCGCCGGCCAATAGTCCCGTCCATGGTGGGCATGAACGACCTGGATGCGGCGTCGACGGATGATCCGGGCGACACGGGCGATGTATCGAAGCTTAATGAAGCCCTCATCCCCGGTGTCCTCCAGCGGCACACCGGCCTGGACCGCGACGTCGGCCTGCTCACGTCCTGCAGGACCCGCGAGGGCGACATCCACGCCCGCCTGATGAAGGCCCAGCGCGAGCTTCACACACTGGTCGTCCGTCCCGCCCCCCCGCAGCAGGGTGTTCAACTGAAGCACTCGCAACGCCATGGTGCTTCAATGGGGCCGATGCCGGTCCAGGCCCTGTTCGCAACGCGGCCTTCCGGAGGCAATGGTCCGACGCAGCCGATCCAGACTCGCCTCGACGTGATCCTTGGGTGCCGGTGGATGGTCGAGGTGATATGTCACGGCGCGCCCGTACACGAACTTGCGGCGTCGCCCCAGATGGTAGAGGCGGGTTCCCAGATCCGAATCCTCGCCGATGCCCCACCCCGTATAGGCCTCGTCGAACCCGTTGATCGCCACCACATCCTCCCGCCACGCCGCCATATTGCAGCCGATGATCCCACGCTGCGCCTGGTCCCGTCGAACCCAGGGCACAGGAAATCGCAGCCCCTTGGGGGCCCCATGAATCCGGCCAAGGAGCATCCAGCCGAGGACAGACGTCTGACCTGGACGAAACCGGCCCACCCAGGCCTCGTGGACAAAACAACGCCGTCCCTGCACCCAATGGCCGGGTTCCGCCAACGCCGCATGGTCCTCCACAAACCGGGGGTGGGGGACGCAATCGCCGTCGGTGAAGACGAGGTAGTCCCCTGTGGACCCAAGGACCGCCTCGTTGAGGATGATCGTCTTCCGGAATCCGTCATCGGGGTGCCACAGGTGACGCACCCTCAGCCGCGGATGGGCGCGGATCCAGGAGTCCAGCATCGTCCGGGTCGGCGACGCCGACCCGTCATCCGCCACGATCACCTCGTGGGGTGGCAGGGATTGTCCCAGGAAGCCGTCGAGAACCATCGCGAGGGTGTCGGGACGGTTGTAGGTGCTGACGACGACGCTGATCCGAGGGGACGCCATGTTCCGGGCTCGGAGGCTAGGACGAGTCCAGAGACCCTGGCGAGCAAAGTCACCCGGGGCGGGTGTTGCACCCCGAAACCCCGGTGGTCCATCCTGCATCCGGCCGCCGCATGCACCCCACCGACCCGCACGATTCCGCCGAGGCTTTCGAGAAATCCGAGATCCGGGCGTTCTTCGGGAACCGGAGAAGCGGGTTCTGCGTCGAGGTCGGATCCAACGACCCCACCTCACCCCGCTCCCAGTCCCTCCATCTCGAGCGGGACCTGGATTGGCGCTGCCTCCTGATCGAGCCGAACCCAGCCCTCGCCCGCGCCGCGCGCGAACACCGTCCCTCCAGCATCGTCCGGGAAGCCGCCTGCACCGCCCCGGGATCCGTCGGGACCCTCGCCCTGAACATCCCCATCAACGACCAGGGCGACGAGATGCATGAACACGCCGGACTTGAGAAGAATGCCGACGAGCATGACTACTCACGATTCCGGACGGTCGAAGTTCCCGCCCTCACCCTGACCCGCATCCTGGACGACGCCGGTATCCAGCAGGTGGATTTCGTGTCGATCGACGTCGAAGGCTCGGAGCTCGAGGTGCTCCAGGGCTTCGACCTCGCCCGATTCCGTCCGAGGCTGATCCTGTTGGAGGACAAACACCTCTACCTCAAAAAGCACCGGCTGCTCCGCCGGCATGGGTATCGACTGGTCCGTCGCCTGAACCGGAACTGCTGGTACATCCCGGACGGCGTGACCCCGCCGCAGGTGTCCCTCCGGGACCGGCTCAAGCTTCTGAAGCGGCTCTACCTGAGTCTCTGGTTCAAGAAGCTCGCGTACGCCTGGCGCCATCGGACGCTCAAGCCGTTCACCACCCTCTGAGCGGAGCCTGTTGCCGGGTGGCCTCGATGGTTCAGAGGTCAGACGACCCACTCGCCGGACTGCCATGGGTCCAGCGCCAGATTCCGACGTGGACAAGGCCGAGGGCGATGAGGAGCAGCCCGAGGGAGGCGACCCCGGCCACGATTCTGGAACCCGGAAAACTGCCGGCGGCCACAAGAAGGGCCAGGGCCATGTTCCGATTGAGGGCCCCAAGGCCCAGGACGAGGCCGCGTCGTGGAGTTCCACGGTCCCCGAGCCAACCCAGGATCCATGAGATCTCGGCGACCAACCCGATGGCGAGGAGGCCCGGCAGCCCGACCGCCAAGACCGCATCGGCCTCGACGACCACCACATAGGCCAGCGAGACGGCCCCCACCGCCTGCGCGACGACATCCACCGGCGGTACGATCCGGGCTGCGATCCCGGGAAACCGTGCGCGCACCACAAGACCCAGGACGAGCGGCAGGGGCGCAGTGGCCAGCAGCGTCACCACCATCGGCACCAGATCGAACCGGAGCGGTCCGACCGAAGGCAGGAAGGGTGCGGCGACCCAGCAGACCATCGGGGTGAGGACCGAGGACAGGACCGGGAACACGGCCGTGAGTCCCGCCGCTAGGGCGAGGTCCCCGCGGGCCATCCGGGTGAACACGGGAACCACCGGCGCAAACGGCGCGGCCCCCAGGAGCAGCATCGACATGGATACCTCGGCCGGCACCCGGAAGAACCGGGCCGCACCGACCGTCAGGATCGGCACCATCCCGAACTGGAGAAGCGCCAGCCTCAGGAACCGCCGCCCCAGCGGTACGGCCCCGTGGATCTCGACCAACGTCAGACGCAGCCCCGTGGTGAACAGCAGGGAGAACAGGGCCGCAGCGGTCAGGATCTGGATCAGGGACACGGGAGAAAGCCTAGCGCCAACACGTTGAGTCTGGAGGAGAGGTCCGGGATTGGAGAAGCACTCATCCACCGGTTGCTCCGCTGCGGAGCTGGACCTGTAACCCGATCACAGGTCCCGCACTCTTGTTTTCCGGACACCCGACCCGTCGCTTCCTGCGTCCATCCCTTGTGGGATGGCGGACAGGCCGGGTGTCCCGAAACGCTTACAACACCCCTGCTCCCCCCATGAAGAACGGAACCTGGACCCGGATGACCGTGACCCTCGGACTGTGGCTGCTCGCCTCGGCCGCCCCGATGGCCGACGAGGCCAAGGACAGCAAGATCGATCCCGCCGGCAAGTGGACCTGGACCATGCCCGGTCGGAACGGCGGCCCAGATCGCAAGAGCACGCTGGACCTGAAGGTCGATGGCGCCAAGGTGACCGGAAAGATCTCGAGCCCGGGGCGGGACGGTCAGACGACGGAGACGGATATTGCCGACGGGAAGGTGAAGGATGGGGAGCTTTCGTTCTCGGTCACCCGGGAGTGGAACGGCAACAAGATGACCGCCAAGTACAACGGCAAGGTCGCGGCCGACAAGATCACCGGAAAGATCTCGATCGACCGCAACGGCGAGGCCATGACCCGCGACTGGGAAGCCAAACGGGAACCCGCTGCGGCCAAGTAGTCACCAAACGTGGATCCCGCGAAGGAGGCGGTCGCGTCGGGATCAGAAGCTGAGGACCACGTTCAGTCCCAGCGCCAGGGCGCTGGAGGAGGTGCCTGCGTTGACCAGCCACTGGACGCCAGGCTGGATCAGCATGCCGGGCATCGCCTGGATGCCGTAGGACAGCTCGATCGTCATCTCGTAGGGCGGCACATTCGGATCGGGACCCACGGTGGGCTGCACCTGCTGGGCCGTCCGGAGCGGACCGCTGAAGGCGCCATAGGCGGTGCCGAGCGAGAGGAAATCCCGAGGACGGGCGTCGAACGGCCCGTAGGCCACCAGCCCCGTGTTGAAGTACCAGGGCATCGGACTCACCTGCGTGTCGGGGGCCACCACGACACTACCGAACACCCCCAGATGGCGCTTCGTCTCGGGCTCTCCGAAGCGCAGGACCGCCTGGTCGGCCACCGCGTAGAATCCATACCGACCCTCGCTGGACCGGGCGGAGCCGAACTCCGGCACACGGCCGCCCAGGATGAAGCCACCCGCCTTGAGGTTGCCCGCCAAGCCCGTGTCCTCAGCCCCCTGGTTGTGGCGATAGCCCACTTCGCCGATGCCGAGCGGCGGACCCTGCATGGAGAAGTCGACCCCCTGGCGATTCGCAAGACCGACCTCCGGGTCGCCGTTGTAGACACCTCCCATCACATAGAACTTCTCGACCGGGGTGACCTTCGCCCGGGCACCCCAGGTGGTGGCCGGATACCCGAACGCTCCCGGGGCGTTGTAGAAGATGGCGAAGGGAATCGCGTTGAACGCCACCGACGTGAACGACCGGAAGTAGGCCGATGCCGCGAATTCCTGCCCGTAGAGGCTGTCGATCGATACCCGGCCCGCCTTCAGGCTCAGGACCTCGTCGAAGAGCGTCTGGGTATAGCTGAGGTCGGTGAGACGCGGTCCGGGGGGCGAGACATCCGACGCCTGGATCGGGAAGACATTGCCGACATAGTCCTGCGACAGCTGCCGACCGAAGGCGGCGGCGAAGCCCACGTGAAATTGTCCCCCGGGAAGCCCCACCAGCCGCTCGGTCTCCAGCTTCAGGTCCGCACAGAATAGGCTGTAGTCGCTGAACCCGCGCGACTGGCCCCCATACGGGTTGCCGTAAGGATCCGTGATGAGCAGGAACTTGGGCTTGATGCCGTGCTCCCACAGCGTGGTGCGCGTGCCCAGCCAGTCCCCGAACAGATAGTTGTCCCGGAAGTTGGCGTCCTCGACGGCGGCCGAGTCCGGAACACCCGCCAGGGCCACACCGGCGCCGAACAGCGCCGACGTGGTCCAGGCCACAATGCGGGAACCGATGCGCATGAGGAATTCCGGGAGTCTCAGGCCAGCTTGGGATAGGTGGGGGTGTAGACGTGGGAGCGGATGAACGCCTCCATGTCGGCCGGCCGGGGCACCCCGGCGAGGCCGCTGTCGAACACCAGCGTCGCCACACGGGCCGCGGTCTTGATCTCGGTCTCGAGGATGTTGGCCTGCAGCGGATAGAGCAGCCCCTGCTGGAGCAGTTCCGGAGCCACCTGGTCGGCCACCGCCTTGGCCGCCTCGATGAACATCTCGTCGCTGACCCGCCGGGCCTGGGTGGCATAGATCGCCATGCCGACGGCCGGGAAGATGTAGAAGTTGTTGGCCTGTCCGGGCAGGAAGGTCTTGCCCCCGAGATGGACCGGCGGGAACGGGACCCCCGCGGCGTAGATGGCCCGGCCCCCGGACCACGTGTAGGCCTGCTCCGCGGTGCACTCGGCATGCTCCGTCGGATTGGACAGGGCGAGGATGATGGGACGCGGGTTCACCCGCGCCATGGCCTCGACCACCTGCCGGTTGAACGCGCCGCCGATCGTGCTGACACCGATGATCGTCGTCGGCTTGATGCTCTCGATAGCCGCCACGAAATCGCGCGTCGGGGCATGCGCGTGGGCATACGGCAGCTGGAAATCCACGAGGTCCTTGCGCGTCGACTCCAGCAGGCCGTTGACGTCGAACATGTGCACCCGCGATTGGGCGTCCTTGAGGGACATGCCCTGGTCGACCAGCGCCGAGCACAGGAGGTTGGCGAGCCCGATGCCCGCCGAGCCCGCACCGAGGAACAGGTACCGCTCGTCCTTGAGCTGGGTCCCCTTGAGACGCGTCGCATTGATCATTCCCGCCAGGGTGATGCCCGCGGTGCCCTGGACGTCGTCGTTGTAGACGCAGTACTTGTCGCGATAGCGCTGGAGGAGATGCACGGCATCGACACCCGTCCAGTCCTCGAAGTGGATGCAGCACTTCGGGAAGACCTCCTGCACCGCCTCGACGAATTCATCGACGAACGAGTAGAGCTCCTCGGTCGACGGACGGCGCTGGCGCAGGCCCAGGTAGAGGGGATCGTGGAGGTACTGCTCGTTATTGGTACCGGCATCCAGGTACATCGGCATCAGCCCCTGCGGCGGCACGCCCGCGGCAGCCGTGTAGAGCTGGAGCTTGCCGATCGGGATGCCCATGCCGTTGGCGCCGAGGTCCCCGAGACCCAGGATGCGCCCGCCGTTGGTGACGCAGATGAAGCGGACATCCTTCTGCGGCCAGTTGCGGAGGACTTCCTTCACATGACCCCGACGCTGGATCGAGAGATACATGCCGCGCGGACCACGGAAGATGTGCCCGAACTTGAGGCAGGCCTCGCCGATGGTCGGATCATAGACGATCGGCAGGAATCGGGCCGGATCCGACATCACCGTGCGGTAGAACAGGGTCTCGTCGTGGTCGAGCAGGTTGACCAGGTAGATGTACCGGTCGAGGTCGCTCGTCTTGTGGCTGAGCTGGAGGAGCACCCGACGCAGCTGGAGATCCTCGGTCTCGGTGATGTCAGGGACGAGTCCGACAAGCCCGAGGGCCTGCCGTTCGGCCTCCGTGAAGGCCGTGGATTTGTTCAGGGTCGGATCCTGGAGAAGTTCGGTGCCGCGTTTGGTCGGGATAGGAGCACTCATGATACTGTAGGATGTGTTGAAATGTTGAGGGGTTCTGGGAGAGGTCAGTCGGCGGCCACATAGGGGGCCACCATCTTCCGAGGATCGACGATGCGGTCGAAGTCCTCGGCGCTCACGAACCCGAGCTGGAGCGCCGCCTCGCGCAGGGTCAGCTCGTTGTCCATGGCGTGATGGGCGATCTTCGAGGCCTTGTCGTAGCCGATCACCGGCGACAGCGCCGTGACCAGCATCAGCGAGCGGTCCACGTAGTCGGCGATCCGCTTCAGGTTCGGACGGGTGCCTTCGACGAGGAACCTCCGGAAGTTCGTGCAGCCATCGGCGAGCAGGGTGATCGACTGCGCGATGTTGTGGATGATGAGCGGCTTGTAGACGTTCATCTCGAGGTATCCCGCGGAACCACCGATGCCCACGGCGACGTCGTTGGCCATGACCTGTGCGGCCAGCATCGTGAGGGCCTCGGCCTGGGTGGGATTCACCTTGCCGGGCATGATCGACGAGCCCGGCTCGTTGGCCGGGATGATCAGCTCCGCGAACCCCGCCCGGGGCCCGCAGGACATCAGACGGATGTCGTTGCCGATCTTGAAGAGCGTGACGGCCAGCGTGCGGAGGGTGCCGGACAGCTGGACGAGGGCGTCGTGCGCCCCCTGGACGCAGAACTTGTTGGGCGCCGAGACGAACGGGAGCCCGGTCAGCGTCGCGATCTGGGCCGCTGCGCCCTCGGCGAATCCCGGGGCCGAGTTGATCCCGGTCCCCACCGCGGTGCCGCCCAAGGCGAGGCGGTAGACCCCCTTGAGCGCGTCCTCGATCCGCTCCAGGTCGTCAGTCAGGGCCGCCGCATAGCCCGACCATTCCTGCCCCAGCGTGAGCGGGGTGGCGTCCTGCATGTGGGTCCGTCCGATCTTGATGATGTCCTTCCACTCCTGCGCCTTCGCCGTGATCGCGTCGCGCAAGGCACCCACGGCCGGGACGAGTCGGCCCTTCACGTGGACCGCGGCGGCGATGTACATGGCCGACGGGAACGAGTCGTTCGACGACTGGGCCATGTTCACGTGGTCGTTGGGGTGGACCGGGGCCTTGCTGCCCAGCGGTGTTCCGGCGAGCTGGCAGCAGCGGTTCGAGATCACCTCGTTCACGTTCATGTTGAACTGGGTGCCACTGCCGGTCATCCAGACGTGAAGCGGGAACATGTCGGCATGCTGGCCCGCCAGGATCTCGTCACAGGTCTGCACGATGAGCCGGAAGGGTTCCTCGGGGAGTCGACCGTCAGCATGGTTTGCGATGGCCGCTGCCTTCTTGAGCGTCGCATAGGCGGTGATCATCTCGCGCGGGATGAGGTCCGAGCCGATGCTGAAGTGCTCGAGCGACCGCTGGGTCTGGGCCCCCCAGAGCTTGTCGGCCGGCACATTGACCTCGCCGAGACTGTCGGACTCTTTGCGGAAGGCCCCCACGGGCGTCGAAATTGAAGCCATATACGGCACGCATGCTGCCTTAAGACACACCAAGGTCAACGGCGTGGTGTGTGACAGATGAGGTCACCAAGACATCCCGATAGGGCGGCTGTTGTGATCGCAGCAAGACCACCGATCTCGATGAGATCCCCTCCCCGGGCTCCTTCTGCTACCCGTCTTCCCTTCCCTCCTCCGTGTCTCCGCCGTCTCCGCGTGAGTCCCCACCCTGCCCCGCGGCTCGACGCCCCGGGCCCGGGTCTGCTACTGAACCTGGCTGTGCGTTCCGCCGTCCTGTCCAACGTCCAGCGTCTCGTGGTGAAACTCGGGACGGGTGTCCTCACCGACGCCCGGAAGCGGCCGGATCCCCTCCAGTTCACCCAGCTGGTCGCCCAGATCGCGCAGCTTCGGGCGGCCGGCAAGGAAGTCGTGCTCGTAACCTCCGGGGCCGTCGGAGCCGGCATGGGCGCACTCGGGTTCCAGAAACGCCCCAGCCAGCTGGCCGAACTCCAGGCCTGCGCCGCGATTGGACAGTCCCGGCTCATGGCCATGTACGAGTCGCTGTTCCGACACTACGAGCTCGGCATCGCCCAGGTTCTGCTCACGCACGACGACCTCGCCGACCACACCCGACATCTCAACGCCCGGAACACGCTCCGCACGCTGCTCAAGGGGGGCGTCGTACCGATCATCAACGAGAACGACGCTGTCTCCGTCACCGAGCTGAAGTTCGGCGACAACGACCGCCTCTCCGCACTCGTCGCCGCCCTGCTCCCCGCCGACCTGCTGGTCATCCTCACGACGGCCGACGGGCTCATCCAGGACTACGGAACCCCCCAGGCGCGGCTGCTCCAGACGGTCGAGCGCATCGACGACGGCATCGAGGGCATGGCGGGTGGCACCACCAGCGCCACCGCCGTCGGGGGCATGGCGACCAAGATTCAGGCCGCCAAGATCGTGGGCCGGTCCGGCATCCCGCTCGTGATCGCCTCCGGACGCCGCTTCGACGGCCTCTCCCGGATCCTGTCGGGAGAACCCGAGGGCACGCTGTTCCTCCCGAACCCGAAGAGCCTCAGCAGCCGCAAGCGCTGGATCGCGTTCTTCGACGCCCCACGCGGACGGCTCCACGTGGACGATGGCGCCCGGGTCGCCCTGCAACAGCAGGGACGCAGTCTGCTCGCGGCCGGCATCACCCGGATCGAGGGCGCGTTCGAGGCGGAACAGGTCGTGTCGATCCTCGACGCCTCGGGTCGGGAGTTCGCCCGGGGACTCGTGTCCCTCTCCCATCACGACCTTGCCCCGAAGATGAAGGCGCCGCAGACCGAGGTGGTCCATCGCGACAACCTCGTCGTCCTGTAGGCCCCCTGCCCCAAATGCCCCGTCCTCCGTCCCGCCGGCTCTCCCCGATTCGCCAGGTCCTCGAGATCATGGCCGCCCTCCGCTCGCCCAAGGGATGTCCCTGGGATCGGGAGCAGGATCACCAGACCCTCCGGTGGCACGCGGTGGAGGAGGTCTATGAACTGCTCGACTCGATCGAGGCGGAGGACGATGTCGAGATGGCCGAAGAGCTGGGGGACCTGCTGCTGCAGGTGGTCTTCCACGCGCAGCTGGCACGGGAACGGAAGGCGTTCGACTTCGACGCCGTCTGCCAACGCCTGGCCGACAAACTCGTCCGACGCCACCCGCATGTGTTCGGGGAGGTGCGGGTGAAGGATGTCGACCAGGTCTGGGCCAACTGGGAATCGATCAAGCGTTCCGAGAAGTCGGGCACGCGCCACGAGCGTCGTTCGGCCTTGGATGGGGTCCCCAGGCACCTGCCCGCGTTGATGCGCGCCCAGAAGCTCTTCAAGAAGGCGGCCAAGGCAGGCCTGTCGAAACCCCGCACCGTTGCTGCGAAGATGAATCGGACGGAGGTGGCGGAAACGCTCTGCGTCCTCGCCGAGCTGTGTCAGCAACGCGGCTGGTCGGCGGAGGAACTGCTCCAGAAAGCCATGGGACAGCGGGAGCGGACCTGGCGGCGCGACGAGGCCCGGCTGACCCGCGCCAATAAAGGCTGAATCCCGCCGTCAATCAGACGGCAATCAATCGCAACCGTCCGTTAGCGGGCCGGGACATCGCTCTGGCAAGGTAGCTCCATGGAACGGACACCTCCCGTCGCCCCGAACAGTCCTCATCACCCCCGCGGCTTCACGCTGATCGAGCTGCTCGTGGTGATCGCCATCATCGCAATCCTCGCCGGCATGCTTCTGCCGGCCCTCGCGAAGGCCAAGGCCAAGGCGCAGTCGATCAGCAGCCTCAACAACCTCCGCCAGCTCGGACTGGGCCTCGCTCTTTATCGGGGGGACTTCGACAGCGCTTTCCCCGTACACGCCTTGCCGGCGGTCCAGGGTCAGCCCCGGATGCGCTGGGCCGACTTCATCTTCCCCTACATGACGGTTGAGAAGGCCTACCTCAGCCCCTCGATCACGCCCGAAGAGAAGAAGCGCATGAACAAACCCTTCGCCCACACGGCACCCGGAGGCGTGGAGACGCAGGGGGTGACGCGCTACTACGGCGGGTATGGATTCAACTTCCAGTATCTGGGAAATGGCCGACGTCCGGACGGCATGGACCCCTTCCACGCCAAGGATGCCTCGATCGCCGCCCCGTCCCAGACGATCGCCCTGGCCGACACCAAGGGCGCGCGCAAGGGGTCGCCAGACCTGCCCTATGGCGCCGACGGATCCGGCGTCTATGTGATCGATCCCCCGCTCGGATCGGTCGACCTCGGATCCCAGGGCAGCCGGAAGACCGGGTCGGGTCCCGGATCGGGCAACGCCTACTACGAGGGCGGCAACGATGGATCCGACGCCCATCGGGCGACGCCCTCCGAACGCAACAGCGGCCGGGCGAACTGGGTCGGTGTCGATGGCCATGCCGAGTCGGCCACGCTCCGTCAGCTCGACGGACGCGGCACCGCCCCGAACAGCCCCGCGAACAACGCCTGGTGGAACGGACGGTTCGATCCCAACGTGCGGTGAGCGGACCGAAAAGCACTCAGGCGGATGCGAAGTGACGCTAGGGAGAGGGATCCAACAGACAGCCGGACTGCCTAAACCGGTCGGGAACCCGGTTGCGCTCACGGGCACGCAAGGGATGGCGGCCCTGCCCCGGGGTGGGTGCTGTCGCACCCATTGATTTCGATGCCACTGCCTCACCCACCTTGGGAAACCGGTGGCTTCCAGAAAAAACAGGAGCCTGGCGCCGCCTTGTCCCAACTCTCGCCTCTCAAGACTCAACTCGATTTCTACGCCCTGAGCTCCAAGAGCTTTCTGAAGGCCTCCAAGGACTCGATGGCGGCGGTTTTGCGAGGCCACGCCTTCAGGACGACCGGATCCATCTCTTGCTCCATACGCTCTCCGATGTCGGGTTGGGTGTGACCGAAGCGTTCCTCGAGCAGGTCCCGGATGGCGTCCCGCAGCGTAAGGAGCTGGCCTTTGTAAAGGCCTTGAGAAAGGCCCTCTGAGCGCCCCTCGGCGAGGGCTTCCTTGCAGGCGAGACGTTCGAGGCTGGTGATGATGGGCATGGTCTTACGTGGATCACATTGGCGTCGACGTTCCTTGAATTCAACGTCGAGCTCCTCAGGCAAGGGGTTCATGGCTTCCAGAGCGCGAAACAGTTTCTTGATCTGGCCCCGCTTGAAGCCCTGACGGATCAGTTCCTGGAACCACTGCACTTTTGCCTGCAGGCGTGCGGAGGGATCGTTGGCGGTGCGTTGGGCGATCCGATGGGCCAGTACCACCTTGGCAACTGCATTGGGGCTGGCCTGGAGGAACTCGTCGGTGAAGTCAGGCAGCTTGCAGGTGTGGTACTGGAACAAACAGCCAGACCCCGCGATGCGAAGATCGAGATCTCGGGGCCGATGGTGGGGAGAAAGAGATCGACGAGCGAGGGAAGGAAGACCTCGACGGTCTCCTTCCAGCCGCTGTCGAAATCGGATGCGGGAACGGACATCCCGGTGATCCGATCAGAGTTCTGGTCTTCTCGAATATCGCCAGATTTAGGGAGGGGAAGCGGCTTGCGAAAACGCGGAGAGAAAGAGGGGAACGGAGGTGACTCACACGGGGAAGTGGGCGCGGAGGCCGCGCGCAGAGCCGCGGAGGGATTCTCAGGATGCGGAGTCCACCGGGTCCGGTTCCAGGACGACGTCGCCGTCTCCGCCGGGTTCGACGCCTGACCCGGATCGGCTCAGGCCGGAGGAGCGCCGTCGGGGACGGTCGTCTGGGATGCGCGCGCGAACACGCGACGCAGCGCGAGGGAAAACCCGGTGTACACGAGAAGCATCCCGCCGCAGGCAGCGAGGAAGGTCACGACCTGGCCCGCGACGCCGCCGACCTCGCCGGTATGGATCGGACGATTCAGCGCGCGGAGTCGGGAGCGGAGACTCGAATCGGTTCCGGCTCCGGCTCCGGGGCCAGGCAACCGCTCCCCGGTGGAAGGATCGATCCGGAAGGTCTCTGGCAGACGCCAGGCCGCCTTCTGGACCGAAGCCTGGATCATGCCTCTGCCCCGGCCGGGTCCGCCTTCCCGGCGCGCCTCCGGTCCGGACGGACCTTCTCCGCGGGAATCCCCACCCTCCCGTCCACGACGGGGCTCGCCGCCTTCGCGGTTTCCACGACCTTCGTCCCGGGCTCCCCCACGGCCGCCCCCACGCCCCTCGCCGATGCGGACGCTGATCTCGGTCCAGCCTTCGGTCGTCGTCACCACGCGGGACACCAGTTCGGCCAACGGGAGTGGCCTCGCCGCGGGAACCGTCGCCGCGGATGGCGGACCGCCGCCCCGTTCCGGGCGCGGCCCGTAAATCCAGTCGCCGAAGCCGTGGAAGGCCATGACCAAGCCGGTGAAGGCCATGACGGACAACGGCAGCGAACACCAGAAGCCGACCGCATTGTGCCAGTTCCAGTCCCGGGCCCGGGCCGGAAGGCCGAGACGGGGACGCATCACGACGAGGAACGCCTTCGCCGTGAACCGGCGCGGAAACCAGAGGACCAGTCCCGAGACGCACAGGGACAGGAACGCCACGGTCGAGAACCCGACGATCCGCGCGCCGGTCTCGCCGCTTCCGAGGCGCCGGTGGCAGTTCTCGATCCAGCGGAAGGCCGCCCGCGCCCGTACCGGCTCCAGCGGCATCACCACGCCGGTATGGGCGTCCACGGCAACCCGGCGTCCGCCGTCGAACTCCACCCGCACCGGGATCCGCGGATCGGAGGAGACCGTGACCGCGAACGGACGGACGCCGTCGTCCTGACCTCCCGAGGCCCGCTCCAGGATCTCCGCCAAAGGGAGGGGGACGACGCCGGGTGCCGGCGGTGCGGACGCGGCGGGGCGTTCGGCCCAGGCCAGCACCTGATTCTGGAAAGCCATCAGGGAACCGGTGACGACGGTGATCAGGATGACCCCGCCAGCGGCGACGCCGAGCACGAGATGGGTCCAGAACAGGAGCGGACGAAGCGTCTTCATCGGGATGCGGGGATCAGAGCTCCATCCAGGTGCGGATGAGGTTGTGGTACACGCCGGTCAACGGGACCACGGAGGGGTGGTCCGATGCCTCAGCACCGAGGTTTTCGATGGCGATGTCCATGTCTCAGAAGAACGTCCGCTGGTATTTGTCCTGGACGAGGCTCTGCAGCCAGAAGAAGGAGCAACGACGCGCGCCCCGGGTTACAGGCGTAACGTGGTGGAGGGGGTCGACGGATACAGAACCATCGAACCCGCCGGCAGTTTCACGGACTTCGCGCCGTGGGTGTCCTTGATGACGAGTTCGCCACCGTTCTCGATCGTTGACGCGGCACGACACCTCCCCGCGCGAGTCGTGACGGAGTTGTTTCCATCCCGATCTCCGCGGGGTATCCCTCCGTAGATGTTGCCCGTCCGAAACCTGATTCCGATCGCCACGGCCGCGTTGCTCGCGCAGGCCGCCGACCGTCCGCAGTTCGGCACCGCATGGTCGCGCAACATGACCTCCGGCGAACGCGGCCTGCCGGACTCCTTCGACCCGGCGTCGGGCCGCGGCGTCCGCTGGAGCGTCCCCCTCGGGGGGTCAGGATCGGAATCCCATTCCACGCCGGTCGTCGCCGGCGGACACGTCTACGTGGGCACCAACAACGAGGTGCCACGCGACCCCCGCCGCACCGGCGACCGCGGCGTGTTCCTGTGCCTTTCCGAGAAGACCGGCGCGCTGGTCTGGCAGCTCGTTGTCCCGAAGCGGGAGGAGGACATCTACCATGACTGGCCCAAGACCGGCATGAGCTCCCCGGCGACCGTCGATGGCGACCGGGTGTACCTCGTCGACAACCGCGGCGTGGTCCTCTGCCTCGACGCCAAGGGACTCGCCAACGGCAACCAGGGCGGGACCAACGAGGCCGCCTACTACACGCCCAAGTCCACCAACGGGATTCCGGTCGGACCGGAAGTCCCGCTCGGGCCGCTCGACGCGGACATCCTCTGGTCCTTCGACCTCACGCATGAGGCGGGGATCTGGTCCCACGATGCCGCGCACAGCTCGATCCTCGTCGACGGCGACCTCCTCTACCTCAACACCGGCAACGGCGTGGACAACACCCACCGCCGCATCCGGCGTCCCGACGCGCCGAGCCTTGTGGTCCTCGACCGGCACACCGGCCGCTGGCTGGCGCAGGATGGCCTCGGCATCGGCCCCCGCATCTTCCACTGCACGTGGTCTTCGCCCTCCATGGCCCGGATCGACGGTCGGAAGCGGATCCTCTTCGCGGGCGGTGACGGCGTTCTCTACGGCTTCGATCCGTTCCGTCCGCGGCGGGGACAGGACGGCGTAGCCCGGCTGGAGGAGGTCTGGCGGTTCGACTTCGACCCGGAGGCACCGAAGTCCGAGGTGTCCACGTACCTCAACAACCGCCGCACTAGCCCGAGCAACATCTACGGGATGCCCGTCGTGGACGGCGACCGCATCTTCGTGGCTGGAGGCGGCGACTGGTTCTGGGGGAAGAACGAGGCCTGGGTGAAGTGCCTCCGGGCTGGCGGCCGCGGCGACCGGACGAAGAAGGCGACCGTCTGGAGCCATCCGTTGGGCCGCCACACCATGAGCACCCCAGCGGTGGCCGACGGCCTCGTCTTCGCCGCAGACTCCATGCGCACCTTCCACTGCCTCGACGCCGCGACCGGGGAGGCCGTCTGGACCCACGAGCTCGACGGCGAGGTCTGGGCTTCGGCCCTGGTCGCCGACGGCAAGGTGTACATCGGATCCCGCCGCGGCGGCTTCTACACCTTCGCCCTCTCCCGCACGAAGCGCCTCCTCGGCGAGGTCCACCTCGACGCCCCGATCAGCGCCACCGCCGTCGCAGCCAACCGCGTCCTGTACGTCGCCACCGGCCGGACCCTGTACGCCTTGACGAGGTAGGAACCGCAGGAGAAATCCCTGATCCTCCTCACGGTTCCGCACTCTGACCTCCCTCGGATTCCTCAACCTTTTGCCTTCCTCCCTCCCCTCCATGGGATGGCTGTGAAGAGAGGACGGGAATTGGGGAATGGGGAACCGGCCGGCGGACGAACCATACGGGCCAGATAATCCATCGAGGACGGCGTGGACCTTGCAGAGAGGAGGCCCACAGGTGCGGTCTCCAGGTCCGCGATGCCCCCCAACCCGGCCAGCGGCGGGAGACGATTCCGGATCACGGAGCGATCGGGGACCGCAGCATCCGCAGGTTCGCCTCGGCAAAGGCCTGGCCCATCAGCGCGAAGGTCTTCGCGCAGCCGAGATAGTGGTAGCCGGCGTTGGAGGCGCCGCGGCGCCACAGGGCGAGCTCGGCTGGCGAGATGAGGTCAGCCTCGTACTTCTTCAGGAAGGCCTGCTTCTCCTCGTCGGTCATCCGACCCTCGGCGTTGGCGTGATCCTTGTGCTTTGAATCCAAATACCAGGCCATCTGGCCAACCTGTTCCCGCTTGCGGTCGATGGCCCCGAGTTCCTCGGACCAGAATGGCGCGGTCTCCACGGCGACGACGTTGCCCGCAAACTCCTTCAGTGCCGCCGGGGCGGCCATCGCCTTGTGGAACTCGACGATATCCCTGTCGGCCTTCAGCCCGCCCACGCCCATCACCCCAATCACGAACGGCAGCTTCGGGACACCCAGATCGGAGCGTACATCGCGGATGAGACAGGCCAGCCACTCGCTGTAGCGGTCGAACCGTCCGGACTTTCCCTCCGCCGGGTACACGTGGCCATCCACCATGTCGTTGAACCCCTGCAGCCAGACGAAGCCGGCCACCTGGAAACCCTGAGCCGGGTCGTAGCCCGGCACCACGCGTGCCGGGTTGGCCAGCACCTGTCTGACATGATCGATCATCATCCGATAGAATCGGCCCGTGTCCCGCTTCTTTTCCGCGAGCCATTGGTCCATGTCCTTCGGCACACCATGTCCGGGGGGACCGTAGTAGAGCCTCCGCTGGTACTCGTTCAGCTCATACGGCCCCGCGCTGGGCGGGCGGAAATCCGTGTGCAGGCTCTTGCCACCCCACGCGACCTTGATGAGGAGCACCGGTTCCTGGAACGCGGCATCCATCGTCAGACCGAACGTGAATTCGGGTCCGATCCTACCGCCGTCCTCCGTCGGAGTATCCCGGGCGCCATAGCCAGCCGTAAGCCGACCCAGGCCCTCGCCGTTGGCGCTCCCATCATAGGGGCCGGTCAGATAGGAAATCCAAACACCGTCACACACCCACGGTTTCCCATCCGGCCCACGCATCCGCTTCAGGAGCGGAGCCGTCGCCGGGTCGTCGCCGATGTAGTCGAAGGTCTCCACCCGCGCGTGGCCTTCCATGTTCGACTGGCCCGCGAGGATGAAGACCTTGAGCGGCTTCGCCTCGGCCAGAACAGCACCAGCGACCAGCACCAAGAGCAGGAGCAGCGGTTTCATGGTTGGAGTCTCAGATGGGGTTCAGGAATGCCGGATCCACCGATGGGGATTGGGTCACCGTGGCCTAGTTCAGACGGAGGATCTCTGGCGTCTCCGTCGTGGCCTCGAGGGCCTGGATGGTCTCGCGGACGCACTTGGCCTTCCTCAGCTTCAGTTCCCTGGGAAAGTCCTTCTCCTCGTTCTCGAAGTAGTCGGCGATCCTCGTCAGTTCCGGGATGACCGACCGGGCGTGGGTCCCATAGCTGAGGAGGATCTTCATCAGTTCGGGGGTCCGTTCCTCGCTCGCCCAGGGATTTTGGTCGCGGGTGTAGTTCACACAGGCGCGGATGCCCTCCCCGACCCGATGTTTCGCCATGAGGCGAAGTCCCTCGACGCGGATCGAGTCCGCGAACATCTCACCGCTCGGAGCCGGTTCGACGATCGCCTGGTGGATGGCGGGCAACAGCGGCTTGATGTCCTCGAACGAGAGGTTGGCATAGACCGAACCGAAACTGCCCCGGGCGCGACCGTCCTGGTTCCTGAGCCCGGCGCGCACAGCCTTGTAGAGAGCCGCGCGATCCACGCCGTCCAGCGACCGGCCCAGCATTCCGCCTCCATCGAAGAGGGCGAAGGAGAGGTACCGCTGCTGCATGCCGCGCGGATCGGTCTCGAAGTTCACCTGGGCCAGCAGCTCGAGCAGCTGCGGCACCGTGCCCATGGCGGGCGAGCCGATGGCCGCCAGCGCCTCGGCGGCCTTGATACGGAGCCACAGGTCCGGGTCCGCGAGTGCATTCCGCAACGATTCAACGGCAGGCGCTCCGCGCCCCCGCAGCGCGATCAACGCCTGGCAGGCTCCGTAGCGTGGCGGCAGCGACTTCGACCCCAGCATCGTGATCAGAGGTGCGATCGGGACCTCCTTGCGCCGGCCCAGCGCCATCGCGGCCCGCTCACGGACCACCGGCGACCAACTGCCCAGACGCACCATCAGCGCCTCGGTGCCGAGGCGGTCGTAGGTGCCATGGCGATCCTTGTTGTCCCAGCCGCGGCCATCCTCGAGGAGTGACTGCGCCGCGGCGGCATCCACCTTCGGGGCGATGCCCGGGCGCCTGCCGGTCAGGTGGAGCTTCTTCAGCGGCATTGCATAGGCCAGAAGACAGGCACCGGTGCCATCCCACCCCTCATAGCTGTCAGGGTCCGGCTCGGGCGGACCCTGATGGGAAAACGTGCCGTCCCAGCGGCGGGCGAGGTCGAAATACCAGGCGCCGAACTCCTGCATCCAGGCTCCCGTGGCCTGGGGGCCCGACTGGGCCACGCCCGGCATCGCCCAGAGGATGTTGAAGAAGTTGCCCGTATGCCCGGTGTCGCGCTCCGGTCCATGGGAGGCGACGCTCATGCGGGAGAAGAACTCGGCGCCGTCGGCCTCTCCGAGGAGGCTGAACAGGACCGAGGTCATCCCGCATTTGCCGTTGTCCTCATGGGTCTCGATCCAGGGGTGATGGTCGCCGTAGGGGATCGCCCCCTTGCCGATGTAGAACCGCAGCAGGCGCGTGCTGAGTTCGATGGCACGAGCCACCTCCCGGTCGTCCACGCCGGCCTCGCGGGCCAGCACGAGGCCGATGGTCAGCGGGACCCCCGGGGAATTCATCATCCCGTAGCCGCCAAGGCGTCCATCGGGTCTCGCGAACCCATGGCCCCACGAACCCACGGCGGACTGCCCTGCGGCGGCTTCCAGAGCGAGTCGACGCAGACCGGGCAGGACCGATCGGTCACCGGTCGCCATCACATACTCGGAAAGCAGGATCATGACGTAGCCATAGTGCCAGGTCTGCATCGAGTCCTCCGAGAAGGCCGCCGCCCACTGGACCTCCTTCCGGACCAGTGGAAGCCACTCGGGATCGCCGCTGGCCAGGAGGGCCAGCGCATTGAGGGATCGCACGATGGGATCGTCCTGATGTTGGGCCTTGGCCAACTTCCCGGCCAGAACCCGGCACCCCTGCTCCAGGATGCGACGGGATTTGTCGCATCCATAGGGCGCCGTGGCGCTGTAGCTGCCCAGCACCGGGAGTCGGACGGCGACCTCCTCCACCTGGCCGGCCCGCCAGCGGGTCAGATTCAGCGTTCCTCCGCCCGCCGCCGATTCGGCAACGGTCACCGCCCTGCCGAACTCGGTACGCGGGTCCCGGGAAAACCGTTTGCCCCCCACGCCCAGGAGGACGTCACCCACCTGGAACACCCCCTCGGCAGGGGAACCTTTTCCAACCTCGGTAACGGCGATCTGCCGTGCATCCGTGGTCACCATGCGATCACAGAACATCCATCCCCGCAGCCCGGTGGGGCCCAGATTCCAGTCATGCCGGGCCCCCTTTGGAATGGCATCGCCCTGGGTGAGATCCGGGATCGCCAAGGGCTGGCCCTTGGCAGCGGCCCACGCGGACACGGGGACCGCGATAAGTGCGAGGATGAGGAGCGTTCGAAGACAGATCGTCATGGAAACGATGGACTGGGTTGTAGGGTTTCCGCCCCCGCCGGGACGGCGGTTCCTCGGGCCCTTGGCCAAAGAGCGGGCTTCGACGGAAGGACCGATGGGTGCAGCGACGGTCATTTCCGAGGGGGCCCCTCGATCGGAGTCAATGGGGTGGGAGGGGCCGTTCGGTCCGTCGCGGCCTTGGCAGCGGGTGGACGTTGCGGGCGAAGCCGGAGGAGGACCTTCGAACCCACCTCCGGCAGAAGGGCTGGGTTGACCTGCCAGGGAAGCGCGTCGTTGTCCTGGGTGTGAATCGACGGCAGGCACAACACCTCGTCGCCGAAGGTCGAGAGCGAGATCACGTTTCCGCTGTTGTCGCTCAGATATCGGCGGGGGCCGGGGCCGTCGCCCTGCAGGACCGAGCCGGCAAACAAGAAGGTGTTCGAGGCGAGCTTGGGCAACGGATCCGCGGAGGCGGAGGCATCGGACCCCGGGCGGGACCGGAGGATGAACTCGCTGATCGGGTGCTCGACACTCTTCCCGCCCTCCCCCTTCAGCACGAGGAACACGTCCACCGGTCCCCCGCGTGGTGGAACGTCGATCCAACGGTCGCCCTGCGCCCCGTCCTGCTGGCGGGTCGCCGGACTTCCCGGTTTGGCGCCCAGGAGCAGCAGCGCCGCGTGCAGATGCATCGGCTTGGCCCCGATCACAACGATGGACTCATGCTCCTTGGTGCCCGGGGTGCAGGCCACCAGTTCCAGCGGTCCGCGCCGAAGGCAGACCGACGCCTCCACATCCACGCAACGCTCCTCGGGGTGGATCGCGATGCCAGGGAACTGGAGCTTCTCCACAGCAGCCACGGCAGCCACGGCAGGGGCCTGAGCCTGGGCCGCGGTCGCTGCGGTCGGAGGATTCGGACGCTCGTCGGAGCCGAGCACGAGGCTGGGCAGTGCCAGGACCCCAAGAAATGCGCGGATCACGGCAGCCTCCACTCCAGCAGTTCCAGCGTCATCAGGGCGTAGCAGGTGGCGAGGATGGGATCCGCTTCCCACCAACGCGGTTCGGCATTCACCCAGGAGCCATCGGCTTTCTGAAGCCGGAGGAGGCGCTCTGCGACCTGATTGCGCCACGGCACCTCCGCACCGTTGGACAAACGCAGACGTTCCTCCTCGGAGGCCGTGAGCGCCTTGGTCAGCAGATGGAGATAATAGAAGTAGCCCTGCTGCCCCATGCCGGGATTCTCCTCGAGGGTGTAGTTCGCCCGAAGCCATTCCTTCACCGCCACCACGCGCGGGTCGTCCTTGCCCAACTTGGCGTAGAGGTAGCTCAAGAGACCACCGTAGGTCATGCTGCCGTAGCTGCGCAGGGCCACCTTTCCCGTCGCCGGGTTGGTGACGCCTCCCGCCATGCTGTGGCCCGGGTAGTAGAAGAAACCGCCTCGGTCCTTCGGCTCGGTCGACACCCGCTCGAAAACGTTCGTGCCCGGGAGATTCTGGCAGTTCTCCAGGAAGCGGACCACCGCCTTCCAGTCCAGATCCGGCATCGGCAAGGCCGGCCCGGATGAATCCTTCGGGAACAGCGCCTCGGAGGCCCGCATCGCTTCGATGGCCACCAGGGTGTTGTTCATGTCGGAGTGCTGATACTTGCTTCCGTAGCCCACCCCACCGTCGAACGGCGTGTCGTTCGTCCCTTTTACGCCGAGGTCCACCTGGGTGCTGGCGAGGAACTCGCGCGCCTTCACGACGACCGGCAGGAAATTCGTGTCCGCGGCCGTCGTCAGCGCGAGGAGCGACAGGGAGGTGTTGTAGTTGGCCAGTCCAGCCTTCTGGATCGACCCGTCCGGTCTCGCACACGAGAGGAGGTAGTCGTACCCGCGATTCATCTCCGAGGTGCGGCTCCGCTGAAACCGTCCGGTCGGCTCCAAATTCAGAACGGTCAGGACCAGGGCGGTGATCGCCGGCTGATCGGGTGTGGACCACCAGCCGTTGGGATTCTGGGCCTTCTGGAGGAAGACCAGACCCCGCTCAATGGCGGCACGCACCTCCTGCCGCCTGGGCGTGGGGGACGGCGTGGTTGCCGGGACGGACTGGGCGTTCAAGCCGAGGCACAGGCCCCAGAAGACGCCCCCTGCCAGGACAACAGCGGCGAGTCGTTTGTGGTGCATGCGGATGGATGGATCAGGGTGGCGCCCCGGAAGGGATCGGCCGACCTCGGGTCCGGCGACGGACGGTATTCCAAGTGGTCCAGTCGGGGCGCCGACCGGCGGCGTGGTGTGGACTGTCATCCTAGCTCGGGAACTTGCCCAGTGAAGAAGCGCGTTCCCGTCCGATTCCTAACGAACGGGCCCGGTGCACCTGCTGGGGGCGAAGGCACCGATCGGAACGCTCATCATCCCACCGTGCCGGGGCCTGCAGGCATTCCGGTTTTGGACTGGGTCCGATCCGTGCGATGTGTTGGGATATCCGTCAGTCACTCGACCGCCATGAAGGACACCCGCTACGACCGGCTTGCCGACCTCCTCATCAACTACTCCTGCACCCTGAAGAAGGGGGAGAACATCCTGATCGACCTGATCGATGTCCCCGATGAGATGGGCGTCGCTCTGATGCGCGCGACCCGGGCGGCCGGGGCCACACCCGTCGTGGAGGCCCGGCACAGCCGCCTCATCCGGGAGCAGCAGCGGGCGACCGACCCGACCCATGCGGCACTCATCCGGGATCTCGAGATGAACCGGATGAAGAAGATGCAGGCCTACATCGCCATCCGCGGCGCCCACAACGCCAGCGAGTCGAGCGACGTCCCCGCCGACCGCCTCCAGCTCTATTCCAAGACCCTGCGCCCGGTGCTGAACCACCGGGTCAACAAGACCAAGTGGTGCGTGCTCCGTTGGCCCAATCCCTCGATGGCCCAGGCGGCCAACATGAGCACCGAGGCGTTCGAGGATTTCTACTTCGACGTCTGCACCATGGACTATCGCAAGATGGCCAAGGCCATGGATCCGCTGACGAGGCGGATGCAGAAGGCCGACCAGGTGCACCTGAAGTCGCCGGGTACCGACCTGCGGTTCAGCATCAAAGGCATCGGTGCCAAACCCTGCGAGGGCACCCGGAACATCCCGGATGGCGAGGTCTTCTCCTGCCCGGTGAAGAACTCCGTGAACGGCACCATCCAATTCAACACCCCCACGATCTACGCCGGCACCAAGTTCGAGAACATCCGTCTCGAGTTCTCACAGGGTCGAATCGTCAAGGCGACCGGCTCGAACGAGAAGCGCCTGAACGAGATCCTCGATACCGACGCCGGAGCCCGCTACATCGGGGAGTTCAGCCTTGGGTTCAACCCCTACATCAAGAACCCGATGTGCGACATCCTGTTCGACGAGAAGATCGCCGGATCGCTGCACTTCACGCCGGGACAGGCCTACGAGGATTGCGACAATGGCAACCGGTCGGCCGTGCACTGGGACATGGTGCTGATCCAGCGCCCGGAATGGGGCGGTGGTGAGGTGTGGTTCGACGGCGAACTGATCCGCAAGGACGGGCTTTTCTTGCCGAAGGACCTGCGCGGGCTCAATCCCGACAAGCTCCGCTAGGCGGTGCCGCGGACGCGGCAACGCGGCAAAACCGGTTAGCACAGCTTCCAGGCGACACGTCCCCGAGGCGTCCCCGAGTCATCCCCCTCCCCTGCTCCACCCGCCGAGGGTCGCTCAGAACAACCCGGGGACGCTCATCCCCTGGGTGATCGCACCCATCTCCTTGTTCGCGGTCTCCTTGGCGAGGTTGAGCGACTGGTTGATCGCGGTCAGGATCAGATCCTCCAGGAAGGCGACGTCGGACGGGTTCACGGCGTCGGGCGAGATCTTGATCGAAAGGAGGGTCTGGTCGCACTTGGCCACCACCTTGACGGCTCCGCCTCCGGCGATGCCCTCGACGGTCTTGTTGGCCAGTTCCTGTTGGACGCGCTCCATCTGCTGCTGCATGCGCGTCGCCTGCCTCATCAATTTTCCGATGCTCGACATGGTGTAGAGAAATGTGGGCCAAACCCTAGGCCTGCGAGCCGGCCCGGGGAAACAAGATTTCCGGAAGTGGTGGGGTTGGTGGAGCGGGCGGGCCTCCCTGCGGGGATGCCCGAGGTCTGGACCTCGTCACCGGTGGTGTCGCTGCGCTCCACCACCCGCGACCCGCTCGAATGCCTTCGGCATCCAGTCCAGCTGGGCCATGAACCCAACGGCCGCCGCTCAACGCCGCAGGCCCACCTGGGACATCAGCCACGCGTACTCGAAGGCCACCTCCTTCAGCCGGTCGTACCGCCCACTCGCGCCACCATGGCCGGCTCCCATGTTGCACTTGAGCAGCAGCGGGCGGTCGTCGGTCTTCAGGGTCCGGAGTTTCGCCACATACTTGGCGGGCTCCCAGTACATCACCTGGCTGTCGTTCAGGCTCGTGGTCACCAACATCGCAGGATAGTCGCCGCGCCTCAGGGTGTCGTAGGGGCTGTACGACCGCATGTAGTCGAATGCCGGCTTCTCGTTCGGGTTTCCCCACTCCAGGTACTCGCCCACCGTGAGCGGCAGGCTGGCGTCCATCATGGTGTTCATGACGTCCACGAACGGCACCGCCAGGTGGACGGCCCGGAACAGGTCGGGCCGCAGGTGGACCACCGCGCCCATCAGGAGACCGCCAGCGCTTCCCCCCTCGATCACTAGGCGATCCCTCGCACAGACACCGTCCTTCACGAGAGCCTCGGCGCAGTCCACAAAGTCGAAGAACGTATTCTTCTTCCGCATCAGCATGCCGTCGTCGTGCCAGGCCTCGCCGAGTTCGTTGCCACCCCGGATGTGGGCGATCACGTAGACCATGCCGCGATCCACCAGCGACAGCCGGGCGATGGAGAACCCGGCGTCCATGCCGAGTCCGTAGGATCCGTAGCCGTACAGGAGGCACGGAGCCGTCCCATCGACCTTCACATCGCGTCGCCGCAGGACGGACAGAGGAACCCGCACCCCATCCCGCGCTGTGACCCAGCGCCGCTCTGTGACGTAGTCGGCCGGATCGAATTTCCCCAACACCGCAGTACGCTTGCGCAGGGTCATGGAACCGTCCGCCAGGGAGACGTCGTACACCCCCGGCGGGGTGGCCATCGACTGGTAGGAGAGCCGGAATGCGGACGCCCCCAGCTCGGGCGTGCCGGTGACCTGGGCCGCATACACCGGCTCTGGGAACCCGACCTCGCGCCATGCGCCGGTGCGGCGGTCGTGGATCCGCAGGCGCATCAGGGCCTCGCGCTGTTCCTGGACCACGAGATGATCCCTAAAGACCTCAAGGCCCTCGATCAGGACATCCGATCGGTGCGGCACCAGCTCGGTCCAACGCTCCGGGGCGTCCACCGGCGCGGTGACCACACGGAAGTTCTTCGCATCCCGGTTGGTCCGCAGGAACAGCACCCCGTCCCGATGCTCGACGTCGTACTTGTGCCCCTTGGCCCGGGGCAGCACCGACCGGAACGTCCCGGTCGGCCCATCGGCCGGCAGCAGACGCTGCTCCCAGGTGTCGGTGCTCTGGAACGAGCACACGAACCAGCGGCGGTCCTTGGTACGGCCGACGTCCACGGAGAACAGCTCATCCGGCTCCTCGAGGACCTTCTCCGGACGGCCGCCATCGAGTCGCAGGCGCCACAGCTGGTTGCTGCGCTTCGTCACAGCGTCCTCGGTGACATACAGCACCCACCCGCCGTCGGTGGACCACTCGAACGAGGTGACCCGTTCCGCGAGGGCCTTCGTGGTCTCGCCGGTAACCAGGTCCTTCCGGTAGAGCGTGTACTGGCGGAACCCGGTGGTGTCGGTGCTGTAGAGCAGCTGGCGCCCGTCGTCGCTGACGTCGAATCCACCCAGCGACAGGAACGGATGGCCCACGGCGAGGGCGTTCAGGTCGAGCAACACCTCCTCCGCGGCATCCGGAGCCGCCTTGCCATCGGTCCCGGCCCGCTTGCGGCACTGGATCGGATACTGCCGTCCCTCCTCGGTCCGCGAGTAGTACACGAAGGCCCCCCGCTGCAGGGGGACCGTCAGGTCCGTCTGCTGGATGCGGGACAGCATCTCCTGGTAGAGGGTCTCGCCGAAGGCCTTTTCCTGGACGGTCGACGCCTCCGTGTAGGCGTTCTCGGCCTCGAGGTGGCGGATCACCTCGGGATTGGATTTCTCCCGCAGCCAGAACCACGGGTCGTTGACCGTCTCTCCATGCCAGGTGGAGAGATGCTCGATCTGGCGTGCGACCGGCGGCGACGGGATCGGGGACGTGCGGGTGGAATTCGACATGGTGCAGGAGGAGAGGAATGCGACGGAGGCGGCCAGCAACACGGCGATCCGCCACCTTCGGATGCCCTCGCTTGGCGGTTGGGGACGGGTCATCGGATTCATTGGAGTCGCAGGGCTCGTGGGTTGGGGAGGATTGTGGACCTGGTGCCGGACCTGGAGGCCGGCCCGGGACACTGGAATCTCCGTGGGCTAGCGACGGGTCTTTTTGCCGGAGGCCGGCGGCGGGGTGGACGGAGACGTCATCTTGGAGTCCCAGGTCTTCTTGAGGGACTCCACCCGCTCCTTCAGCTCCCGTTCCGAGCGCTGGAGATCCAGGACCTCCCGACGCAGCTCCTCGAACTCCACGGCGGGACGACGCTCGTTCCTCAGACGCTCGAGGGCGGAGCTGGCGGTCCTCTGTTCCGGACTCGACCGCGACGCCCGGGCGAAGCTCTCAAGGACCGGAACCGCCCTTGGATCGCCCAGCGTGCCGAGGGCCCCCAGCACGGCGCGACGGAGCTGCGGGCGCGAATCGTTCACTTGCGATACCAAGTACTCCCGGACCGCTGACTTGTCCGTCTCGTTGCGCGCCAGCCAGGCCAGCGTCGAAACGCCGCTGCCCTGGACGTCCGTCGGGAGGGAAGCGCCCCGTTCCTGGAGAAACTTAAGGAGATCCGGAACCACGGACGGATCCTCTCGTTCGCGCAGCACCCCCAGGACCGCCCCCGCGATCTGCTGTCGGAACGAATTCGTGCCCAGCCACGACATCAGCTCACGCCCCCCACCCATGCGGGCGGGATGCCCCAGCAGACGGATCGCCGCCAGGCGGACATCCAGGTGGGTCTCGTTTCGGAGGCGGGCCTCCGCCAACGCAGCCACCTGTTCCCGATGGAATCCGCCGAGGGCGTTCAGCACCGCGATCCGAACCCGCGGATCCGGCTGCTCCAGGGAGGCCGTCAGGGCCTCGAACGCCCCATCGGAATGGATCGAACGCAACGCCTGGGCCGCCTCGCTGCGGACCGCATGGAGGGGATCCGAGTTGAGCGCGCCCCGGAGCGCCTCCACGGCCGCACGGCTTTGGCGCCGACCGAAGGCCTCCACCGCGAGGATCCGTCCGATGACGTCGTTGGTATCCTGGAGCTGTCGTCGCAGCATCGCCTCCGGTGGATCGAACGTGATCTTGGCCAGGACGGTCTGGCCGGGGTCGATCCGAACCCGATCCGGCGGCGCGGGCAGCGGAATGTGGAAGTCCTGGCTCTGGCCCGTGACCTCGAGGGTCTGGTCGACCACGCCCTGCGACGTCACAAACCGGACCGGCAGCGGGACGTGGAACAGCGGGACCTGGTCATTGAGCTTCTGGACCTGGCGAACCGTGACCTTGGCGAGCCGGGTCTGATCATCCCAAGACTGGTCGATCTGAAGCTCCGGGTGATGCCCGTGATACAGCCACTGGTCGAAAAACCGGTCCCAGCTGCGTCCGGACACCTCCTCGAGCACCCGCTGAAGGTCAGACGTCTCGACGACCCCGAGGGCATGTCGCTGGAGATAGGTGGTAATGGCCCGACGGTAGAGGTCCTCACCGAGCTGGGATCGGATCATGTGGAGCACCCACGATCCCTTCGGATAGGCGCGGTACCCGAACTGGTCCATCGGCTGGGTGTAGCCCCGCCAGACGATCGGCGTGGAATCCGTGGTCCCGAGGACCGCGCGGGCCCGCTCCAGCATCGCGAGCTGGAACTCATCCTGGCCGAGCTGATCCCGGGCCTGCAGGGCGTCGTAGTAGGTCGCGAACCCCTCGTTCAGCCAGAGGTGGCTCCAGTCGCGACACGTCACCAGATCACCAAACCACTGGTGCGCCAGCTCATGGGCCACCAGACCCCGGCTGCTCCGGACCGGGGCCGACTCCACCGGGAACAGTGTCCGATCGGTCAGCACCGTGATGCTCGTGTTCTCCATGCCACCGGCCACGAAATCGTCGACCGCGATCTGGTCGTACTTCGCCCACGGGAACGGCACGCCCAGCTCCTTCTCAAAGAAGCCCATCATCGAGCGGGTGTCCTGGAACGACGACGGGGCGTACTGGATCCGGCTGGCCGGGGTCCAGAACGCGAGCGGGATGTCGCGGTAGCGGTCCTCGACGGCCCGGAGGTGTCCTGCGACGAGGCAGATCAGGTAGCTGACGTGCGGCTTCTCCTGGATCCAGGTGACCGCGACCCGACCGGTGGCCGCGTCCGGGGTCGAGGACACCTGGCGACCGTTCGACCGGACCACCATCCCCTCGGGAACGCGGCAGGTGACCTCGGAGGTGAACTTCTCGTTGGGGGCGTCGTAGCAGGGGAACCAATGCCGGGCCTCGATCGCCTCCCCCTGCGTCCAGAGGTGGGCGTCGCCTTCCGGATACCCCATCTCCGGAGTCCGGAAGTACAGGCCCTGGGTCGGCTCGGCGTGGTGCCGAAGCGTCATCGTGACCTCATGGTCCGGGGGCACCGGCTTGTCGAAGACCACCGTCACCTGGTGGTCGTCATAGATCCAACGCGCCACGGGATCCGTGGCGGTGACCGAGTCGATCCGCATGGCTTCGGCGTCCAGGCGCAGTTCCTTCAGCGGGAGCGCGATGGGCTTGAAGCGGATCGTAGTGACGCCGTCGACGATGCGGGTCTTGAAGTCGGGGGTGACGTCGATGGCAAGGTGAAGGATATCGATCTCCCGACTCGGGGTGTATTGCGGGACGGTCCCCGAGGCGGCACGGCCGGCTGCGAGACGCTGTCCAAGCACGGTGCACCAGCGGCAGTGGAAGGCCTCCTCCTCGGCAAGACCCACGGTGCCCAATCCCCAGAGGGACAGCGCCAGCAGGGATCCGAGTCGGGTAAAAAGACGGGGGGGAGCGGTTCGGAGAAGGTTCATCGGAGGGCGGGGCAGGTCGTGTCTCACGGAAACCTGTCGACTCGATGCACCCCATCCAATCCCAAATCCGGAAACTCGACCGCAACCCGGTCACGGATGTTTGAGGACTGGCCTGGCAACGCTCTATCGGCACGATGGAGGTCCAATGGAGCCCGCTCCCACGCTCTTCGAGGCCTGGACCCCGTACGACGTCGTCCTAGACCAGAACTACATGTTCCACCGCGAGCTCCACGACCGGGCAGCGCGGATCCTTGGCAGCCAGTGTGCCTCAGGTGCCTTCGACCTACTCGACCTCGGCTGCGGCAGCGCCCGCCACCTCGCCGATGTCCTGCGCGGTCATCCGCCGGCGACCTACCGAGGCTATGACCTGTCGGCACAGGCCCTCGCTCACGTCCGTAGGAACCTTGCGTTCCTCGGGGACCGGGTCCACCTCGTGAACGCCGACCTCGCCCTCGGCCCCGCAAGCGGGCCGGCCGACGTCGTGTTCTCGGCGTTCGCCATCCATCACCTCGACGTCAGCGCGAAGGCGGCCCTGTTCCGATCCATCCGGTCCTGCCTGCGTCGGTGCGGAATGTTCCTGCTCATCGACGTCGTCCGGGACGAGGGCGAAGACCGTGCGGTGTTCCTCGACCGGTTCGAGGTCGAGATCCGGAGCCAGTGGGGGGCCTTGGTCGAGCGGGATGTCGCCGAGATCCTGGACCACATCCGGACGTGTGACTTCCCGGAGACCGACAGCGGCATCCACGCCCTGGCGCGGGATGCCGGCCTCGGGGAGTGCCAGGATACCGAGCGCCATGGCTGCCATCAGGTATGGTGCTTTGGCGTGGACTGAGACCGAGGGCTGGGCCGCCCCAGGATTCGGGGTTTCCGGGATCTGGAACCAGCGGTAGGATCCCGCCAATGACGGCATCAACCCCGCAGCCCTTCGCCTCTCCGGAGATCCCTGACGCCCAGGGACGCTTCGGTCCGTTCGGCGGACGCTACGTCCCCGAGACCCTCTGGTTCCCGCTCCAGCAGCTGGAGGAAGAGTATTTCCGCGCCCAGCAGGATCCCGAGTTCCAGAAGGAGCTGTCGTACTACCTCCGCGAGTTTGTCGGACGCCCCACCCGGCTCTATCTGGCCGAACGCCTCACGAAGGAACTGGGTGGTGCCAAGATTTACCTCAAGCGCGAGGACCTGCTCCACACCGGCGCCCACAAGATCAACAACGCCCTCGGCCAGGCCCTCATCGCCAAGCGCATGGGCAAGACCCGGGTCATCGGGGAGACCGGTGCCGGACAGCACGGCGTCGCCACCGCGACGGTTGCCGCGATGTTCGGCCTCCAGTGCGTCATCTACATGGGGGCGGTCGACTGCGAACGCCAGGCGCTCAACGTCTACCGCATGAAGATGCTCGGTGCGGAGGTCGTGCCGGTGAAGGCGGGACAACGCACGCTCAAGGAGGCGGTCAACGAGGCCATGCGCGACTGGGTCACCCACGTCCGCAGCACCCACTACATCCTCGGCACCGCGTACGGGGCACACCCCTACCCGCTCATGGTCCGGAACTTCCACCGGATCATCGGCGACGAGGCCCGCCAGCAGATTCTTGAGAAGGAGGGGCGCCTGCCCGATCTGCTATTGGCCTGCGTCGGCGGTGGCTCCAATGCCATCGGACTCTTCTACCCGTTCCTGAACGACCCGTCGGTGCGCATGTGCGGAGTCGAGGCCGGCGGACTCGGCATCCTACCTGAACAGCATGCCGCCCGGTTCCACGGCGGATCCCTCGGCGTGCTGCAGGGCACCCGCAGCTACATTCTCCAGGACACCTTCGGTCAGATCCAAAGCACCCACAGCGTGAGCGCCGGCCTTGACTACGCCGCGGTCGGACCCGAGCACGCCTGGCTCCACGACCAGGGACGGGTCGAGTACGCCTACGCGACCGACGACAAGGCCCTCGAGGCGTTCATGAAGCTGGCCCGGCTGGAGGGCATCATCCCCGCACTTGAGTCCGCACACGCCGTGGCGGAATGCATCGAGCGGGCTCCGAAGATGTCCAAGGACCAGATCATCATCGTCAACCTCTCCGGACGCGGCGACAAGGACGTCGCCCAGGTGGCGTCGAAGATCGGGCTGCAGATGCCCACTTGAACCGTCGGACGGACACCCCATGCGGATCCTGGGACTGGACATCGCGTGGGGGGATCGGAATCCCGACGGGGTGGCCCTCCTCGAGGTGGACGACACGTCGGCGCGTCTGGTCGACAGCCGACGCGTCCAGGGCGACGAGGCCCTTATCGGGTGGATCGAACAGTCCGCGCCCAGGTCGGAACCCGGCCTGCTCCTCATCGACGCCCCGGTCGTCTGCCCCAACGCCACGGGGTCCCGTCCTGTCGACCGTGAATCGCACCGGGTCTTCGGTCGACAGCACGCCGGCTGTCACCCCTCGAACCAGCGTCTCTGCACCCGCCCGCTGCGGCTGGTAACCCGACTGAGGGCCCTCGGGATCGGCATCGGCTGGGAGACCGGTAACCCAGGCCGCCAGATGGTCGAGGTTTACCCGCACGCCGCGCTCGTGCGGTTCTTCGGCCTCGATCAGATCCTCAAGTACAAGCGCGGGCCTGTGTCGTCCCGACGCGAGCAGTTCCGGAAGCTTCAGACGCTGATCGCGGAACACCGGCCTGTCCTGTTCCCGTCCTTGGAATCCAACCCCCTGCTCGAGGAACTGTTGGTGCTGCCGTGGACCAAGGATGCGGAAGACCGTCTCGACGCGGTGATCTGCGGCTTGATCGGACTACATCACAGGTCACACCACGGCCGATGCTCGGAGGTGTTGGGGGACCTCGAGACCGGGTTCATCCTGCTACCCCGGGGGGCGAGGGACTCACACGGGGATGAGGGAACGCGGAGGGGAAAAGAGGGAACGCATACGGAGGCGCCGAGACGTGGTGGAACGGAGGGAGAGAGATGAGGGGAATTTTCCAAGCCGCAGTCTCCTCGTGAGTCTCCTGGGTGTGCGGGATGTCCGGACACCCAACCCGCCACCACCCCGAATCTCCGCGGGCCAAAGGCCCAATCCCCTCCCAGAGGTACCCAATCGGGAGCCTCACCCCCTTTGGCCCCGTTCCGGATTCCTCGCCATTCTTCCTCCGCAGCTCGGTGTCCCCTTGTGCCCCCCCTTTCATCCGCCCCACGGGCGACACGAACCGGTCGTTCCCATCCCGTCCCGGGTCTGCCACGGTCCGACTCAACGGATGCGCACCGTCGTCGAACCCACGACCACCTGGCACAGCCCCGAGTCCCTCGCGGCCTCGCTCCGCGGCGAACCGGGCCTGGTCCTGCTCCGTACCGGGTCGTTCGATGTCCCCAGCGCCCGCTACTCGATCGTGGCCTGCCGGCCGGAGCTGACCTTCCGATCCTGGGGTTCCGCCTGTGAGATCCGCTCCGCCGACGGATCCTCTTCCACCCAGTTCGGGGATCCCTGGCGCCACCTGGCCGTGCTGCTCGCGCAGTTCGAACTGCCCGATGAGGCCGACGTTCCCTTCCCCCTTGGAGGGTGCTTCGGGTTCTGGGGCTACGATCTCAAGCAGTTCGTTGAACCGCGGGTCCCACGCCGGGCGATCAACGACCTCGAGCTCCCCGACTGCCACCTGGGCTTCCATACGAGCCTCGTCGTCTTCGACCACCAACAGCCCTCCGCCTGGATCGTAGCGACAGGCCTCGACGCCTCCGGCATCCGGAACGATCGCCGGATCCGGGACCAGATCGCCTGGTGGCGGAAACGCCTCACCGAATCCCCATCCCCCGCAAACTCACGACCGACAGCGGGCCAACCTTCACCCTTGGGTAGCTCGATGACCCGGGACTCCTTCGTGAGAGCTGTGCAGCGGGCACAGGACTATATCCGCTCGGGCGACATCTACCAGGTCAACCTCGCCCAGCGACTGCACACCCGGCTCGAATCCACCCCGTGGGACTTCTTCGAGCGCCTGACATCCCGCTCTCCGGCGCCGTTCTCGGCGTTCCTCGACTGCGAGGGGTTCCAGCTGCTGTCGACCTCCCCGGAGCTCTTCCTGCGCCTGAGCGGACACCACATCACCACCCGCCCCATCAAGGGCACCCGCCCTCGCGATCCGGATGCGGTCCGGGACACCCAGCTGGGATGGGACCTGCAGCGGAGCGAGAAGGAGAACGCCGAACTCCTCATGATCACCGACCTGCTGCGGAACGACCTGGGGCGGATCTGCGACTACGGGTCGGTGCGGGTCCCGGATCTGATGCGACTCGAACGGTTCGCCCAAGTGCAGCATCTGGTGTCAACGGTCGAGGGAAATCTCCGGCCCGAACTCACCCATCTCGAGGCGCTGCGGAGCTGCTTCCCGGGCGGCAGTATCACCGGGGCGCCTAAGATCCGGGCCATGGAGATCATCGATGAGCTCGAACCGGTCTCACGCGGGCCCTACTGCGGGGCCCACGGCTATCTGGGGTTCAATCGGGAGAGCCAGCTGAGCATCACCATCCGGACCGCCGTCCTCCAAGACGACACGGCGTGGTTTCACGTCGGAGCCGGCATCGTGGCCGACTCCGACCCGGAGGCCGAGCACCAAGAGACCCTGGCCAAGGCGGCCGGGTTCGTCGCGGCACTGAGGGAAACCAACCGGGTCCGGACCCCGGAGACCGTGGATAGGCCGACGGACTAGACGTTGAACTTGAAGAGCAGGACGTCGCCATCCTTGACGACATATTCTTTGCCCTCCATGCGGTAGAGGCCCTTCTCGCGGGCCACCGCGACGGAGCCGCAGGCGACCAGATCGGCGTAGGCCACGGTCTCGGCCTTGATGAATCCCCGTTCGAAATCGCTGTGGATGACCCCGGCCGCCTTCGGGGCGGTGTCGCCGTCGTGGATGGTCCACGCCCGGACTTCCTTCTCTCCCGCCGTGAAGTACGTCCGCAGCCCCAGCAGCTTGTAGGTCGCCCGGATCAGGGACCCGACCCCTGACTCCTTAACGCCCAGCTCCGCGAGAAAGGCCGAAGCCTCCTCGGGGCTCAGGTCGACCAGATCGCTCTCGATCTGGGCCGAGATCACCACGGCATCGCAGGCCAGGTGGCCACCGACGTAGTCACGGACCTTCAGGACGTAGGGATTGGTCTCGGCAGTCGCAAGATCGCTCTCCTTGACGTTGCAGGCGAAGATCGTGGGCTTGTCGGTCATCAGCCAGAACAGGCGCGAGATCGCGCGTTCCTCAGGCGTGAGCTCAACCGTCAGGGCTGGCTTCCCGGAATCGAGATGGGGCTGGAGCTTCTGCAGGACCCCCTGCTCCGCGAGCGCGGTCTTGTCGCCCCGCTTTGCATCCTTCGCGACCCGCTCGAGCCGCTTGTTGACGGCATCGAGGTCGGCCAGGACGAGTTCGGTCGTGATGGTCTCAATGTCCCGGACCGGGTCGACCGAGCCGGAGACATGGTGGATGTCGGCATCCTCGAAACAACGGACGACCTGGACGATGGCGTCGACCTCGCGGATGTGGCTGAGGAACTTGTTGCCAAGACCCTCACCGGCGCTGGCGCCCTTCACAAGGCCGGCGATATCGACGAACTCAATGGCGGCGGGGATGACGACATTGGTCTTGGCGATCTTCTGCAAGACGGAGAGGCGGTCATCCGGGACGGTGACGACACCAACGTTGGGGTCGATGGTGCAGAAGGGGTAGTTGGCAGCCTGCGCCTTTCGGGTGCGGGTGACAGCGTTGAAGAGGGTCGACTTCCCCACGTTGGGAAGCCCGACGATGCCGGCTTTGAGCATAAGGGGCCGCGAGAATGGACGGAGGAGGAGTCAGCGCAAGCGGTATGTCCAACCCGGGGGGCCGAGTTTTCGAAACCGCCGATCAGACTCTGTCGCGTTCCTCGAGGAGGGCTTCGAGCTCGGCGAGGGATTCCAGATCCTTGGGTCGTCCTGTCGCGCGCTTCAGCCGGATCAGGGTCGGCAGGTCCACACAGCGGAAGGTGACCCCGAACGCGGTGGGAGGTTCATGGCTTCCGAGGGGCACGCGCCCGGTCACCGGCCGCACGCATCTCGGCAGCAAAGGCGCTGAACCGGAGGAGCTTCTCGAGCCGCTGGGCCGGGGTGGGCTTGAGGTTCTCCCGCAGGAGTGAACGATCCACATCCCGCTTGTAGACCTCCACCACTGGATCGCGATAGGTCCCCCTCCTCATGGGACGGAGGCTACTCCCGCGCGCGTGACACGTAAACCTGGGAGACCCACCTGGGAAACCCATTTGGGACAGAGGGCAGCAAGGCCATCAGGAATCACAGGGTGGGCTCCAAGGGATTCCACACCCGACGGAATCCAAGCCCCACGAAGTCCTTCGGGTTGGCCGTGGCAAACTCGGTGACACCCTGGGCGATCAGGGTGAGGGCGGTGCGGGCATCGTAGAGCCTCCGGAAGGCGAAATCCTTGGACCGGGCCTTCTTCCAGAGGAGGTCGTGCAACGCTCGGCTCTCGGCTGGGAATCCGATCAGCCGCCACCGCGGGTGGTTCCGGTAGACCTGAACCACCTCGACAGCCTCGTCGGCGGCTAGAGGGTGCTTGAGGACTGCAGGATTGCGGAGCAGTCCGTAGAACTCGGCCAGGATGAGTTCCGAGACGGCGACATCTTCATGAAACGACAAGGACTCGAGCCATCGAAGGGCGACCTCATGCCGGGGCGAGTCCTCATTGAATCCGTGGAAGAGGATGTTGGTGTCGACGGACAGCATGAGCCTATCTGCTCCGTGTCCGGATCAGTGTCCCCTCGACAGGTCGCACCTGGGCTTCGGCCTTGATCTCCTCGTCCGTGAGCCCCTTCCAGCCGAGCCTCCGGGGCTTCGGTGGATGCCATTCCCGATGCGCATCCGAATCAGGTGCATAGACGCTGAGGATGTACTCGATTCCCCGTCGGGCGAGCTCGGCGAAGGGGATCTCCCGGGCTTCGCAGAGTTTCTTGGCCCGTGCATAGGTTTCATCGGGCAGCTGGATCTGGGTCCGCGTCATGCCATCAGATTGATGGCATCGATTGATGCCGTCAATACGGTGGCCATGCGGGACTCCACAACCGTTGTTTCGGAAGCGGATCGACATGGCTAGCCGGCAGAATGTCCAAAGGAAACCGAGATCCAACCACCCGAGACGTTGTCCGCAACGCGGGTCCACTTGCCACTCCGCACCCAGTGGTACAGGGCACTGCATCACCCACCCATGAAAGCCTTCGGCAACGGATCGGCCTCCCCACCTTCCCCGGTCTTCCTCGGCGTCGCCACGCCTACATAGGAGTCCGCTGCCCTCCGAGCGCCTGTCGCCACCCAGTCTGGGCATTGCCGGGAGTGGATCGCAGCGATACGTTCGCCGACCGGCATGGAGCCGAATCCGTCTGACATGAGCGAGAACGAGACCCCTTCCAGCACGAACCCCGCCCCTGAGGCCTGTCCTCCGGGGGATGCGCCCACGGAACTCCAGGCCCAGCTGGCCGCAGCCCAGGACCGCTACCTCCGACTGGCGGCCGACTTCGACAACTTCAAGAAACGCGCTGCCCGGGACCGTGATGACGCCCGTCGCCTCGGTTCCGAGTCCGTCCTCGGCAAGCTCCTGCCCGTGCTGGACAACTTCGACATGGCCATGGTCGCCGCCACCCAGCCCAACACCTCCCTCGAGACCCTGCGGGTGGGCGTCAATATGATCCATGGCCAGTTCCGGAACTTCCTCTCCGAGGTCGGCGTCAAGGAACTCACACCCGTTGGGCAACCCTTTGATCCGGGTCTCCACGATGCGGTCTCGGTACAGGCCTCCACCGAGATTCCCGAGGGACATGTGATCCAGCAGACCCGCAAGGGCTACCAGCTGGGTGACCGACTGCTCCGTCCCGCCAGCGTGATCGTCTCGGGCCAGCCGACCGGCTCCGAATCCTCAGCGTCCTGATCCTCTCCGCTTCCCGATCTCTCCCATGTCCCGCCAGCGCGTCCGCGAATGCTACTACACGATCCTCGAGGTCCAACGGACCGCCACATCCGAGGAGATCAAGAAGTCCTACCGCAAGCTCGCGATCAAGTACCACCCCGACAAGAACCAGGGAAACAAGGAGGCCGAGGAGAAGTTCAAGGAGCTGGGCGAGGCCTATGAAGTCCTGAGCGACCAGCAAAAACGCGCCCTCTACGACCAGCATGGCCACGCGGCATTCGACCGTCGCGCCGGCGGGGGTGCGGGCGGATTCCAGGGGGATCCCAACGACGTCTTCCGCCAGGCCTTCGGCAGCGGCGACCTCGGCAGTATCTTCGAGCAGATGTTCGGCATGGGCGGACGCGAGGAGGATCCGTCGGGTCCGGGCCGAGGCTCCGATCTCCGCTACAACCTCGAGATCACCCTCGAGGAGGCGGTCAACGGGGTCGACAAACAGATCACCGTGACCAAGCCCGGAACCTGTCCCGACTGCCAGGGAAACGGCGCTGAGAAGGGATCCAAGCGCATTCGCTGCATCCAGTGCGCTGGTCGGGGACGGGTGGTCATGTCACGCGGCATCTTCAGCATCCAGCAGACCTGCCCGCGCTGCGAAGGGTCCGGAGAGGTGGTCGACAAGCCCTGCAAGACCTGTCGTGGCGACGGCCGTACGAACCAGACCTCCACCATCAGCCTGCGCATCCCCCCCGGGGTCGACCACGGCACCCGTCTCCGATCCACAGGAAACGGGGAGGCCGGACAGCGGGGAGGCGATGCCGGAGACCTCTACGTGGTGCTCCACGTGACCGAGCACCCGGTGTTCAAGCGGGATGGCGACGACCTGCTCTGTGAGGTACCGATCGCCTTCACCCAGGCCGCCCTCGGAGCCGAGGCCGAGGTGCCAACACTCGGCGGCAAGGCATCCATCCGGATCCCGCCAGGCACCCAGCACGGCACCCTGTTCCGCATCAAGGGCAAGGGCGTGAAGAACGTCCAGGGCTATGGCGTGGGCGACCTGCTGGTGCGGGTGGCCATCGAGATCCCCACCAAGCTCAATGCGGGACAGAAGGCAGCCCTCGAGGCATTCGCCCAGCTGTGTGACGAGGACGTCCATCCGCAGAAGAAGAGCTTCTTCGAACGGGCCAAGGAATTCTTCAGCTAGGAATGGCTTCATGCACCGCTTCCTCGTCCCCGAGGTCCGACATCCGGCGGTGCTTCCGCTGCCCGAATCCGAGGCCCTCCATGCCTCCCGCGTGTTGCGGCTCCGGACCGGGGATCCGGTGACCCTCCTCGACGGCGCCGGAGGCGAGGTATCCGGGACCGTCGGGACCTGCGGTCGACATGGCGTCGACATCCAGACCACCGGTCTCACCCGGCATCCAGCCCCGACAACCCGGATCACACTGCTCCAGGCCGTGGCAAAGGGACCCGCCATGGAGGGACTGATCCATCGGGCCGTCGAACTCGGTGCCCACCGGATGGTGCCGTTGGTGACCGATCGCTCTGTAAGCCGTCCCGACGCCGCCGGCGACAAGCAGGCAAGGTGGCAGACGATCGCCCGGGAGGCCCTCAAGCAGTCGGGAAACCCATGGCTGATGGCCGTCGAGGAACCCGTGACACTGGCCTCCTGGTGGACCCGCCGGGAGGCGTTCGACCTGGTCGTGATCGCGTCCCTCCTCGATACGCCACGACCACTGCTCGACCACCTGTCGGGGTTCCGACGAAGCCACGGTTGCCTGCCTTCCAGCGTGGCCCTTGCGGTTGGACCAGAGGGGGATTTCACACCAGAGGAGTATGGCCGCTTCAGGGAGCTGGGTGCGGTCTCGTTCAGCCTTGGCCCCCTTGTGTTGCGGGTGGAGACGGCAACCACCGCCGCTCTGGCGGTCCTGCAGGCAGGCCTGTCAGTCAGGGAATCGACGGCTCCACGTCCGTAGACCTTTTCTTGAAACCCATTCCCGAAGACTCGACCTTATCGGTCCGGAGCCCCGCTCCCTCACCCCCATGAATTCCTCTCCTACCCGCCTCGCCCTTTCCGTGTCCCTGACCACATTCATCCTGGCCACCGGTTGCGCGACCCGGGAACGAATCGTGACTGTGACCGAGTCGGAGAACGGGTCGACCGTGAACATTGGCACTGGCGACCGCCTCCGGGTTGAACTCCCGAGCAATCCTTCCACCGGCCACTCCTGGCAAACGACGGAGCTGAACTCATGGGTGCTGGCCCGCACGAAGCGTCCGGAGTTCACACCGGATTGGGTGGTCGGCGCCGACCGCCAGCGGATGGTCGGCTCAGGCGGAAAGCTGACGCTGGAGTACGAGGCGATCGGGGCGGGCACCTCCCCGGTCAAGATCGCCTACAGCCGGCCTTGGGAGACCAACGCCGCCCCGGCGAAGACCTTTCAGCTGACCGTTGTGGTGAAGTAGCGCGGGAGTCCCCTGCTCCTCACAGCACCACGACCCGGGCGCTGGTGATCGACGGGTCCTTGGCCAATTCGTCCAGCGCGGCCTGGGGCGGGGCGCTGTCAAGGTGCAGTACGGTCAGGGCCTGCCCTCCCGCGGCGTCACGGGCCAGGGACATGTTGGCGATGTTGACGCCATGGGAACCGAGGACGGTTCCGAGGTGACCCACGATCCCGGGTCGATCCTGGTTGCGGACCAGAAGGACAGTCCCGCTGATCGGGATCTCCACCGGCTGGCTGAACAGTCGGACGATCCTCGGGTTGTTCGGGGATCCAAAGAAGGTGCCACCGGCGGAGACGACCTTGGTCGGCCCATTGTAGACCTGGACGTGTAGCCACTCGTTGAAGGTCACCGGCTCGTCGGAGCGCTTCTCCTCCACGGAGATGCCGAGGGAGGCGGCCGCGCTGCGGACGTTGATATTGTTAATGTCCTTCACCGTGCTCTGGCAGAGGAACCCGCGCAGGATGGCGCGCGTGACGGGATCGGTCTGGGGCAGTTCCTGTGCCTTGCCGCCGAAGGTGATGTGGAGTCGGTCGGCCGAACCCGGGTTCAGCTGGCCCAGCAGCCGGCCCAGCTTCTCGCCCAGCGCGATATACGGCTTCACCAGCTCGTACGTCTTGGCGTCGACCCCCGGGAGGTTGACCGCGTTGCGGACCTCGCCCGTGAGCAGGAAGGCCGAGATGATCTCGGCGACCTCGAGCCCGCACTTCTCCTGCGCCTCCTCGGTGCTGGCCCCGAGATGCGGGGTGAGGATGACGTTCGGGAGCGTCCGGAAGGGATGGTCGGCAGGGAGCGGCTCCACCGAGAAGACATCGAGCGCGGCACCGGCGACCCGGCCGGACTGCAGGGCGGCAACAAGATCAGGCTCGTTGACGATCTCACCCCGGGCGCAGTTGACGATGCGGACCCCGGGCTTCATGCGGGAGATCGACTCGCTATTGATCATGCCCCGAGTCTCCGGGGTGACCGGCATGTGGACCGTGATGAAATCAGCCTCGCGATAGACGCCATCCGGGTCCATGGCGAGCTCGAGTCCCAGCTGACGCGCCCGGACCTCCGTCAGGAACGGATCATAGGCGACCACGCGCATCCCAAACGCCAGGGCCCGGCGGGCAACCTCGGTCCCGATGCGACCGGCGCCGAGGATGCCCAGGGTCTTTCCGGAGACCTCGGTGCCCTGGAAGGCCTTACGATCCCACTTGCCCGCAGCCATCGTGGAATGGGCGCCAGGAATTTTCCGGGCGAGGGCGCCCAGCATGAAGAAGGTGAGCTCGGCCGTGGTGATCGTGTTACCCGCCGGGGTGTTCATCACCACGACCCCACGCTGGGTCGCGGCCTCGACATCGACGTTGTCGATGCCGACACCGGCACGACCCACGACCTTGAGGCGCGTCGCGGCCTCGAGGACCTTCTTCGATACCTTGGTCTCGGAGCGCACGACAAGGGCATCGGCCTGGGCCACCACCGGCAGCAGCTCGGCCTCGGTCAAGCGCTTCGGCAGGACGGTCACCGTGAACTCCGGACGGGCCTGGAAATAGGCGATGCCCCGGGGCGAGATCGGATCACAGACAAGCACGTTCATAAAACGAACCGCGACGCTACGGTCCCCGACCCGGGAGTGGCAAGGAGAGGTCGAGACGGGATTCAGAACGGCCAGTTAATGCCGATCGAGGTCATCACCGTCTGGCCCAGATCCAGGGTCGCCCGACGCCCCCCACCACCATACTGGGCTCCGCCCAGCGACAGGAACTGGGATGAGACATAGAGGTCGGCGTTGTACACGACGCGGTAGAGCACGGTCGCCGCTGCATAGCCGCCGAAGACGCAGACCAGTTTGTCCTGCCCGCCCACGTTCGCCGCCGTGGTGCCGTCGGCGAACTGGAACGTCTCGTTGTAGGAATAGCCGCCGGACAGCAGGCCCAGGGCGGGTCCGATGCTACCGCTCAGAGCCCACTGCTTTCCGAAACGCCAGAAGAGGTTGGGCCCAAGCCGGAAGGAGTGGAGGTCGACATCCAACCCCCGCGATCCCGACAGGAACCCGCCCAACACTTCGTCAGGCCGGGCCTTGGCGATGTCGGGAATGACCGGTCCAATGCCGGAACTCCCGCCCTGATACGGTGCGGTCGGCAGCGAGATCCCTCCCACATCGAAGGCCTGGACCTCCCGGAGGAACTGGGCGGGGACGGTGGACGTATCGCGCAGTTCCATGGGCACCCACGCATAGCCGAACTCCCATCCAAGCCGGACCCAACGCCAGTCGTGGAGCCGCCCGCCATAGACCATCTCCACCCCCGGCATCGGGCCGGAATCGACCGTGACTTGGTCCCGGGCCGCGAATCCCCGGGTGCTGCGATAGACCAGCTGATCGGTCGCGGGATCGTATTGCGACGCATCCTGATAGCCCCAGAGCGAGGTGACACCACCAGCGTTGCCGGTGGCGTCAACGCGGACGTATCCATCATCGTACTGATGGTTCCGGCCCGGCACCCCAACCGGGCCTGGATCCGTCGACCGTCGCGGCACCACACCGTCGATCGACAGCTGGGCCTGGACGTTCAGGGTGACCTGGACACCCAGTCGAAAATTCCGGGTCCAGTCGTCCTGGACCCAGAACGACTGGGCCAGTGTCGGGGCTGTCGCAAGCAGTGACGCCAGCACCGGAGGGGCGATCCACGACGGGGTCCGAACGATGGGATGGAGCCGTCGCATAGTTCAGGGCCAGGTCACCTCAAGGACCTCGTAGAATCGCGAGGCCACGTCGGCCGGGGGGATTGGAGTCAGCGGTGGACCCCAGTCGAGCCACTGGCCCCGGTTCGCGGTGGCCGTCTGCACAGGCAGGGCCAGTTCGCCCTTCGCCCGCAATCCAGGGCCAAAGCGCACGAGGTAGCGGCGTCCGGGCTGGGTCGGAAACTCGAGGCCCACGGTGCCATCTGCATTCCGGACGACGCGGTCGATTGGGACCGGAACTGTCTCGGGTTGGAATCCACCGGGGAGCGGAACCTCAACCCCCGACAACTCGGGATCGGGTCCAGGTGTCCGCAAGGGATTGAATGTCTGGAGCCACAGATCCCTTCCCTCCCCCGGCAACAGCGGTTCGGTAAGCGTCACAAACGGCACCAGACCATTCGTGCCCTGCGCATTGTAAAGTCCCGTGGGGCTGCCACGCACCAGGATCCGCACCGCCTCGACGGGATTGGATCCGACATTGTCCACGCGGATCCGCTGCTGCATCAGACCGGTCTGACGGTTGAAGGCACTGGGCGCCAGGGTCACAACCCGAAAACTGCCGGGACCGGGTTCCGCCACGGACACGCGAGTGGTCGCCGCAGGAATCCACCCTGGCGAGGTCCCGAAATCGGGGACTCCCGCCCGGGCGGTCCACGGGAACGTCCCAGAGGACTGCGGCTGGAAGCGAACCTGAACGGACCGACCCTCGCCTACGTCAAGGGCACCCAGGAGAATCACCCACTCGGGATCGCGACGATCGAGAACCATGCCGGAGGGATCGACTCCCTGCAGGACGAATCCCGGAGGCCATGAATTGGTGAGACGCACATCGCCAGCCCGATCCGGGCCCTGATTGGTGACCGTCAGCGTGCAGGCCAGGAGATCCCCGGGAAGGCTGCCCGTCGGGACGGATCGGAATCCAACCCGGAGGTCCGCAATACCAGCCAAGATCCGGGTGGTGTAGTTGGTGACGTAGAACACCGTGCCGGCGGACTGGATCCAGATGTTCTGCTGGATGGATCCATGGGTCGAGGGACGGAAGGCATACCGGAGATCCGCCACCTGGTTGTTGGTCAGGACGGGGATCTCGAAGAAGACTGTGTTGGTGAGTGCATTGCCGCTGACCTGGTTGGTGGCGTAGCCAAGCGCATTGGTAGCCGACAGGAACGTCCCAGCGCCCTCGACGAAGGCGGTGACCTGGAACGTCCCCTGGGCAAACGAAGTCAGATTGGTAATGACCAACCTGAAGGCGACATCGGATCCCACCCGTGCCGGATTGGGTGTCGCGACCAGTTCCATGCCGTACTGCGGAATCTGGGCACGCAGATCGGCTAGGCTTCCCAGGAAGAGAAGCATGCCGATGAGCCAGTCGCGCCAGAGCCGTCGCATGAACGTCCCACCAGCAAACGCGATGCAACGGCCCCATGCCACACCTTTCCCTTTCTCCGATGCGGCCGCAGGCCCCTCTGGACCCAACTCATGCTGCCGCGATCAAAAGCACCCAAAAGTTCAGTCAAGGGTGACCCGAGCCTCAGCGGACTCCACCCAGGCTTCACCGCCTCCAAGCCGCCACGAGATCCACGGTCCGGCGCCGAACCCCACCCCAACATCGGCCACCCTCACCCCTCCACCTCGGCAGTCACCAGGATCTGCACCGCCGCATCGAGAGGCATGTCGCTGATGCCGACGGCGAGTCGGGCATGTGCACCGCGATCGAGCAGCACGGCGTTGAAGAGATCCGATGCCCCATTGAGGACCGTCGGATGTCCTCGGAATCCCGGCGCGCAATGGACGAAACCTTCAACCCGGACGAGCCGTCGGATGCGTTCCAGATCACCAGTGGCGGCCTTGAGCTGAGCGAGGGCATTCAGGGCACAGAGCCGTGCCGCTTCATAGCCCTGCTCGACGGTCAGTTCCGCCCCGAGCCGTCCGACGAACGCCATGACACCGTCACGCCACGGGAGCTGTCCGGAGGTGAAGACAAGCGAGCCCGTGCGGACCCAGGGTTGGTAGGCCGCCACAGCGGCAGGCGCTGGGGGCAGGATCCATCCAAGGCGACGAAGGCGTTCTTCGGTATTCATGGCGAAACCCGGCTCCAAGAGGGTCGGGCCGTCAAGGCTGGTCTGATTCCCAGGGTCCGGCGGAGCCTCGAAAACAGGCGGGGCGCCGCTTGCACAAGCCCGCCCCCTCTGTCACAACCTTCGCCCGGCCTGCCCTCGCAGTCCACGCACCGGTAGCTCAATTGGATAGAGCTTCTGACTTCGGATCAGAAGGTTGCAGGTTCGAGTCCTGCCCGGTGCACCACTTCCCTCAGCCACGGATCCACCCGGCGTGGAGCAGGCGGATGCCCAAGGCCAGCAGGCAGAATCCCGCCGGCACCAGGGTCAGCAGGATCGAAAAGAGGAACCCCAGGACGAAGCTGATCTCACCGAACGCGCCGGCCCGTTCGCGCCAGACCTTCCGGACAAGCCACTCGGCGATCCACCCGCCAGAGTAGCAGACATTGGCGGCAACTCCGTAGGCGAGGACCCCAACAACCGCTACTATCGGAGGATCCGGCAGACCCAGAGGTTCGTCGAAGAGTTCCGAGGCGATGGCCGCCACGGCGAGGATCACGCCGCAGGAAACGAGACCGACCCCACCGACGACCAGGTTGTAGGGGATCCGTCTCAACTCCCACCACCAGAGAATCTCCCAGAACGAGTCTCCGACGGACGGGCGGATCAGGCCGGTCATCAATCCGTTGAATCGTCGCCCTGAGGCCTTCACTGCTGATGAGGCTGGAGTGGCCCCTCAAGCAGCGAAATCCAATTCTTCGGAGGCTTGGGTGAGAGCGATGGAACCGGTCGGGGATCCCGTCATCCAAGGTGCTGGTTTACACCTGTAAGTTTCAATGGACTCCGACCGATCCCCGGGTGTGCGTGACGCGAAGCGACACGCATTCGGGCGTTCTCCAATCCGGCCCGACCCGGCCCCTTCCGTTCCGCGGTCACCCCGGTTCACGGAGCGGATGGGGTGCGGACACCCTCAACCAGTTCCCATCACATGAATCTTAGAACCCATTTGCATCTCCTCCTGCTCGTTGCGGTGGCCACCTCGACCCTCCTGGCGAAGCCTCTTCCCTTCAAGCCGAGGGCCTTCACCAAACCCAAACTGAATCCCCCTTCCCTCCAGTTCCCTGGACCGGCGGACGACGACTCCATCGTTGTCACCGTCTGCGCAGGAGCCAGCGGCGCACCGGCGGGGTTTTTGCTGCAGTGGCAGACCGCCGAGCAGCTGGACCTTGGGCCGGACGGCATCGCCGGGACAGCGGACGACGGAAAGTGGTTTGATATTACAGATCCCCGGTCGCAGCACGGGATGTTTCCGGGCGCGAATCCGGAATGGAGCCTGGCGGCCGGTGCCTGCATCACGCTGACCATAGGCGGGACCGTCACCCCCCTCCCCTCACAACAGGCCGGCCTCGAGTCACCCCTAAAGTGCGGGACGGCCTACGTGTTCCGCGTCAATGCCATCGCGGACTGCGACAACAACCGGAGCGAGTTCAGTTCGACGAGAACGACAACCACGGTTCCCTGCGATATTCCGGGGGTCTGCCAGTTCTGCACCCGGAGTCAGGGCTTCTTCTCGAATGGTGCCTCCAGTCTCGCCGCACTGCTGACGTGCTTCGGGGGCGATGGTGGAACAGGCCCAACGGCGGTCGTCGCGAACTCCGGTCCCATCGTCACCCTGGGTGGTGGCACCTACACCTACACCTGGTTCCTCACCCAGACCTACGTCGACATTGATCCGAACCCGCTCAAATTCCAGTGGGTCGACAGTGGACTCATGGCGTTCCGGACGGCGCTGGGGGGGAATGGTCCCTCGGGGTCGTTCTCGATGAGTGTGGTCAATCCAACGTCGATGGGGACCGGTGGCACTCTCGCGAGCCAGTTGGCGGCCCTGACCATCAATCTCTCCGCTTGCGGGGACGCCGCCTACGGCAACGCATTCCTCTGCAGCTTCGTTGCCGGACAGACCCTCAAGGTGGGAGGCATTCCAATCTCCGCGGAAACTGCGGCTGCGCTCAATGGCCAGACGGTCGCCGAGGTCCTCGCCGCGGCCAATGCCTACCTCGGCAGCGGCGGGACGGTCCCGTACGGACTCGGCTCGGCTTCAGCCCTCAACGAGCTCATCGATGAACTCAACCTCGCGTTCGACGGCAAGGACTGGGATGGGGACGGAATCGAGGACCACGAGTGCGGCGGCAAGAGCGAGTTCGGTGCAACCCACATCTGCTGTGACCTGAAACCTCCGGGCGACCCGTGCACGAAGAGCCAGGGCTACTTCTCGTCGGGCGCCGCAAGCCTCGAGGCCGAGCTGGCCTGCTTCGGGGGGGATGGTGGGACCGGCACCAAGCCGGTGACCGCCTCGGGCGGCCCGCTGATCACCATTGGCGGGGGAACGTTCACCTACACGTGGATGCTGACCCAGAGCTATGTCGACATCGACAAAAGCCCGAAGTTCCGCTGGGTTGACACTGGTCTGCTCGCCCTTCGCGCGGCACTAGGAGGAGGTGGGACCTCCGGATTCTTCACCAGCTCCGAGGTGAACCCCATCACCATGGGCACTGGCGGCGGGCTCGCGAGCCAGACCGCCGCCCTCACCCTCAACATCTCCTCGTGCGGCGACGCGACCTACGGCTCGGTAACGCTGTGCCGTTTCTTGGCGGGCGACACCTTGAAGGACGGTGGCGCCCCGATCTCGGAGGAGACCGCCAAGGCGCTCAACGGTCAGACCGTCGCCGCGGTCCTCAAGGCGACTAACCTGTACCTGGGAACCGGCGGACCCGTGCCGTTCGGACTCGCCAGCGCGGCGGAGCTGAATGCGCTGATCGACAACCTGAACCTTGCCTTCGACAACCCGTCGGACTCGGACGGGGATGGAATTCCTGACAAGGACTGCGGCGGTCCCAGTCCGTTCGCCACCGCGCACCTGTGCCTGTAGGGGAGTGGCCCCTGCGGTCTGGAGCGGGTCCGAGGACCCTCAATGCAGGCGCCCCGCCCCTTCCGGGCGGGGCGCTTCGCCTTTGGCTGTCTGTAGGCTCTCAACATTCAGCGGTGGAGGATGCGGTGCACCGCCTCCTTGGGCCCCAGTCGCTTTGCCCACACAACCGCAACGCCAGCGCTGCGGCACCCACCTCCGCCCCCCGTGGGCACCACCGACCGGCTTGACCAGGAAACGGTCTTGGAGGCCTCATTTTCCTCGTGGATGGCCGGCGGAACCAAAATGAAATGGTTTTTAACCTTGCACCCAAGGACACCTTTTCTAAGCTCCGCGCTCTTTAACGAGGAGAAACTGAGACCTGTTATGCGTCGTCCGAAGGGGATCAAGACCAAAAAGTCCGTTGCCAAGCGCTTCAAGATCAGCGCTAAGGGCAAGGTATTCGCCCGCCATTCCGGTATGCGTCACTTGCTGTCCGGCAAGAGCGCCAAACGCCGTCGCCGCTTGGGCGAGGACAAGGAGCTTCATCCCTCCGACGTCTACAAGATCAAGGCCTGTCTCCCGTTCTCGCACTGATCCGTCATCCGCGAACCTCCTACTGATTTCAGACCATGCGCGTCACCAACGCTCCCGCCTCCCGCAAACGTCGTAAACGGATGCTGCAGCTCGCCAAGGGCTACCGCCTGAAGCGCAGCAAGCTGTACCGTTACGCCTCCGATGCCGTCGACCACGGTCTGCAGTACGCTTACCGCGACCGCAAGACCAAGAAGCGGACCTACCGCAATCTCTGGCAGATCCGCATCAACGCCGCCGCCCGCGCTGCAGGCATCACCTACAGCCGATTCATGGAAGGCCTCAAGGCCGCCCAGTGTGGGCTGGATCGCAAGGTCATCGCCGACCTCGCCGCGACTGACAGCCCGGCCTTCGCCAAGCTCGTCGAACTGGCCCAAGGCGGTTTGAAGACCAAGGCCGCCAAGGCCTGAGCCAGCAGCCAACCCCGGTTCCAACCGGAAAGACAGGGCGGTTCACCTCGGGTGACCGCCCTTTTTGTTTTCTCCGGATCCCTCGCGGGCAAAGGGCGAGGCCAGCACCTCCCTGCCCCCCTCTGCCAGCTCCTCCCCCACGTCACCCAGGCGACGGGCCTGACGCCGGATCTGACGCCAGGAGTGGCGGGTCAGACCGATGAGCCCCCCGGGAGTCAGGACCATCTGGGCCGTGCTGGTGAGGGTCAGCATCGGATTGAATGGACTCATCCGACGCATTGTGCGCCAGACGGCCTCGGTCGGGTGCGCCTCTTCCTCCACAACGAAGTCCAGGAGGTGCACACACAAGAGGCAGCCCACCATCGAGATCGCGATGACGAGGTGGTAGTCCCAGAGGGTCTGGCCCAGAAACACCCCGAGCCGATCCGGAAGCACCCGGAGAAGGAATCCACCCAGGACCGGGCCAAGGGCGGTCATCAGGCTCGTGAGGGCGAGGAAGGCAGCCACGTAGGGGGCCTTGTTGGCCGGGGCCAACTTGAGCATGAGATTGAACTGACAGAGCTGGAATCCCGCCGTCATAGCCCCCACGACGAGATAGGCCACGGCGAGGTGCCAAAAGAACCGCTCCCCAGCGAGGCTCCAGAACACGAGTCCCGAGAGCGCCCAGACGATCGACGCCACATACAGCACCGGCTTGCTGCCGAACCGGTCACACAGGAAACCCCAACCGCGAAGAGTCAGGATTCCCCCCACACCCGCCAGTGCCGTCAGCAACCCCACCTCCCCCATCGACCGGTGGAGTCCCTCGAGGAGGAACACCGTGTAGAACGGCTGGCCGAGGTTTAGCAGGAAACCCCAGCAACCCACGAACGCCACCAGCTTCAGGTAGTTGGTATCCCGCAGGGGTTCGGCGATCTCCCGCCAGTCGGGCGGCACCGTCTCCCTACAAGAGACCGACGCCGGAAACGTCATGCGCCTGAGGAAGTAATACCCCACCAATCGCCCCAATCCCGCCACCGCGAAGATCCAGCCGAAGGTGGTGAGTGAATTCGCCCCCTTCTCGGCAACGGCACCGGCCGTGAGGACGACGACGAGGGTCCAGAAGCCGAAGATGAGATTGCGTCGACCGAAATAGCTCCCACTGAGCCGCGGAGGCACCAGCTGGGCGATGGCGGCCGACCAGGCGACGGCAGTGATGCTGTTGGCGAGGGTCGCAACGGTCAGGAGCGCGGCAAAGACGACACCCCGTCGCGACGGCTGGAAGAACGGGAGCAGGCTGATCAGTCCCCAGGGCGCAGCATTCACCAGAAAGCCAATCGCCATGATCCGCAGGAGCGACATGCGGCGCCTCAGTGCCGTGGTCAGGATGGGCTGGATGAGATTGCACACGTGCGGCAGCGCCGCCATCAACCCGACCGCCCCAGGACCCCATCCCAACGCCGTAACCGCGAAGGCGATGACGAACGGGAAGCTCGGCATCGTGAGGTTCAGCATGGGGACGCTGAAGCACGCCTCGATCGTCGCCGACTTCAGCGACAACAACAGCTTCCGCCGGCCCATTTTTGGTTCCATCACGTTCGGGATACCCCGTACCGATGAGCTCACGGTTCAGATGCCCCCGGACAGCCCGAATTCTTCCTCGACCTTTGTTTTCCCCAGTCGGGCCACCCGGTTCCTCGGATCCAATGCGAGAGTCATTCGCAGATAGTTCAAGGCCAGACAATCTCCTCCAATGCCAGTCCAGTCGCCGACAACCCCGTCACAACAGCCACGGTGAACATGCCCGTGAAGACCGTCTGAAGGCAGAGGCTCAGGAGCGCGAAGGCGATTCCTTCGATAAGCGTGCCGATCCTCTTGAGAATGCGCATGGGCCGATGAGATCGGCAGGACGCCGCCGAGGGCCCCCTTCGACATCCCGAAGGAGGGCTGGTTTCAACGTCATCACCCAACCGACCTCAGCGACCAGACGCGTTGTCCCCCGACGATGGTATGCAGGACCCGTCCACGCAGGCGCCAGCCGTGAAAGGGATTGTTCGACGACTTGCTCGCCGTTTCGTCGCGCGACGAGGTCCACTCCTCATTCGGATCAAAGAGGGTCAGGTCTGCAACCCCACCGACCCGGATTTCTCCACGGCCATCCTGGAAGCGCAGGAGCTTCGCGGGCTCCGAAGTGAGCTTGGCGAGGGTCCCAATCAGGGAAAGGCGCCCCGTGTGAACCAGGGCCATCAACGATAGCGCCAGCTCGGTCTCGAGCCCCACGATGCCGAACGGAGCGTAGTCGAACTCGACATCCTTCTCCGATTGGGAATGGGGCGCGTGGTCGCTGCTAATGATCGCAAGGGTACCATCGACCAACCCCTCAAGAATGGCCTGACGGTCCCGGGCAGATCGCAACGGAGGGTTCATCTTGAAATCCGTGTGGTAGTTCGGCCACTCGGGCAACGGGGTGTCCTTGAAGAACCGCGCGGCCTGGTCGACGCCATCCTCCCGCCAGAACTCCTCACTGCCCGCAATACAGGCGTCGGTCAGGGTGAAATGATGCGGACAGGCCTCTCCGGAGATCGGCACCCCTCGTCCTCGAGCCTCCCGGAGTAGACGAACACTGCCAGCGGAGCTGAGGTGCTGGCAGTGGATAACGGTGCCGGTCTGCTCCGCCAGGAGGATGTTCCGGGCGACGATCAGCTCCTCGCCCGCGGCAGGCCACCCGGCGAGTCCCAGGATGGTCGAGTACTTCCCCTCGTGCATGACCCCCTTGGTAACCAGGCCATAGTCCTGGCAGTGATCCATGATCGGGAGGTCGAACATCCGTGCGTACTCGCACGCACGGCGCATCAGGTCGTTGTTTTGGATACAGTGTCCGTCATCGGTAAGAGCAACGACTCCGGCCTTATGGAGGGATCCGATGGGGGCGAGTTCCTCCCCTGCGATGCCCTTGGTGAGGGCACCGGTGATCTCGACCCGGCACTGGGCCTTCGCCGCGCTGTCCTGGATCAGGGCCACCGTGCCGGCATTGTCGATCGCAGGCGAGGTGTTGGGCATGCAGACCACGGTCGAAAACCCGCCTCGGACGGCGCATCGCGACCCGCTCTGCACGTCCTCCTTCTTGGTCTGGCCCGGCTCGCGAAAATGCACGTGGATGTCAATGAGACCGGGTGCCACGACGAGTCCCCGAGCATCGAGGATCTCGGTTCTTGGCGGGCATTGGGATCGTAGATCGGGCCCCATTGCGGCCACCTTGCCCTCAACCACGAGCACGTCGCCGACCGCATCCAACCCGGAGGCCGGATCCACCACACGTCCACCGGAGACCAACATCGGAGTCATCGTCCCGACACGCTATGGCAAAGCCCCGGACCGGGAAAGTCCGCGATACACGGGAACCCGAAGGGCTCGTCCCGGGGACGGGGCTCAGGACGGCTCCAATGCGCGGTCTCCGCCCGCCTCACCGAAGCGCCGGGCCGGGTGCGGACGGAGAGGTGACATCCTTCTTGGCCCGCTCAATGAACACGTCCACCTGCTGGCCGACATAGATGGGAAAGGCCGGACGATCGAACTCATAGATGACCTGCAGGACGCGGGTATCCACGCGTTCAAAGCTGTCGCCCGTGAGGCTGCGCTTGGGTACGACATAAGGTTCCACCCGGACGAACCTCAGGGGGACGGTCCAGTCGGAACGCCCCTTGATCGCACCCACCGCAGGGGTTCCGGGGGTGAAGTCGATGGCGGTCTGTTCATCGATGTCGGCCCGGACCTGCAGCCGATCGTTTCCTCCGGTGTTTAGGAGGAGCAGCGGCTCGGAGGTCAGGCTGGCTGAGGCAAACTCACCGGGCCGGACATTGACTTGCAGGACATGCCCATCGCTGGGTGATCGGACCGTCAGGAGTTCGACGGTTGTCCGCGATAGATCCCTCTGGGCGGCGGCGGCCTCCACGTCGCGCTCAGCCGATACGAGCTCCGCCTTGGCCCGCTCTGCGGCGAAGAGACGCCGGTTGATCTCCTCTTCGGTGATCACCCCTTCCTCCCGCAGCTTCCTGCCCCGCTGCAGCTGATCCTCGGTGTCCCTGAGCAAGACCTGGCGGGTGAGGAGGCCGGCCCGCAAGGATTCCAGCTCAGCTTCCTTCGTGGCCAAGAGGGCCCGGGACTCCCGGTCATTGAGTTGGAACAGTGCGGCTCCCGCAGTGACGTCGTCCCCGACCTTGACGAACACCTTCGCCACGACACCCGCCTTCTGGGAGGCGATCCGAACATTCTCGCCTCGGGCTTCGATCAACCCGGAAGCTGCCAGGCTTTCAGCATACGGCGACCGGGCGGGAGGCGACACCGGGCCGGGTGCGGACGGCTTGTTGGCAACTCGACGGACGAGGACCACGGCAAGGACGATGCCGATGAGTGCCGAATAGAAACTGACGCTTCTAAAAATCATGATGGAACTAGTGGGGCTGGGCGGCGAACTGCTTCACGGCAGCGCCCGAGAGGACTTCCTCGACACGGCCATCCTCCATCCGGGTGATGCGATCGGCGAACCCATAGGTCCGCGGATCGTGGGTAACCAGGATGACGCATCGACCGCCGGTGCGGGCCCCCCCTGCCAGAAGGTCCATGATGTCGTGCCCGGTGCGCGAGTCGAGGGCGCTCGTCGGTTCATCGCACAGGATGAGCTGCGGTTCGTGCACGAGTGCCCGGGCGATGGCGACCCGCTGCTGTTGACCGCCCGATAGCTCCAGGGGCTTTCGGTGACGACGATCCCCGAGGCCGACCCGAGTCAGCAGGGCTCCAGCTCGATCCTCCGCCTCACGGCGACGGACCCCTGTGAGCAGCAGCGGGATGCTGACGTTCTCCACTAGGCTGAGGGTAGGGATGAGGTTGAACTGCTGAAAGATGAAGCCGATGTGTACCCCGCGGAACTCGGTCAGCTGCCGGTCCGAGAAGGCGGCGAGCGACTGGCCAAGGACGCGGATATCCCCCGCGTCGGACCGCAAGGTTCCCGCAATGATCGAAAGCAGGGTGGTCTTGCCACAACCACTCGGTCCGACCACCAGATGCAGTTCACCGTGATCGGCCCCGAACCGAACTCCTGAAAGGGCCTGGGTCTGGTTGTCCTTCGGTCCAAATGACTTGGAAACCCCATCAACCTGGACGGCGGAACCAGTGGCCACATTAGGGCTTGGAACAGTCATGAAGGGGAGCAGCCGGATCAGACTCAGCCGCGGAACACGATTGCTGGATCCAGTCGGGACACCTTCCGAATGCCCAGCAGCGCGGCAACAAGACAGATCAACAGGACGGCCAAACCCGTGAGCACCAGGCTGCGGTAGTCGAGCAGGAAGGGGGGCTGCTCAAACGGCAGGACAATGAGTCCAAAGATGGCGGTTATGCCCACGCCCAGACCGTATCCGATCAGTCCGACCGTGAACGCCTGCAGAAGAAGAAGCCGGGCCAGGAGCCCATTGCTGGCTCCCATGGCCTTGAGGGCGCCGAGGTGACGGATGTTCTCCAAGACGAACGAGAAGAAGGTCTGGGCGGAGATCACGACGCCGACGATGAACCCCAGCGTGATGGTGGTGAGGAACGAGGCTGGGATGCCGGTGTTGGCCCACACGAAGTCGGTCGTCGCCTGCGAGAATCCAGCACTGGTGTAAGCGTGTAGCCCCGTCTCACGCCCGATCCGTGCGGCCACCTCCTCCGAAGTCTGCCCGGGGGATGGCTCGGCCAGAATGATCGACAGCATCTTCCGCTGCCGAGGTGAATACTGGAGGGCCTTGTCGTAGGTGGTGAATACGTAGGGATAGCCGAAGAAGTGTTTCTCCGTCTTGCAGATCCCCACCACCCGGGCCTCACGGTCGTTGATCTCGAAGGCATCGCCGACCCGAAGCGGTCGTCCCAATCCCTCGTTAAGACGAACCGTGGCCAGGGTGTCGATGACGACCGCATTGGGAAGACGTAGACGGTCGAGCTCGCCCTCGAGCATCACCGGAGGCCGACCAAACAATGTGGAGGCATCCAGCCCCACGAGCTGGACCGGTTTCTCGGCCCCATTCTCAGCCCGGGCCTTGATCACCGACAGGAAGAGCGGCTCAGCGAAGTCGACACCCGCAACCGACCTCACCCGGTTCAGGTCGGTGTCCTTGAGCGGCTTGGTCTCATTGGCGGTCACCACCCGGGCCTCCACCACCCAGATGGAGGCCCGGATGTTGCGCATATGCGAGGTGGTCCAGCTCAGCAATCCGCGGAACACCCCGTTTTGCTGGGTCATCAGGAGCGAAGCAAATGCCACCCCGCCGACCAGCATGATGTACTTCCCCCGGTCCGCCATGAGCATCTTGAGCGCGATATGATACATGGCGGACTTCACCCGGGGATTCCGGGTCTAGGGTTCACATCCAGAACAGCAGGCCTACTTGGCGGCCGCGTAGAGGGCCGACACAGCGTTCCAGTCGACGACGTTCCAGAACGCCTTCAGGTAGTCGGCCCGCTTGTTCTGGTACTTGAGGTAGTAGGCGTGCTCCCAGACGTCGACGCCGAGGATCGGCTTGCCCTCGACACCCGAGATGGCCTTGCCCATCAGCGGAGTGTCTTGGTTCGGGGTCGACGCGATTTCAAGCTTGCCCCCATTCACAAGCAGCCAAGCCCAGCCGGAGCCGAAGCGTCCGATGCCCGCCGCCTCGAACTTCGCCTTGAAGTCGTCGAAGCTGCCGAAGGCTGACTGGATCGCCGCGGCAAGATCGCCGGACGGGGTGCCACCCTTGCCGGGGCCCATGAGGTTCCAGAAAAAGGTGTGGTTCCAGTGGCCACCGCCGTTGTTGCGGACCGGGCCACGGATGGCATCGGGAACCGCAGGGAGATCGGCCAGCAGGGCTTCAATGGTCTTTCCCTCGAGCGCGGTGCCAGCGATGGCCTTGTTCAGGTTATCGACGTAGGCCTTGTGATGGCGTCCGTGGTGGATCTCCATCGTCAGGGCATCGATGTGCGGCTCAAGAGCCTCCTTGGCGTACGGAAGTGGGGCGAGTTCGAATGGCATGGTCGTGTTTCGGTTTGAATTGATGCGGCATCGCCCACGGAAGGGTCAGTCCATCCCGGAGCCGACGACGTCCGGGGAGACTAGACTGGCTGCCCCAAACCTCAACGCGCAAAGCAGCCGCACAAAGCTGTCGGCCTCGGCACCACCGCAATCCGCCGACAATGACGGCAAGGCCCCGCCAACACCCTCGATTGCCGAAGAACGGGTCTGTTCCTAGTCTACCGGCGGTGTCGGCAGCCTCATTTCCGGCCGGGTCGGACTCCCCCGCCCCCAGAACCCTGTCCCCGCTCAGCCGGGTCCGGGCCGGTTGTGTCGTGATCGTCCGCCAACTCACGGCCAGCGACGACACCAACCAGCGACTCCGGGAAATGGGCTTCGGGGAGGAACAGCGGGTCAAGGTGATTACGCTCCAGAACAACGTGCTGTGCCAGGTCTGCAACGCCCGACTGGGCCTGAGCGCCCGGTTGGCGGAACAGATCCTGGTCGAGACCCTGCCGGCGCCCTCGTCCCTCCCGTTCCTGAGGCCAGGGGCCTGACCTGCGGCAGACTCCAAGCCACCGATCCGCCGCACAGACCGAGCCCCCCACCGATCCCACTCATGAACCCTCCCAGCACTCCAGTACCCCTGAGCAGCCTGCCCCAGGGATCCAAGGCCGTGGTCCGGGAGATCCGCATTCCCGTACAGCACCGGGCCCGACTCCTCGAGATGGGTCTTCTCGTCGGGACACCCGTCGAGATCGTGCGGTTCGCACCGCTGGGCGACCCCATCGAGCTCAAGGTCCGCGGCTACCACCTGTCGCTTCGGCGACATGAGGCTGACCAGATCCTCGTGACACCCGCCTAATCCACCCGTGCCCGCCTCACCGATCCAGATCGTCCTCACGGGCAATCCGAACTGCGGCAAGACCACCCTGTTCAACGCTCTAACCGGACTCCGGGCTAAGGTCGGCAACTACGCCGGAGTCACCGTCGAACGCAAGGAGGGTTCCCTCCTGGGGGCCGACCCGAACCATCCGGTGACGGTCCTCGACCTCCCCGGGACCTATAGCCTCAGCCCGCAGTCCCTCGACGAACAGATCGCACGGGACGTGCTGTTCCATCGACTCTCCGAGGTGGCACCGCCGGATCTGGTCGTGGTGGTGGTCGACGCCTCGAACCTCCAGAGGAACCTCTACTACGCGACCCAGGTCATCGAGCTGGGACACCCCACGGTGCTGGCGTTGAACATGGTCGATGTCGCCACGGAGAATGGACTGGAGATCGATCAGAAGGGCCTTTCGGCTGCGCTCGGGGTACCGGTGTTCGCACTCGTCGCCAGTCAGGGCGAGGGCGTCGAACACCTCCGCCGCGCCCTTCGTGAGTTCGCGGCCCGACCCGGGACAAAGACGGTGATCCCGCGGGAGTTCAACGAGCTTCCGGAGACCTTCGGACGCGAGGCTCAGGCGTTGGAGCGGCAGCTCGAGACCCTGGCCCCCAACCGCCAGCGACTGGCCGCCGCCGAAGCCCTGCTGCTGCTGAGCGACGATCTGGTCCTCCAGAGCCACCAGGGACTCTATCCCGCATCGGTGGTCGAGAACGTCACCGCAGCGCGACAACGGCTAGAACAGGCGGGGGTGGATTGGCGCAGCGCCGCCATCGAGGCCCGTTATGCCCGGGTCTTCGCCATCACAGAACATGTCACCACCCAGACCGGCTCCGATGAGGAGTCGCTGTCGGACCGGCTCGACAGGATCCTAACCCATCGGATCTGGGGCCTCGCGATCTTCGTCGGACTCATGGCCCTGATGTTCCAGGGCATCTTTACGCTGGCAGCGATCCCGATGGACTTGATCGAACAGGGGGTCGAGGGACTCGCAGCCCGTGTCGGTGAAGCCCTGGGTCCCGGGGATCTCCAGGATCTGCTATCGGTCGGAATCATCCAAGGGGTTGGGGCCGTCGTGGTCTTCCTGCCCCAGATCTGCCTCCTCTTCCTGTTCATCGCCCTGCTCGAGGACACCGGCTACATGTCGCGGGCGGCATTCCTGATGGACCGGCTGATGTCGCGGGTCGGTCTCCACGGCAAGAGCTTCATACCCATGCTCTCCTCCTTCGCCTGCGCCATCCCAGGGATCATGGCGACACGGACGATTGAGAGCCGACGCGACCGGCTGGTGACCATCCTTGTGGCTCCGCTGATGAGCTGTTCTGCCCGCATGCCCGTCTACACGGTCCTGATCGCGGCCTGCATCCCCAACACCCGCTACCTGGGCTGGATCGGTCTGCCCGGCCTCACCCTGCTGGCGATGTACCTGCTCGGCATCGTCGGGGCGCTCGGGATGGCCTGGCTGTTCCGTCGGACCCTCGTGAAAGGAGAACCTCCCCCACTGATCCTGGAGCTGCCTCCCTACAAGCGACCCGTTCTCAAGGTGCTGGTCCACCACATGTGGGACCGATCGAAACTGTTCCTGCGGCGGGCCGGGACGGTGATCCTCGGGATCAACATCCTCCTCTGGTTCCTTTCGACCTACCCGAAGGACCCCTCCATTGCCGAGAAGGCCCAGGAAACCCTGGCCGCCAAAGCCCGGGACAAGGCACCTGCGGGAACCTTTCAGCCCGAGGCGACAGCGTCCGAGGTCCTGGAGCGGATCCGAACCCTGCAGGACCCGAAGACCGGCACCGCGGTGCCCGGAGACCTGACGGAATTTCTGAAGTCCTGGCCTGAGATCGAGACCACCAGCGCCCAGGAGGTGTCAGGGGCGGAGCTCCGGCATAGCTTCGCCGGACGGGTGGGACGTGCCATCGAACCGTTGATCCGTCCGCTGGGCTTCGACTGGAAGATCGGCATCGGCCTGGTGGCCTCGTTCGCCGCGCGGGAGGTCTTCGTGAGTACCATGTCGGTCGTCTACAACGTGGGCGGCTACGACGAATCGGAGGAATCCACTGCCAGCTTGGCCGAAACGCTTCGACAGCAGACCCGACCGGACGGTTCCCAGATCTACACCCCGCTGACCGGGATCACCCTCATGGTGTTCTATGTGTTTGCGATGCAATGCGTCAGCACGGTGGCGGTCGTGCGGCGAGAGACCAACAGCTGGCGCTGGCCCCTTTTTCAGATCGCCTACATGACCGGCCTGGCGTGGACACTCGCACTCGTCGTCTATCAGGTCGGACGGCTCCTGGGATTCGAGTAACGGGGCCCTGGGGAGTTCCAACACCCCGCTCTCGGGGATATCCGCCATCCCATGACGGCAGGCATGCACACAGGCTCCGGCGCACGGTGAGTCGAGAACCTGTCCCCAAGGAGGACGGATTGGGTCGCTCCATGGGTTTCTCCGGCTGTGGATTGAAATCGCCGATCGGGTTCGGATGCTGGGAATGTCATGCGGGGCCTTGGCGACGACACCGACAGGCCTTGGCGGAAATCCCGCCTTGCAGCTCGTATCCTGTTCCGAAAGGAGGCTGGGCGCATGACAGCGCGCGACCGTCGAGTTGCCCGGATCCTTGCCCGGGACCCGGAAGTGACCAATCGCCTGATCCAACAGGGGGTCTACTCGATTCGATACCAGGGACGCCGCATCGGAGACCGCAAACATGAGTTCGACCAAAACCTGGGACTGGTGGGGCGGTGACGTGGATTGGGAGACACCCGCCGGGCCGTTGCGGATGTCCGATGTGAGATCGTTGGGCCCGCATTGGAGTGCCGCCGCGCGGGCTACGGCGAATCGCCTCCGGACTACAAGAAGGTCCTGGAGGATTGAGTGCGGATCGGATGACCTGAATCCCACGATGATGCGGGACGTCGAACACGGCCCTGATCCGGGATTGGCGCTTCCCACCCCGGAAGGGATTTACCTAACCTGATGCTTTCCACGTTTCATTCATGAACCGAGCCCTCCCCCTTTCCGCTCTCATCGCGGGCTGCCTGATCCAGCATGGCCTGGCCGCGCCACCTCAGAGCCTCGAACTCAATCCTGGCAGCCACATCGCCCTGGTCGGCAGTGCCTTGGCAGACCGGATGCAGCACGATGGCTATTTCGAGACGCTGCTTTACGCGCAGTTCCCGAAGCAGAACATCGTTGTCCGTAACCTCGCCGTCTCCGGCGATGAGGTCACAATACGCCACCGCTCCGAGAATTTCGGCAGCCCCGACGAGTGGCTGAAGAAGGTCGGGGCCGATGTGATCCTGGGATTCTTCGGGTTCAACGAATCCTTCAAGGGCCCCGAGGGTGTGTCGGCGTTCAAGACGAACCTCGACCGCTGGGTGAAGGAGACACAGGCCAAGAACTACTCCGGCAAGGGCGGACCGCGCCTCGTGCTCGTGTCGCCGGTGGGTGCCGAACGGCACAAGGATCCCAACTTCCCCGACCCCGCCCCGCTCAACGCCAACCTGAAGCTATACACCGAGGCGATGGCTGAGGTGGCGAAGGCGAATGACGTCCAGTTCGTCGACCTCTTCAATCCCTCCCTCAAGCTGTACGCGGACGCAGCCAAGAAGGGGCAGTCCCTCACCATCAACGGTTTTCTGCTGAGCGAGGCCGGCGATCGTGCGATCGCCCCCGTACTGTTCCAGTCGTTGTTCGGGAAGACCGCCCCGGGCGGCAACCGGGAGCGTCTCCGGGCCGCGATCAACGAGAAGAATGCCCAATGGCATGCGCGGTATCGGACGGTCGACGGCTACAACGTCTACGGCGGCCGTTCCGCCCTCGCCTATCAGGCCGAAAAGGGGGCCTTCATCTCGGACCGCAATGCACCGGCTCCCTACATCTCCAACTACAAGGTGATGCAGGAGGAGATGAGCGTCCGCGACACCCTGACGGCCAATCGCGACAAGCGGGTCTGGGGCGTGGCGCAGGGAGAGAACCCGGAAATCGACGACTCCAACCTGCCCAAGGTCACCCCGGTTCCCAGCAACAAGCCGGGCTCCAACCCGGACGGCTCCTACACCTTCCTCACCGGTGAGGGGGCCATTGAGAAGATGACCCTCCACAAAGGGATGAAGATCAACCTGTTCGCCAGCGAGGAACAGTTCCCTGAGCTGGCCAACCCGGTGCAGATGGCTTGGGACACCAAGAACCGCCTCTGGATCGCGGCCTGGCCCAACTACCCAGAGCGGCGTCCAGAGTCCAAGGTGGGTGACAGTCTGATCGTCCTGGAGGACACCGATGGCGACGGCAAGGCCGACAAATCTAGCACCTTCATCGGCGACCTGAACTGCCCCACGGGATTCCAGTTCTACAAGGACGGCGTCCTGATCGTTCAGGCGCCCGATATCTGGTTCGTCCGCGACACCGACGGCGATGGTAAGGCCGACTGGAAGGAGCGCGTGCTGATGGGACTCGACTCCGCCGACTCCCACCATACCGCCAACGCCGTGTGTCTCGACCCAGGCGGCTCCATCTACCTGAGCGACGGTGTCTTCCACCGCACCCAGATCGAGACGGCCAAGGGTCCGCTCCGCAATGACGACGCCGGCATCTTCCGGTTCGATCCACGCACCGGCAGCCTCGAGACCTACATCGCCTACGGCTTCGCCAACCCGCATGGCAAAGTGTTCGACTACTGGGGCAACGACCTCGTCACGGACGCCACCGGCAACAACACGTACTTCGCGCCGGCGTTCAGCGGCCACATCGACTACCCCGCGAAGCATTCCGGGATGAATCAGTTCTGGGACCGGCCTTCCCGCCCCTGCCCCGGCACCGGGATTATCTCCAGCCGACACTTCCCCGAGTCGATGCAGGGGAATTTCTTGAACCTGAACGTCATCAGCTTCCTCGGCATCTACAACGTGAAGGTCACTGAGGACGGTTCCGGGCTGAAGGGCGAGACCCTGCCCGACCTGGTCTCTTCGACCGATCCGAACTTCCGGCCGATCGCCGTGTCCATCGGACCCGACGGCGCTATCTACTTCGCCGACTGGCACAAGCCGCTGATCGGACACATGCAGCACCATCTGCGCGATCCGAACCGGGATGACACCCACGGCCGTGTCTACCGAATCACCTATGACGGACGTCCGCTCCTCAAGCCCAAGAAGATCGACGGACAGTCGATCGAGGCGCTGCTCGAACTCCTCAAGGAGCCCGAGAATGGCACCCGGGAGCTCGCCAAAATCGAACTCGGTGAACGCGATTCGGCCAAGGTCGTGGTCGCCGTGAAACGCTGGGTCCAGAAGCTCGACCCGAAGGATCCGGCCTATGAACACCATGTCACTGAGGCCCTCTGGGTCCATCAATGGCACAACATCGTGGACGTCGACCTCCTCGATCGGGTGCTGAAGTCGCCCGAACCGCGGGCCCGTGCCGCCGCCGCACGAGTCCTGTGCTACTGGCGCGACCGCGTCCCGGGCGCCCTCGCGCGCTTTGCGCAGCTTGCCGAGGATCCAGCACCCCGGGTCCGGCTCGAGGCGGTCCGTGCTGCAAGCTTCTACCGAGACGCGGAGGCCATTCCGGCCACCGATGTCGCCCTCGCCATCCTGAAGAGCCCAACTGATTACTACCTCGACTACTGCCTGCGCGAGACACTGCGCCAGCTCCAACCGTGGTGGCGGAAGGCCATCTCCGAGGGCAAGCCGGTCGCGGCGAACAACCCCGCCGGAATCCGATATCTCATCAAAGGCGTGAGCACCGCGGACCTCTCCAAGCTCTCCCCCACCGCAGACGTGCTGGAGGCGATCATCCTCCGTCCGGACGCCACCGACACCGATCGGGCCAATGCGCTGACCGGTCTCGCCAAGCTCCATGGCAAGACCCGGGTTACGGAACTCCTGTCGCTCCTGGATGGCCCTGCGAAGTCGGACGCCGTCGCCGCCGCGAGCCTAGCCCGGCAGCTACCGCTGCAGCCGGCTGGCGACCTCAAGTCCGTGGCTCCGCAGCTGGTGGTGCTGAGCACCCAGGGTTCGCTCCCAGTGCTGCGCCAGGCGGCCTGGGCCAGCCGCGCGTTGGCAGATGGCTGGTTCGATGGCGTCTGGGCCGAGGCCTCCAAGTCTCCGGGCACCCTCACGGACCTGCTCCAGGGCATCCTGCTTCTAAACGACGCCGACTTCCGGGCGAAGGCCTTCGACAAGGTGAAGCCTTTGTTGGCCGACCCATCCCAGATCGCGAGCCTCGTGAACGCCGGTGGCGGCAAGCCTATGGGCGACGGCCGCTTTGTGCGTATCGAGCTGCCGCGCCAGGGAACCCTGACCCTCGCAGAGGTCGAGGTCCTCAGCGACGGCAAGAACATCGCCAAGGGCGGTAAGGCCACACAGTCCAGCACCTCGAATGGCGGCGATGCCTCGAAAGCGATCGATGGCCGGACCGAAGGTGCCTGGGAACGGGGCACGCAGACCCACTCGGCTGAGGGCGAAAAGAATCCCTGGTGGGAGGTCGACCTCGGCGGTGCTCGTCCGATCGACTCCATCGTGGTCTGGAATCGCACGGACGGAGACCTGGGTAGACGTCTCGAGGGTTACACCGTGACGGTGCTCGACGGCCAACGCCGCGAGGTTTTCCAACAGACCGGTGTGTCCGCCCCGAACCCCAAGGGAACGGTGAAGGTCGGAGGCGACCCAGCCGGGTCCCTGAAGCGGGCCGCCATCGGGGCCGCAGTCAGCATGAACACCCAGCCGGAAGCCCTCTTCCGGATGCTCACCGCGTTCATCGAGCGCGGTGATCAGGTTCCGTCCGCCGCCCGCGCTCTGCGGGCGCTACCACCGGTGACCCGTCCTGCAGACGTCGCAGGTCAGGCCGCCCTCGGCCTAACCCGATGGGCCCAGGGGATTCCTGCGTCGGACCGGACGTCCCAGGACTTCATCGAGACGCTCCAGACGGCCAAGGACCTCGCGGGTTACCTCCCCGCCGCCCAGGCCGCGGCGGTCCGGAAGTCCCTGAAGGACCTTGGTGTTGAAGTGTTCGTGATCCGCACGGTCCGGGAGCAGATGCGCTATGACCTGCCCCGTCTCGTCGTCGAACCCGGTAAACCCTTCGAGGTGATCCTCGAGAACGACGACTTCATGCCCCACAACATCGTGTTCGTGCAGCCGGGCACACGGGAGGCCGTGGCCGATGCAGCGTCGACCATGAAGCCCGAACAGCTGGATGGTCAGGGCCGGGCCTATCTTCCCAACACCAAGGATGTGATCGCCGCCAGCCGGCTTCTGGAGGCCGGTCAGCGTCAGACCCTGAAGCTGACCGCCCCCACCACTCCGGGTGCCTACGAATACGTCTGCACCTTCCCGGGGCACTGGACGCTGATGTGGGGAACGCTCGTGGTGACACAGGATGTCGAGGATTACCTCGCCAAGAACCCGATCGTGAAGCCAACGGCTGCTGCGCCGGAGAAGGAATAGGGCGGCAGGCCATAGCCCGACGGGCCTCCCATTGAGGTTCGCAGCGGGGTAGTGCAACGACCCGGGCAAACTTTGCTTTGCCCGGGTCGTCCTGCATTCCCTAGCCTCGTAGGACCATGAAGGTATTCGTGACCGGCGGTGCCGGGTACATCGGTTCGGTCTTTGTAGAAACCCTCTGTAACGCGGGCCATGAGGTGACCGTGTTCGACAACCTTTCCGAGGGCCATCGGGCGGCGGTTGATTCTCGGGCGACGTTTGTCCTCGCGGATCTCAACGATCGGAATGCCGTGATGGCGGCGGTCCGGGACTCCGGGGCCGAGGCGGTGGTCCACTTTGCCGCCAATGCGCTCGTCGGGGAGTCGATGACCAACCCCTCGAAGTACTTCCGGAACAATGTGGCGGGTGGACTCAACCTCGCCGATGCCGCCGTCGCGGCCGGAGTCCGGAAGTTCATCTTCAGCTCGACCTGCGCGACCTATGGTCCCCCAGACCGTGTTCCAATGGACGAGTCCCTGCCCCAGCGCCCGATCAATCCCTATGGGGAATCGAAGCTGATGTTCGAGTCGGTGCTCCGGTGGTACCGAGAGCTGCACGGACTCGAGGTGGTGATCTTCCGCTATTTCAACGCGGCTGGCGCGAGCGAGCAGTTTGGGGAGCACCATCGCATTGAAACCCACCTGATCCCGAACGTGATGAAGGTCGCGTTAGGGCAGGCGAGCCACGTTAGCATCTTCGGCACGGACTACCCAACGCCGGACGGCACCTGCATTCGCGACTACATCCATATCGCGGACCTCGCCCAGGCCCACATGCTGGCCCTGCAGCCGGGTAAGTCGGGCGTGTTCAATCTTGGCAACGGCGAGGGATTCTCGGTCCGGGAGGTCATCGCCACCTGCGAACGCATTTCAGGAGCAAAGATCCCGGTCGTGGAACAACCGAGACGTCCAGGCGATCCGCCCCGGTTGGTGGCTTCCGCCACCAAGGCACATCAGGAACTCGGATGGAAACCCCGGTTTCCGAGCCTGGAGGACATCGTCCGGACCGCGTGGTCGTGGCACCAGAAGCATCCGGGCGGGTACGCCTGAGCCCGCCCCTTTCTCCGGTGGGGCGTTTCTAAACTTTTCGACTCGGCATCGATGCCCTTGGACGTCCCTCTGCCGGCGGAGCTCCCTCGGCGTCGACTCCGCCGACATCGGATCGGGGCGGCACTGATCTCCATCGGGCTCCTTGGCTCCATCCTCTGGCGTCTCCAACCAGGCCGCCTGGCGGAGGTCTTCATCCACCTGCGGCCCCTGCCCCTGGTTGGGGCTTTGGGCTGCGTCGTGACGGCCGGTGCGCTGATGGCGTTGCGCTGGGGTTGGATGCTTCAGACCCAGGGTATCCGGGACGGGTTCATGGCAGCCTGGCGGGGAACCCTTGTGGGCAATGCCCTGAGCGCGGCCCTTTTAGGGGCCCTTTTTGGGGATGTCGCGAAGTCGGGCTGGTATGCCCGACGAGAGAAGCATTCCTATGGACGAGTGCTGCTGGCCTGCGGGCTAGACCGGGCCTGTGGTGGAGTCGGACTGGTCCTCTACGGGGGCCTCAGCCTGACAGCGGCCCTGGTTTGGGGCGGTGGATTGAACCTGGGTCTCCCTGAGGGAACCCCTTGGAAGACGGGCGCGCTGACTCTCTTGGTGCTGATCGTCATCATGGGCCTGCTGCTCCGATCGACGCGTCGTCGTCTGCAAGCCCGACTGCAGACCGGAATAGCCCAATGGCGGGAGACACGAAGTGCCCTCGGAGACCGGCCCTGGATCCTGGTCGGAGCGATCGGGGTCAGCGTGGTTGCAAACCTGTTAGTGGGAGGAACCTTGGCCTGTGGCCTGGCCGCAGCGGCTCCCGGGCCGCTGCCGTGGACGGGGTTGCTCTGGACCTTTCCTGTGATTGGTCTCGCCGCCTCAATGCCCTTTACCCTCGCCGGAGCCGGAACACGGGAGAGTGCGGCCATCGCGATCTGGGCCGCGTTCTACATCAACGCCCCCGTCGCCGTCACCGCATCGCTCGTCACGCTCACAGCCACCTTGGTCGGGGCATTGCCCGGCGGACTTCTATTCTGGTTTCAACAGGAACCCGGTTCCACACCCAGGAGGTGATGTCGACACGGGTCGGTTCGCGGTTCATGCCGGCAGCGGAAACTGCCGATTTGGGGGTGGTCGTTGGCAGTCGGGTTCGCTTTGCTTCCCCCGTGAGCAAGCGCAGAGCCTCCCTACGTCGCACCACTTCCGAGACCGACATACGTCTGACCCTAGTGATCGACGGGTCCGGCAAATCGAACATCCAGACCGGCATCGGGTTCTTCGACCACATGCTGACAGCGTTCGCGAAACACTCCATCTGCGACCTGAAGCTCACCTGCAAGGGGGATCTCCATATCGATGCCCACCACACGGTGGAGGATTGTGGCCTGGCACTGGGCATGGCGTTTCGGGAGGCCTTGGGAGACAAGAAGGGGCTGCGGCGTTACGGCACCGGTTTCGATCCTCGAAACCCCTTCACAGGGGAGGCCTATGTCCCCATGGACGAGTGCTTGGCCCGCTGTGTGATCGACTTCAGTGGTCGTCCGTTCCTGGTCTGGAAGGGGCTGGATTCACTGGCCCACAGGAAGATCACACCGGCCGAGCGGACGCAGGACATGTCATCCGCTTTCCGGTTCGGACTGGCACGGGAGTTCTTCCAAGGGTTCACGAACGAATCGAAGTGCAATCTCCACCTCGAACTGATCGACGGCGGGGAGCCACACCACGTCGTGGAGAGCCTCTTCAAAGCCTTCGCCCGGGCTGTGGATTTCGCCTGTCAGAGGGATCCAAGAATCGCGGGCCGAATCCCCAGTTCAAAAGGGAAACTCTGAATGCAACCCACTGCCCTTCAATGGATTGCAGTACAAATGACCCTTTTTTAACGCTGGGTCATTTATCCTGATGAATTGTTGAAGCAGTCCTGAATATCCGGATTCTTGCGGCGTCCATGCCTGAGCCGTTGAAACGAGACTACCCGAAGACCCCCGACGACGGGTTGGTGGCGTGGGCCCAGGCGGGCGACACGGAGGCGTTTGAGGAGCTCGTTTTTCGGCATCGGGACAAAATCTATGCCCGCGCGTTCATGATGATGCGCCAGGAAGACGAGGCGTTAGACCTCTCGCAGGAGGCCTGGGTGAAAGCCTGGCAGCGTCTGCACCAGTTCCACGGCGAGTCGTCCTTCGCCACCTGGATGACACGGATCGTGATCAACCTGTGTCTCGACCAGATACGGCGTCAGAAGAAGATCCGCTCCGAATCGATCGATCAGCTCGAGGAGGAGGCCGGGGGGGTCGAGCGCCTGATGCCGGCCGAGGAGATCAACCCAACGGAAGGACTTGAGAAGGGCGAGGTCCGGCGACGCATCGACGAGGCCATGGGCAAACTGACCCCTGCCCACCGCGCAGTTCTGGTCCTGCATGAATTCGAAGGCCTGCAGTACAAGGAGATTGCCGACCGGATCGGTGTCTCCATCGGCACCGTGATGTCGCGGCTGTTCTACGCCAGACGCCGGCTTGCCTCCCTACTGCAGGGACTCCGGCGGGAACGACAACCCTGAAGCCTTTCGTCCCTTTTTCGTCCAAACACCTGTTGCCATGAAAACCGAACTGCTGCTGGAACTCCAAGCCTGCCTTGATGGGGAGCGGGACGACCAGCGTTCCGCTGAGATGGAGGCGCAATGCGCCGCGAACCCCGACCTGGGTGCGGTCCGAAAGGCGATCCTCGACTCCCGCGAACTGCTGCGACAGCACGATCCGGATCATCGCGTGCCTGTCTCGCGGGAATTCTACTGGCGCCAGATCGAACGCCAGATCACTCCGGAGCCCGGGAATCGTCCCCTCCCAACGTCATGGATTCCTTCGTGGAACCCCGTACTGCGGTGGCTGGTACCCGTATGCGGTCTCGCCGCAGCCGTTGCCCTGTTCCAGCTCCCCGATTCTCCCAACACTCCGTCCAAAACCGCCAAGGGAACCCCCTCGACCCAGCTGGCTCTCAACACGGGCACCACGGAGTCAACCTCCGTGGAGTACCGCTCGGAATCGGACGGCGTGACCATCCACTGGATCCATTGACCTCCCCTTGGCCACCATGAACACCATTCCCACCCCTCATTCCCGAACCCGTTCAGGCGTCCTCGCCTTGGGTGCCGCCTGTCTGACCCTCTGGGGATCCTTCCACGCTATCGCTGACGATCTGCAGGTCCAGGCGCGTCTGGTCTGGGGCACGAACAACCCCAAGCCCGAGGGCTCCAAATACACCGCCTTAGACGCCAAGGGCCGCGAAAAGCTTCGCCAGTTCAAGTGGCATAACTACTGGGTGGTCAATCAATCGGTCTCCAAGCTGGATGGTCAGAAGGCGTCCAGGATGTCCTTGAGCGAGAAATGCGCGGTCGACGTCAAGGATCTCGGCAACGGCACGGCGGAAATCCGGCTCTTTGAGCTCAAGGCCGGTACCGAGCCCAAGCTCGTGAAACCCGTCCACCACTCCATTTCCGCCCTCAGGAAAGGCGAGTACTGCATTCTCGCGGGCGACGACAAGGCCGTCTGGGATGACGCTTGGTTCGTGATCGTGACGGCGTCCGAGGCGAAGCACTGACCACAACATATCCGGCAAACGACACCAAAAAGGCCCCACCGGTGGGGCTTTCGACCCGGTTTTCAGGACTTTCCAGTTGTGGCAACCTGCCACCTTGATAGGGTTTCGGGAACTTGATGGTCCATCCCATGGACCGCATTTCCCGCCATGGCTGAGAACAATTCCGGAGCACAATACGACGCCTCAAAACTGGGCAAACTCGAAGGCCTGGAGGCCGTCCGGAAGAAGCCCGGAATGTACATCGGCGGCACCGACGAGCGGGCCCTCCACCACTGCGTCTCGGAGGTCCTGGATAACTCGGTCGACGAACACCTCGCCGGCCATTGCACCCGGATCGATGTCACCATCCACGTGGACGGGTCGATCTCGATCCGCGACAACGGACGCGGCATTCCGGTCGACATTCATCCGCAGTACAAGATTCCCGGTGTGGAGATGGTGCTGACTACCCTGCACTCCGGCGGCAAATACGGTCAGGGCGGGTACACATTTTCCGGCGGTACCCACGGCGTTGGAGCGAAATGCGTCAATGCCGTCTCCGAGTGGTTCGAGGTGGAGGTCAGCCGAAACGGCAAAATCCACCACATGGAGTTTGCGCAGGGTAAGACGGTCAAAAAGCTCGACGTGATCGGCAAGGCCAAGGGCACCGGCACCCTGATCACCTTCAAGCCGGACCCCGAAATCTTCCGCGAGACGACCGAGTTTAAGTCCGAACGCATCATCCAGCGTCTGCGCGAGCTGGCGTTCCTAAACTCCGGACTAGAGATTGTCTTCCTCGATGAACGGCAAGCCGAAGCCAAGCCGGAGACCTACTACTACAAGGACGGTGTCGAGGAGTTCGTGAAGCAGCTCAACAAGAGCAAGGCGGTGCTCCATCCGAAACCGTTCACGATCCGCAAGGAGTCGAAGATGGAGACCCCCGACAAGGTGGTGGAGATCCATCTGGAGCTGGTGGCGCAATACAACGATTCCTTCAACGACCAGGTCCTCTGCTACACCAACACCATCCACAACCCGGATGGAGGCACCCACCTTTCCGGATTCCGCAGCTCCCTGACGCGCGCGATCAACCAATACGCCAAGAACAACAGCCTCCTGAAGGACAAGGATCCCCAGATCACCGGCGATGACGTTCGAGAGGGCCTGACCGCGGTCATCTCGATCAAGCACAGCGATCCGAAGTTCGAGTCTCAGACCAAGGTGAAGCTGATCTCTCCCGAAGTGGATAGCTTCGTCGGCTCGGCAGCCTACGAGGGGCTTATGAACTACTTTGACGACAACCCGCCGACCGCGAAGAAGATCGTCGACAAGGCCCTGAATGCCGCCCGAGCCCGGGAAGCCGCCCGAAAGGCGCGCGAAGCTGTCCGGAAGACGGCCCTGACCGGTGGCGGACTGCCCGGCAAGCTGGCTGATTGCTCGGACCGCGATCCCGCCAACACCGAGCTCTACATCGTCGAGGGTGATTCCGCAGGTGGGTCCGCCAAGCAGGGTCGCGACCGGAAGTTCCAGGCGATCCTCCCGCTCCGCGGCAAGCTCATCAACGTGGAGAAGGCCCGTCTCGACAAGGTCCTCCAGAACAACGAAATCCGCACGATGATCACCGCCGTCGGCACCGGCATCGGCACCGGCGAGGGCGAGGGGGCGTTCAACCTCAAGAAGCTCCGATACCACAAGATCATCATCATGACTGACGCGGATGTGGACGGCTCCCACATCCGGACTCTGCTGCTTACGTTCTTCTACCGGCAGATGCCTGACCTGATCCAGCAGGGCTACGTCTACATTGCCCAACCGCCGCTGTATCAGATCGCCCGCAAGAAACGGGTGGAGTACGTCGACGACGACGCTGCACTGAATCGGATTCTGATCCAGCTCGGCACCGACGAGGTTCGCCTGAGGAACCTGTCGGACGGCAAGGAGCTCCCGCCGAAGCAATTGGCGGAGATCCTCGAGCTGCTCCAGTCCCTCGAGAAGCTGGCCACCTCGATCCAGCGCAAAGGCGGCGATTTCGAGCAGTACATCAGCCACAGGGATTCCAAGAGCGGGGAGTTTCCTCGGCACCTGGTCGTCATCCGCGAGGGCAATGACGAGTCGGCCCAGTATTTTGTTACAGACGAGGCGCTCGGGAAGTTTGCGTCCCAGAACCCGGATCTCGACCTGGGCTTTGGTCCAAAATCAGAAGCAACCGGCGAGGAACCTGTGAAGGAGGAGAAGGTGAAGAAGGAGGGCCCGAGCCGCAGGGCGCGTCACGAGTCCCTCTACGAGAGCCATGCGATTTCCGAGCTCCTTGGAAAACTCTCCAAGAAGGGATTCACGGTGGACCACTACTCGGCCCAGGATCACCCCCTGTTCGAATTGCTCGAGGGCGAGGGCGAGAAGCAGCAGGTGCGGCCGCTCTTCTCCATCGGCGAGATCCTCACGGCCATCAAGGAGGTCGGCAAACGCGGCATCGAGATCCGCCGGTTCAAGGGGCTGGGCGAGATGAACCCCGAGCAGCTCTTCGAAACCACCATGAACCCGGCGAAGCGGAAGCTGCTCCGCATCGAACTCACCGATGCCGTCGAGACCGAGGAGATGTTCACCAAGCTGATGGGCGACGAGGTCGACCCACGCCGGCAGTTCATCGAGGACAACGCGCTCAACGTCCGCAACCTCGACGTCTGATCTCCAACAACCCCTTTCCGCAGCACGTCCATGGCCGATACCCCTGAACCCCCAATCCCTCCCGCAACCGGCGGCGCTTACAGCAGCAACGAGAAACTCGGCAAAATCAACGTCGCCGAGGAGATTAAGAACTCGTTCCTAGACTACTCGATGTCCGTGATCATCTCACGGGCACTCCCCGACGCCCGAGACGGACTCAAGCCTTCCCAGCGCCGCACGCTGTATGCGATGCATGAGCTGGGAATCTTCCCCAATAAGAAGCACCTCAAGTGCGCCCGTATCGTCGGCGAGACGATCGGTAAGTTCCATCCCCACGGCGACCAGGCCGTCTACGCCACCCTCGTCCATATGGCCCAGCCATGGGCCATGCGGGAATGCCTCGTAGACGGACAGGGCAACTTCGGTTCCGTCGAAGGCGATCCCCCGGCCGCCATGCGGTACACCGAGGCCCGGCTGACCCATCTGGGAGCCGTTCTCATGGAGGACATGGAGCAGGATACCGTCGACTTCGTCCCGAACTATGACGAGTCCATGGTCGAGCCGGTCGTCTTCCCGGCCGCCTTCCCGAACCTTCTGGTCAACGGCGGCACCGGCATCGCGGTCGGCATGGCTACCAACATGCCGCCGCACAACCTCGGCGAGGTCATCGACGGCATCTGCGCGCAAATCGACAACCCGGAGATCACGATCGCGCAGCTGATGAAGCACATCAAGGGACCCGACTTCCCCACGGGCTGCACGCTCTGCGGGACGGATCCTATCAAGTCCTATTTCACGACCGGACGCGGAAGCGTGAAGGTGCGTGGCCGGGTGGGGGTCGAGCAGCTCAAGGGCAACCGCGAGCAGCTCGTCATCACCGAGATTCCCTACAACGTCAACCGAGCCACCCTTGTCGAGCGCATCTCCGACCTCGTAAACGAGAAGACCCCAGGATTCACAGAGATCACCGACATCCGCGACGAGTCCGACGAGAACACGCGCGTGGTGATCGAACTGAAGCGGGATGCGATCCCGAAGGTGGTCATCAACAACCTCTACAAGCAGACGGCCCTCGAGAGTTCGTTCTCCGTCAATGCCCTGGCCATCGACCACGGCCGCCCAAAGACGCTGAACCTCAAGGAGCTGATCAACTGCTACATCGAGCACCGGCGTGAAGTCATCCTGCGCCGGACCCGGTTCCAGCTGAAGAAAGCCGAAGAGCGGGCCGAACTGCTCGAGGGCTACATCTGCGCCCTGAGCAACCTCGACGAATTCATTCGGATCATCCGCAGCTCCAAGAGTCGCGACGAGGCCAAGGTCAAGCTGCTTGCCTTCGAGTGGACCCGGGCCCAGGTCGAACGCTGGGGAATCCTGATCCGCAGCGAGGCGCGCCTCAGCAAATCTGGGCGCTATGCCCTCACCGAACGCCAGGTCGATGCCATCCTGGAGCTCCGTCTCTACCAGCTCACCGGCCTCGAGATCGACAAGGTCAAGGGCGAGTACGGCGAACTCATCGAGCGGATCAAGGACCTGCTCGACATCATCGCACGTGAATCCCGCGTGCTCTCCATCATCAAGAAGGAGCTCAAGGAGATCCGCGATAAGCATGCAAATCCCCGGCGGACAGAGATCGTGCCTGACGAGGGTGAAATGGCCATCGAGGACCTGATCGCCAATGAGGGTGTGATCGTGACCCTCACCCATAACGGGCTCATCAAGCGGACCAACATCTCGAGCTACCGGGCGCAGCGGCGCGGGGGCAAGGGGGTCATCGGGATGAGCACCCGGGAGGCCGAGAAGCCCGAGGACGCGGACTTTATCGAGCATCTCTTCACCTGTTCCACCCATGACTACCTGATGTTCTTCACGAACCTCGGCCGGGTCTACGTTGAGCGGGTTCATGAGATCCCGGACATGGGACGAGCCTCCAAGGGACGCTCCATTGCCAACATCCTGGAGCTACGGAGCGGAGAACGCATCCAGACCCTCGTCCGGATCGAGGCCAAGTACGGTCAGAACAAGGAAGATCTCACCTGGCAGCAGCCAAACGAGCTCTTCTTTATCACCCGCCAGGGCACCTCCAAGCGCACCGCGCTCAGTGACTTTCAAAACGTCCGCAAGGGCGGCATTATTGCAATTACCCTCGACCAGGGTGACGGCCTGGTGGACGTGAAGCTCACCACCGGACAGAACCAAGTCGTCCTCATCACCAAGGAGGGCATGAGCATCCGGTTTGAGGAGGATCAGGTGCGCTCCATGGGAAGAGCCGCCGCTGGCGTTCGGGGCATCGAGCTGGAGAAGACCGACGAAGTCGTCGCTGCTGCTCTAGTCGTTCCCGGTGCCACACTCCTTGTCGCGGGCGAGAACGGCATCGGCAAACGGACTGACTTTGAGGAATACCGGCTCCAGAGCCGTGGCGGCAAGGGGATCATCACGATGAAGACCGGCGACAAAACCGGACATGTGGTGGGCGCCCTGACGGTGCAGGACAGCGACGAACTGATGCTCATCACCGTAGGCGGACAGATGGTCCGAATCCCGGTTCAAGGTATCCGCGAGGCGGGCCGGAATACGATGGGGGTGAAGCTTATTGACCTGGCCAAAAACGATCGCCTGCAGGCCATAGCTCCCGTCATCTCCGAAAAAGATGACGAGGAGACACCGGGCGAAGAACCACCGAAGCCCTAACCTCGGGACCCGGAATGAACCACGCTAGGGATATCCGGATCACCGGGGTCCGACTGTGGTTCCTGCCCGTCACCACGCGGGTCCCGCTGAAGTTCGGGACCGAGACACTGACATCCGTTACCTGTGCACGGGTCCAAATCCGGGTGGTGCGTCGGGACGGAACGCCCGCCGAGGGATGGGGTGAGACTCCCTTGAGCGTCCAGTGGGTCTGGCCCAGTGCGACACCCTATGGTCCCCGGCATGAGGCCCTGAAACTTTTCTGCGAGGTCCTGGCGCATGCCTGGTCGAACCATCCCGACTGGGGACATGCGCTCGAGCTGGGCCACGACTTCACCGAACAGGCCCTGCCCAGACTCCGGGACAACTTCAACCAGAGCCGACTCGGGGCAGGTCCCGGGATGGAGCTACCCTGGCTCGCAGCGCTCGTCTGCAGCTCCGCCTTCGATCTGGCGCTGCACGATGCCTACGGTCAGGCCCACCATGCTCCGACGTGGTCGACCTACACCAGGGAGTACCTCAACCGCGATCTCGCCGCGTATCTTGAACCAGCCTCGGGATCCAATGCGTCCTTCCGGGGGCGATTCCCCGTCGAGTTCCAACGCCCGCATCGTGCCGAATCGCTCGTCGCCTGGCACCTGGTTGGCGGCCTTGACCCTATCGCTCTGGAGGAATTGACAGGGAACGAACCCGACGATGGCGTCCCCGTCCTACTGGCCGACTGGATTCGCAACGATGGATTGCGGTGTCTCAAGGTGAAGCTTCGGGGAACGGATGCCGAGTGGGATTACCGTCGATTCATCCAAGTAGGCCGAATTGGCGAAGGCCTGGGAGTCCAGTGGCTGACAGCCGACTTCAACTGCACGGTGCAGGAACCCGATTACGTTGTTGGGTTCCTTGACCGTCTCCGCGATGAGGAGCCGCGACTCTTCGGAATGCTCCTCTATGTAGAGCAGCCGTTTCCGTACGAGCTATCCCAGCATCCCATTGAAACTCACGCGGTGAGCGCCCGAAAACCGTTGTTCCTCGATGAGAGTGCCCACGACTGGCGACAGGTCCGGCTAGGACGCGAACTCGGCTGGACCGGGGTCGCGTTGAAGACGTGCAAAACTCAGACCGGTGCCATCCTGGCAGCCTGCTGGGCCCAGGCACACGGTATGACACTGATGGTGCAGGATCTGACCAATCCAATGCTGGCCCAGATCAGCCACTGCCAGCTGGCAGCCCACATACCCACGATCATGGGGGTCGAGACCAACTCCATGCAGTTCTATCCGGCCGCGAGTGCGGCGGAAGCCGTGATCCATCCGGACCTCTATAGGCGCCGCAATGGGAATGTCGGGCTCGGCTCGGTGGCCGGACCAGGCCTGGGCTACCGGATCTGTGAAATGGAGAGGGTCATGCCGTAGTGAAAGGGATACCTCGCGATTTATCCCCGGCACCTCGGCTTGGAAACGCCGCAGCCTCGGGATGGGGCTGGCTTTGTTGGTAGGGGGAAAGATTCGCGATGTCCTCCGCCACCCCTTCGGGCACCAGATGATGGACAGGCAGGCCATTCCGAATCCGTCTGCGGATCTCTGATGAAGAAATGTCGATAGACCACCCTCTGAGATAGTGGAGCCTGTATCGGTCTGAAAGAGAGACGGATGCAGTTCCCGGGCGCGGGATGACGGCAAAACGAACGAGAGTTGAGAGGGATTCAGCTTCGCGCCACCGCGGCAATTGAGTCACTTGGTCGGCCCCAATGAGCAGAAAAAGGACGCTCGCTGGGTGACATCGCCCGAATTCCCTCACCGTATCTATCGTGTAGCTGACCCCACCCCGTTCCAACTCAATCGGATCAACTCGGCAACGAGTCTGACCCGCTAATGCGAGTCGCAGCCAGCGGAGCCGTAGAGCCCCATCTGCAGGCTTCATCTCTGGCTTGAAGGGCGACTGGCAAGCCGGAATGAAGATCAACCGATCAAGGCTCAACTCCTCCAGGGCAGCCTGTGCAACCAGGAGATGTCCGAGATGCACAGGATCAAAGGAGCCCCCGTAGAGGCCGATTCGCATAGGGAGGAGGATAAGAAAGAATCCCGCTGAGCGGAATCAGGATTGAAGTCGACCTTGAATCCCGATGTGTCCTGAAGATCCAGACCTGATCATCCGTGATCACACATCCTCGAGCGGTCGTTGAGATTTCAGGGCTATTCCCAGATAGATCAGTTCCAGCCCAAGTCATCAACGGTACAGGAACCGCTTCGCACCATGCGGTTTGGCGGGTCTATGGGTCCCGGATGCAGCACTCACAGGCTTCATCAGGACCGGGGGAACGGGACCCACTTCAGGACTGTTGATACCTACAAAAGGCTGACGCGTCTGGACCTTCCCACTCTTTTTCTGATCCGTCCGATCGCCAAGCCTATCGTCATAGAGCCGGTTCAGACCGCCGAGATAGTACCAGACGATGGCTCCAGTAGGGACATGAAGGAACGGGGATCCCACAACAAACGCGGGGAATGTGATCACCATAAGTGCAGCTGTAAGGATTCCGATCGATTCGGCATCGGTTCCCCGCAACGCTTTTGTCCAAAGAATGCTGTCCTGGACGGCGCGGATCATCATGACCAGATAGACGACCATTCCAACCAGACCGAAGTCGACCGCTGCATGTCCAAGGTCCCCATCGATCAATCCAGGTCTGAAGCGAGCCAACAAATGGAATAGGATTACCGGAACTCCATGGGTTGCATGTCCGAGACCTCTACCTAATGGAAATTCTAGCAAAGCAAGAATGGTCGGATAAATCACAATCCAAACACGCCATAGGATTTCGGACGGAGCAAATGCGGTCTGCAATCGAGACAAATCAATTGCCTTCAGCGCCGGTGAAAATAAATAGACCACTATACCAACCACAATCACCGATGGGACTATCCTGATTAGATTCTGTCGCAAACCGAGAATGACAGCTGTTCCGATGATGACGAACAGGATTGGGGAACGACTTCCACTGATGAACAGACCGTAGAAACTGAAGAGTGCGCCGGCCGCCCAAAAAAGACGCTCTATCATCCCGATTCTCGAAGAAGTGAACTGTCCGACGGATATGAGGATGCCAAACGCCATAGTGGTCGCAAACATCCCAGGCCCAACAAAGCTGGAGAAAACCCTGAAGCCCGCCCCTCCTCCCGTTCTCGCGTAGGTCGAGCCATCAATCGTCTTCCGAAACCCCTCGTCGTCGGTCTTTGCGTTGATGTAGTCCAATGGATTCTGGAGCGCCCCATAGATGGCCACCGAAACACAGAGGAGGATGATGAGTACCGAGAACACCCAAAGCAGCCGTGACGACTTCAATATATGGTAACCGACCAAAAACATGAGCGGGGCAAATGTCCAACCGCGTAGCGAGGCGATCCTCACCAACCACGGCACGTCAGTGGGTATGAGCAGAAAGATGACACACAACACAAGCACTGCCCGAAGAGCGACCGACGTCCTGCTGCCTGGGAATAGAGGATGTTTTGGTGGAACGCTTTGGACAGCGAAGACGAGCCCAAACAAAAGGGGAATGTCGTAGGCAAAAACAGCAAGAGCGCCCGGAAATGTCCGCTTCAACCATCCATGGTAAAATCCAATGATCAGAGCGAGGGCGACGCAGAGGTTTCCGTGAGGAGACGCAGCGATACACTCCCGCAGGTATGCCCATCCAAACTGGTGTGCCTGCTCAACAACAGGTGGCGTTCCCTCGACTTTTTCACGAATGGCACCGTTGGAACGCCCCTCCCCCGCATTCAGGGGGTGGACAGGAGACGGAATCCCCTTGGATTTGGGCGAGTTGAGCATCGAGCGGATCCGGTTTGCTACGGAATCAGACCAGCCAGTTTGGGTCTACTGGGATGCCCCAGACAATTCAAGACTTCGGAGCTCCAACGCAGCCACCCAGCCCTAGCCAGTCCAACCCTCTTGTCGCTAGGGGAAGCAATGGAGGAGGTCGATTCACGACGAGTTTCGAGAATCCCGATCGCGTCCAGGTCCACCATCCGTACCAGTTTCACGAGAAGTTTTCTTAAATCCGAAAAATGAGCCCTTTCATCCATGGGACCCAAAGGGAGCAGGAACCAAACCAGCTGGATTGAGAATCCAGAGAGCCACGGATTTCTAATCCAGAGTCCAATCCAGTAGGGTCATTAGGAGCCATCCGTGGCTTTGAGAGAAGAGGCCAAAACGTCGCCCAGCACTTCGAAGAACGCATCAGGATGGGCGAGGGAGAGATACAGCTTCGTTCCCATCGGATTCAGGTAGATGCCGCGACGAACCAGTTCGAGCATCACCTTTCGGCCCCTCGCGCGATCGCTGGCCAGCCAGGTCCGCTGGTCGACCACGGGGTGGGAAGCAAAGGCGATTTGGGCCAATGGACCAAGACCCAGGACCTGTGCTGAAGTGCCGGTGGATTCAAGAACCGAGACCAAGACAGAACGGAAACGATTACCGAGGCCATGGAGTCGATCGTAGCAACCGGACTCCGAATAGACGTCCAGCGCTGCCATCGCTGCCGCACATGAGATGGGGTTGCCACCGGTGGTCGAGGCAGACCACGCGTAGTTGGGTCCGGGAAGACGCTGTTCGTTCACCACCTCCATGAGGTCGCTCCGCCCGGCGTAGGCGCCGATCGGAAACCCACCGCCAAGAGCCTTTCCGAACGCCGCAAGGTCCGGTGTCACCCCGAAATACCCCTGGGCACCAGACAGACCGAACCGGAACCCAGTGACCACTTCGTCAAACACCAACACGATACCTAGACGCCGGGTCGCCTCTCGGAGTCCCTGTAGGAATCCGGGCAGCGGGGCGAGACACCGATGGAGCGGTTCGACAATCACCGCAGCGAGCTCATGGCAGTGGGATTCGAGAATCGCCATCGTGGTCGCCAGATCGTTGAAGGGGGCTACCAAAACGTCCCGTTCCACCCAACCCGCCCCGGCTCCGCTCGGATCCGACTGCGGCAGGGTGACAGAGCGCCCATTGAGCATGCTGGTGACCCCCACCGGATGCTGGCCATGGTAGGCACCTTCAAATTTGAGCACCTTCGACCGTTGTGTCGCAGCTTGGGCTACACGGAGGCACATCAGTGTGGCCTCAGTTCCTGAAGCCACAAACCGAACGCGCTCCGCGCAGGGAACCAAAGACTGAAGCCGCTCCGCCAATTCGACACCCCGGCGGTTCACGCCGGCAAAATTGTATCCATCCGATAATGCACGGATTACCGCTTCACGTATTTTGGGATGTGCGTGTCCCACCAGAGCCGATCCCCAGGCCATGGTCAGATCCCAGTACTCCCGTCCCGACGTATCCCACACCCGTGCGCCTCCCCCACGGGCTATGACCGGTGACAGGCCGGGTGGGAATCCAAACTCACCATTCGATCCATCGGGAAACACATCCAGAGCACGACGTCCCCAATCGACGGAATTTCCCGCCCGCTCAAGCCCTTCCGAAAGATCATCCATGGCGTCACCGGTCCCTTGGTCTCGTCAGCTCAAAGGTGTCGAACAACCGCCCGTCAACATCGTAGGCCTTGAACTGGATGGTCCGATCCTGGACCACCGCGAAGCAGTAGTGGTACCCGCGCTGGACATGCAGGGAAAACCACGCGCGCTGCGGAGCCGCCTGTTCCAGCGAGCCACCACCCCCGCCCGATACGATATACCGCACGCCCCGATTCTGGTTGATCGTCATCTGAAGGATCGGCCACGTGCGCTCATAGCTGTGGATATGGCCCGCGAAGGCGATGTCGACTCCATGTCGTTCGTAGAGGGGGACCAAGCGTGACGCGTTGGAATCCCCATCCACCCACCGCTTCTCCGGCTTGCCGCGGAGCCGATCCCCGTAGTCGTCCTCGTCCGAACTGAAACACGGATGGTGATGCGCCGTGAACTTCCACGTCGCCGTCGACGCCGCCAGTTCGCGCTCCAGCCACTGATACTGTGGACTTCCGGGGCCGCAGTCCTTGTTGGAGTCGATCATGAAGAACTGCGCGTTACCGATCCTCCAAGTGTACCAGTACTCCGGCTCAGGCAGGTCGAAATAGTCGTAGTACCAATGCGCGTTCTTCTCGTGATTGCCGATCACCGGAAAGACCGGCACCTGGGAAAAGAGTCGGTTCGCCGGCACGAGGAGATCATTCACCCACTGGGACTTGGCAAACCCGTCGTCGACCACGTCTCCACAATGAATCACCGCATTCGGGCGCAGGGCGAAGAGTCCCTCCGCGCAGCGCCGGGTGATCTCGGGATTCCGTTGGGTGTCCCCCACCACACCGAAGGCCCACGCAGCGGAGGGTCCAGGCAGGGTCTGGAAGGACAGGATGTCGCTTCGGGCGACATGGTTCGAGGCATCCGTGGCGGTCAACCGATAGAAATAGGTGGTGGCCGGCTTGAGACCTTCCAGGCGAACCGAATTGAGAGTCGACACCGAGACGCTAACAGCGCGATTGCGGAGGGGTTGCCGTTCCCCGTACTCGACCTTGAGGAATACCGGCCGTTCGGTTTCGGCCATCACCGTGATCCCATCCGAGGTCGCCCGCTGCAGATAGGGAGGCACAAGGAACGTAAGATCCCGGTTCACCCCTGATCGCCAGGCCAACATCGGAGCGTTTCTGCGCACGACGGATTCGATCTCGGCCGGGGTCAGGACCCGGTCATAGACCTTGGCCTCGTACAAGGCTCCCTCCATCGGAAACAACTCATTGGAATCGACGAACGCACCGAGGGTAAACCGACCCTCCGCCGGGTACAGGATGTCGCCGCTCTGCACCACCGATTCGGCTTCGGGACGACCATCGACATAGAGGCGCATCGTCTCACCGTCATAGGTCGCGGCCACGTGATGCCATCGTCCTAACTCGATGGGAGTCTTCCCGGAGATCCGGGTGCTTCGACCATTCCCATCGTCGGCTCCCGCGGAGCTCAGACCAAACTGGAAGGATCTGCGATTGTACCCCAGCGCCCATCCCTTCTCGAGTGCTCCGTCATCCTGGATGAAGCCGAGGATGCCACCCTTCGGTCGCGTATCCTCCAGGAGAACCCAGGCGGTTGCCGACAGATCACGCTTGGGAAGCAGCGGCTTCGCAAGGGTGGCATTCGTCGCAATCAGCAGGTAGTCCGTGAATCCATCGAGGACCAGAGCCTCGGCCGGCCCCCGATTGGTCAACACCGGCTCGCCGACAACCCAGGCGGTGGCCTGACCGGTGAGGTCGGGCCAGCGACTGGATTCGATCGGGCGCGTACCTGTTGCGAAATGAAACCGCAACTGGGATTCAGGAGCGCTTTGGTGTCCTTCCACTGCTCCTGGGATGAAGGCCAGCAAGAGGAAGAGCAGGACGGGAACCCTGTGGCGGGGTCTGGATCGGTCAAACAACGGGGAGATCATTGGGGACGGGTCGCAGGCGGGACGTAGTCGCGATGCCAGAACTGATCCCAGAGCTGATCCAGCTTCACCGTCGAGGCATGGCCATCCATGTAGACGAGGTTCACCGCACCCGTAAGCCGCTCACCAGGAGCGACCTTCCGGGGCGCCCCCTTGGCGCTGCTCGAGCCGTGGCGGGCAATGCAGTAACGTCCGATGCCACCCGCTACTCCATCACCCTCGTAGAGATTTCGGGCGGGGCGATCCTTCGCCATGGGCCAGGCATCCACCCACATCGCATCCCCAAACCCGGGGGTCTGGACAGGGGAGGTGATGCTGGATTCCCCACGGAACGCGAACTGTGTCGGCAACCCATCCGCTCCGCTGTAGAGCCATCCATTGAAGGAGTAGCTGCCCTGGTATCCATTGTTGGAAGATGCCGAGTTTGTCCTCCAGATCCAGGTCTCGTCCGAAGTCCCGTAGTCGGGGTTCGCCGAGTTGCGGACGATCCGTTTGCGAGGCTCTGGTGCCGAAGGGCAATAGCGGATCTTGTGCACACGGGCTTGGTTCTCCATCAACAGCGACATCCAGGGATGGGGATCCCCCGGGCGCGAATAGGGAAGCCCGGGAATCTTGCCCGTGTCATTCACATAGTTGAACAGGGCGAGCCCCATCTGACGCAGATTGCCGGTGCACTGCACCTGCTGGGCCTTGGTCTTCGCCCGTGCGAGGGCCGGGAGGAGCATACCGGCCAGGATCGCGATGATGGCGATCACGACCAGAAGCTCGATCAGGGTGAAGGCTCGGAACCGGTTTCGGGGATTCATGAGGCTGTCACAAAGCTCGGGCAGCCGACCCATCACCGGGCGGTTGTGCCATTCACAACAAAATCAAAGAGGTCAAAGTTCCGGACATCCGCCCTGGCTCGGGCTTCGTAGGCGGGCTTGAGCGGTTCGCTGAGGAAGAGGGGTACCATCTCCTCGTAGCGGCCTCCATGGGACCGCAGCCCTCCTTCGATCGCTTTCAGGTCATGGTATTCGGGTGTCCGCCCCAGAACGGCATCCCGTCCCGAACACACCACCAGATCCCCCATCCGATCGGCAGGCAGCTCCATCCGTGCGGACGCGATCGGACGCTCAAGAACTTCGGTCACCCCAGAAAGCCCGGAGAGAAATGATATGACCTCCGAAACGAACGCTGCATCGGTGCGCGGCAAATGAACCTGGGCGAAGGATCCCAGGGCGCCATGGTGGACGACATAGGGATCGGTGATCGGGAGGATGACCCGGAACCCCGCCCCGAATCGACCCACGAGTTCGCTCTCGAGATAGACCACGTTGGGGGATCCATCCGACCGCTGCTTGGCATTCATGCCATGATCCGCGGTGATTCCCACGACCGCACCCAACTCGAGGAGACGACCCAGGTATCCGTCGATGCCCGCGTAGAAGTCGAGAGCCTCGGGCGCCTCGGGCGCGAACTTGTGCTGCATGAAATCCGTGGTGCTCAGGTAGAGGAAATCCGCACGCCCCGACTCCAGGAGCCGGACACCCGCTCGGAGCACGTAGAGCGAGGCCTCCCCCGAATAGATCGGCGGCGTGGGACCCACGAGGGCCTCAACATCCCCGATGCCATGGGTCTCCACGCGCGCCTGGGAGGCCTTTTCGGACGAGAAGGCGATTCCGGGCATGCCGGGAACGACGAGCCCGTTGGCGAAGATGTCGCGCAGCTTCTCTTTGGCTGTCACGACCGCCACCTTCCGGCCTGACTGCTGGGCGCCTGGAAAGATCGTTGCAGCCCGGAGAAACCGGGAGGAGTTCATCATGACCTCCTGCCCCGACGCGGTGTCGTAGAAAAAGTTGCCGCCAATCCCGTGGATTGAGGGCGGAACCCCGGTGACGATGGAGGAGTTGTTGACGTTGGTGAAACTGGGCATCGCTCCCCGAGCCATGCCGCGCCACCCCTGAAGGCTGATCCGCTGGAGATGGGGCATCCGGCCTCGAGCCAGGGCCGCATCAAAGTAGTCGTCTGCCGATCCATCGAGACAGATTCCCACCACCGGCCGAGCTGGAGGAGAGTACTGCCGACCATTCACCGAGAAGGTTGCCGCCGTCATGTGCATCGGCCGCCATCCTGTCGTTTCCGCTGCTGGACACCAATCCCCAACTGATCTCGCCTTCGGGTTCGAAGCGCCTGCCTCGAAAAACTCAGAGGAAAGTTCCCCTTGCCGCACCCGGTTGCGGACCCTGTCATCCAGTCCTGCCATGAAACGTCTCCAGACCTGGTTTCCAACACTCGTCTACACGGCCCGTCTGCGAAAAACCGGTGGCACCGCTTTCAACCGTGAGCTCATGACGGAATGCCGTCAGCTCCGGGACTTCGATGACGCAGGCCGACGATGGTCCCAACGAAACTATCCCGGCGGCTACACGAGCTACGGCTCGCTCGACAAACTCCATCGCTTCTCCTCGACCTTCAGCGACCTGGAGCGCGACCTCGATCGCCACGTACGGTCCTTTGGCCGATCCTTGGACTGGGACCTCGGTGGACGCCGACTCGTGATGACCGACTGCTGGGTCAACATCATGCCGTTCCACACCGCGCATAGCCTCCATCTGCATCCGAACTCGGTGGTGAGTGGGACTTACTATGTGGCGACCCCGCGCGGTTGTGCCGGACTGAAATTCGAGGATCCCCGTCTCAGTCGGCTCATGGCCGCGCCTCCCCGCCGAACCGGTGCGCGACCCGCCAACCAACTCTATGTGACCTACCCCGCAAAGGCCGGTGATCTGATCCTGTTTGAGAGCTGGTTGCGCCACGAGGTTGTGGCGAATCCGGTCCGGAGTGAACGCATCAGCATCAGCTTCAACTACGACTGGGCTTGACCCGGGGGAACCCTTTGCGGGTTTCATAGGGAAACGTCTTGAACCCAGCTCAAATCGGCCTGCTGCATGCCACCAGCGAGCTCCATCCGTTCTCCAAGACGGGCGGACTTGGGGACATGGTCGGCGCCCTGACCCAGGCCCTCGCTCGTGCTGGGCATCCGGTCCATGTCGTGACTCCACTGTATCGGGGCATCCGTGACAGGTTCCCCGGAATCCAGCCCACCGGCTGGCGGTTCGAGATCCGGATGGGATCTGAACTCGTCCCTGGACAGTTCCATCGGATGGACCCCGAACCGAACTTGACGCTGTGGTTCGTTGACCAGGCCGGCTACTTCGACCGCCCCGGGCTCTACAACGAACGGCTCCGGGACTATCCCGACAATGCAGCCCGATTCTCATTCTTTTCCCAGTCGGCGACGCTGCTGGCCCGTCACCTCCCCAACCCACCCGGGATTGTCCATGCCCACGACTGGCAGTCGGCTCTGGTTCCGGTGCGAATCCAATACGAGCGGGTCGCAACCGGTTGGACCTCGGCTCCCAAAACGCTTCTAACCCTCCACAACCTCGCCTACCAGGGATCCTTCCCCCTCCGCGACTGGGATTTCACCGGACTACCCGCAGAGTGGCTGCATCTGGAAAGCGCCCTGCACCACGGGCAGATGAACTTTCTCAAGGGTGGCATTGCGCTGGCCGACGCACTCTCGACGGTCAGCCCCACCTATGCCCGTGAAATCTGCACGCCGGAGTTTGGATGTGGACTCGATGGCCTGCTGCGTCGACGGGAATACGAACTCACCGGGATTCTGAACGGGGTGGACTACGAGGAATGGAACACGACCCGGAACCCGGCGCTCATCGCTTCGTACGATGCCGACCACCTTGAGGGCAAGCGGGCCAACAAGGCGGCACTCCAGAGAGAGCTCGGCCTGCCGGTCGACGGTTCGATCCCCCTGTTCGCGGATGTCACACGGCTCGCGGACCAGAAGGGTGTCGACCTTCTCCATGACGCGGTCCTCGATCTCCTAGGAGCCGGGGAACGTCTCCAGTTCGTCCTCCTCGGTTCAGGAGACCCACGGCTGGAGACCGCGATCGACCGCCTCGCGCGCGCGTTTCCGGGAGCCGTGTCGGCGCGCATCGGATTCGATGCCGAACTCGCCCACCGGATTGAGGCCGGGGCAGACTTCTTTGTGATGCCTTCCCGATTCGAGCCCTGCGGCCTGAACCAGCTCTACTCGCTCCGGTATGGCACCATCCCGATCGTAAGAGCCACCGGAGGTCTTGCCGACTCGATCATCGACCCACGGGAGAACCCCGATGGGGCCACCGGGATCAAGTTCCACGAGCCGACAGCCCAGGCACTGGGCCATGCCATGCGCAAGGGAATCGGGCTGTTCCAACACCCTGAGGTACTGGACGCCTTCCGCAGGCGGGGAATGAGGACTGATGTGTCCTGGACACGTCAGGCGGCGGAATACCTCGACCTCTACGACGAGGTCTATCACGGGGTCTAGCCTGCCCCTGCGGGCACCCAGGGCGTCGAGGTGAGGCCTGTTTCGGTGTCGAGGTTCCCGGTTGGCTCATCGGCGAGCAACAGTGGCGGACGGTTCACCAACGCCCGAGCGATGGCGGTCCGCTGCATCTCCCCACCGGAGAGTTCAGAGGGATAATGGTTCCGCCGGTGCCCCAGCCCCACCGTTTCAAGAAGCTCGGACACCCGTCTGGCATCGTTTCGCCTCGCGAAAAAAGCCGGCAGGACGACGTTCTCCGCCACGGTCAACGTGGGAACAAGCCCGAAGTGCTGGAACACGAAACCGACCTGGTGGTGACGCAGTCGGGTCCTGCCGGATTCGGTCAGCAAGGGCACATCGTAGCCGTCGAGGACAAGCCTTCCGGCGGTCGGAACATCCATGGCACCCAGCAGATTCAACAGGGTGGTCTTCCCAGAACCGGACGGTCCCGTGATGGCGACAAACTCGCCGCGCCGTATCTCGAATGTGACACTGTGGAGCGCAGCGACTGTCTCGCTGCCACGGCGATACACTTTGGACAAACCCTCGGCCTGGATCAGGATTGGAGGGGATTGCGTATCGGGCTTGTTTCTCATCGTCCGGACGGGGTTCGGATGGCTTCCTGGGGTGGGATGACAGATCCCGCAGGATGAGGACCGCACGGACGGCGGACTGAATGGCGTCGGCGGTTGGGATCGCTTCGGGGGGGACAGAGGGCAGGTCGACTCCGATCCGCAGAGGATCCCCAGTCCTCCGCCCTCGGAAGGATGCCAGCCAATCGCCTTCGATCGCGGAGACGATTGGAGCCGGTTCACGGCACCGCTGGATCCGGAACCCCACCACCCTGCCGTCGGGATCCAGTCCCAAAACGACCTCCAACGCACCCGAATTCCCACGGACCCGTTGCACCACAACCTCTCCGAGGCATCGGGCACCGGAGAAAACGTGATGGACATGCCTGGCGTTGTCCTCGGCCGAGGGAGGACGCCCGAGGCGTTCCGCCATACCGAACCGGAGGGCGCTGAGGATCTGGAGCTCGGCCTCTGTTCGATCGGCACCCGGAAACCAGGTCGCACAGTCCGCCACCGGATGCCGCCAAGGACATAGAGGCGCCCCCTCAATCCGGCTAGAGTCCCCCACGGGGGGAGGCAGATCCGGATCCAACCGTCGGCACCCCGGCGCACTACCCAGGGGCAGAAGGAGCAACACCACCATCCAAGGCCCGGTTGTCGGCAGACCCCAGCCAGGTTGACACATCCCCACGGTGATCCAGGGAAACACCATCCCCTCCCCTCAATAACGGAGACCGGTCGCGGCAAGGACCCGCTCCCGTCCCTGATCAATCCAGCGTCCAACGACGGTAAGGCGACGATTCAGCGGGACGTCGACGACGACGAATCCAGCCGTCTTCGTGTCGACCTTCACCGTGCCTCCAGGATCCTTGAGGACAAACCAGCAGCCTGCATCGGGACATTTCTCAACCAACGTTCCCATGAGAACGAGCTCCTTGTCGTTCGGGATGGAGCGGGCATCGGACAGGGACAACGGCTCTCCCGGCGGTGACTGCCCAAGCACCGTGGGTCCCTGCTCCGCACAACCCGGCCCAAGGCACATCGAGGCGATTGCCAGAATCGGCCCAAGGGCGCGGGTGGAGGACCGGAATAGGTTCATGGCACCGGTCCGATTCCAGGAGCCGCTGGCGGAGCGCACTGGGCCTCAAGACCCCGTTCGGAGATGAGACCTGCATGCCCATCTACGAAATACGCGACGCGGACACCTCGGTCGGTCTTGTTCCTGAAATTGTTCAACGCAAAGGACTTCACCGGGTGCCACGACCAGATTTCGGCCCCGTAATAGGTGTCGGCCGGCTGGACGATCGCCGCCTCCCGCTCGAGCCGGGTCACAACCGTGTTCAGGCAGTAGCTGCTGCCGTAGAAGTCATACATCCGCTTGGGCCTGTTGGTCGTGGTCTGGTTGATGGGATCGGCAGCCAAGTCGGCCGGGATACCGACATCCGAGGGGCAGCGGTAGAGATTGGTGGTATTTCCCACATACGCCAGCGAGTAGGGAATCCAATTGGTGGTCCGGCACGGCTTGCAGGGGAAGAGAGGACCAGGTTCCGGATCCGGAAATCGGGGCGGAAACTGACCGTTATGGTCGGTGACGTACATCGTCATGGCCAACCCCAGCTGACGTGAGTTCGAAGTGCATGCGATTCGCTGGGCCTTCATCTTGGCGCTGGAAAGCGCCGGGAGAAGCATGCCGGCCAGAATCGCGATGATCGCAATGACAACGAGAAGCTCAATGAGAGTGAAGGCTGGAGGTCCCAGGGAGGCCAAACGAGGGGGGGACAGCGGGCCACGTTGTGTCGGATCGAGCAACGATCTCATCACGTCCCCATCGCGCATCACAAATCAGCCACGATAAGCCGGCTGGGGTGAGTCGCGGGGATTCCGGGGCGGTTCGTGGAGATACGAGCGGTTTGCTTCCGGAACTGTTCTAATCGCGAATGGGCGCGTCCCAAGCCATGATTCCTTCTCTTCCTTGATTCACATCACTGCCTCTATCGTCACCCAAGAAAGGGCGTGGAATACCCACCCCTGCCCTCCCGCGACCCGATCGTGCGCATAAATCCCCCCTCCACCAGCAGACGGCGGCTAAAAAGTCCGGCCTGGATCGCACTCCTGGCCCTAGGGCTCGCCGGGGAACTGGTCTGCGCCACCGACTGGCCCCAGTTTCTTGGGCCGGCCCGAAATGGATCCACCCCGGATCGGATCGCTCCATGGCCCTCAACGGGGCCCCGCCGACTCTGGAAACAGTCCATCGGTGCAGGGTTCAGTGGACCCGTGATCCGTGCCGGTCGCGTGATCGTGTTCGATCGGGAAGGGGACGAGGAACGGGTGCGGAGCCTCGACCTCGCCACAGGGGACACCCGATGGACCCACCGGGCCCCAACGAGCTACGTGGATGGATTCGGATTCGACAACGGGCCGCGTAGCACCCCTGCGACCACCACAAACCGCGTAGTGACCTTCGGCGCAGAGGGACGCCTCACGTGCCTCGACCTCGTCGATGGGAGGGCAGTATGGACGGTGGAGGCCGGCAAGAGCTTGGGTGCCGACCCTGGCTTCTTCGGACCCGCCTGTTCGCCCCTCATTCTTGGGGAGCGAATCTTCCTCAATCTGGGCAACCGCGAGGGGGGCGGTCTTGCCGCCTTCGATCTCGCCACCGGCAAGCTGCTCTGGAAGGCAACAGATCACGAGGCGGGCTATGCCTCTCCGATCCCCGCCTCCGACAACGGTGGGATCGTTTTTTTTACCCGAGAGGGCCTGGTCCTGACCGACCTCTCCGGGACAGTTGGATCAACGCACCGATGGCGTTCCCGACAACATGCTTCGGTCAATGCAGCCAGCCCCCTGGTGGTTGGGCAGGAAATCTTCGTGACCACCAGTTATGACACCGGCGGAATCCTTCTCCGAAAGGGCACCCTGGGACTCGAAACAGTATGGTCTAACGACGACTCGTTGTCTGCCCACTATGCAACCCCGATCCAGCACGCCGGATTCCTCTATGGCTTCCATGGACGACAGGAACGGGGACCCGAGCTGCGGTGTGTGGACTGGAAGACGGGCAAGGTCCAATGGTCCGAGCAAGGCCTCGGTGCCGGGACCGTGAACCTCGCCAGCAACCAACTCGTCCTGCTTCTCGAGTCGGGCGAACTCGTGGTCGCTCCCGCCGTTCCCGATGCCTTTACGTCTAGGCAAAGGGCCCAAGTGCTCGGCCGCGGAACGCGTGCGCCTTTTGCGATTGGCGGGGGCTGTCTGGTCGCCCGCGATCCGCGGATGCTCATCTGTCTCGGCCTTTGAGCGGTTTCGGGGAATCAGCGCTCTAGGTTCCGCAGATTCCCATCCACCCAGGCCTCAATCGATCCCGAGCAATTCCACCTCGAACACGAGCGTGGCATTCGGGGGGATGGCTCCCGGATAGCCGGACCGCCCGTAGGCCAGTTCCGGCGGAATCGTCATCCGGACCTTGTCCCCCACCTTCATCGACGCTACTCCAATGTCCCACCCCGAGATCACCTCTCCACGACCCAACGTGAACGAGAACGGCTCATTGCGGCCGACGGAGCTGTCGAAGACACGCCCATCGGTGAACTTCCCTGTATAGTGGACGGTTACTCGGCTGCCCTTTCTTGGCGAGTCTCCGTTACCAGTGGCAAGGGTCTCGATCTTCAGATTGTTTTCAGACATCCGCTGAGGTTCCTCGCGACCGCAGGCTCGGGTCAACATCCGTCACTCCCCGCTTCGGGGTCCTCGCCCATACCAGGGTGCGGCTGAGAGACTGCATCGTCTTTCGAGTTCCTTCCCTCCGGCCCAAACATCATCCTTCCTCTATGATCCAGGTCGGAATCATCGGCACCGGCTTCATGGCCGCCCAGCACATCAAGGCGTATCGACAGGTCCCCGGGGTCCGGGTGGCTGCACTCTGCAATCCCAGCGGCCGAAATCTCGATGGGGACTTCTCCAGGGTCGCCGGAAACGTGGGGGACGCGGACCCCCTGCGGCTCGACATGTCCGAGGTGAAGGCGTTCCGGGATCCAGGGTTGATGTTCTCAGACCCCGACATCTCGCTGGTCGACATCTGCACGCCGACCCGGACGCATCTGGATCTCTCGATCGCCGCGTTGGCTGTGGGCAAGCATGTGCTGGTCGAAAAGCCCCTCGCGAGGACTCACTCCGAGGCATTGCGTATCGCAGAGGTCGCCGAGACCGCCGCTGCCCGGGGGGTGTTCCTGATGCCTGCGCTGTGCATCCGGTTTTGGCCGGAGTACGAGTGGATCCGGGGCCGGATCCGAAGCGGGGACTTCGGAAAGGTCTTGGATGCCCGGTTCCGCCGCGTCGCCTCCGCGCCAGCATGGGGACATGCCCACTTCCTGAACGGTGGGGATTCGGGCGGCGCCCTTCTCGACCTCCACATCCACGACCTCGACTTCATCCAATACTGCTTCGGAAGGCCCAGAGGGATTTTCGCGTCGGGCTATTCGAAGGTGAGTGGCGCCATCGACCACGTGGTGGCTCTCCTCCAGTACCCAGGCGGGCCGGTGGTCAGCGCCGAGGGAAGCTGGGGCATGGCGGGGGGATTCCCCTTCACCATGGCCTTCACGGTGAACTTCGAACGGGCAACCGTGGATTTCGATCTCTCCCGAGGCGATCAACGCCTCCGAGTGAGCCAGGATGGGAAGTCCCAGACGGTGACGCTGGACCGACCCGACGGTTATGTCGGAGAGATCCGCCATCTCGTCGAAGCCATCCAGTCCAAGCGCCCACCAACCGTGGTCACAGCGCACGACGCGGCTGCGGTCCTCGAACTTTGCGAGGCCGAAGAGCGATCGATCCACGAGGGTCGGATTGTGACCCTCGACTGAGAAACCCAGGACCCCGAACTCCTTTCATGCACGTCACCTCCCGATTTACTGGGCTTGTGGAATTCCGGCAGGGATTCCAGAAACGATCCGGACTCACCCACGTCCTCTTCGACTTCGATGGAACCCTGTCGCTGATCCGCCAGGGCTGGCCCGATGTCATGGTCCCGCTCTTCACGGAGATCCTCCCTCCTCTCCCCGAAGAGACCGACGAGCAGCGCCGTCAGCTGGCCTTCGAGGACATCATGCGGCTCAACGGCAAGCAGACCATCTACCAGATGATCCAGCTCGCCGAACGCGTCCGGGAACGGGGTGGCACGCCGGGTGAGCCCCTCGACTACAAACACGAGTATCTGAGACGCCTCGACGAGCGCATACGGCACCGGGTCGAGGGTATCCGGGCCGGAACCATCCCTCGCGACGAGCTCACCGTCTTCGGTACCCGGGCGCTGCTCGAGGCGCTGTCCAAGAGGGGGCTCAGCCTCTACCTGGCCAGTGGAACCGATGAGCAGTTCGTCAAGGCCGAGGCTGAGGCTCTGGGGCTCACACACTACTTCAAGGGCCACATCTATGGAGCCCAGGACGACTATAAGAAGTTCAGCAAGAAGATGGTCATCGACCGCATTCTTGCCGAGAACCGGATTCCAGGGGATTCCCTGCTGGCCTTCGGAGACGGCTACGTGGAGATCGAGAACACCAAGCAGGTTGGAGGTTTCGCCGTCGCGGTCGCCAGCGACGAGGCAAACAACGGTTCAGGCCGCTTTGACCCATGGAAACACCATCGACTCATGGGCGTGGGTGCCGACCTATGCATCCCGGACTACCGAGAGCTCGACGCCCTGATGGAGGCGTTGTTCCCCTGAGGACCAGCACCACCCCAAGACCGCCATGCGTTTCCCGCCCCTCGACCTCACCCGCCTGCGGGTCCAACCCCTGGCGGAACGCAAAAGCCTGTCCACCATCGACTCGATCCTGGTGGCACCCGATGCCCCGTTGCGGCCGATCGATCCCGGCCTGAGGCCGGTGGTAGAGGAAGCGGCTGAACGGATCCGGTGCGCGCGAGACCGGGGAGGCGCGGTGATCCTGATGTACGGCGCGCATCTCCTCCGGAACGGTGCAGCCCCTCTGATCTCGGGACTCATGGAGGGCGGGTGGATTACCCACATGGCCACCAACGGTGCAGGAACCATCCACGACTGGGAATTCGCCTGGCTCGGGCGCTCGACTGAGAGCGTGGAGGAAAATGTAGCGACGGGTACTTTCGGAACGTGGAACGAGACGGGCCGAAACATCCACCTCGCTCTGCTTGCAGGTGCCCTCGACCGGCTTGGGTACGGCCGTTCGCTCGGACGCTACATCGCCGAGGACGGTTGCGATTTCCCAGCACGGGAGACCCTGGTTCAGTTGATCCGTGAGTTCCCATCGGATCCTCTCGCCGGTGCCGCGGCCGACCTCCTCTCGGTCCTGGACCGATTCGACATCGCATCCGGCCGTCACCCAATCACCCATCCCTGGAAACATGCCAGCATCCTTGCCGAGGCCTGGCGCCGGGGGGTACCTGTCACGGTACACCCGGGCATCGGCTACGATATCATCTCTTGCCATCCCATGTTCCACGGAGCGGCAATCGGACGCGCCGCCGCGGAGGATTTTCAGTACTTCGCTGGCGCAGTGGAGGGACTCGACAACGGTGTCGTGCTGTCGGTCGGCTCCGCCATCATGGCCCCGCAGGTCTTTGAAAAGAGCCTGAGCTGCGTCCACAACCTCCGTTTCCAAGACGGCCGCCGCGCGGTGACTGGCCACTCGATCTACGTGGTCGACCTTCAGGACGGCGGCGGCTGGGACTGGACCCTGGGCGAGCCACCGAAGACCAACCCGGCCTACTACCTCCGCTTCTGCAAGAGCTTCTCCCGGATGGGCGGAACGATGCGGTATTTGCAGTGCGACAACCTTGCCTTCGTGCAGCACCTCCACCGTCGACTCGTGCCTGCCTGAACCTCACCACCCATGACACCGGAACGATTCGACGCCATTGCTTCGCGGTATCCCGGACTTCGAATGGCAGTGATCGGGGACTTCTGTCTCGACCGCTACTTCGACATCGATCCCGCCCTGCGCGAGGTCTCCATCGAGACCGGTCTTCCCGTCCACAACGTCACTCGGGTCCGCTGCCAGCCCGGTGCCGCCGGGACGATCCTCAACAACCTTGTCGCGCTCGGCGTCGGGACACTTTTTCCCGTTGGGTTCTGTGGTGACGACGGGGAGGGATGGTCTCTTCGAAACTCCCTGTCCAGGCTACCTGGAGTCCGACTCGATGCGTTCGTCACGGCCCCAGACCGGAATACCTTCACCTACAGCAAGCCCTTGGTGCACCACGTAAACCGGCCACCGGAGGAGCTGAGCCGTCTCGACCAGAAGAATTGGACCCCCACACCACGCTCCCTCGGCGATCAGCTCGCCGATTCCGTGCTGCGGCTCACCGGCGAGGTCGATGGTTCGATTGTCATGGATCAGGTGGATCTCGAAGGCACGGGCACCGTCACCCGAGAGGTGGTCGGTGCCCTCGCTGAACGGTCGCGTTCGAATCCCGATGCCCTGATCCTTGCAGACAGCCGTCGGGGCCTGAGCGGCTGGCCCTCCCTGCTGTTCAAGATGAACGCCGCGGAACTGGCTGTCCTGACGGGACAGTCGGTGGATTCGCTGGAGGATATCCGAAATGCCTGCATCACACTCGCCCGCTCCAGTGGACGACCCGCATTCATAACGCTTTCCGAGCGGGGCATCCTGGGGGCGACAGCGGCGGGTGAGTCGGCCCACGTCCCCAACCATCCCCTCCGTGGTCCTATCGACATCGTGGGTGCCGGCGATGCCGTGAGTGCCAATCTGACCGCAGCCCTCGCGGCCGGAGCCTCAATTGTTGAGGCCATGGAAATTGCCATGGCGGCAGCCCATCTCGTCATCCATCAGCTTGGCACGACGGGAACCGCCAGCGTCCCAGAGATTCGGAGACTCTTCCTGTGAATAGCATCACACGTCCGAAAACCTTTGAAATTCTGTTCTTTTGGGTCGGGCTGGTGTTGGCCGGCTGCACCACATCGTCCTCCGGAAATCATCACTCCCTGTCTCGATACGAGTTTGAACGTCCTCAGATGGGACTACCTTTCCGACTGGTCCTATATGCCACCACCCCAGCCCTGGCGACGAACGCGGCCGAGGCGGCTTGGTCCCGGATCACCGAACTGAACGCCATTCTGAGCGACTATGAACCGGAATCCGAACTCAGCCGTCTGTCCAAGACCAGCGGATCAGGAAGTTGGGTTCCACTGGGGCAGGACCTCTCCCGTGTTCTGATCGCCGCCAACACACTCTCCAGAGACAGCAACGGGGCATTCGACGTAACCGTGGGGCCCGAGGTTGCCCTCTGGAAGCGGGCACGGCGTCAGCGAGAACTACCTTCAAAAACCGCGATCGATGAGGCCCGCCGGCTGAGCGGTTGGACATTGGTCGAGCTCCGGCGACGCAGCGGCAGACACGAGGCCCTATTGGCGAGATCCGGCATGCGACTCGATCTCGGATCCATTGCAAAAGGCTACGCACTCGACGAGGCAGCACTCGTACTGCGCCAACAGGGAATCCAAAGGTTTTTGCTGGCGGGCGGAGGCGACATGGTGATGGGGGATCCTCCGCCTGGACAGACCGGATGGAGGGTCGAGGCCGGAGTCTTCGATACCCCAGAGGCTCCAACCCGCCGGCTTCTGCATCTCGCCAATACGGCCCTCGCCACGTCGGGTGACAGCTTCCAACGCGCAGAGATCGGTGGTGTCCGCTACTCCCACATCGTCGATCCCCGGACGGGTATCGGCATGACTGATCACAGCATGGTGACCGTGATCTGCCCCTCCGCGATGCTTGCCGATGCTCTGTCGACTGCAGTGAGTGTGCTTGGGCCCACCGACGGCCCCGATTTTGCAGCACACCATGGCGCCGAGGTCTGGATACTCCGAAAACCCGCTTCCAAAGTGGAGGAGACCCAATCTGCTGGTTTTCCCAGGGAACAAACCCCTTTCCCACACGAGGGTCAGTAAACCCAACCAAAACGGGTCTTCGAACGCGATGCCTATCGCAAAGGCTTCCCGTCCCGGACCAAGTCCACCGCGCGCCAGAGATACCAGCTGGCTGTGGTTCGGTATGGACGCCAGCGTTCACCGAATTCCAACAGCTCCCGAGGTCGAGGGATCTCCGGAAGTCCGTGGACGAGCTGGAAGCCATTCCGGATCCCGAAGTCGTCCGCCGGCAGGACATCGGGGCGGGCCAGGGTGAACATCAGAAACATCTCGACAGTCCAGCGACCCACACCACGGCACTGGACGAGCCGATCGATGATGGCCTCATCGTCAAGCCGGCCTAGAACTTGGCGTTCCGGCACGATTCCCTGCCGTGCCTTGGATGCGATGTCTAGGATCGCACGCACCTTGGAACGCGAGAAGCCCGCTGACCGAATCCGATCCTCGGCCATCTGCTCGACTTCAACCGGCGTCGGGAAGCGGCGGCCAGGAAAAAGCTCCAGGAACCGCCGCGTAATGGTGTCGGCCGCCTTGCCGTTGAGCTGCTGGTGAGCCACAGCGCGGACAAGGGCTTCGAACGGGGACCTGCGTTTGGGGCGGATGGTGCAGGGTCCCACCACACCGATGATCCGGGCCAGGGTTGGATCCACTGTGGTGAGGTGTCGGAGGGCTTCTGGAGTCATAGGGCCATACGAAGCGTTCGGGAGACGGCAGGCAGATGCAATGGGTTACGCGGGCAGATCGGAGGTGGGGTGTTGATCATGGGACCAAGCTTTTCCAGAGTTCCAAAAGCACCAGGTCCACCAAGGTTCTGAGCGCCACCACGAGTCGAGCCCCAGGTTTCCAATTCGAGGACGCTGTGCTTTGCTCCTGAAAAGGGATTCACCGAAGTCGACCTCATCGTTACAGATCCCCCCATCACAACGAATGCCGCTGAACCATGAGTTGTTCGACCTGGTGATCGTGGGCTCCGCCTTTGGCGGTTCCCTGCTGGCTTCGATCGCCCGCCAGCTTGGGCGGAGCGTGGTGCTGATCGAACGAGGAAGTCATCCGCGCTTCGCAATCGGAGAGTCTTCAACGCCTCTGACCAATCTGTTCCTCGAACAGCTGGCAGATCGGTACGGTCTGCCCCGCATCCGTACCTTCTCCAAGTGGGGCACGTGGCAGAAAAATCATCCAAGGGTCGCGGCCGGGCTCAAGCGGGGATTCAGCTTCTACCACCACGAGCCGTCCAAGCCGTGGTACCCGCGAGAGGACCGCAGCAACGAACTCCTGGTCGCAGCGAGTCCAAGCGAAGAAATAGCTGACACCCATTGGTATCGCCCCGAATTCGACGCCTTTTTAGTCGAGGAAGCAGTCTCGCTCGGTACGGTCTACATCGATCAGACGGAACTGATGTCATTTTCAGAAGGACCCGATGGGGTCTACCTGAAAGGTGTCCGTCAGGGTGAGCCAATAGAGTTTCGGGGCCGCTTTCTTGTGGATGCCAGTGGGGCACGAGGATTCCTCTGGAGACACCTTAAACTGGGGGAAGAGCCCCTCGCGGGCTTTCCCGATCGGGAGGCTCTTTTTACTCACTTTTCCCAAGTCGGGCGCTGGGAATCCTGCATTGCCTCGGCCGCCTCAGTATCGGGGGGTACGCCTCAATCAGGTCAGACACACAATGCCGCGCCTCCTTTCCCTCCTGATGACGCCGCGCTGCATCACGTGTTTTCTGGCGGATGGATGTGGGTGCTCCGCTTTAACAATGGGATCACCAGCGCCGGTGTCTCGATCGATCCGAGGATTGCAAGGGATCTCCAGCTGGAGGCAGGAGCAGCCGGTTGGCGCCGGATGCTGGAACGGTTGCCGTCGGTTGCTGCTCAATTTGCCGAGGCCAACCCCGTCCACCCTTTCGTCCACCTACCTTCGGTGGCCTTCTTCTGCCCGCAATCCGTTGGCCGACGGTGGGCACTCCTGCCCTCGGCGATGGGGTTTCTAGATCCGCTGCTGTCGACGGGCTTTCCGCTGACCCTGCTGGGGATCCGTCATCTGGCGGGACTGCTGGAGCAAGGCACGGTTCCAAGTCCGAAGGCACTGGAATCCTACGCCGCGGAGAACCGCGCCAATCTCGAGATCGCCGCCGAGCTTGTCGGAGCTCTGCACCACAATCTCGGGCGGCCTACCATCTTCCAGACCCTGTCCATGCTGTACTTCGCAGCCGCCTCCTTTTCCGAGACGGCACTTCGCCTAGGAAAGGCGGATCTTGCCCCAGGATTCCTTCTGCGTGGCCGAAATGGCTTTCGCGAAAGCCTGCGCAACCTCTGCCTCAAAGCCCGATCGGATTCACTGTCATCAACGGATTTCGTTTCCGCCATCACAGAGGCCATCGACTCCATCAACGTGGCGGGACTGAATGATTCCTCAAGGCGGAATTGGTATCCGTTCGATTTGACCGATCTTCATAGAAGCCGCGGAAAACTGACCGCCTCAGAGCGCGAAATCGGTGAGATGCTCCATCGATGTGGCATGGCAATCCCCGACTCGATTTCAGGAGTTGGGTGATTTGCGACGCCAGCACGAAACGTCATTCCAGAACTCCGAGCCGCCCGGAATCATAGGGGCGTTGATGGTCCCAATCAGGTCGGGGACCCCAAAATCCTCGTCCCTTGATCGACATGCGGAATTCGGGTTAGCCCAACTGGCATTCTACCGGCTTCACAGGCAGTCGAATCTGAAATTCGGGTGTGTTTCCCCAACTGAACACCCCGTAAACCCCGCGATTTGATGCCATGCGTCCCATCTACCATATCAACCTCGAGATGTGTGGCGGCGAACACCTGCCACCAGAATTCGATCTCGAGGAGTTCTGTGAGGTTCTGCAAGGCAAGGTTCCGGAGATTGAGGTTGTAGCGACGCCGGATAACGGGCGCTTCGAACTGAACCGAACACCAGGTCTCATACCGGACTCGATCTTCCAAGAAGCCCTCGGTGAGTATCTCCGGAGGTGATCAATCCACAGCAAGCGCCGTTTCGATAAGGCTTGGCAACTGATCAAGGATCGATGAATCGGCAGCCACAACTTGGGCACCCGCAGCAATGGCGCTTTCGCGAAGTCGACTGTTGGCAAGCGGACCGTAGGCGAGTACGCCGATGTGGGTCAGCCCCACGTCTGCTCTCAGGTCTTGGATCAACCGGCAGACATCACCCCCACGGAGGTCCAGCTGGATCACGAGCAACATGGGCCTGTAAGAGTGCATCCACTCGAGGAGCCCATCGACCCCGCTCTGGGAATGCACCCGCCAACCCCGATCCACGAGGCGATTGGCCAGAGCAGAGCCGGGCATCAATCGGTCGTGGACGACGAGAGCCGTCGGCTGGGCCTTGGCAGAAGGGGTATCCATGAAAAACCCCGGCGGACCGAAGAACGGTCCCGACCGGGGTAGATCTTTGGAAAAAAGGTCTAATCAGTCGATGACCTCGATGCCCATGTTGCGGGCCGTTCCAGCGATCATGCTGACCGCGGCCGCCTCGCTATTGGCATTGAGATCGGAGCCCTTCAACTTGACGATCTCGAGGATCTGCTTCCGGGTAACCTTGCCAACCTTGTCCTTGTTGGGGGTCTTGGAACCGGAAGCAACCCCGGCGGCCTTTTTGAGGAGAACGGAAGCGGGTGGGCTTTTAAGGATGAAGGTAAACGACTTATCCTGATACACCGTGATGACCACGGGGATCACGAGGCCGGCTTTGTCCTTGGTCGCTGCATTGAACTCCTTGCAGAAGGCCATGATGTTGATGCCTTGGGAGCCCAGAGCCGGGCCGACCGGCGGCGCGGGATTGGCCTGACCGGCCTGGATCTGCAAGCGGACTGTTCCTGTGACTTTCTTGGCCATGGTGTAGAATTCTTATGGGAAGCGGTTTCGGTTCGAACAAATCTGGAAAAAGAAAACTGATCAGGACTTCTCAACTTGCCAGTATTCAAGTTCAACGGGTGTCTTACGCCCGAAGATGTCGACGGTCACCTTGAGCTTACCCTTGTCAGGTTCAATCTCTTCAATCACGCCACTGAAGTTGAGGAACGGTCCATCATTGATCTTGACCGTTTCTCCCAAGTCGAAATTGACCTTGGGTTTCTCGATGTCTTCAGAGTCGATGACAGCCGCCTTGATGGTATTGATTTCCTCAAGGTCCACCTCCGCCGGGCGTTCTCCCCCGATGAATCCGATCACCCCATCAATGCCCTTGATGAAGTACCAAGGCTTCTCGAGAAGACGACGGTTGTCGTCAAGAAGTGCCATCTCCACGTAGAGGTAACCGGGATGAAGCTTGCGATTGGTGACGGTTTTCTTGCCTCCACGGACCTCGACAACCTTCTCCATCGGGAGAAGGACCTCACGGATGTACGGCTCCATCTCGTCGATCTTGAGTCGACGATTGATGCTGTCTCTAACCTTCTGCTCCTTGCCCGCGAGGACGTGGAGGGCGAACCACTGGAATTTCATGGCATCTATGAACTACCGATCAGGATGCGGATGCCCCCGAGCAGGACCCAATCCACCACCATGAGAAAGACCCCGAAGATCGCAACGGTCACCAGCACCATCACCGTGGTCTCACGCAGTTCCTCACGGCTCGGCCAAGCACACTTTTTCAACTCCTCCTGGGTATCGCTGACGTAGGCGGCGAAGCGGGCGATATAGCCAAACTTCCAGAGCAGTCCAAAGGCGATACCGACGACGGCAGCCCAGACTCCCAATTGGATGTAGAAACTAGTCACAAATGATTGTTGGCGGAGGGGGAGGGATTCGAACCCCCGGTGGGTGTGACCCCACAGCGGTTTTCAAGACCGCCGCAATAGACCACTCTGCCACCCCTCCGCGAGGTTTTGGCAGGGCGTGAGGGACTCGAACCCCCAACCAACGGTTTTGGAGACCGCTACTCTACCAATTGAGCTAACGCCCTGTCTGTAACGAATCCTCCGACAAAAACGGGTAGGGAGGCCCGGACATCCCGGACCTCCCCACATAGATCAGGCGACCACTTCAGTCACGCGACCCGCACCGATGGTGCGGCCACCCTCACGGATGGCGAAACGAAGCCCCTTCTCCATGGCGACCGGAGCGAGGAGCTTTACCTCGACGCTGACGTTATCACCAGGGACCACCATTTCAACGCCGGCAGGCAACGTGACGCTACCAGTGACGTCAGAGGTGCGGAAGTAGAACTGCGGACGATAGTTGTTGAAGAACGGAGTGTGTCGCCCGCCCTCATCCTTGGTAAGGACGTAAACCTCAGCCTTGAAGTGGGTATGAGGCTTGATGGAACCCGGCTTTGCCAAGACCATGCCACGCTCCACATCCTCCTTCTTCACGCCACGGAGAAGGATACCGGCGTTGTCGCCAGGCTGAACCTGCTCAAGCAGCTTTCGGAACATTTCCATGTCGGTCGCAGTGGTCTTGCGGGTGTCCTTGATGCCGACGATTTCGACCTCCTCCATCTTCTTGAGGATGCCGCGCTCGCAACGACCGGTAACAACTGTTCCACGACCCTCGATGTTGAATACGTCCTCAATGCACATGAGGAAGGGCTTCTCGGACTCGCGGACCGGCTCCGGCACAAAGGTATCCAACGCGTCAAGCAGGTTGGCGATCGCCTGCTCACCCTCAGGCTTGCCCGCAATGGCCGCGGTGGCAGAGCCACGGATGATCGGAGTGGTATCGCCAGGGAAACCGTACTTGTTGAGCAGATCACGAATCTCCATCTCGATCAGCTCGAGAAGCTCGGCATCGGCCAAGTCGACCTTGTTCAGGAAGACGACGATGCTCGGAACACCGACCTGACGGGCGAGCAGGATGTGCTCGCGAGTCTGGGGCATCGGACCATCGGCGGCACTCACGACGAGGATCGCGCCGTCCATCTGGGCGGCACCGGTGATCATGTTCTTGACGTAGTCGGCATGGCCAGGGCAGTCGACATGGGCGTAGTGCCGCTTTGGGCTCTCGTATTCGACGTGCGAGACCGCAATCGTGACCGTCTTGGTCTCATCACGGACAGTGCCACCCTTCGTGATGTCCTTGTACTCGATCATCGGGGCCAGACCCTTGCGGTTCTGGACCGCAACGAGGGCGGCGGTGAGAGTAGACTTGCCGTGATCGACGTGGCCGATGGTACCCACGTTGAGATGCGGCTTTGTGCGCTGGAAGTTGTCTTTAGCCATGTGACTGACGAACGGTTTCTGGTTTTCGTTACTCTCAATTCGAGCTGCTGGCTGGAGCCCGCGATCGGGTTTGAACCGATGACCTCGTCCTTACCAAGGACGTGCTCTGCCAACTGAGCTACGCGGGCATCGCCTTCGGCCATTTACCGCCTCGCAGCGATAAAAAATCAGTTTCCGCGCTCATTGGAGCGAGGAAACCAAATCGGGCGCCTGCAACTCAAAATTGAGGCGAAAATCTTTAGGAGTGAGGGTGGTGAGTGTCAACGGGTTTCTCATGGAAATGCGGGCACACACGGTACTCGCTCCCCAGAAAATCTTGATCCGAAGACTTGACCTCCAACCCTTCAACAGACCTGAGGCCAGTCCAAGATCAGTTCGGGAGATACTCCCTTGGGTCTGCGATTCGACCCGCGATTGCACTGGCAGCAACAGTCGCGGGGCTGGCAAGGAACACCTGGGATTCCTTGTGCCCCATGCGACCCGGGAAATTCCGGTTGGTCGCGCTGATGCACTTCATGCCGGCCTGGTTCATCCGACCGAAGGTGTCCACCGGACCGCCCAGACAGGCCGCGCAACCTGCGTTCTCGGTAAGACGCACCCCTGCGTCCTCGAGGATCTGCCAGATGGTCTTCGCACCCCAACGGGTCGACTGCAGATCACGAACGATGTCAGGCGTTGCTGGAACACCGAAGGTGTCGATTGACACACGGCGCCCCTGCAGGACACGCGCGAACTCGATGAAGTCGCTAGTCTTCCCGCCTGTGCAGGAACCGAGATAGGCGCGGTCCAATTTCACGCTCGCGAGATCTTTCGCCTTCTGCCGCTGTCCTGGGTCGGGGTGGCAGGCCACAGTGGGCTCCAAAGCTCCGAGGTCGACGACCGTGTCATAGACGAACCGCTGATCCGAGTCAGGCTCCACCGGTTCGTAGGCGGCATGGGTCCCGTTCAGCCGGGTTCGGCTTTCCACGTACTCGGCAGTCCGCGCATCAAACGGGAAGATCCCATTCTTGCCTCCGGCTTCGATCGCCATGTTCGCGATGGTCATCCGATCATCCATCGAGAGCGTTCCTATGCCTGATCCCTCGAACTGCATCGCCCGGTAGGTCGCTCCATCAAAACCAATCTCCCCGATGATGTGCAGGATGATGTCCTTCGCCATGACACCCGGACGAAGCCGTCCCTCAAGGCGGAACCTCATCGTCTCGGGAACCTTGATCAGCAGCTTGCCGGTGCCCATCACGAAACCCGCATCGGTGTTCCCGATGCCCGTGGCAAACTGGTTGAACGCACCCGCCATGCAGGTGTGGGAATCAGTCCCAAAGAGCACCTCACCTGGACGCGTGTGCCCTTTGGCCGGAAGGGCGGCGTGACAAACCCCCGCGTAGTTAGCTCCGTACTGCCGTTTGAGATTCCCCTTCCCCGCGTCGTACACCCAATGACCCGAAGGGTCGTCGATCACGTCATAAAAATAAGGAAGTTCCTGTTCGCGGGCGAAGTCCCGGAGGATATCGACGTTGCGGTTCGACTTGGAATCAGCCGTGAAAATGTAGTGGTCGGGGATGATCACCACCCGGCGGCGATCCCAGACCTTGGCATCCTTGCCAAACTCACGCTTGAACACGCCGATGGTCCCTGGGCCGCAGACATCGTGGGTCATTAGCACGTCGGCCTTTACCCAGATGTTGTCACCCGCCTCGACCTTCGATTTGCCCGCGGCGCGGGCCAGCAGTTTCTCTGTCAACGTCATCAGGTGGACGCTAATCGATCGCGGAAACCCGGTGCAAGTTCTCGGCGGACCATGCAAGAGCGGCTCGTTGACTAGGTCGGAGCCGTGCAGTACCTGAAAAGACCAGTAATCCTCCATCCGATGAACCTCGTACTGACCCAGCAGGTCCTCGTCCTGAACCGTCTATGGCAGGCGGTGAACATCTGCTCGGTACGACGTGCCCTCTCGCTCCTGTTCGAAGGCCATGCACAGGTCGTTCAGAGCAACCTGAAGGGCGATTTCAAGACCTATACGTTCGACCAGTGGCGGGATCTTTCACGGCTGGGGCCAGAGGAGGAATCCCTCGGTACCGTCTCCTTCCGGATACGAATCCCGCGGGTAATCCTTCTCGAGGTGTTCGACAGACTCCCAAAAAAGGAGGTCAAGTTCACCAGGCACAACATCTTCGAGCGGGATGGCAACACCTGTCAGTACTGCGGTCGGATCTTCGACCGGAGGGATCTTAACCTCGACCACGTGGTGCCCCGGGACCGCGGTGGACCGACCCAGTGGGACAACATCGTCTGCTCCTGTATCCCCTGTAACACAAGGAAGGCGAACCGGACGCCGGCCGAGGCAGGCATGCGCCTGATCCGCAAACCCAAACGACCCAAGTGGCGGCCGTTTGTTCAAGTGAACTTTGGCGCACCGATCCACGAGTCATGGCGCCACTTCCTCGATCTTGCCTATTGGAACGTCGAGCTTGGGCAAGAGATGAATTGACGTCAGGGAGGGCCTAAGCCACCCGGGGATTCAGCGGCGGCAACGAGGAGGATAAACCAGATCCACCGTGGGTGGAGACTTCCCACGGGGCTGCTGTCCATTCGGGTCAGGCTCCAACCAACCGGTAGGACTTCAATCTCGGAGGGCAGACGAAACCCGGGAACTCGTCGGGGAGATCCAATGCCCTGTTTGATGGCCCAGAGCCTCTCTGGATGTCCGTCGTTGTTCCCTTGGAGCCCGTTCCCGCCGATGTGCCCCTGGCACTCTGCTCCTTGACCCGGCAGGAAAAAGGGGCCGGGCATTGCTGCCCGGCCCCTGTGTTCAGATCAGA